>OGQA01000044.1_pt1 | contig 70241 bp, 56 predicted proteins | sample 1553011 | NCBI WGS metagenome assembly OGQA01 (sample SAMEA2580256, study PRJEB22360) | human gut metagenome | biome: human gut; feature: human-associated habitat; material: faeces | place: Denmark | collected 2008/2010 | reverse complement strand
AGCCGCAACGCGGGCCGTGGCGGCGGCCGGGGGCGCCCGGGAGCCTGCCTTCCCCGTCTATGACGGGCATCTTCTTGATGCGCTTCTCGGAAAGCGTGTGGACCGCCTTATCGAGCGGCGTGTCCTCGCGCACGGAGATGACGCGTTTCGTCGCGATGTCCATGACGTCGAGGTTGAGCAGATCGACCAGACGCGACGTGAGTGCCGAGTCATCTTCGAAACGATAGATGTTGAGTGTCGAGTCGAGCAGCGATATGTTGTTGCTGCCAAGGTAGGAGGCGACATCGCCATCGGAGATGAATCCGACGAGCTTGTCGTCCTCGTTGACGACGGGCACGCCGCTCGTGTCGTTTGCCGCCATGAGCTCGATGACCTCGTCCATGGGCGTGCCGGCAAGGACGGCAAGGGGATTGCGATTCATGGCATCCGAGACGTGGTACTGCGCCTCGACGGGCATGCTGCCGGTTTCCGCCGCCAGGTTCTCGCTTGCCGTGGCATCCACCGTCACGCCGTCGAAGCCGGCCGCGTAATCGACGGTTCCATCGCCGGCGGCCTGCATCTCGACCTTCGCGGCTCCTCTTTCTCTCGCCTTGTCACGCACGAAGAAGAGGATGATGAGCACGGCGATGACCATGATCGCCGCCGTGGTGCAAAACGCCATGTGGTCGCCGATGAACATCTGCTCTATGCCCGCCGATTCGGGAGCGAAGACGGGGGCGAGTGCCGAGATGGACACGAGCATGGCCGTTCCGAGCGAGGCGGCGACCTGGTTGAGCGTGTTTGACAGGCCCTGCGCATGCTGGATCACGTCGTTGGACAACGCGTTGACGCCCCAGGTGTTGAGCGGGGTCATCGTGAACTGCAGACCGATGGTGAGAATCGTGTAGGCGAGCATGATGAAGACGAAGTCGGTGTCCATACCCAGCAGCGTGAGGCAAAAGGCTCCGAAGAGCGCGACGAGGGAGCCGGGCACGACGACCTTGCGCACGCCAAAGCGATCGAAGAGCCGTCCGCTCACGAGACCCATGAAAGCGCCGATCACTGCGCCGGGCAGCATCGCGACACCCGACATCGTGGCCGAGTAGCCGCAGACGCCCTGGATGTAGAGCGGCGTGATGACACCCGTGCCCATGAGGGCAGCCTGCACGATGACGATGATGACGACGGTCGTGGCGTACTTGCGCGTCTTGAGGATGTCGACCTTGAGCATCGGGACGGGCAGCTTGAGCTGACGACGCACGAAGAGGCCCACGAGCATGAGGCCGATGACGATGAGTACGCCGGTCACGAACAGGTTGTCGCTCGACGAGAAGGTCGAAAGGCCGTAGAGCAGACAGACGAGGCCCGTCGAGGAGAGCAGGACGGACAGCTTGTCGAAGCTCGTGCGCTTGAAGTCGCCGTAATTGCGCAGGAGCACGAGCGAGAGCACGAGGACGACGACGGTCAGGATCGTGACGATGCCGAAGAGCCAACGCCAGCCGACCGAGTCAACGAGCAAACCCGCTACCGAGGGACCGACGGCCGGGGCAAAGCCGATGATCAGCCCGATGGCGCCCATGGCAGTGCCGCGCTTTTCGCGGGGGAAGACAAGCAGGATGACCGTGAAGACCATGGGCATGACCATGCCCGTACATGCCGCTTGCAACACGCGGCCGAGCAGCAGCACCCAGAAGTTGGGGGCGAGCGCCGCGGCGAGACTACCTATCGCGAAGATGACGAACCCCGTGTTGAAGAGCTGGCGTGTCGTGAAGCGCCCGATGAGAAAGGCCGAGAGCGGGATAATGACCGCCTCGACGAGCGAATAGCCGCTCGTGAGCCATTGCACGGTGGTGGCATCGACCTCGAGGCTCGCCATGATGGCGGGAAGCGCGGGGGAGAGCAGTGTCTGGTTGAGCACCGCCAGCAACGTGCCCGCCAGCAATACGCCTATCATCACCATGTCTCGTCTGCTCACACCCAATGCCATGCCCATCAGCCCTTCGTCGCTATTCGTCTAAATTGGATTGGTTTCATCTATACTAGCTAAGTTTTGGACGAGAAACGTTACAGCTAGATGACGCCTTGTGCGTCCGGGGGAGCATATATGCTGGGGACATTGGTCAACACGGCGACGATCGTCATAGGAAGTGCCGTCGGCGCGCTTGCCCGGCGCGGACTGGGTAAGCGCTATCAGGAGATTCTCTATGCGGCCATGGGCCTCGCCGCCGTCGGCATCGGCGTGAACGCCATCGTGACGAGCATGTCGCAGAGCATCTATCCCGTGCTCTTCATCGCGAGCCTCGCCATCGGCGGCGTGCTCGGCACCGCAATCGACATCGACGGTCGCTTCAGCCGCTTCGTCTCCAAGCGCTCCAAGGACGGGGAGGGGCTTGCCCAGGGCCTTTCCACGGCAATCATGATCTTCTGCATCGGCGCGCTGTCCATACTCGGTCCCATCAACAGCGCCCTGTATGGTGACGAGACCTACCTGCTCACCAACGCGACGCTCGACCTCGTCACCTCGATGGTGCTTGCCTCATCATTCGGCTTTGGTATCGCGTTCGCTGCCATCGTGCTCTTTTGCTGGCAGGGTGCCATCTGGTTGCTCGCGGGTTTCCTCGCGCCGTTTCTGGACGGCGGCCTCATGGTCGAGATCACGCTCGTCGGCGGTTTCATGATCCTCGCCTCGGGTTTGGGAATCCTCAAGGTCAAGGAGATTCCCGTCATGAACCTCCTGCCCGCGCTCTTCATTCCGCCGTTGTGGTTTGGGGCGGTCGCGCTTCTGGGGATGTAGGCATCCTCGTCTTCACGATGCGACGGTCGTAGGTCAAAAGGCCGTTGACCTCCTCCTCGACATCCGAAAGCTGTGTATAGACATAGCCGGATAGTCCCCGCGCCTCGAGTGCATCGGCCTGCGCAATCGATTGCTCGACTGCCTGCGTGAAGTCCGCGACGTCGTCGAAGCTCTCGTATCCGTACGACCGCTCGATTGCGCTGTGGCCCTCGACGCGAAACGCGCTGCCTCCGAATTCCGAGATGACGCGAGCACGCCTGTCATCATGGCCCCGACCCTTCGGGATCCGAAGGTCGCGGAAGTAGTTGTGCTCGCTGACGTAGTCTCCGCCGCCTTGGTCGAACCAGCCGCTTGTCTGGTCGTACGGACGCGTGTCATCGATCTTGGCGAGCTCGGCGGTCACGTCATCTGCGCAGAACTGCCCCCATCCCTCGTTGAAGACGGTCCACGTGGCGATGCACGGGAAGAAGCGGAGGTGCTCGATGGTGGCGCGGGCCTCCTCGAGCCATGCGGCGCGGGCCTGCGCGTCGGCGGAGCCAAATCGCTCGAGCTTCTTCGTGTCGTCGAAATGCCGGGCGATTTCCGGAGACACGGTGGGAATCTGGCTCGTGTAGAGAGGTGGGTATTCTGCCGCCCCTCCGTTGACCATGTCCTGCCACACGATCATGCCCAGACGGTCGCAGTGATAGTACCAGCGTGCCGGCTCGACCTTGAGATGCTTGCGCAGCATGTTGAAGCCGAGCTCGCGGGTCGTCTCGATGTCGTGGAGCAGCGCCTCGTCGCTCGGTGCGGTAAGTAGCCCGTCTGGCCAATATCCCTGGTCGAGAACGCCCTTGAGGAAGAGCGGCTCGTGATTGCAGCAGAAGACGGGAAGTCCGTTGCCGTGCCCTTTTACCGTCTCGATGGAAAAGCTGCGAAACGCGCAGTAGCTGCCGACGGCATCCTCGCCGTACGAGATGCCGAGGTCGTAGAGATGCGGGTCATCGGGACTCCAGAGGTGCGGTTCGTCCACCGTGACCTCTATGTCATGGGGGCCGGGACCCCGTACGTCTACCGAGGCCGACGCGATGAGCTCTCCCTCGTCGAAGACGTCGACCGAGAGAGCACGCTTGGCGTCGCCGATGGACCCGGCAACGTGCACACGCGCATGCAGCGTGCCATCGTCGCAGCGCAAGTCAAGCTTCTCGATGTGGGGATCGCTGACCTCCTCCATCCAGACGGTCTGCCATATGCCACTCTGCGCCGTATACCAGATGCTTCCGCGGTCGAGCCTCTGCTTGCCGCGCGGCTGGCCGCCCGTCTCGCTCGGATCGCGTACCGCCACGTCGATCGTGGCGACGGATTCCGTATCGCCCAGGACCAGGAGGGCATCCGTGATGTCGAAGGTAAACGGCGTGTAGCCACCTTGATGGCTTCCGACCGGATAGCCGTTGACGATGCATTCGCACGAGTAGTCGACGGCTCCGAAGTGGAGCAGATAGCGCTTACCGGGCCGCTTGAGCATCGAGACGCTGCGCCGGTACCAGATGGTCTCGTGTGGCTTGAGCTGATGGCCCACGCCGGAAAGCGGTGCTTCGGGAGAGAAGGGGACGAGGATTTTTCCGGTGTAGACGGGCTCCTCGTCGTCGCCCTCGTGCTGGTCGGCACGTATCGTGCATTCCCACCAGCCGTTGAGGTTGGCGTACGACTCGCGTCTCATCTGGGGACGGGGGTATTCCCGCAAGACGGCATCGGCGTCAAGCGATTCGCCCCAGGGCGTGAGCAGAGGCGTGAGCTCGTCATCGGGATGCGTTTGCAGGGCGCTCGCGGCCGCGCGCTTGAGATCGAACATCGTCCCCATGCCTCCATTCTTTCCGACGCGCCAGCGGGGGAGACGGCGCGCTTGGTGGTACAATCATACGCGATATAGATTATTTGCCAGGCGGACAATCGAAAAACCAAAGTACGCGAGAAAGGGCCGGCCATGGACATCGCGTCATCGGAGCATCACAAGGCGTCTGGAACCATCGATCACTACCACGTCAGCGTTCCCGGTAGAACCGAACTCGCGGGCAATCACCAGGACCATCAGGGCGGCTGCGTCATCGCGGCGGCCGTGGACCGTCGCATCAGTTGCGATGCGCATGCTAGCCGCGGCAGTTGCATACACGTGCGATCCCGGGGCTACGAGGAATGCGTCATCAACCTCGCCGACCCCAATTGCTGGACCTCGCGCGCAAGCGAGCGCCACACGGCCATCTCGCTCGTACGCGGCATGGCGGCGCAGCTCATGCAACAGGGTGTCGAGCTGCGAGGTTGCACGCTCGAACTCCAATCGGACATCCCGGCCGGCGCAGGGCTTTCCAGCTCTGCGGCCTTCGAGCTGTGCGTCGGCACCGCGTTGGCGGTGCTCGGGGGCTGGAAGATCAGCTTGCATGGGGCCACGGCGGCGGGAGATGTCGATTACGCCAGCAAACGTCTCACGCCGTTGCATCTAGCCCAGATGGCCCTGCATGCCGAGCGGGCCTTCTTCGGCAAGCCCTGTGGCATCATGGACCAGATTGCCTGCGCGTATGGCGGCGTCATACACATGGACTTCGCAAATCGGGTCAGCCCCGCCATGGTCCCTCTCGTCCTGCCGCCGTCATGCGATGACTACACCTACGTCCTCGTCAGCTGCGGCAGCGGCCACGAGAATTCGACCGAATCGTTCGCGCAGGTCGCCCAGGACATGCAGTCGGCTGCGGATGTCTTTGGCGTCGCCCAGCTGCGTGACGTCGGCATGGAGCGCTACCTCGACGATATCAGTCTCGTGCGCGAACGTTGCGGCGATCTGGTCGCCCTGCGCGGGCTCGCCTTCTTCGAGGAGTTCTCCCTCGTGCGCCAACGCTTCGAGGCTCTGGAAGACGATGACGCCAGGCGCTTCATCTGTCTCACCAACCGCTCGGGTGTCGTATCGGCCCAGCATTTGCAGAACGTCGGCTTTCCCGGCGAGCACGAGGATGCCATGATGACGCTCGCCCTGTGCCAACATGCGCTCGGAGAGCTCGCGGGGCTGGGGAAGGGCAAACCGTTCGGGTCGGCGCGCATACACGGGGGCGGATTCGGCGGCACCATCCAGGTGATCGTCCCCAACGAGCGCGTCGAGGCGTTTACGAATCGTGTCAACGGCATGCTCGGCGAGGACTCTTGCATGCTCGTGCACCTTGGCGCACCGGGCATCAAGGTCGAGAGGTCCGCCGCGTAGGAGGGGTAGATGGCGACGTGCATGCAGATTCGCCTTCCACTGGCGTGCCTTCTCATCATGTTGTACTGCCTTGCGCTCTTCCTGCGCAAGCAACGTCTGCCCACGAAGGCCTCGCGCGTGTTCTCATGGATGGGCTTCGTCGCTGTCTTGAACCTGTGCGCCGCGACGGCCATGGAATATGCGGTCAATAACCGCGCGCTCGTTCCCGAGGGGCTCAACCTGGTATGCCATCTCGTCTTTTTCGTCACGCTCGTGTCGTGGTGCGGGCTTCTGCTCGTGTACCTCCTCATGCTCATCGAACGGACGGGAGGCGTCAGCCAGCGCGTTCTGATCATGACGAGTTGCGTCATATGCCTGCTTGTCGTCTGCGCCGAACTCGTCTTGCCCCTCGATTACGTCGATACGTCGCATGGCTCGTACTCGTCTGGCCCCAAGGTCTACGTGCTCTATGCCATGGTCATGTTCACGATCGTCACGCTGCCCGTCTTGCTCGTTCGCCATCGCGCGACGCTCGGGCATACCAACGGGATGGTGTTCGCGGCATCGCTGGTCGTGCTCGTCGTCGCATTTGCCGTGCAGGTGGCGTGGCCCCATGTGTTCGTCACGAGTCCGGCGCTCGTCATGGTCATGATCGGGCTCATGGTCACCATGGAGGACGCCCGTCTCTATGTGTCTCCCAAGACGGGGCTCTACAACTTTCTCGCCTGCAGCACGATCTTGCAGGAGAAGGTCGCCGATTCGGATGAGATCGAGCTTGGCTGCTATCTGTTCTTTGGCGAGGAATCCGAGGTCATGCGCGTGATGAAGGCGGCCAACGAACAGGTGGCCTACAAGGGGAGCGGGCTCATGTGTGCCACCTTCACGGATAACGTCCTGCTCGTCCTGTCGCCATCGCGCTGGCGTGGAGCCGATCCCCTGCCCGACGTTCTGCCCGCGCTGAGTGGTCTTGGCGAGGACGTGCGTTATGAGGCGCACGTCCTCAAGCTCGAGGACGTGCATGAGATTCAGCAGGTGCGCTACGTCCTGCGCGATGTCTACAACCATTTTTGGTCAGACTGTCTATATCTTGACGAATTGACGCACCTCATGAGGCGCCAGGCATTCACCATGCAGGTCAACGCCATGATCGAACGCGAGGAGCCCTTCTCGTTGCTCATGATCGACCTCGATGACCTCAAGGGCATAAACGACACGTATGGCCATGCGATGGGCGACAAGGTGCTTCGCAACGTTGCCAGGGTATTTTCCCAGGTCATCCGATCCTCGGATATCGCCTGCCGCATGGGTGGCGACGAGTTTGCCATCGCGATATCCGGTACGATCGACGAGGACACCCTGCACGCCATTCTCGACCGCATCGAGCATGGTCTGGCTCAAATCGACGTGCTGCCCGAGCGAAACGCGCCCGTGAGCGTGTCCGTCGGCGTGCGCATGCACGATCCGGCGCAAGGAGGAGTCGGTTTCGCGGATCTCTACGCACAGGCCGATGCCGCCCTCTACGAAGCCAAGCGGCTGGGAAAGGGACGCTCGGCTTTCTACGAGCCCACGGATGCGCCAGCGGAAACGGGTACGAGCGAAACGGCCTAGTTTGCTGGAATGGAGTAGACCGAACCCGCACCGTAGAGCTTGCCGAAGAGATACTTGTTGCCCGCGGATTCCTCGGATATCCAGATGCGCCCGTCGTGTGTCTCGATGCCCTCGCTCATGGGCGGGGCGACAAGGTCGGACACGAGATTGCCTGTGTCAAGAAAATACAGCGGCACCTCGCGACCGTCGACCAGGAAGGCGTCGCCTCGCTGCGCCGTCTGCGCATCGTAGACGCGTAGATGCGACGAGGTGAGCCCGTATGAGCTCGAGAGCATGATGTTTCCATCGGGAAGTACTGCCATGCCCTGGACTGCATCCGGGATGGAATAGACGTAGGCCGCCTGCGTGGCAAAGCCGTACGGGGCGTTCACGTCCGCGGGGTAGGCGAAGATGACACCCGCGTTCTCGTTGCCACTCGGAGCGATGAGGTGGTGCGCGTCGGGGGCGGGGTAGCTCGGGATGAGGTGGAAGGTGCCCGCGTAGAGCGTGTCGTTCTCGACATTCATGAACGCCGGCGTTATCTCGAGGTCGACCGAGCTGATGACGTCCACCGTGCCGCCCGCGCTGACGGTGGCGAGGTCAGCCGCGTCGAAGACGAGGTAGCCGTCCTCGCACGCCAAAAAGGCGTAGCGGTCCGTCGTCGTGATGGCCGAGCCATGGTCATCGTAGATCGTTCCGTCGGGAAGCTTGGCGTAGAAGCGTGCGACGCTACCGTCCGCATCGCGACGGTAGAGGGGAGAGGCTCCGCCGCCGGCATCGTAGCCGCTGAACAGCCAGCATGAACCCTCATCGTAGTAGTCGAGGTCCTGGCACACGAACCCGTCGTGAATGCCGGGGATGTTGAACTCGCGCTGCGCCTCGGAGTAGTACGTGTGGTACGCGATGCGCACGTAGACGTTGATGACGACGAGGGCGAGGACGAGCACGCCCGCCACGATGCCGATGGCCCACAGTGCGATGCGCTTGCCCTTGCCCTTCGTCATGATCGTCTGTCCTTTGCGCCTCTAGCTGCCGAGCACCTCGAGTGCGTCGGCGACGAGCTCGCCGCCCGTGAGACCGCGCGGGTCCTTTTCGATGGCCTTGGGATACAGGGCCTTGAAGGTGCATACCTCGCGGAAGTCGTGAAGATGCTCCGGCGCGGTCACGAGGATGACGGGGATGTTGGTCTCGTCACGGACGATTTCGTCGTTCATCACCTTGTCGACATAGCGGAAGAACTTACGCGCTTCCTCCTGCTTGACATCATTGCGAGACTTCCAGCCGTGATAGGGCGGCAGGTGGTCCTCGAGGCTATAGTAGTCAAGCGCCGTGACCTCTCCGTCGAACTCCGGGAAGGTCTCGGCGAAGTAGTGCTTGACGTCTTCCGGGAACTCCTCGAAATGCACGCCCTGGTCGTTGCCGTCGAGTACGGCGAAGAAATCCGCGTTGAGGAGCAGCAGCTTGAAACGCGATGCCGTATCCTCGATGATCTCGCCGTTGAGCTGGGCGAAGTCGTAATCGTCGCCGACGACGACCTGGGCTGTGGGCGTCATGTCCATGTTGTAGACGTAGCAGGTCTTGGTGTTGAGGAAGAAGGCGAGGCCCTTCTTGGCCTCGAGCCACAGCTCCATGTCCTGACGCTTTGACATGTAGTCGAGCTTCTCGAGGATGGGCTTGACCTCGCGCTCGTCCCAGCTGGCGAGCAGCTGGCGCTTGGCCTCCTTTGCCAGATCCTTGAACTCGATGCGATCCCAGTTGTTGCGGCGCATGTCACGCTCGGTGTGCTGGACGGGCATGTAGATGGAGATGGCAGGTGGCTCCTCGAACTCGAAGTCCGTCTTGATGGTCTTGAAGTCCGCGGGGTCGATCTCGTCTATCATGTGTATGCCCTCGACGAGCTCGTGCATTCTTTCCTTATTCATGGGGAGCCTCCTTCTCTCGCCATATATATTCTATAGTCAGGATAGCACGTTTATGGGCTATTTGTATCCGTTCACGGAATAATATGAGAATGTTATTGAAATGTATGAATGATATTTTGCTCGAGTATACGAGAGGACAAATGATCTGTCCCCTTGTCCCAGTCCCCTCCTGTTATACTCTCGATTCATGAACGATCCCGTCATCGAGCGAAGAGGTGAATCCATGCGCGCATTGCCGGAGCAGAAGCTGGATCCGAGAATAAAGAACGTCTGGCGCATAAACGATGCCATTTGGATCATCCTCGGTTTTGTCTGCTGCTTCGTCCCGTTCGCCATCGTCGTCGCGGTCGATCCTGGCGAGAGCTGGGCCGGTGTCGTCTGCATCGCGCTTATCGCCGCGCTCGTCGTGATGCTCGTCATCTTTCTCGTGATCCTGCCGCCGATCCGTTACGTCCGCTGGCGCTACGAGCTCTCAGACGAGTATCTCGACATCGCCAAGGGCATCATCTGGCGCAAGCGCTACATCATCCCGTTCATTCGCGTGCAGAACACCGACACACGCCAGGGCCCCATCTTGCGAGCCTTCAAGCTTGCATCGGTCACGGTTTCCACGGCGGCCGGATCGCACGAGATTCCCGGTTTGGACACCCAGAGCGCGGAGGAGCTGCGTGATCGTGCCGCCGAGCTCGCTCGCCTGGCCCGCGAGGACGTGTAATGAACGGGATGGATTCGCGGGACCAGGGCGTCACGGCGGTTTCGGAACCCGTCAGGCACCAGGTACATCACAGCTATATCTGGCTCGGGACGCTGCGCGTCGTCCTCGCCGTGTTCGTCGTCGCCGTCGTCTCGATGCTCTCGAGCATCATCGGTGCCATTTCCGAGGGGATGCACGGCGGGGGAGCCGAGGTCGGTTTCGTGATCGCGGTGACGGCGGGTATCTCGCTCGCTGCTTTTGTCATCTTCGTCGCGATCGTCTTTCTCGTTCACTGGCTTGCCTACAAGCGGCTGTACTACGTCCTAGGTCCTGACGAGTTCAATCTCTACAGCGGCATCATTACCAAGAAGCGCGTGCACGTGCCCTACAACAAGGTGCAGTCGGTCGACCAGAAGGCGTCGCTGCTGCAGCGCATCGCTGGCGTGCGCACGCTCTATATCGACACGGCCGGCGGCGCCAACAACAAGGCCGTCGTCGTCCCCTACGTCACCAAACACGATGCGGAATGGCTTAGGAGCGAGCTCTTCGCCCGCAAGGATGCCTCGATACGCGGCGTGAGCTACCGGGAATCCGTCCGCCCCCAGACGCAGGGGACGCGGCCGCAAAGACCAGGCGCACCCGTGCCGCCCCAAGACGAACGCGAGGGACGTAACATACTCGACGTGGGCCAGGAGGCGTGGGATGAGCTCGGCGGGGTGTTCGCCGGCGAGGCTTATGACGGCGGGCGCGTGAGCTACGAGTACGGCCTTTCCAACAAGGAGCTCGTCTTGGCCGGCCTCTCCAACAACACGAGCTTCGCGGTCCTGCTCATGGGTATCGTCATCGGTCTCGTGCAGATCGTGGGATCGATATTCGACATCTTGCCCAATTCGGCGGACGATGCGATTTCCGCGGTAGTGGCCGACGTCGGGTCGCAGGTCATCCAGTCGGGCATGGTCGCGCTTGCCAGCATGGTGATCGGCTTCATCGTCATCGTGTGGGTCCTCTCCGTCATCTCGTCGTGCATCGGCTATGGCGGGTTCAGGGCACGTCGGCGCGAGGGTCGTATCGAGGTCGAATACGGTCTGCTGCAGCACACCTTCCAGGGCGTCGACATCGAACGCGTCCAGGCCGTCGTGGTCACCCAGTCGTTCATCCGCAGGATCTTCGGTTACTGCGAGGTGTCGCTTGCCAAGGTCGACGCGAATGCAGAGGGCGATGACGGCAAGAACGCGCGTGCCAAGCGCGGCATCGTCATCCATCCCTTCGTGAAGCTCGCGAAGGTCCCGCAGATTCTCGCCGGACTCGTCCCCGAATTCGAGGATGTCCCGACCGACCAGCGCAAGGTCGCTCCCGTCGCGCTGCGTCGTGCCCTCACGCGTCGCTGCATCGTGCAGGGCGCCGGATTCTGGCTCGCCGTCATCGTGGCCGTCTTCCAGCTCGCCACGGGGCTGTGGCTTGACGACGTGGCCGTGCGCATCCATGCACCCGGCATGGCGTTTTCCATTGGCACGCGCGAGCTTCTCGATTCGGTGTACATGATTTGCTACATACTCGCCGCCATCATCGTGGTCGTGAGCGCCATCGGGGCCGTCCTGTGGGCGCGTTCGTCGAGCTTCGCCTTCAATCGCCGCTTCATGCAGGTGACTAATGGCGGCTTCTCGATGTCGACCGTGACCTTTCCGCGTCAGAAGATCCAGTACGGTTACACCAAGACCAATCCGCTGCAGCGCATGGCGCACACCGCGACCATCAAGGCACGCACCGCAGCCGGCGTGGGCGGTACCACCTACGCGCTCATCGATGTGACGCAGGAAGACGCCGAGGCATGGCTGGCATGGCTCGAACCACGTGGCGCAAAATGAGACAGTTGCTCAGGGACGTTATCTCATTATCAAATGAGACAACGTCCCTGAGCAACTGTCTCATTTTCGCATGAGGATGGCACCCAGGATGAAGGGAAGCCAGAAGCAGATGAGCCGGTAGACCATGATGACGGCCAGTCCGGTCGCCTGCTCGATGCCGAAGATCGTGAACGCGACGAGCGCGGCGGCTTCGACGACGCCCACGCCCTGGGGGATGGGCGAGGCCATGGCCGCAAGCGTGACGACCACGTAGATGCAGATGACAGCCGTGAAATCGTCCATGCCGAAGGCAAGTCCCACGAAGGCAAAGCAGATGATCTCGCAGATGTTGGCGACGACGGCCCAGGCCAGCTCCATGACGATGCTCGGGACGTTGTGCACCATGTCCTTGGCCGATGACGAGTAGGTATCCACGAGCTTCTTGACCGAGGTGTCGATGTCGTGGCGGTGCAGCCGCGCGAGTACCTTGTCGATGGCGTGCTCGATGGGCGCGATGATCTTGAGCAGGAACTGTGGATGCAGCGCCGCGAGCGCCATGGCGGCGACGATCGCGCCCACGGCCACGACAGCGCCGATACCGAGGATGAGCCAGCCTGTCTCGAGCTTGCCCATGACGAGCAGGATGGCAAAGCCGATGACCATGATGATGACGAAGGCGGCACTGATCGAGACCTGGCGTAGCAGGGCGGCGCCCGTGGCACGTCCCGATTCGATGCCGCGCTTGGTGGCCGCCTCGATGACTACGGAAGTTCCCGAGATGTTGAACGAGGGAATGATCGTGTCCATGAAGAAGGTCTGGAAGACGAGGATGACGTTCTCGCCGATGGGCATGGACGTGCCCGCCGCCTTGAAGCACCAGGTGAACGAGAGTCCCTGCGTGAAGTACTTGCCGAGCTGGAAGACGAGGCCGGCGAGCAGGGAGACGGGAGTTCCGCGCTCGATGGTCTGGATGAGGTGTTGCAACTGGTCGCCGCGCATGAAGAAGATCGCGAGAAAGACGATGACGGCCACACCCGCGAGCAGGGTTATGAGGTCCTTCTTCTTCATGCGTCTCCTCATGTGACGAAACCGTTCATCTGCATTCTAGAGCAAGAAGGATGACGTGTGAGACACATCCCATTCGAAAAAACGCCCGGCTCGGCGTGGTGCCGAACCGGGCGCGGTGACGCATGACGCAAGGAAACCCTACGGACGCTGGCCCATGCCGCCCTCGAGCGTGAGCGTCTCGCCGCTCATGAACTTGAAGTCTGGGTTGGCGAGCTGGACGATGACGCGGCCAATCTCCTTCTCAACATCGCCGTAGTGACCCATCGGCGGCATGTGGACGTTGGCCTTGAACGCCTCGGGATAGGCCTCCTGGAAGTTCTCGAGCGCCGCGGTCCAGGCAAGCGGGCAGACCACGTTGACGTTGATGCCATCGGGACCCCATTCGGTGGCGGCCACGCGGCTCATGCCACGAATGCCCTCCTTGGCGGCGGCGTAGGCGCATTGCCCGTAGTTGCCGAAGAGGCCGGCACCGGACGCGAAGTTGATGACAGAGCCCTTCGTCTCCTTGAGATGCGGATAGCAGGCCTGCATGTAGTAGAAGGTCGCGTAGAGACCCGAGTAGATGGCCAGGTCGAACTGGTCGGTGGTGTGATCGGCGAGCGTGACGCCGGAAGCCGAGGCCTGCGCGTTGTTGACCAGCACGTCGATGCGACCGAACTTCTCGATGGCGGCGTCGACGACTGCCTGCACGGTCGCCTTGTTGTCGGAACCGGCGCTCACGTCGGCGGCGACGGGAAGCACCTGGATGCCGTAGGCGGCCTCGAGCCTTTCCTTGGCGTCCTCGAGCTTCTTCACGTTGCGGCCGGTGATGACGAGGTTGGCGCCCTCCTTGGCGTATGCCGTGGCAATGCCGTAGCCGATGGAGCCGGGCTCGCCGTTCTTGAGCGCGGCGAAACCGCCGCCCGTGATGATTGCGGTCTTACCTTCCAGAAAACCCATAATCGTCCTTTCGCGAGATGTGCAATTGACACATTATATCGTTATGGCGTGGGCCGATGCGGCCAGAGCCCTCATTCGCGTTTGGAATGAGCGACTAGATGAGCACCTTCTCGAAGTAGTCGCGTCCCATGCCGCACAGGGGGCAGCGCCAGTCTTCGGGAAGGCCGTCCGGATAGCCTTCGACGGTATAGCCGCACATCTTGCAGCGCCATGCGACCTTTTGCTCCGAGGATGCCGTCTCCTCGACCTCGACGATCTCGTCCTTTGCCGGGTCGTCGCCATCGTTGTACGAGGCGGCCTTGGCGGGTGTCTTGCCGCGCAGCACGCGATGGTAGTAATCGTAGGTGATGGGCGTTCCCTCGCCCACGACCTCGGCGCTCTTGACGGTGCCGATGAACACGAGATGGGTCCCCACGTCAATCGTCGAATCGACGGATACCTCGAACGTGACGAGCGTGTCGTGCGTGAGGCGGGGGAGGCCCGATTCGCATATGTCATGGTCGAATTCGGAGAACTTGTCGATGTCCTTGCTGGATTTGAAGCCGAAGGTGCCGATGAGGTCCATGGTCGTGTCTTGCGAGAGCACGCTCGCGCAGAAACGCTTACTGGTGGACACGGCATTCGCCGTCGCGTTCTGCTTGTTGATGGACACGAGCAGCTGGGCAGGGTCGGATGCGACTTGCAAAAGCGTGTTGACCACGCATCCGCATAGCCTGCCATCAGCGTCGATAGACGAGATGATGTAGAGTCCGCTGCTCAGAGAGCGGAACGCCTTGCGGTCGATTTCCATAGCCATTCTCCTTTGGGGCGCCTTGCATGGCGCGAATCAGCGCGGGACATCCACGCGCGTTGACCATATAGGCGCCATGATACCCGTTTACGCGCTAGAGGGCGTATGTGAGAACGCAGATTATCGCGAAAACCGCGATGACAGCCCAGAACAGCCCATCGGCTGCCTTGTCGCCGATGAGCTTGCAGAACTTCTGGCAGAAGGGAAATGCGAACCAGACGTAGCCGAGTGTGACGAGTCCCAGGAAGATATCGTTGACGAGCCAGGCCTGCTGGAAGATGTTAAGGGGGAGCTGCGAGTTATCCCAGTAGGGATACTCGCCCAGGGCGTCCGGCTGGTTGACGATCCACCCCATGATGCACTCGAGTGCGGCGCAGAGAACGACCGCCATGACGAAGAACTCGAGGGCGGCGCCCCACATGGTCTTTCGTCTGCCCACGAGCCGTATCTTGAGCGGAAGCAACAATATGGTTATCGCCGCGGCACCGGCGCCGTAGACCCAATAGGGGACGTAGAGCTCGTCGAGGAAGATGGCGTAGTCTGCATCGACGATGCCGAAGAGTGCATCCATCGAAAGGCAGTAGGGGATCTCCATCCAATGCCCCACGACGCTGAAGAGGAAGAAGTACATGATGATGCCGCGCCAGAAGGCCCAAGTCTTTGGCTCGAAATAGGCGGTCTCGTCCTCCTTCGTGAGCGCGAGCTGCGAGAAGAATCCCTTGGTTTTGCGCCAAAGTGATGACGCCTTCTCGTCGAGCTTGCGCGCATGGTCGGCACCGGGCAGTTTGACCGGCGACATGACGAGCGTGTCCTCGTGGGCGATGGCCGTGCCCTGCAACCGCAGACGTGACGAGACAAAGCCACGCGCCCTGACGGCAAGGGATTGCCGCCTGGCCGTCGCGGCTTTCGCTTTCGTGTTCGTCATATCGCGTGCGTCGAGGTTCTTGCCCATGTATCTCCAGACCGGTCTCATGTCGTTTGCGTATATCCAAACGGAAGTATATGAGCCTCGCGCCCGGCATCGGCCTTTGTGGAGTTCGAACCAGAGTATCCCCACCTTTCCTTCAAGGGGTATCTACAACTCCAATTGAGTGGAGTATCCCCCGGTAACAGGTGGGTTTCGACACATAAACGATTTGCAAAACGAGACTTAGATAATGTGTGCTGGGAGGGTGCTGTCAAGAAATGTGTGCCCGCGAGGGCGCTCTCGGCCATCACACCACAAAACCGGGCGATACTCGGAGCCGATGTCAAGAGCCGTGCTCTGGTGGTCGCCGCGACGAACACCAGAGCACATTTTGGGACACGATGCCGCATACCAACGAATTAGATTAATCCGGATTGATAGGGACGATTACAACGGGGGCTGCTTAAGGGGCAGCGCTTGTTGCAGAGCGTACATATGCCAGAGGCAGTCGTGTCACTGTTTTTGCCGTTAGCGCTTTCGGAGGAGCCTTCGCTGCTTCTGCCTGTGGAACCTAGGCCATCAAGCCCATCTTTCGATGCGGAGGGGACAGCGTCGGCTCTGCCTCCCTTACCTATACGATTGCTCTGGCTCCATTCGGGCTGCATCCCGGCGGTTGCCTCGGCAGTCGCCTCGTCGTCGTTGCCGCTCTGGACGTCGCCTTCTATGGTCGACGTCAACTTGGCAAGCGCGTTCGCACCAGTCATTTCAAGCCCCAGTATTCCCAACATGGTGACTGCCGCCACTCCCGTATTGATGGCCGTGCGCCGTCCCGGATCGTAGGGAATCCTGAAGACGGCGGCCATGGTGGTCCAGTGCAGCGCCAGATGAACAACTGCCAGGCCGCACAGTGCATATGAGCAGCCGACATGAATCATTGCCCACATGCTGTAAGCGTCTCCAGCAAGATTGACGTTCAGTCCCATTAGCAGGTGGCTGATGAGTATGGAGCTGAGCAGCAGCATTGCGGCGACGAGCGCAAGCGCGCAATCGACCGCCATTTGCGCCACGGAGGTGCGCTTCATTCGCCTGCGTGCGCCTATGGCGCGAGACGCGGCGGCAATCCACTTTTGTGAGAGGAGCAGATGGGCGACAATCGCGACGAAGAACACGATGCCCGTCACTTCATGCAATGTATTGCCTGTCAACTGGTAGAGCATTTCGAATATCAGCAGCGCCGTCAGGAGACCGTCTAGCGCCAAGCGCCTGCGCTTCTCAGTCATTACTAGACCTCGTTTCCGGTTCGACTCTCGTTGTCCGTGAGGCAAGCCTACCAACGAAACCTTAATCAAAGATTGAATCCTTCCCTCACGCTATGTTTGCCACGCTGCGGAAAACCCTGCGGTGATTCGCTCGCAGGAAAGACTGTCACACGCGCCATCTATAATGGGAAGGTGCGTTTGGACTCCAGACTAGATTGATGTGACGTATGGACGCAAATCAAAAACAGGTGGCAAGGAAGTTCGTCGAGCGCTGATTTGCGGAATGATGAGTCCGCCTCTTTCTATATGCGACACTGATTCGTCTCTTGACACAAACAGTAAACGACAGTAAAAACATTTTAGAACAGTAAACGACAGTAAAAACATCCGCAAACAGTAAAAATGCGAGGCACACCATGGGCAAGAGCAATCCATACACGCTTACATTCGGCAAGGAGCCCACGCAGCTCATTGCACGAGCGGCGCAGTCCCAGCAGATAATTGACTCGTTTCTTGGCGAACCGAGTGCTCAGCAGATGTATATGGTCACCGGCATTCGAGGATCGGGCAAGACGGTCTTCATGACCGAGATTGCCCGCAAGATTGCCAAGCAGAAAGACTGGATTAGTGTCGAGCTCAACCCCGAAAGAGATTTGCTCACTAGTCTCGCTGCGAAGCTGTCCAGCGAAAACGAGCTCGCGCGCATCTTTCAATCGGCCGAGATCAACCTCTCCTTCTTTGGCTTTGGACTAGAGGTCAAAGGCGCTGCTCCCATCACGGAAATCGAGACCGCACTCGAGAAGATGCTCTTGAGCCTCAAGAAGAAGGGGAAGCGTCTGCTGATCAGCATTGATGAGGTGACAAACACTCGTCAGATGAGGGAGTTCGCTGCCGCCTTCCAGATCTTCTTGCGCCAGGATCTTCCCGTCTACCTTTTGATGACTGGCTTATACAAAAACATTAGCGCGCTCCAGAACGAGAAGAGCCTGACGTTTCTCTATCGCGCACCAAGAATTAACCTGGGTCCCCTCAACATCGGGACCATTTCCGAGGATTACCAGTCCGTCCTTGGCCTGGACGAGGAGGAGGGGCTTGCCCTTGCGAAGCTGACGAAGGGATACTCATTCGCCTTCCAGGTGCTCGGGTATTTCACATGGGAGCATCCGGACGATTCACAGGAGAGCCAACGCCTCGCCCGGCAGTATCTTGATGACTATGCTTACGAGAAGATTTGGTCCGAGCTTTCGCGTAAGGATAGGGAAGTCCTCTATGGTATCGCCAAGGTAAAGTCGGGCAGCATAATCGAAATACGTGGGCTACTTGGGATGACTACCAATGAGTTTAATCCGTATCGGGAGCGGCTCATCCGCAAAGGCATCATTTCCGGAGAAGAGCGCGGTTACGTACAGCTGCTCCTGCCGTTTTTCGATCAGTATACTCTTGCTAATTATGACCTTGGTTAGAGCCTGGCGGCACGCGAGACCCTTGGTTCCTCTTATTTCCTCTGTAAAGCGAATAAGCGCGATCTGCGGAAAAACGATGGGATACTGGGACAAATGACCTGTCCATTTGTCCCAGTATCTGCAAGCAGTTGATTACTGAATTCCCTCGATGTGGGGGATGGTCGCGAAACCTGCTTCGAGTTCCTCATCGGTGGGGATGTGGTCGGTCATCTCGCCCCTGTTGTAGGCCTCGTAGGCGTACATGTCGAAGTAGCCCGTGCCGGTGAGGCCGAAGAGGATCGTCTTCTCCTCGCCGGTCTCGGCGCACTTGCGCGCCTCCTCCATGGCCTGGAAAATCGCATGCGCGCTCTCCGGCGCCGGCAGGATGGTCTCGAGGCGGGCAAAGTCCTCGGCCGCCTTGAAGACGTCGGTCTGCTTCACGGCGACGGCCTCCATGTAGCCGTCGTGCTTGAGCTTGGAGACGATGGGGCTCATGCCGTGGTAGCGCAGGCCGCCGGCGTGGTCGGGGGAGGGCAGAAAGCCGCTGCCCAGCGTGTACATCTTGACGAGCGGACAGGTCTGGCCCGTGTCGGCGAAGTCGTAGGCGTATTTGCCGCGCGTGAGCGACGGGCAGCTCGCGGGTTCGACGGCGATGAAGCGCGTGTCGGGCTTGTCGTCGCGCAGCTTGTCACGCATGAACGGAGCGATGAGGCCGCCGAGGTTGGAGCCGCCACCCGCGCAACCGATGACGATGTCGGGATACTCGCCGAGCTCTTTCATGGCCTCGTAGCTCTCCAAGCCGATGATGGACTGGTGCAGCACCACCTGGTTGAGCACGCTGCCGAGCTGGTAGCGCCCCTTGTTCTCGGGGACGTTGAGGGCGCGCTCGACTGCCTCGGAGATCGCCGTGCCAAGCGAGCCGGTGGAGTCGGGATGGTCGGCGAGCATCTTCTTGCCGATCTCGGTCGTGTCGGAAGGCGACGGGGTGACAGTTGCGTTGAAGGTCTGCATAATCGAGCGGCGGAAGGGTTTTTGCTCGTAGGAGCACTTCACCATGAAGACGTCCAGGTCGACACCGTAGTGGTCGGCCGCCTCGGAAAGCGCGGTGCCCCACTGCCCGGCGCCGGTCTCGGTCGTGATCTTGTCGAGGCCTTGCTCCTGGGCGTAGTAGGCCTGGGCAAGCGCCGAGTTGAGCTTGTGCGAGCCGGAGGTGTTGTTGCCCTCGAACTTGTAGTAGATTTTCGCTGGGGTGTTGAGGTAGCGCTCGAGGTTGTAGGCGCGGCACAACGGGGAGGGACGGTACACCTTGTACATCTCCTGCACGCCTTCGGGGATGTCGAAGTACGCCGTCTCGTCGTCGAGCTCCTGGTCCACGAGCTTATCGCAGAACACCGGGGCGATGTCGTCATGCTCGGCGATCTTGCCGTTGGGCAGGCGCATGGGTTCGGGCGGCTCGGGCATGTCCGCGCGCAGGTTGTACCATTGCGTCGGAATCTGCTCCTCGCGAAGGTAGAGCCTGTAGGGAATCTCCTCGGTCTGCTTCTTGTTTGCGTCTGCCATGGTCTTATCCTCTCTTTCCTTCGGACTTTCGTCCACGTTCCTGCCTTGCCAATCGTTCTCGCGCATCTCATGTTTGGGAAATAAAAAAGGCCCCCGGATTACCGAGGGCCTTCAAGGTATGTGATGAGAAGCGTGAAGTCCGATAACCCGATTACGATATTCGACTACGCCACCACCAAGCACCGGCAAACGCCTGCGCGTTGGCAAAAATGCTATGTGCGTGTACGTAGTTCACATTCGTCCTTTCGGGTTGCGCCGTACCGTAGCACAAATCGAAGTGAGTAATGTTGGAATGTCCAGATTTTTGAGTGAAAAGAGGCAAAAATTATTGGCAAACGGTAGAAAATTAACAGCGAACGGTAGTTTTCGTTATATACTATCCCCATGGAAACGAAAAGGTGCGTGATTCTGCGCGGGAAGGAGCCTGTCATGTGTTCGGGAATCAGGTTCACCGATGATAAGGGCAACATGTACTTTGCCCGCAACCTCGATTGGAACTGCGGCTATGGTCAGAAGGTCACCGTAACTCCCCGTGGCTACGAGCGCCGATACGCCTTTGGGGCCGAGTCGCGGCAGGATTACGCGGTTATCGGCCCGTGCATCGTAGTCGAGGACGTTCCGCTCTACTTCGATTGCGCCAACGAGAAGGGGCTCGCCATCGCCGGGCTCAACTTTCCCGGCTACGCCCAGTTCGAGGCAGATGCCGTCGATGGCAAGACCAGCCTCGCGGCATACGAGTTCCCCCTGTGGGTAGCCAGTAACTTCGCCACGGTGGACGAGGTGGAGGAGGCGCTGGCCGACGTGGCCATCGTCGCCAAGCCCGTGAACGACCAGTTTCCGGTCGCGCTTCTCCATTACCTCATCGGCGACAAGGATCGTTCCATCGTGGTCGAGTACATGGCCGATGGCATGCACGTCCATCACGATGACGTCGACGTGCTCACCAACCAGCCCACCTTCGACTGGCATGTCGAGCATCTGCGCAGCTATATGAACCTGAGCCCGGAATACGTCGCTGACGTGCAGTGGGGCAAGCAGAAGCTCGCGCCTTACGGGAGCGGCGGACAGCTCGTGGGGCTGCCCGGTTCGAGCTATTCGCCCGATCGCTTCGTGAGGGTCGCCTACCTGAACAGCCACTACCCGCAGAAGTCCGGGGAGGCGGATAACGTCTCCAGGATGTTCCACACGCTCGCAGGCGTCGCGATGATCGACGGCGAGGCGAAGATGGAGAACGGCGAGTTCGAGACGACGGTCTATACCGGTGGCATCTCCATGGCAACGAAGACGTACTACATGAACACCTACGAGAACCCAGCCATCGAGGCCTATCCCATGGACAAGGCCGACCTCGACGGTTCGGAGTTGTACGTCTTTGCCTAGGAAGGTGCGCCGTAAACATAGGGGTGCCCGTCCACTTGACCGGACGGGCACCCCCGTCTGCAAATCGATGGACTCTAGTTCTCGTCGTCCTTCGGCATCCACTTGCGCATGATGGCGACGAGCGACTCGATTTCCATGGGCTTTGCCATGTGGTCGTTCATACCCACCGAATGCGCGTGCTTGACGTCCTCGGCAAAGGCGTCGGCCGAAAGCGCGATGATGGGAATGCGAGCCAGGTCTGGTCTGTCTATCGAGGCCGCGCGGATGGCCGTCGTCGCCTCGTAGCCGTTCATGACCGGCATCTGGATGTCCATGAACACGAAGTCGTAGTAGCCCGGATCGTGCTCGAGCAGCATGTCGACCGCCACCTGTCCGTTCTCGGCATGCTCGACCTCTGCGCCGGTGAGACCGATTATCTCCTGGCCGATGGCGGTCGCCATGACGTTGTCCTCGGTCAGCAGGACGCGATAGCCGTCGAAGGCGCACTCCTCGAGCATCGCCTTGGGGTCGGCCTGCTCGGCGACCTCGCCGCTGAGGAGCTCCTTCATCACCTGGATGAGACGCGAGCGGAACAAAGGCTTGGAGATAAAGGCGTCGACGCCTATCTCGCGTGCCTCCTGCTCGATCATGGACCAGTCGTAACCGGAGAGAATGATGATGGGCGGAGCCTGCTTGACCCTCTCGCGAATCTCCTTGGCGACCTCGAGGCCGCTCATGCCGGGCATGCGCCAGTCGAGGATGACCGCCTTGAAGGGGTCGTCCGATGCATCGGCATCGACTACGGCCTGCACGCCCGCCGGTCCAGACATCTCGAAGTTGGCTCGCATGCCGATGTCCTCGAGCAATGCGCAGGCCCCCTCGCAGGCGACGTCGTCGTCATCGACTACGAGCACCCTGATGTCCTTGAGGTCGCTGAGGTCGACTGCCGCACCGTCACGGAGCTTGAGGTGCACCGTCACGGTGAACGTGGTGCCCTTGCCCAACTCGGAGTCGACGTCGACCGTGCCGTCCATCAGGCTGACGACGCTCTTGACGATCGCCATGCCCAGGCCCGTGCCCTCGATGCCGGTGGTGCGTGAATCGTTGGCACGCGTGAAGGGCTCGAAGATGGTCTCCATGAACTCCTTGCTCATGCCGCAGCCCGTGTCCGAGAACACGAACTCGTAGCAGCCGCTGTCGTGCACGCGGCTCGGCAGCTCGGAGATGCGCATGGAGATGCTGCCGCCCTCGGGCGTGAACTTGATCGCGTTGCCCATGATGTTCACGAAGACCTGCTGCAGGCGCGTGAGGTCGCCGATGACGTGCTCGTGCTTGATGTCGACGACGTCGACGCGCAGGTCGAGGTTCTTGGCGACGATTTGGGGGTTGACGATGGTCAGGAGCTTTTCGATGGAGTCGGAAAGCTCGAACTCCTCGTCCGTGAGCCCGATGGAGCCCGATTCGATTTTGGCCATGTCGAGGACCTCGTTGATGAGGCCGAGCAGGTGATGGCTCGCCGAGGAGATGTTGGCGAGGCATTCGCGCACGCGCTCGGGGTCGTCGGTGTGCATGCTCGCGATGGCCGTGAGGCCCATGATGGAGTTCATGGGCGTGCGTATGTCGTGGCTCATGGAATTGAGGAAGTCGCTCTTGGCCTGCGATGCATGCTCGGCGGCCTGGAATGCGTCCTCGAGGGCCTGGCGCGATGCGAGCTCGGCGGCCTTCTGCTCCGTGACGTCCTGGATGGTGACGAGTATGTCGGTGGGAAGCGCGCTGGCGTCACGGGCGATGCAGAGCGTGGAGACCTGCAGCCATCGCTCCTCATCGCCTCGCATGACACGATACTCGCACTGGAGGTAAGGGATGCCGGGCAGGAGATGCTCGCGTAGCGTCTCGATGTCGTTCAGCTCGCAGAGGCGTTCGATGTCGCTGTCGTTTGCCACGTCCTTCCAGTACGAGCGCAAATCGCTGAACTTGCCGTCCGTGGGGAGGGAGTCGTCCAACCCCTCGCGCTTGAGGTACTCGTAGCTGTCGTTCACGAGGTCGATGGCGAGCAAGCGGCTGAACAGGTTCGTGGAGGCGTCAATGATGCGTGTCGCCTCCTGGCGTTCGAGCAGCAGGCGATCCTTCTGCTTGCGTGATTGGAACACGAGCACGATGATGAAGAGCAGGCAGGCAACGACGACGCCCGCAACGAGGATGATGCCCGCCGCATTGGCGGACGACACCATCTTTGCCGTGACGGATTCGGGGAAGATGCGCAGGATCATCCAATCCGATGAGGCGAGCTGGGCAACGTATACGCTGCCCTCGCCAGATGAGGCGTTATAGCTGAAGTTGAACGAGGAACTCTGGGCGAGGGATTGCGCGAGCTCTTCGGGGGTGATGCCCTTGAGCGAATCGCTGAGCTTCGAGTCGAGTACCGAGTAGTCGATCTCGTCGCTCATGCTCGACTTCGCCAGGACGTTGCCGTCACGATCGCAGAGGTAGGTGGCGGTCTCGACGCCGAAGAAGCTCGTGCTCATGTACTGCGCCATCGTCGCCTCGTTGTAGACGCAGGCAAAGACGGCAACGGGCGTCCCCTCGTAGAGGATGGGGGCGTAGAACGCGATGATGCGATGCTCGTTGAAGGCGGCGTTCTCGACGGCGCAGATGCCGCTCTCGCCCTGCATGCCCTTGATGTAGTACTCGCGGCTGCTCACTTCTTCGGTGCGGCCGTCGATGTTGTGCCCTATGCCATCGGCGGTGATGAGAAAGGCATAGTTGAACTGGGTCGAGTTGATCATCTGAAGAGCCGTGTTCGGGTCGACGCTGGGGCTGGTCAGGGTCTGCCCGTACACCTTGGCCGCCGTTTCGACCGTGGCAAGGCCGTTGTTGAGCAAGTCGTTGACGCGTCGCGAGGTCTGCTCGGTCGTGCCTTCGAGGTAGTCGGCGTTTTGCTGCGTGATGCGCTCCGTGTTGACGTTCATGAATATCAGGAGCGCGGCGATTACGATGACGATTGCCGCACATGCGGCAAGGATCCTGTTGCGCCTGATGTTGAGTGACTTGTCGATGCTCTTCATATGCTGTGACCCAGCCTTTCAGGTGGTGGGGTACCATTCTGGTCATTATCCTTCATCCGGCGGCTGTGGTCGAGAGCTTTTCACGCAAGCGAACGTCCTTTTCACCCAAAGGGCATGCCCGCCGCAGGCACCGTTTATGTCCACCAGCATGGGAGAGAGACGACTTTACAGAGACTTTACATTCCCCTTACGCCGTCCGTACATTGCCTCCGTAGACTTCACCTTGCAGTAGACATTAGGGAGAGGGACGTAGGTGGACGTCAACGAGATAATGAAGGTCGTCTTGGGCCTTGCGGGAGGTCTGGCGATCTTTCTGTACGGCATGAACACGATGAGTGGCAGTTTGCAGGAGGCGGCGGGCGAACGAATGCGCTCCATCCTCGCCGCCGTGACGAAGAATCCGGTCATGGGCGTTCTGGCCGGCGCGTTTGCCACCGCCGTGCTGCAGAGCTCGAGCGCCACGACGGTCATGGTCATCGGATTCGTGAGCGCGAGGCTCATGGGCCTTCGGCAGGCGATTCCCATCGTCATGGGCGCGAACATCGGAACGACCATCACGGCGCAGATCATCGCGTTCAAGCTCTCGGATTACATCTTGCTGTTCGTCGCGGTGGGCTTTCTCGTCATGACGCTTGCCAGAGGCGAGCGGATGAAGCTGTCGGGACGGGCAATATTCGGCTTTGGCCTGCTCTTCGTCGGCATAGAGACCATGGGGTCGGTCATGAAGCCCCTGGCGGAGAGCCCCGTCTTCACGGAGATGATCGCCCAGGTCGCGGGCGTGCCCGTTCTCGGCGTCCTCGTGGGCACGGTGATGACGCTCGTCGTGCAGAGCTCGAGCGCGACCATCGCCGTGCTGCAGAACTTCGCCGCGCAGCCAGGTGCCGACGGAGCGAGCGTCCTCGGTCTCGAGGGCGCCATCCCCATCCTGCTCGGGGACAATCTGGGGACGACCGTCACGGCGCTTCTCGCCTCCATCGGGCAGACGCGGGATGCCAAGCGCGTCGCCCTGGCACACTGCATCTTCAACTTGTCCGGCTGTCTGCTCTTCGTCGGTCTGACTGGCCCCTTCGCGGCAGTCGTGGCGGCCATTCCGCCCGCTGGCGAGGGAGTCGAGATCATCGCGCGGCAGATCGCCAACGCGCATACCTGCTTCAACGTCGTGATGACGCTCATCTGGCTTCCGCTCGTCTCGCTCATGATGAAGCTCGTCATGTTGATACTGCCCGAGCGTCCGGTGCGTCCGCATGACATCGCGGCCTCGTCGGAATCCCTCGGCTCCGGGGAGTGTTCCATGGCATGAGCGTGCTGAGGTAGAATTGACGTGTTTTTGATGGCGCGAAGGGAACATGCATGACGACACGGGAGTCCGCCGCACTCGTCTTCTACGTCGAAGACGACGAGAACATCCGCGACCTCACGCTCTATGCGCTTCGCCAGGCCGGATTCGAAGGAAGGGGCTTTCCCGACGCCGACGCGTTTTTCGCGGCATGCGCCGATGACGTTCCCGCCCTCGTGCTCCTCGACATCATGTTGCCCGGCACGGACGGTCTGGGCATACTTGCCCGGCTGCGTGCCGACACGCGCCTTTGCGACGTTCCCGTGATCATGCTCACGGCCAAGGGCACCGAGCTCGACACGATTAGCGGGCTTGACGCCGGTGCCGATGACTACCTCGCGAAGCCGTTCTCGATGATGGAGCTCATCTCGCGTGCCAACGCGCTCTTGCGTCGCGCCCGGCGCTCGTCCGTGCCCATGCGGGGCGGCGGTCTCGTCTGTGGTTCCATCGTGCTCGATCCCCACGCCCGGAAGGTCGAGGTGGGAGGAAACCCGGTCGACCTTACGTTCAAGGAATTCGAGCTCCTCAAGGTGCTCATGGAGAATCCTGGTCATGCGCTCTCGCGTGCGCAGCTCTTCGAGGAGGTGTGGGGTTCGGAGTTCATCGGCGCGACGCGCACGGTGGACGTCCATATGCAGACGCTGCGCCAGAAGCTCGAGCAGGTGAACCCGGGTTCGAGCTCCGCGCTCGAGACCGTCCGAGGCATCGGCTACCGCATGCGTCTCGAGGACGAGGCATGAACGCCCCCGTTTCCGCACGCCACGCGCGCAGTCTCTCGCGCAGCATCCTGGTGACGGTGCTCGCCTTCACGCTCGTCGCCGTTCTCGCGACGGCCATCGCCCTGGTGACGGTTGCGTACTTTTCCGAGGAGGAGCGTTCGGAAGGTCTGCTCGTCGAACAGGCGCGGTCGTGCGCCCAGGTACTCGAGGAATATCCCGTCGATGCGCGTGTCGGGGTTCTCGAGCAGCAATTTGCCGGCCCCGAGCGATTCACGCTCATCGATCCTGCCGGTAATGTCATCTTCGACACCGCGGTCAGGGATGGCGCCCTCGAAAACCACTTCGAACGTCCGGAGATGCTCGCCGCCGAGCATGCCGGCGAGGGGGTGCTGGTGCGCCATTCAGATACCCTGAACAGGGATACCGTATACGTCGCCGAGCGTCTTTCCGATGGCTACTTCGTGCGCGTGAGCGAGGAGCGGCTCTCCCTGCCGGCCTTTCTCGGCTCGATGGCCCTGCCCGTGGGGATCGTGCTCGCTATCGCCGTGATTCTCGTCATCATGCTCTCGCGTTTCCTCACGTCGCGCATCATGCGTCCGCTCGACGAGCTCGACGTACACGACCCGCTTTCCGGGGACGCCTACGAGGAGATGCGTCCGCTCCTGTTGCGCATCGACGAGCAGAAGGAGCAGCTCAGGCGACAGAACGAGGAACTGAAGGAGGCAGACGGCCTGCGTCGCGAGTTTTCCGCGAACGTCTCGCACGAGATGAAGACGCCGCTGCAGGTCATTTCCGGGTCGGCCGAGATGATAGCCAGCGGATTGGTCGATCCCGACGACGTGGAGGAATTCGCAAGGCGCATCTACCTCGAATCGCAGCGCCTGCGGGCGCTCATCAACGACGTCCTCACGCTCTCGCGCCTTGACGAGTCGTCGTTCGCGAGTGCCGCGCGCGTTCCCGTCGACATGCTCGAACTCGTGCAGCGCACATGCGAGCGTCTGCGCCCCCTTGCGCGCGAGCATGGCATCGACCTTGAGTTTGACGGTGCCGAACTGCGCACGCTGGGCAACGAGGCGCTGCTCGAGCAGGCGGTTTCGAATCTCGTGGAAAACGGCATTCGCTATTCGGATGACGGGGACTCGGTCGGCGTGCGCGTCGAAACCGGCGAGATGTCCGGGGAGCCGTGCATTGCCGTGCGCGTGAGCGATGACGGCATCGGTATCTCGGAGCAGGATCGCGAGAAGATCTTCGAGAGGTTCTACCGCACCGAGAAGAGCCGCTCGAAGGAGACGGGGGGTACGGGGCTCGGCCTTGCCATCGTGAAGCACGCCGCCCTCTATCATGGAGGGGACATAGACGTCGAGAGCACCTTGGGCGTGGGGAGCACCTTCACCCTGCGTTTGCCCCTGGAGCCTTCGGGTCGCTAGCCGTCACATGCGGGACGGATTCCGACCCTAGTTCAGCCGGCGCAGTTCCGCACGTGACTTTCCCGCCCGCTTGGCTACATAGAGCGCCTCGTCGGCAATCTGGTAGAGCTCGTCGAAGGTGACGGGAAAGCGCGTGGTCGCGGCCGCTCCGATGGTGATGGAGGGGTGCAGATCCTCGGGCATGTCCGCCGGACGTTCGCGCTTTGCGTAGAGGCCCGCCGAAAGCTGGTCGAGCACGCGGGTCAGCGCCGGATCGCTGCCCAGGCCGGCGGCGAAGATGGCGAATTCGTCACCGCCGAGACGGGCGATGATGTCGTCCTTGCGCATGTTGCGACGCAGGAAGCGCGCTATCTCCTTCAGCACGCGGTCACCCTCGGGGTGACCGAAGCAGTCGTTGACTTGCTTGAAGTCATCCACGTCGATGAGGAAGAGACAGCAGCCCTCCTGGCACTCCTCGCTGACGAGCGCCTGCTCGATGCGAACCATTGCCGCGTTACGGTTGAATATGCCCGTGAGGCCATCGAGCTCGGCCATCCTGCGCAGGCTCGCCTCGCGCATGACCATCGCATGCGTGTCGAGCAGGCGCCCGACGTGGCGTACGGGCAGGCCGGTGGCATCGTCGAAGATCACGAAGGACTGGTAGCGGCACCAGATGGGGTTTCCCTCGGCATTGGGCAGCGACGTCTCGATGTCGATGAAGTCGCCCTTCTCGATTACCTCGCGCAGGGATTCGATGTCGTGTATCTCGAGGGCGACATCGCAGTCCTTGTCGCAGCGCTTGCGCAAGATGAGGTCGCTCGAGAGAGGAGGCCGCCCGAAGCGCGTCTCGAAGTCGCCGAAGAGCTCGCCGGTCTGTTCCTGACAATCGATGTCGAATACGACGTCGCGGGAGAGCATGGTGAGCATGTCGACGCGTTCTTCGGCACGTTCGAGCTGACGTTGGCTGCTCACCTTGTCGGAGATGTCGATAATGGTGACGTAGAACCAGGCGATGCCGCTATCGTCGACGATGTAATGGCCACGGTCATCGACCCAGAGCTCCGTGAGATCGGGACGGTTGAGACGGTAGGTGACGGCATCCCTGTCACCTACCTTGATTTGCTCGTCGATTTCGTAGAGGACGCGTTCGCGATCGTCGGGATGTACCATGCCGGGAAAGGTGTTGCCCGTGATGGCGCAGAACTCGTCATAGGTCTTGCAGCCGAACATGTCCAGGACGTCATGGCTCACGTAGTCGATGGTTCCCTCATCGTCTGCGCGGTAGCGGAACAGGCCCCCTGGTATGCGGTCGAGGAACTCCTGGGAGACTTCGTCTTCTATGACGCATCCGTCATGCGAACCCAGCTTGCCCTCGGTAACGCGGTGAAATACGGTCACGTCGCCCCCATCCATGGCGTTTTCGTCAGTGACTTTGCTATGGTACTACTTTGGGAGGGGCGGATACCCTGTCAACTGCAACCAAATATGACGGTCCGGCATTCGTCATCCCGCCAAAAGACGCGAACTTTGCCACGTGAGGCAAACGTGCGCTTCGTGTGCATGCTCTGTTTTTCGTCCGCTTTTCATTCGTCAGCGAGTACAATGGAGAACAAGGTGAAACGGGCCGCCCGATGCGACCGTCTTCATGCGGTAGGCGCAAGGGCGCCCACATTCAAGTCAAAAGGAGGATTTGAATGAAAGAAGTCCAGCTTTTCATCAACGGCGAGTTCCTCGACAATGGCGATCGCGAGATGCGCGATAACGTCAACCCGGCAACCGAGGAGGTAATCTCGCGTTTTCCCATGGCGACCGAAGCCGATGTCGAGGCGGCGGTTGACGCGGCGTACGAGGCGCAGAAGTCGTGGGAGAAAGTTCCCGCCATCGAGCGTGCCAACTACCTGATGGAGCTCGTCGAGCTTCTCAAGGAAAACCAGGAGCTTCTGGCCCGCACCACGTCCGAGGAGATGGGCAAGCCGCTCGCGCAGGCCATGGACGAGGCCGGCTGGCTGCCCGCCTACGTGCAGTACATGGCCGCCCAGGCACGTCACCTCAAGGGCCAGATCATCCCGTCGGACCGTCCCAACGAGAACATCTTCCTCTACAAGATGCCCATCGGCGTAGCCGGCCAGATCATGCCGTGGAACTTCCCGCTGTTCCTCATCGGCCGCAAGGTCGCCCCGGCGCTCATCGCCGGCTGCACTGTCGTGCTCAAGGCATCATCGGATTGTCCCAACGGCGCATACGAGTTCGCCAAGATCGTCGAGAAGTCGTCCCTCCCCAAGGGCGTCATCAACGTCATCACCGGATCGGGCGCACTCACGGGCAACGCGCTTGCCTCCAATCCCAAGATCTCCATCGTCACCATCACCGGTTCGACGGAGGTCGGCAAGAAGATCATGAAGGCCGCTGCCGATAACGTCACCAAGGTCTCGCTCGAGCTGGGCGGCAAGGCGCCGGTCATTGTCATGAACGATTGCAAGCTCGACGAGACGGTCGATTACGTCGTCGCCTCGCGCGTCATCAATACCGGTCAGGTGTGCAATGCCGCCGAGCGCGTCTACGTGCAGGAGGGCATCGCCGAGGAGTTCACGAAGAAGGTCATCGAGAAGATGAAGACCCTGACCTACGGCCCGGCGCTCGCCGGCACCTTCGACATGGGCTCCATGGTCAACAAGGCCCAGCAGGAGCATGTCGATGAGATGGTGCAGTCCGCCATCGCCGAGGGCGCCACGGTCGCCTGCGGTGGCCACAAGGTCCAGGTCGATGGCAAGGGCTGGTTCTACGAGCCCACCGTCATCACCGGCTGCACGCACGACATGCGCATCATGCGTGACGAGATCTTCGGGCCCGTGCTGCCCATCACCACGTTCAAGACGCTCGACGAGGCCATCGAGATGGCAAACGACAGCGTCTACGGTCTGACGAGCTCCATCTACACGACCGACTACGACACGGTCATGCGCGCCATGAACGAGATCAAGTTCGGCGAGACCTACGTCAACCGCGAGCACTTCGAGGCGTTCCAGGGCTTCCACCAGGGCGTGCGCCAGTCGGGTATCGGCGGCGAGGACGGCGAGCTGGGTGTCGAGGAGTACCTCGAGACGCACGTCTGCTACGTCGATTGGGATACCAGCCGCAACAAGGCGTAAGCGTCGCGCGACACAAGGTTACGAAAGGGGGAGCGTCCTGCGGGGCGCTTCCATTTTGCGAGCATTCATCGCGTGAGGGCGCTTCTGTAAAATGAGCGAGTGGGGCTTCTGGTCTGATTTGTCGTGGGAAGGGCGAGGCAATGGAGAACGTCGCCGGAGTGGAGCGTAGGGAATACCAGACGGGACAGGGAAGCATCGTCTATTGGACGAGTGCACATCCCGCTCCCGATTTACCCTGGCTCGTCTTTCTTCCCGGGCTGACCGCGGATCACCGCCTCTTCGACAAGCAGATTGAGTACTTTGCCGACAAGGCGAACGTCCTGGTCTGGGACGCGCCCTCACATGGGGAGTCGCGGCCGTTTCCCCTCACGTGGACGCTCGATGACTGGGCGCGCTGGCTTTTGGACATCCTCGACCGGGAGGGAGTCGAGAATCCCATTCTCGTCGGGCAGTCCATGGGCGGGTATCTCTCGCAGGCATTCATCGACCTGTTTCCCGGCGTGGCGGCTGGCTTCGTCTCGATAGACTCATGCCCCCTCAAGCGCATGTACTACCAAGGCTGGGAGCTGTACTGCCTCAAGCACACGAAGCTGATGTTCGAGCTCTTTCCCTGGAAGACGCTCGTGAACCAGGGCGCGAAGGGTAATTCCACGACGACGTATGGCCAGGCCCTCATGCGTGACATGATGCATGACTACGACAAGAAGGACTACTGCGTGCTTTCGTCGCATGGCTTTCGCGTGCTGGCCGACGCGGTGGAGGCAGGCCGTCCCTATGAAATCGACTGTCCGTTGCTCGTGATCTGTGGCGAGAAGGACGGTGCGGGGTCCGCGAAGCGCTACAACCGCGCGTGGGAAAGGCGCGAAGGCCATGTCGTGCACTGGATCGAGGGCGCGGGGCACAACTCGTGCTGCGATAGGCCCGATACGGTCAATTCGCTCATCGAGGAGTTCGTCAGGCGGGTCAAAGGCTGAATTCATTCCCAAACCTTGACACTCATGCCCTGCGATGTAATATATATTTTGCATGTACGATATATATTGCATTACCGAAGGCGAAGCAGGGAAATCCATTGGAAGACGAAAAGAACGAGCGCATGCGGGCAGCACGCACCAATCGCGGTCTTTCGCAGCAGGAGCTTGCGGATGCGGTCGGCGCCACGCGCCAGACCATCGGGCTTATCGAGGCCGGTCGCTATAATCCCAGCCTCAAGCTCTGCACGGCCATTTGCAAGGAGCTCGGCATGACGCTTGACGGTCTTTTCTGGGACGAGGGGAGATGACGATGTATCTGATCCGAAAGTGGAACGAATACATGGGTCCGAAGGACGAGCGCCTCGAGGCCAAGGAAAACAAGTCGATGAAGGTCGCATCCTATATCTTGCTCGTGGGGTCAACCATGAGCCTGTATTACTGGATCATGGTGAACCAGGTCGCAAACACCACCGATCATCCCGTGCTCACGCCCCTTGGCGCGTCCGTTGTTCCCGTTGACCTCCTGCTGATATTGACGATTCTTGCCGCGGGCTTTGCGTCAGTGGGCATGCAGATTCGCGGTGGGGCGTTTTCGAGCTACAAGCGCTATGCCGAGGTGGATCGCATCCCCTGGGACTATGTCGCCAGCTTTGCGCTGTTCTGCGGGGCGGTCCTTGGGGTTTTGACGTGCGGCATGCGCATCCTGGCGGAAATCCAGATCGTCGGCATCGAAAACGTCGCATGGGTCGGTGACCTTGCCATCGGCGTGGTGTTCTTCCTCATGGGCTTCGTCGTCGGCTTTGTCGCCATCTCCCTTACCATCAACGATGCCATCAAGCGTCGCCGCCTGCTTGAAGACGAGCTCCAGGACTGACAAAATACGATTCTAGCTAGTTTTGCCAAGCGGGCTTTTGCCTGTGATTCGTGATAGCCTTTAGTGTCGTACAGGGTCGCAAACGCTAGCGGTGTCGATCGCATCGGAGGTGTCTCCTGTGTCGTGTCTTGTGTCGCGCTTGAGCTATCGGCCACCATATCGGTTCCCGGAGTTGCTCGCGTTCTTCCGGGACCGCGCGCTCGCTCATGTCGAGCTGGTCGATGACGTGTCGTATACCCGTACTGTCCGGCTTGAGGACCGTGACGGAAACGTCGCATGTGGGTGGGTACGTGTCGAGGACGATCCCGCTGGCAACCAGCTCGTCGTCACGATGTCCGATGAGCTCGTTCCCGCGGTTTCCGAGGTAATCGCCCGCGTGCGGCGCATGTTCGACACGGATAGCGACCCCGTGGCGATTTCGCAGGCGCTCTCGCCGCTCGACGAAGCAGTTCGCGGTGTGCACATCGATGGAGTCCGGGTGCCCGGTTGTTTCGATACGTTCGAGATAGCCTGCCGTGCCGTAATCGGACAGCAGATTAGCGTGAGAGCGGCCAACAAGCTTGCGGGGCGCATCGTCGAGCGCTACGGCGAGAGAATCGAGACAGGAATCGAGGGGCTCGACAGGGCATGGCCCCGCGTTACGGAGGTGCGTTCGCTTGCGAGCATCGAGGACGCGTTCGGGGAACTCGGCCTGATCAAGACGAGGTCGCGTGCCATCGACGCGATGGCGGCAGCCATTGACGAGGGAGAACTCGATCTGGATATCGGCGCCGTGGCAGAGGAGCAGATGGAGGCGCTTCTTCGGATACGGGGAATCGGTCCGTGGTCTGCCAACTACATCGCCATGCGCACCATGAGCTATCCCGACGCGTTTCTCGAGACTGACGCGGGGGTTGCGCACGCGCTGCCCGAGCTCGCGCCGAAGGAGCGGCTCGCTCTGGTCGAGGATTGCCGTCCGTGGCGCAGCTATGCGGTGCTGGCGCTTTGGGACTCCCTTTCAGGATGACGTACACGAGTAGCCAAGGAGGCATGTATGTTCTATTGCAGCGAATGCGAATCGCCCGTGGGTACGCTCACGATAGCGAGTGACGGGCAGGCCGTCTGCGGTCTGTGGCTCGATGGGCAGAAGTACCACGGCGCCACGATTCCCGAGAAGATGGTGCCCGACGATGACGCGGCGGGCTTCGCGGAGCTCAGGGCGTGGCTCGAAGCCTACTTCGCGGGCGATCCGCAGCCAATCAGCGACGTGCCGTTGGCTCCCAGGGGAAGCGAGTTTCAGCAAGCCGTGTGGAAGAGGCTCATCGCGATTCCCCATGGCAAACTCACGACATACGGTGCGATCGCGTCCGAGCTCAAGCGCGAACGGGGCAAGGCGTCTGCCCTTGCGGTTGGTGGCGCGGTCGGACACAATCCCATCTCCATCATCATCCCGTGTCATAGGGTCGTCGGATCGGACGGAAGCCTGACTGGTTACGCAGGTGGCATCGAGCGCAAGCTCTGGCTACTGGAACATGAGGGCGTGGACACGGGGGAGCTCTACGTTCCCAAGCGCGGCACGGCGCTGTAGCAAGTGGCTCGTCTGTGCGTTCTGTCGTGCATCATCCGCTTGCAAGGATGGACAGGGCTGCCAGAGCGGCGAGCACGAGCACCGTCAGCATCGAGACGTCGCCGGTCATCGCGAGCAACGAGTTCGGCGCATCGTCGGCGTCATCTTGTGCCGGGACCTTTCCGTCGCCTTCGGTCGTGTCCCCGATACCTTCATCGACAGCGTCCTTGTAGGCCACCGCATAGGCGGAGAAGCGGTCGGTTTCGAACGTCAGCGTCTTCGCGTCGGCGTCGAAGGAGGAGGGGATCACGCTGGCCTTGCCATCGTGTACGCGTATGACCTCGTAGGACCGCGTCTTCTTCGACGTATCGCCCGTTGTCGAATCGGGCAGCGTCAGGCTCACGACGAGAGGCTCGTTTGCCTCGTGGACCTGGACCGTCTTGCCGTCGACTTCGTAGAAAAGCGCCAGGTCGATTTCCTCTGCGAGCATCCAGTCTCCTAGTGCCCCGGCTATTGCCGCGGCATCGGCGTCCGTAACACCGCGAGAGGATTCAAGCCAGATGCTTGCCTCCATGCCGCCCTTGACGAGGCCCATTGCCTCATTGTCGAGAACCTTGCCCGCAAGGGCCGCTTCCTTGTCCACCAGCCGCGCGTGAAGCGCGTTTCCGGATACGTCGGTGACGTCCTTGACGTCACCGATCCTGATTCAGGTCGGCGTCACGACGACCGGACTGTCGGGCATGACGAACTCCGCGCGATCCGTCCCTTCGTACGTGAAGGTGACCTTGTCCTGTGGCGAGGCGCTCCAAAAGTCCACCATGTAACCCTCGCGTTCGCCGGAATAGACGGTCACCTTGTCACCTGCGGCATACTGCCCCTGTCCGCTTTGCTGCGCGTAGCTGTTGCGAACCATGACCGGATACACCGCCTTGCCGTCACGCGTGTCCTTGCAGGCGAGGCCGAAGGAGGCGAGGCGGTTTGTCCTGAACCAGAGCGTGCTGTCGGAAGGGTCGAAGGTGGCGGGAATCACTTGCGCCTTTCCGTCGTAGACGCAGACAACCTTGTATTCGCGCGTGATCGACGGGTCGGCGTTCACCGCCGAGTCGGGAAGCGCGAGGCTGATCTGCACCATGGCATCGTCTTTGGTCTGGGCAGCCCCCTTGACGGGCGCCTCGCCGTCTACCTGCCAGTAAGAGGTGAGCTTGAAGCTGGTTATGGGGAGGTAATCGCCTAGTTGTGCCTGGATAAGCGCGGCGTCATCGTCGCTTACTTCGCGGGTCGATTCCAGCCAGAGGTCGACGTCCTTTCCGCTTGCAATCTGCTGGAGCGCGTTGGCGGGGAGTATGGCATCGGCGACGTAGTCGCCGGGCATCACGAAGTTCGCACCCAGGTAGCTGTCTGCCGCTACGGTGACGTTTTCGATATGGCCGGACCTGACCCGGGAGGTTGTGTTTGACACTACAAGCTGGTTTTCATCTTCGGCATACGCCGTCATGCTCGCGGTGGGGCAAAGCGAAAGCACGAGCGCGAAGGAGAGCGTTGCCAAGGCAAGTTTTCTCATGGGTGATCCTCTGCACTGCCCTGTTACAAGGGAAGGGCAACGGGAACAAGACGGGCTCTATTCTACCATGCGGCTCTTGCGTCGCAGGGTCTGTGGCGTGTTGCTCGGCCGATTGTGCTTGGATGCGATTTGCGCAGCTAGACTTCGCGCAAATATGGCATTCGGGATTTCGATACATGCAAAACGCATGTATAATGCAGGCAAGAGTAGGAGATAAGGAGATGCGTCATGACCGCATTGCAGGTGAGGGACTTTCCAGCGGAGCTCTACGAGGAACTTCGTGCATACGCAAGCGCGAATCACAGAAGCATGGCGCAGCAGACCATTGCCGCCGTCGCCCAGATGATTCATGGTGGCGATGAGAAGTCCGACGCGCCTTGCAAAGTGGATGCCTCGCGCATGTCCAAGCGCGAGGAGATACTGCGCAGGGCGCAGACGCGTCGACAACGCAGGAGGGGCGTTGTGCCCTCTCCCGAGGAAATGCTTCGTGAGGCCCGCGACGAGCGTGACCATGACATCGACATCCTTTTGCAGGAGAGTCTCGGGGGCGAGCGATGATAGTCATGGACGCAAACGCGGCGCTTGCCGTTGCAATGGGACTCGATGTCGGGGATGCTCTCACGCTGTTGCACGATGAAGACGAGGAGATTGTCGCTCCGACCTTGTTCGCGGCAGAAGTCTGCCATGCCCTGAGCAAGTACGTGCACGGTGGCTACATGGAGGTTCGTGATGCCGTCGATTGCGGACGTGACGCCCTTTCCCTTGTCGACAGGTTCGTCGATGACGGTGTGCTTTGGGTCGAGTCCCTTTCGGAGGCTGTTCGGCTCGACCATTCGTCATATGATATGTTCTATCTGCTTCTCGCGCGTCGCGAGTGTGCAACGTTGTTTACCCTTGACCGCAAGCTCCAGGATCTCAGCAGCAGATGCGGCGTCAATTGCGTATGCTCGATAAAGATTTGACTATCCCGTTTCCTATCCTCTCTTGAGCGAGATATGGCAGAACACGGCTACGACGATGAAGCCGATTCCGCCGATGATGCCCGTGGGTGCGGGCCCGACGAAGGGATTGGCCGTCCCGGCAATGAACATGAGAGGGGCGGCAGAGCATCCGTTGAGCGCCCCGTGGGCGAACACCGCCGGAAGGCAGCTCTTGGCCCGGAGGGTAAGCCAGCTGAACAGGTAGCTCAACGCCACGCACAGGCAGCACATCGCGAGGATGCCGAGGATGGGCCAGCCGGGGTAGCCGAGCCCATAGTTATGGCCGAGCACCGTTATCGGCGCATGCCAGAGACCCCAGATGATACCGCTTGCCGGTACCACGATACGCACGCCGTGCCTCTCTGACAGATGCGGAAGCAGATAGCCCCGCCAGCCCCATTCCTCGCCGAAGCACGATACGCAATTGAGCAAGGGTGCCACGATGACGAGGGCAAGCTGGGCATATCCAAGTGCCACTATCTGCGATGAGGACATGGTCATCGGTTGCCCCGCCGACTCCATTTGCCGTGCCGTTTCCGCAAACGATGACATGGACGTGTCGAACTGCCCGGGATTCAGGGCGAAGTACGCGATGGCGCCAATCGTGACCAGGGCGATGGGCCCGAACCATCCGATGAGGTAGTACCTCCACGTCTGTCTGAAATGCACAGGCCTAATCCACGCGTTGCGAAAGCCCTCGCCGGTGAGCAGCCGCGTGATCGCGACGCCTATGGCGGGAAAGAACATTCCCGCACCCACGAACAGGACGGTGACGGGATCGCCGAGCGGGCTTTCTCCTGCGCTCATGAGGGGAAGCGCACGCGGATAGACGGCTGCGAACCAGAACGTCCACGTGAGCGCGAATGTGATGACGCAGTATGTCGTCACGCGGCGTTTTGACAGATACTCGCGGATGCGTCTCATCGTGGCTCACCGCCTTCGCATGCACAGGTGCCGGGCACGCAAGTTCCCGGTGCGATTTCAGGCGGCTCTGCGTGATAGCGCTCGACGCACCAGTCCTTGACGCCGCAGCAAGGGCACGTGAGCTTACGGGTGCGTGGCGTGTGTCCGGATATGAGGAATGCACCCAGGCGTGGGCGAAACTCCGCCTTGCAGGCGGGGCAGAGATAGGTCGCATGGGCACCGTAGTGAAAGACCTGCCATAGTCCTGCCGCGATGACGAACGCCAAGGCAACCGGGAATGGCCACCAGATGCCGGACACGATGCCGTATATCAGTGTACCAATCCATGCGACGTCCATGCAGATGCCCACGACGATCATGGTGATCCACTGGCGCTTCCGTGCTCTCTCGTCGTTCATTCTCATATCCATGGCCGCTTGCGATGTCATGGTGATGTGGCCGCAGAGCTCGAGGTCAGATTGCATGATCTTGATGCCATCGAGCATCGTCGTACTCTGCGCGATTTCCTCCTCGAGTTGCGATGCGCGTTCCTCGAGAAGCGTCTCGAGAATCGCCCCGCGGTTCGGGCTTTCGAGGATACCCCTGATCTGCGAGAGCTTGAGCCCAAGCGTCTTCAGCATGAGGATGAAGCGCAGGCGCTCCGCGTCCTCATCGGCGTACATGCGCCTGCCGCCTTCGGAATATCCCGAAGGGGCGAGCAAGCCCTTCTGGTCGTAGTACTGCACGGTACGCACGGTGGTTCCGCATACGTTGGCCAGCTCTCCGGTCGTGTAGGTCTTGTCTTCGGTCATGGATTCACCTCCTCAGGACCGAGTTCTACAACGTGACGCCGCGTCACGAGCAAGAGGTAATCGAAAGTGTTTCGAATTTTCTCATGAAAAGTAGATGTGCGGCGTTTTTCGCTATCATGCACGAGCACGCGTCCGAGAGGAGAGCAGATGGATTGGTTTGACGAGGTCCGCGCTCGAGACAAGCGAGGCAACCAGGTGCTGTTCGCGAAGGATTCTGTCTTCCTGGAAGACCTGAGGAGCATGATTTCCAGCCAAAGTCACAGGGCCTTGGTGCTCTGGGCGCTCGACTTGGCCGACGAATCCGTCACGCAGCTCGCATCGAGGTATCCCAATGATTCGCGACCGAGCGAGGCGCTCGATGCCGCACGCGCCTGGGCCGCGGGCGAGATCAAGATGCGCCAGGCACAGCAGAAGATCCTCGCATGTCATGCGGTCGCGAAGGACATTGACAACAGGGAGGATATCGCCATGTGCCATGCGGTGGGCCAGGCATGCTCTGTCGTCCATACGGCCGGGCACGCGATCGGCTACCCCCTCTACGATTTGACGGCGCTTGTCCGAAGGCACGGAATCGATGACTGCGCCGCGGTCGTCGAGGCGAGGAAGAGCGACTACGTTGAGCGATTGATCTGGTGGAGCGGGCACCCGAGCGTGCATGGAGGCACTTGGGCGAGCTTCATAGAGGGATAGAGGTGTTGCTCTGAATGACCTTTTTGATGCTAATTCATCAGAGTGTCATGCATGGCTGTACGGATGACGAGAGGACGGTTCGCCGATTTGGCGCACCGTCCTCTCAATCTGGGGGGGGGTATGAGGGTTGTTGGCTGGACTACACCCTCGGGGTAAACATCACGCTATTAGGCTTTTCGGTCATGAGCTTGGCCATCTCCTCGACAGTGCCGTACTCCATGATGCCGGCCTGGCAATGATGCACGCACTTGGGTAGACGACCTTCGGCAACACGGTCGGCGCATAGGTCGCACAAGGAGGTGGGCATGGGCAGATGATTGAATTCCCACTTGCCGTTTCCGAGGTCACGAGGGCCGTCAGTGAGGATCTTGATGCCGTACTGGCCATCTGCGAGGTCATGCTCGACCTTGCATGCGACTTCGCATGCGTGGCAGCCGGAGCACCACTCGTAGTTGATAAACAGAGCGTTCATATAGCTACCTTTCTATCTAATCCGGTAGGGCGGGTATGTCCGGTTACCTGGACATACCTTTCTCACCCTCGCGACCTGCATACAGTGCATTGTTCTGAGCGTCGCCGTTGACGTCGGCATTCTGAACCTTGGCGGTGTTGGGCTGTGCCATCTCGTATTCCCAACCGCCGAGCCTGGTGACCTGGTAAGTCGGCAGGACATCGCTGTTCTCATCAGTGCACTTGTAGATGTTGCACATCAGGCAGCAATAGGGAGCACCATAACCAGAGGAACCGTATTGCATCTGGGAGGTGAGGTTGTTGATGTTGGAGTCAAAGACACCAAACAACGTGGGCTCCTCGCCTTCCATCTCGGGGAACCACCAGCCATGGTCAGCTGCGATAACGCGAGGATCGTAGCTGGAGTCGAGGACGACCTTCTGGCGGCAACGACCGCGATGGTTCTCGATCCAGACCCAGTCCCCTTCCTTGACGCCGTACTTGGCGGCAGTCTCGGGATGGATGCGAACCTGGGGCTCAGGCTGAATCTCACGCATACGAGGGAACATGCGGTGCTCGGAGTGGAAGAAGCCCCAGATACGCGCGCCGGTCGTGAGAACGAGGGGATACTTCTCCTTATACTCGTCATCGACCTGATCAGAATAGGGGGATTCGGGCGGCTCCTGGAAATACGGCAGGGGAGGAATGCCCCACTGCTCGAATGCGAATACCTGAAACTCGAAGCGACCGGTTGCGGTGTTGAAGCCGGGCTCGCCATCGGGACGAGAGAGGCCCTTCTCGTACTTACGATATTGCAGATCGGGATAGCTCCAGCATTCCTCGACGAGGTCCTGGAAGTCCTTGCCAAGCTTGCCGCCCCAGTCCGAACGCTCCCTCAGGAAGAAATTCAACAGGGAAATGTCATCATGGATGCCAAAGCGCTCGAGCAGCTCCGGGTTGGTCTTTCCGACGATTTTGACGATGAGCTCCTCATCGGAAACCGCCTCGCCCGGTGCATCCATGACCTTGGTGATGGGGCGCATCGGCGTGTACCAGGTGCGGAAGGAATTGCGCTCCGGGCACATCGCGATGGGCAGGACCAGGTCAGCGCAAGCCATGGCGGTCGGGGTCATGAAGATATCGGCGACGCCGACAAAGTCCAGGGTCCTCAGCGCCTTGTAGACACGAGGGGCCTCCGCACCCATGTTTGCGATGGGATTGGTGGACTGGAACCACACCATCTTGATGGGGTAAGGCTCGCCAGTCTCGATCGCGTGCAGAATCAGGTCGGACATTGCGGTGGCGGAGAAGCCGTAGGTGTGCAGCGGAGAGACGTCGTCTCCCAGACGCTTTGCACGAACCTCCGCGGGAACTTCCTGATAACCGCAGTTGTAGGCCATATCGGTGCGATAGGGCTGGTCGACCTCGATGTTACCACCGGGGACGTCGTAGTTGCCGGTCATGCCAACCAGGTTGTTGATGGCCTGGGCGCAGGGGATGCCGATGGGGGACTGGTCAACCTTGAGGCCCCACTGCATCGAAGCGGGTTTCGAAGTTGCATACAGGCGAGCCGCACGACGGATGTCCTCGGCGTCGACCCAGCAAATCTCCGCAACCTTTTCGGGAGTGTACTCCTTGACGGCCTCCACGAGCTCTTCCCAGCCGTAGCCCCACTTCTCGACAAAGTCATGGTCATATAGGTCTTCTTCGATGATGACGTTGGAAAGACCCATGGCTAGCGCCGCATCGGTGCCGGGGCGCAGACGCAGCCAGACCTCGGCGCGCGATGCCATCCAGGTAAGCTTTGGATCAACGGCGATCAGCTTTGCGCCACGCTGCATGACGTCAACGATCCAGTGGCCCAGGAAGGCATCGGAATTCGAGACGACGGGATTGTTGCCCCAGATGACGACGCATTCGGGAATCTGATACTCGGGGGAGTTCTCATAGCGAACCGGGCGAGTCTGAGACATGTCGGCAATCAGGGCGCCGCCATTCTGGCAGAAGTTCAGGGTAGAGCGCGGCAGCATGCAGCTGTCGCCGGAAAGAAAGCCGAGGCAGAAGTTGGGAGAACCAAATCCCCAGTAGCTAACCACAGGTGCCTGCCAGCAGACGTTACGGCCGGTACCCATCATGGTCGCGATTGCTTCCGGGCCGTAGTCTTTCTGGATGCGCTTGACGTGCATGTCGATGATATCGAGCGCCTCGTCCCAGGAGATGACTTCCCAGGTGTCTTGACCGCGCTCTTCCTTCGCACGCTTCATGGGATGGGTAAGGCGGGTGGGGTTTTCGATGAATTCCTTGAAGTCAAGGCAGCGGACGCACAGGCGACCTTGGCTAAACGGGCTGTTCGGATCGCCCTCGACATTGACGAGTCTGCCATTCATGTCAGTGTAGTAGATAACCTGACAGCCATTGTGGCATCCAGGTCCGCCCCAGGCGGTGGTACGAGTAGCGGTGAGGTCACCCTCCTGCCACTGGTACACATCGTCTCTGTAGAGCTCCTTGTTGTACTTAGGTGCCATACAAATCCTCCTCAAATTGTCTCTCGAAACTCTTGAACAAAATGCAATGCTGAGTCCCAACGACGATTCTATGGAGTCGTCAAAAGATAAGCATGATGCAGGTGTGTTTGAAAAAACGGCATGGATTGAGCAGTCTGACCAATGAACTGATCTAGTGCGGTTTTTAGCATGCGGAGGCAGTCATAAGCGCATTTAAAACATCTAGGAGCGGCCGTGTGCTACCAATGTTCAAAATGTAACGAATGCGGCAGGTTTTCGTATAGGGCCGCGATCCTGTGCAAGACCTGCGATACGGAAGTGCCGGCGGGTACGAAACGCTGTCCCGGATGTGGTGCCTCGACGCTGGGAAACATATATGCCGGAAAGCTTGTCCGTGTTGACGCGCCCGTTCGCAAAACGCGCGATAGGGGCGAAGCGTGAAGGGGCAGTACATCAAGATTGTGGTTGCGGCATCTCTGATCATGTGCACCATGATCGCCGGAACGGTTAGTTTCGGTTTCTTTATGGAGCCGGTTACCAGCGATCTCGGCCTCGAAAGGGGCAAATTCTCGGTCTATTTCAGCTTGATCAGCATCGTTGGGGCCATAACATTGCCTTTCTACGGAAGGATGATTTCGAGATTTGGCACGCGGCCCCCCGTTATCGCATGCGGTCTTTGGACAGGCGTTGCGATGGCCGCCTTATCTCAATGCCATAGCCTGATTTCGTTCTACGTTATCGGTTGTCTGGTCGGGTTGGGCTTTTTTGGCTGTAGCTACGCGGTCGTGCCCGTCATAGTTTCTTGCTGGTTTGTCGATAAGCAGGGTTTTGTCATGGGTGTTGCCTCCACGTGCGGTGGTGTCTCCGGCATTGTCGCCAGCATGGTCTTTCCATCTATCATCGGTGCTCTTGGTTGGCAGGTGGGTTATGTGTGCATGGGCGTCATGGTCGTGCTCTTCACGGTTCCCGCAGGCGTCTTTCTGCTTCGCTCCAAGCCAGAGGACATTGGCCTCGAGGCCTTGGGTGCAAGGAATGTCGACCAGAGCGAAAAGCCTTCTGAGGAATCCGCGCAAGAGGGCGTAATGCTCTCCCAGGCGCTCAAGATGCCCGGTTTCTGGGCTTGCATGGTCGCATTCTTCCTCTTTTCCATGACCGCCATGATCACGCAGCATCTTCCTGCTCATATAGTTGGTCTGGGATATAGTTCCGTAATGGCCGGCCTGGCCATGTCGGTCATGTCTGCTGGCATATTGCTTACGAGCATGCTCGCCGGCCCGATAACCGATCGCTTGGGTCCGGCAAAGTCGGTTGCAATCTTCACCGTGTTCTATGCAGCGGCTTTTATCGCCCTGCCTTCTCTAAAGGCATTTGTCCTCATCTGCGTTTGTCTAGTGCTGCTTTCCATCTGCAATGTCAACATGACGATTTTTGCGCCCCTAGTTACTTCCGCAGCGTTTGGTCCCAAAGATTATGCGTCGATTTGGGGACTTGCCAGCATGGCAAACGTCGCCGGTCAAGCAGTTGGCGCTCCGCTGTATGGCCTCGTGTTTGATGCTATGGGAAGCTATTCGATGGCCATGTACGGCGCAGCAGTTGCCGCGATTATCGCCTGCGCGCTTGTCAGTCTTGCCTTGAAGGCAGTGCGCAAATAAGGGACTATCGCTTTTGCTTCTTGTTGACGGCCTTTGTGGTCGTTGCGTAGTGGTACAAATCTACCGAGAAAGAGACGTTTTCGAACGTGGCATCTTCCAGGAGGTTGATTTCTCCGACCTCTTCGATTTTTGCAATGCGGTATTGAAGCGTGTTCCTCTGGATGCCCAGATCCTCAGCCGTCTTCGTCCTATTGCCATGATTTTGCATGAGGCATCGGAGCGTTGGGTACAGTGGGGCTGTCGATGTCCTGTCATGACCAATGATCTTTTCGATGCAGGGATGACAATGCAGCAGCCAGTTGCTTTGGCGGGCGCAAAGATCAATCAGGTAATACGACCGACAGTCAGCGAAGCGAACCAGGGTCTTTTCAGGCCAAAGCATATCTCGTGCACGTAGTGCAAACTGGGCCTGTTTTACGAGCTCATCGAGGGATACGTTGTCGTCTGCCGATTCGCTTGAGCCAACTGCAAGCGAATACTTTCGAGCGTATTCTTCGATACGCTCAAACATCTCATCCTCGAGACTTTCGTCATGGTTGATGAACAGGACAAGAGTTCGAGAGTGAATGACGCCTATTCCGTCGGGAACGATTATCTTGAGATCATCTTCAATCATGCAAAGCTGGTAGTACCTCAGAAGCCCTTTCTTTGCAGCCATGGTCAAGATGGTGAAGCGGGGCTTGATTTTGATCCAGTTTTCGCTGAGTCGCTGCTTGAATTCGTCGGCATCGCTCAGGTTGCCGCGGATGACGTCCTGGAGCAGGGCGTAGTAGTTTCCGGAGCTGTCTGACCAGGTGCGTTCAATTGCCTTGATCTTTGCGCTTACGATTTCCCCAAAGAACTCTAGGCAAGCGAGATCGCTGTCGTTTACCTTCCTGTTCTTATGGATGATGTTAACGCCGTAGAAGTTTCCACTGTTGTCTTCTGCGATAACAGACGAAAGTGGTGCGCCGGCGCTTGTCTCGTAGTTGTTGAGTTTTCTAAATCTCTTGAGGTCCGACAAATACTTTACGAAGCCGTCTCCCTCTATGGCCGTGATGATGCATCGTCCGGTAATCTGGGAGCCTCGCCCTTGTGCGCTGCTTTCCACCCAAAGCGGGTCCTTCATGTCGTCCTCTGTCGTGCATGCCAGAATGCGGTAGTTCTGGTCGATAATGGTTATCGGATTCTCGAAAATGTTATGCGCGTAGTCAACCAGCTCCTCGAGACCGGCGCCATGCAGGTTGAGCTGCAAGAGATTGCTGCTCCATCGCTCGTACCGAGCGATGATTCCGGCGATGGCATCTCGAAGCTCTTCGGGCGTGATGTCGGCATATACGGCAATTGCGCAATTCGGCGTCGATTCAGGCGCTCTTGCGATCATGACCATTTGCTCGCACGCAATGCCATTGGAGATGGCGGCATTGTCTTTCCGGCAGATAAAGCAGGCCTTGTTCGAGGGAGGTGACGACATGCAAGGCGATGCCGCGCATGCTCTGGAAACGATGATGGAGGGATCGTATTTGCCTCCAGCCTCGCACCTGAAGCTCTTTTCGAGATCGTTGAAGACCATTCCCATCGTTACGTTCATTGTTCAGCCCATTGATCGGGGTTCCCATTGCAGTAATCGTGCAGGCAAAAGGATGACCTAATGTGAGAGATAGTGCCCGGATCGGACAAATCGACATTGCAGATGGATTCTATTTCCTTGATACGTGACTGGAGCGTGTTTCTTTGCATGTACAGCAACTTGGACGTTCGTGACTTATTTCCCCTCTGCATGGCCAAGGTGCGTAGCACTTCGTAAAGCGAGGTGCCTTTTCTGTTGTCGTAGGCTGTTATCAGGCTTAGAGCAGGGTGATAGTAGAGATTTGGCGTACCTGTCCGCAGACACGTCTCGAAAGGCCAAAATGGCTGGCATGCTTCAAAGAGGTGTAGATGCTTGCCAGGAAAAACTCGACGGCCGATATCGAGGGTGAATAGCGCTTCTTGGTAGAGATCTTGCATCGGATAACCCGTTTGAACCGGTTTGCCGATGGCGGCGACAAGGCAGAATCTGCCGAGAAAGCCCTCGAACCTATCGAGGTCGACCTGCTTTACGCCTGGTTCCGTCCCGTATGTCGCATAGAACACCAACCTGCTTTCGTAAAACACTCCCTTTCCAAAGGGAAAGGTGTTGGCAATGTCATTGAGAAGACGTGCGGCTTGCCTGTCGTTGAGACAGCCCTTTATGGAGGTGACGACCGTGATGCGGGAGATGGGCTTGAGTTCGTATCCCATTACTCTCATGCGGTTTCGAAATTCGGCAAATCTATTCGTTGTTCCGTCAATCGCGTTTATGAACAGCCCGCTAAAACCCAGGGAGTTGCCCATGTTGTCCGTGCGCATCTTTACGACGAGCTCGATCATCGCAGTCAGGAATTTGAGAATGCCCCTATCCCCATCGGTGATGGGCCTGTTTTTCTCGAGAAGATATACGTACAGGTACTCACCGCCAAGCTCTCCGGTGCGGCAGGCGCTCAAGTTCACTCCGTTCAGCATCTTGTAGTCGAATGGCTCGCGGCTGCTTTCCATCTCTCCCAGGAACTCGCTGAGTCCATGTACGACGACCTGTTGCTTGAACAGGTCGATTTCGGCGTCAAGGGGCGTCCAGTAGTCATCGTCCATGACGTCGTCGTGCGTATGAGCGACAACCCGCATGGCTCTGTCTTCAACCAGGACTGGATTCTGGAGCAATCGATGCGCCGTCTCGATAAGAACGGCTGGGGGTGCACTATCTAGCGCCAGGGAGGATAGCTTCTCGAACACTTCCTTATATGGCGTGAGACCCTCCTCGATGGCATTTGCCACTTCGAGAGGGGACGTGTCATCAAGGATGCGAAGAGCGCACTTGAAGTTTTCGTCATTTTTGCCAGGGCAAATCAGAATCACTCTGTGAGAGTATTCTGTCCAACATGCCGGTGCGACCGTGGCGAGTGGGTTCGCAATGACGTAGATGGCATCTCGTGCATAGCTGTCATCGAACAGCATGCGGGTGTATGCGGTGGCTGCTGATGTAGCTGGATTGTACGCCGGGCCCTTCTCAAGGGATAGCGAGCGCGACAAGATATCGAAGACCATTCCCATCGTCAGTTGCAATTTACAACCCCCACTTTGAAAAGCAATGACTCAGTCCTCTGAATACCTACTCTATCCTATTTGACTTTTCGGGAAGTCAGAACCATCGAAAGACTCATTTCAATAATGGATATGGTATATCCGAAATATGAGCAGGCTCATGCATAAAGAGGAGATCCGCCAATCGGCGGCGAATCACCATAAACATGCGTGGCCGCCCACAGAATGTAGGCGGCCACCACACGCTTGACTCGGAGTTTGTGACGGTTCTGACTACTCCTGGACCTGATCGACGGCGTTGGTGCCCTTGGGGAGCATCATGACAAAGATGCCGGAGAATATGACCAGAAGACCAGTGCCAACCATCAGGGCAGTTGCGACTGCAACGGGGTCTACGCCGGCAACAGCGGTTGCGATAGGGGCAACGACGTATGCGGGAAGCAGGCCAGCACCGAGGTTCTGCATAGAAGACTGGATGCCGCCAGCAGCGCCAAGATGCTCAGGATTGATGCCGGGGATAACGGCGGGAAGGGTCTTGCCAATGGGAAGCAGCAAGCCCATGAAGGCACCCTGGATGATAACCAGAAAATAGGTGATGGGACCAATGGGCAGGAAGAACATGACGATGTTGGTCAAGCCCATGAGAACGGCAGTAATGCAGAAGATAACCTTGAGGTTCTTGGCCTTGGCCAAAAACGTAGGCATCAAGACGCCGCCGATTCCAACTGCGATCATGTTCACCGTGCCAATGTTTGCGGCCTCAGCTGGGTCTCCAGAGACGGTGACCAGACCGGAAACAAGGTAGCTGTTCTCCGCGATAGAAGCACCGAAGACAAAGAACATGACAAAGGAGACGATCCACACGTATTTGTTTTTGAGGACGATGCCCAGGTATTTCGTCATGGGCTCGGCATTCTCGTCGCGCTCTCCGCCCGGGTAGGTCTTGCCAAGTGCAATCCACAGGATCAGGCAGACAACGACGCAGATGGCGCCGATGACGAAGCCGGTGTGAGGGTCGGCAAGGCGAGGACCGACAGACATTGCAATCGCGCCGCCGCCAGCAGTTGCGCCTAGAATATAGATTCCCATTGCAATGGAGGTCCAACGGCCGGGGAACCAAAGGCGGAACAGCTTCGCGGAATTTGCATTCAGGGCCGCAAGGGAAAGGCCCAGAAGGAATGATCCGCCGAGCATGACGCCAAAGTTCATGCTGAGCGCACGAATGATGCCGCCAATGGACGCGACTGCAAGACCAAAGATCATTACGGTACGGATAGAGGTACGGTCAGCCCAAGCACCACCGACAATACCAAAGATGAAACCGGTGATGTAGGGGATAGTTGCCAATGCAGAGAACTCGACAACGGAAAGTCCCACATCGGGACCCATAAGCAAGCCACCCATACCCATGGTGATAATCAGGGCGACCTGGAGTCCGCAGTGGACCAGAAAGGCGAGTATGAGAATCACCCAACGGTAACCATAGACTTTAGGCTCTTCAGACATTTTTATTCTCCCTCAATAAGATCCCTCATTAGATGAAACAGGTGCGCGATACTTGATTGGTACGACATGGCAATATCCAATATCGCGCCCTTCGAATCCCTTTGGGAACACCGCTGTTTTTGCTGGTTGGGACTCAGCAACACGGACTCAGCTATTGCCGGTATTCCTGAGGATTCAACATGCCTCAAGGGGGTAGGTTATGTTGCCGGGCTGCTTCAGTCACCTGTCATACTGCTCAGAATACGATAGGCTGTTGAGCAGCTTGCCTAAGCGATGCCCAAAGTGGCCGGCGTATCCAAAAAACGGAATTTATCTACCCAATATCAGAATGACCATTACCGGAAATCGCATTTTCACCATCGAACAACGGCGGCGTAGTCTAAGTACACGGACACGGCTCAGCATGCAGTTCCATCCAGCGAAAAAGGAGAGAGAAATGCCCGAAAAGTTCGAATGGAAAACGGAGCTGGAGGATGAGACCATTATCAGGACTCACGCATGGTCCCCTCCGGGTTGTCATCCCGTTGGCTGCGGTTTGCAGCTTCATGTCAAGGACGGAAAGATCGTCAAAGTCGAGGGCGAGCCCTCCCATCCCATCACGCGTGGTGCTCTATGCCCGCGTTGTCTGGCGCTTAAGGACTTCGTCTATCATCCCGATCGCGTCTTGCATCCCATGAAGCGTGCTCGCGAGGATCGCGGCTTGGACAAGTGGGAGGAAATCACCTGGGATGAGGCCTACGACATCATCGAGGAGAACGCCAAGAGGATCATCGCCGAATACGGCGAAGAGTCCATCATGGTGTTTGGTGGCACCGGCCGACAGGCGAACACCTACTATCCGCTGATGGCCTTCATGGTCTTTGGTTCTCCGAATGCCTGCTACGCACAATCTGGCTGGTCTTGCTATGGTCCTCGCGCGACCATCACGGCCCATCTGATGGGCGGCGGTTATCCGGAAATCGATAACGCCTGCCGTTATCCCGATCGCTATGATCATGAGGGCTGGGAGCCTCCCAAGTACATCCTCATGTGGGGCAAGGAGCCCCTCAAGTCCAACCCCGACGGATTCTGGGGTCACTCCGTCATCGACTTGATGCGTCGTGGCACCAAGCTGATTTGCGTCGACCCTCGTATCCATTGGCTGGCGAGTCGTGCGGAGCAGGTCATCCAGCTGAGGCCCGGCACCGACACCGCCCTTGCGTTGGCGATGCTCAATCACATCGTGGAAAATGATCTCTACAACCACGAGTTCGTCGACAAATGGTGCTATGGCTTCGACGAGTTCGCCGAGCGTGTCAAGCAGTATCCTCCTTCTTGGGCGGCTCCCATTTGCGGTGTTCCCGAAGAGCAGATCATCGATGTCGCAACCAAGTTTGCGACCGAGAAGCACAGTGCGCTTGGCTGGGGCCTGGCGGTCGATCAGAATCCCAACGGCGTTCAGCTTGCTCAGGCACTGCTTAGCTTGCTCGCCATCACCGATAATCTGGATGTCCCGGGCGGTTGCACGTTGGGTACTCCCATTGCCGGAGATGACGATCCTGCTCGTGATATGGCCACATGGGGTTTCGAGGCAGGCGTCCTCAAGCCAGAGGTTTGGGTCAAGCGCCTAGGTGCGGAGCAGTACCCCGGTTTCTCCACCATCATGAACCAATGTCATCCTGACTACACGCTCAATGCGATGCAGACGGGCGAGTACACCTGCCATATGGCCTATTTCCATAGCTCGAACGTTGTCTCCGGAGCAATTGCCGCCCAGCCCGATCGCTGGTATGAGGCATTGAAGGACGTCGACTTCTGCGTCGTGCAGGAGCCTTTCATGAATCCAACTGCCGCCGCTCTGGGCGATGTCTTCTTGCCGCTGACCACATTCGCCGAGCACAATGGTCACGTTCAGCCGCATTACGGGCTCAATGCCGCATTTGAGGCGGCCATCAACAAGGCCGTTACCGTCGGCGATTGCAAATGCGACATCGAGATCATGATTGACCTTGGCAAGAGGATGCACCCCGAATTCTGGAACCAATTCGAAAGCGTTGAGGACTATCTCGAGAAGAAGGTTATCCCCAAGGGCATGACATTCGATGACTTCCGCGAGGCCGGCGTCATTCAGCCCGAGGAAGTCTATCGCAAGTACGCAAAGGGCATGCTGCGCCCCGACGGGCAGCTTGGCTTCCTGACTCGCACCGGTCGCTTCGAGCTTTATTCCACGGCGTTCGCGTCCTTTGGCGAGGATCCGCTTCCGTATTACATGGAGCCGCCGTTCTCCCCCTATAACGAAGATCTCGATCCCGCAATCAAGGAGGAGTACCCGCTGATCCTCACCACGGGTGCACGCACGTACGTTTCCTTCCATTCCGAGCATCGCCAGATTCAGAGCCTGCGCGATATGTGTCCTGATCCCCTGCTCGAGATGAATCCCGAAGACGCGGAGCGTTTGGGCATCAAGGATGGTGACTGGGTCATGATCGAGAACCAGTTTGGCAAGTGCCGCCAGCGAGCAAACGTCACCCCGTGCATTCAGCCGGGCGTCGTCCATGCGATGCATGCTTGGTGGTATCCCGAAAAGGACCCCAATGCGCCCAGTCTCTTCGGTGCATACGAATCCAATATCAACACGCTACTTCCCAACGGCTACATTGGAAAGATCGGTTTTGGTGACACGTTCAAGGCGAACCTCTGCAAGGTTACCAAGGATGAAAGGATGGAGGTGTAGCTATGGAAGGCTATGCACTTTTCGTTGACTACGAGTGGTGTTCTGGCTGCAAGTCATGTGAGCTGGCATGTCGCAACGAGCATGATATTCCTCGCGGCCAATGGGGCATCAGGGTCCTTGAGGACAAGCCTTGGAAGATGGATGACGGTTCCATGAACTGGAACTACATTCCCGTTCCCTCTGCCTTGTGCGACCTGTGCGCCGACCGTTTTGAGCAGGGCAAGGAGCCCATGTGCGTCCAGTCTTGCCAAGCCAAGTGCCTGGAGTTTGGCACGTACGAAGAGCTCAAGGAGAAGATGGCCGACAAGGACAAGACCATGATCATCAGGCCGTAGGTTCTGGATTAGTTTAGTAGAAGCGGGTCCTGGGAATTATCCTGGGACCCGCTTGCCTTTACTGCCAGCCTTATCTATTCTGCCAGCTGTTTTCGGACGAATTCCTTGAAGAGAGCAACGGAATCCTTTTTCTCGTCGTCCCTGAAGAGAAGGCAGGTGATAAATCCATCCTTGACATCGTCGACGTCAACGAAGCTCATATCCTCGCGCTGCATGAGAGACGAGTCGCTCTTTGCCTTTGGCGGGAGCACGCAGGCGACGCGTTCGTTTGACGGAAGCCCCATATCGGAGACAGACCACGTCCTGCTGTAGCTAAAGAGGGGAGTGAGGTCTCTTGAGAAAAAGAGGTCGCTCATCGCATCGCGCATGGGGTTGTAGACCTTTCCGAAGGGCATGGCGATGGCATGGCCCTTGAGTTGACCGAGCATTGCATGACCGGCCTGCGCCAGGGGGTCTTCGCGTCTCATCCAGTAGACGATTCCCTCTTCATAGAGGGGGAGCACAACTAGACCACGCTGCCTATAGTCTTCAATCGTGCTGCTCAAGACGCTTGCGTGGATGACCGTTTGCCCTACGTCGAGGATGCCGTTTTGGACGGCATCGGCTAGGTCATAGCCGCTAAAACGCTCCCATTCAATCATCAAGTTGTCGTTGTTGCTGGTGAATTGTCCGACGAGGGAGGAGAGGTGCGCCGACACATCGGGGTGACCGCCATATTCCTGGACGATGATCACCTGCTGGGTATCACGGGCGGTTTGCACGCACTGGGCGACGGCCTTGTCATAAATGATCAGCATCTGCTCTGCCGAAGAAAGAAACTTTATGCCGGCGCTCGTCAAGCTGTGCCCAGATTTGCGGTCTATCACATCGAACCCTAGTTCCTTTTCCATCTCGATTAAGTGGCGACTGAGGGTTGACTGGGCGAGGTTTAGTCTTCTTGCGGCACGAGAGACGTTGAGCTCTCTTGCAAAGACGGTGAATTCGCGCAGGGTTTCGAGTCTCATATGACTTCCTCTCTATTCGGATAGGCATATATTGAGATCGAATCGATTATGCCCAATTTTGGAATAGGAAAAACTGGTTCGAATGCTCACAAATTGCAGAAAAGTTGAACAACGGGCTTATTGAGCAAGCCTGGACGCGACGTGTAGGATGGGGATAGTTGATGCTTGGACATCGGGAGAATTATGTGCTTGATATGCATGCATTGCGGGAAATGCCCGGGTGTCGAGTTGAACCCTGACGCAACGGGTTCGGGTAATCGCACGCTATACTGTTTGAAATGTGGCGAGGAGGTGCCGGTAGGGGCGGTATTCTGTCCTGGTTGCGGAACCGCGGCACTTGTCCCACCCGGTTTATCAATGCGTGAGGCTCAGTAGCTCGCACGTCGATTCCAATATCCTTTGCAGTGAGATCCTTCTTTCTGCATGCCCTTGCCCTTGACGCAACCCCGGCAATCTCGCGACTGGATGACCGACCGGGAGGCCAGCATTGACGTAGGGCGGGTTTGCCGTGGTACCGCGGTTCCACATGCACATGGAAACTCATACAATGTGCGGGATGGCCCGACGGCGTCGGGTAACGTCATCCGCTTTGGGTACCCGAAAGAGGAGATGCGTCGATGTATCACGGTGAACTCACCATGTATCTTTCCGGCCTCGATGACGCGAGCGTGCGGACGCTCCAAGACGTCCCCGCGCTGGATCCCTTCACGCATCGTTTCGTCTCGACGCCCTCGTTTGACCCGGATCTCGCGGCCGATGCCGACCTGACGATCGTCGCGCTCGATGCCGAGGCCGACACGTGGGTCTTGCAGGATTTCCTCGAGGACAAGGACGATTCCTGCGACGTCATAGCACTTGCTCCCGCCGGCCGTTCGGCCGAGACCGCCGGGCTGCTATCGCGTCTTTCGGACATCTGGCCCGATGACATGCCCGCGAGTGAGCTCGTCTGGCGTTTCGAGGGGTGGCAGCGTCGCTGCAAGGAGCGTGCCGACGCTCTCGAGACCGCCCAGTTCCTCGAGGCGACCATCAATTCCATTCCCTGCCTGATCTGGTACAAGACTGCCGATGGCATTCACGAGAAGGTGAACGACAGCTTCTGCGAGACGGTTGGCAAGGAGAAAGATGACGTCCAGGGTCGCGGACACGCCTACATCTGGGACGTCGAGTCCGACGATCCGGCCTGCATCGAGTCGGAGGCCCAGGTCATGGCCACGCGCAAGACCTGCGTTTCCGAGGAGGTCGTCCAAAGCGGCAGCGGCACGAAGCTTCTGACGACCTACAAGTCGCCGCTGTACGATCTCGACGGCAGCGTCATGGGCACCGTGGGAGTCGCGATCGATGTGACGCAGGAGCGCGCCTACGAGCGCGACCTGCTCCAGAAGAACCAGACGCTCGAGAACATGTTCACGGCCATGGACTGCGGCGTGCTCACGCACACGCTCGACGGCACGCGCGTCATCGGCGTCAACCAGGCCGCGCTCGACATCCTCGGGTACGAATCCGAGGAGGACCTGCTCGCGCACGGATTCGACATGGTTGCCGACTCGGTCGTCGATTCCGACAAGGAGATGCTGCGCGAGAAGTTCGCCACGCTCAAGCAAGCGGGCGATAGCGTGAGCTTTGAATACAGCGTGCATCACGAGGACGGCAAGATCTTGCACGTGCTCGGGAGCGCCAAGCTGATAGAGCAAGATGGCGAGCTCATGTACCAGCGCTTCCTGCTGGACTACTCCGACCAGAAGCACGAGGAGGAACGCCGCGAACGGCACCAGCAGTCCCTCATACGCGCGCTGGGCGTAAGCTACCTGGTCATGTGCTCGTTCGACCTGAACACCGGCAGGGGAGAGCTGCTGCGCATCTCCGACGAGGCGGACGAGGGACTGCGGAGCATCTTCGACGGCTCCCTGACGTACGAGCAATCCCTCTTCGACTACGTGGACAGCCGGGCGCTACCCGACGACCGTTCCATGCTATGCGACATGCTCGCGCGCGATCGCGTGCGCGAGGAGCTCGAGAATCGCAAACGCATCAACGTCATGTACCGTTCGCTCGTCGACGGGGTGATGGGATATCGCCAGGTGACGCTCGTGCGTGCCGGGTCATGGGCGGAGGATTCCGGCGATGACCGCCTGGTGGTCATGGGCCTGCGCAACGTCGATCGCGAGACGCGCGAGGAAATCGAGCGAAAGGAGCAGCTCGAGGAGGCGCTGCAGCGTGCTAATCGCGCTAACGAGGCGAAGAGCCTCTTCCTCTCCAACATGAGCCATGACATCCGCACGCCCATGAACGCCATCATCGGCTTCACGACGCTGGCGACCAACCATATCGACAACGTCGAGCGCGTCGAGGACTACCTGGGCAAGATCCAGGCCTCCAGCACGCACCTGCTCGACCTCATCAACGACATCCTGGACATGAGCCGCATCGAGTCCGGAAAGGCCTCGGTCGAGGAGAAGCCGTGCGACCTCGTGGAGGCGGCGGAGCATCTCGGCTCCATCGTCCAGTCCGAGGTCGGCGAGAAGGGCCTGCGCTACGAGGTCGATCTCGCCGGATTGCACCATCCGATCGTCATGTGCGACGAGCTCAAGCTCAAGCAGGTGCTGCTCAACATACTGGGCAACGCGGTCAAGTTCACGCCTTCTGGCGGTTCGGTCTCGTTCTCGATATCCGAGGCGGCCGCGGATGCTGACGGGAAGGCGAATTACACGATGACGATCGCCGATAGCGGTATCGGCATGGACGAGGCGTTCATCAAGCATATCTTCGATCCGTTCGAGCGCGAGCGGACCTCGACGCTATCCGGCACGCAAGGCACCGGCCTGGGCATGTCAATCGCCAAGCGTCTCGTGGACATGATGGGCGGTGACATCAGCGTGACCAGCGTGAAGGGCAAAGGCAGCACCTTCAGCGTGACGCTTCCCCTCGAGACACTGGATGAGGGCGCCGTTCCGGCCCAAGGGGACTGCAGGCGCCAGGAGCTTTCCGAGCAGCTGCATGGCCTGCGCATCCTGCTCGTGGATGACAATCTCCTCAACCGCGAGATCGCCACCACGTTGCTGGAGGATGCGGGGTTCGTGGTCGAGCAGGCGGTCGATGGCAGGGATGCGATCGATCACCTTTCCGATGCGGCGCCCGGATACTACCAGCTCGTCCTCATGGACATCCAGATGCCGGTCATGAACGGCTACGAGGCCACCACCATCGTGCGTTCCATGGAAGATCCCGTAATCTCGCATATTCCCATCCTTGCCGTCACCGCGGACGCGTTCGAGGAAGACCGTCAGAGGGCGCTCGATTGCGGCATGGACGGGCATATCGCCAAGCCAATCGAGATAGACAACCTGCTCTCGGTTCTGGAAGACGTCCTGCTGCCCGCGTGACGCACCGGTTGCCCGCATGCGTCACGCATCCGGGGATGTGCGGTAAGGGCGGCGTGGGCCACGCGCCTCCATCTGTGCTATATAATCCTCACGGATATTCGATCTCGACGAGGGAGATAGACATGGGGAAGAAGCTAGTAGCTGTTTTCGTGACGATTGCCTGCGCGTGCACGCTGTGCCTCGCGCTCGTCGGCTGCGGTGGTGGCGATCCCAAGGCGAATTTCACCGGCGCCTGGGAGCTCGAGACGATCGAGGATGCCGATCTGGGCACGGTCGACACGGCCATTCTCAAGCAGATGAACATGCCCGTCAACATGACGCTCAACGAGGACGGCTCCGCCGACTTCGTCATGTTCGGCCAGAGCATCGACGCGACCTGGACGGCCAACAGCGCAACGCAGATGACGCTCACGCTCGCGGGCGAGGGTGACGCCATCTTCACGCTTGCCGAGGGCAAGCTCACGAGCGATGATGGCGAGGCGACGATGATCTTCGCCAAGGCGGATCAGGCGTCATAGCTTTCGCTTCGCAAGTCGCATGTGCAGGAGGGCCCATCCGCCGGAAGGTGGACGGGCCCTTTCGTGTCTGGTCGCGAGTTCTAGATCGCGGATGTCCCGCGCTCGCCAGTGCGGATGCGCACGACCTCCTCGACGGCGCTCACGAAGACCTTTCCGTCGCCGACCTCTCCGGTACGTGCCGTCTCGCAGATGAGATCGACGATCTCCTGCGTGCGGTCATCGTTCACCACGAGCTCGAAACGCACCTTGGGAACCATGTTGAGCAGGACCTCCGTGCCACGGTAGTACTCGCTCCATCCGTGCTGGTTGCCACAACCCATGACTTGGGTGATCGTCATACCCGAGACGTTCGCGTTGAAGAGTGCCTCCTTGAGCGGCTCGAGCTTCTCGGTTCTCACGATCGCTATGATTCTCTTCATTATCGTGTCCTTTCACCTATTGGGCGCACGCGCGCCACGTCCTAGTCGAGTCCCAGATACGCAGGGTAGGCGCTTTCGCCGTGGAGGGCGACGTCGAGACCGGCGGCCTCGTCTTCCTCGCTGACGCGGGCCTTGCCCTTGTAGACGGCCTTGACGATGAAACCGAGGATAAGGCCGCCGACGATGACGAAGGCTATGGTGACGAGTATACCCAGAATCTGGCTTACGAGTAACGAGGGATCGCCCGTGTAGAACAGGCCGCCAAAGTCGGTCCAGGAAAGTTCGGGCACGCAGAACAGGCCGGTGAGGATACCACCGACGATACCACCCACGGTGTGGCAGCCAAAGGCGTCGAGTGCGTCATCGTAGCCGATCTTCTTCTTGAGGAACGAGATGGCGAAGAAGCAGCAGGGTGAGACGAGCGCGCCCATGACGATGGCCGCCCAGGGCTCGACGAAGCCGGCTGCCGGCGTAATGGCCACGAGGCCCGCGACGAGGCCCGTGCATGCGCCAACGAGCGTCGGCTTGCCCACCTTGATGCGCTCGACGAGCATCCAGGAAAGCAATCCGGCAGCAGAGGCGGCGACGGTGTTGAGCAGGGCCAGGGCCGCCACTCCGTCTGCTGCGAACTCAGAACCGGCGTTGAAGCCGAACCAACCGAACCACAGCAGGCCGGCACCCAGGACGACGAAGGGCACGTTATGCGGACGATAGCTCATGAGGCCGAAGCCCTTGCGACGTCCGATGATGAGGCAGAGCATGAGACCGGTGAGACCGGAGCTGATGTGCACGACGTCGCCACCTGCGAAGTCGAGGGCACCGATCATGTCGCCGATGAGGCTTCCGTCGCCGCCCCAGACCATGTGGGCCAGCGGTGCATAGACGAGCGGTACCCAAAGGACCACGAACAGGATGAGGGCGCCGAACTTCATGCGGCCGGCGACGGCACCCGTGATGATGGCCGTCGTGATCATGGCGAAGGCGAGCTGGAAGCCGATGTTCACGATGGAGGGATAGTCGAGCCCCTCGCTGTTGACGCTTTCCTCGGCGAACATGTCCGTCACGGCGCTGAAGCAGCCGATTTGGTCGATGCCGCCGAAGAACGGCAGGGGGCCGTCCCCGCCATAGGCAAAGGACCATCCGAACAAAACCCAGATGACGCCGACGACGCCGATGACGCCAAAGACCATCATCATCGTGTTGACGACGTTCTTGCGCCTGGAGAGGCCACCGTAGAAGAAGGCCAGCCCCGGCGTCATGAGGAGCACCAACATGGTGCATACGATCATGAATGCAGTTGTTCCCGTATCAAACATGAGAATCCTCCTTTTCTCTCCTCCTGACACCTTCATTTTTCGGTCAGCATTGTTTCAATGCAGTTTCGGGGGTGTTACTTTGTGTTTAACGCTGACTCGACGGGGAGTGCCCCGCTGTTGTTCGTTCGAGTAGAGGGAACGTCACATGGACCAGAAGATCGCAGACGAGCTGATACGTGCCGGCTTGGAACTGCGCCATGACGAAGATGGGCTCGTGCTCGAAGGCAACGGCATGGCCTTGCGTGCGAGCTTCGATGAGATGAAGCATCGCTTGCTCCCCGGCAAGCTTAATCGCGAGCTTCTCGTTCGCGCCTGCAAGGTCAAAGGCGTTGCGGCGCCGAGGCTCGTCGATGCGACCGCCGGGCTCGGGCAGGACTCTCTCCTGCTCGCTGCCGCCGGATTTACCGTCACCCTCTTCGAGTGCAATCCCGTCATCGCGCTTCTGCTCGCCGATGCCGTCGAGCGCGCCCGCCTGGATCCCGAGCTCGCCGAGGCCGCCAGCCGCATGCACGTCGTGGAGGGCGATAGCGCCACCGCCCTATGCGCGTTCGACGAATCCGTCGACGTCGTCTACCTCGACCCGATGTTTCCCGGACGCACGAAGAGCGCGGCGGTGAAGAAGAAGTTCCAGCTCCTGCATCGACTCGAGATGCCGTGTCAAGACGAAAAGTCGCTGCTTGATGCTGCACTCGGCGCTCGTCCGCGCAAAATCGTCATTAAGCGTCCGATCAAGGGGCCATATTTGGCCGGCGTGAAGCCTAGTTATGAGTTATGCGGTAAGGCGGTTCGCTACGATTGCATCGTCATCGTCCGGGATTCTTGACGTGACGGGCAGGTAGCGAGAGTATAATTGCCACGTTTTAACATACGCGTGAGGAGTAGTAATGAACAGCGATTGCATTTTCTGCAAACTTGTCGCAGGAGAGATTCCGTCCACCAAGGTGTACGAAGACGAATACGTGTACGCATTCGACGATATCGAGCCCGAGGCCCCCGTCCACGTGCTCGTCGTCCCCAAGACGCACTACCACGAGCTTAACGGCGAAGTGCCCGCAGAAGCTCTCGGTCATATCATGGCGGCAATTCCCAAGGTCGCCAAGATCAAGGGCGTTGACGAGTCGGGTTTTCGCTGCATCATCAACGTTGGCCCGGATTCTGCCCAGACGGTGCCTCATATGCACGTACACGTCATCGGAGGCGCCAAGATGGGTCGTGCCACCTTCGAAGGTTCCTGGCGCGAATAGGAGTCACGACGTTATCAAATGCCTTTCATTGGGGCACGTGGCCGTTCGAGCCACGTGCCCCTTTGCATGTTCCCGCATCTGCGCTATCATGCGCCAAGCATGCGAGCATGGTGGTGGCGACACCCGTACGCTTCGGGGCCGCACACGCATATACCGTGCCCCATGTGCCATAGGGCATCACGTTGCCCACGTACAGAGCTTGTATTCGAAGAGAAACGGGACTCGCATATGACGTACAAGGAAAAGCTCCAACAAGCCAACAGGGAGGCGCTCGCGGCCGTCATTGGCCTTGTCGCGACCATCGTCGTGTGGGCGCTGCTCGGGTTCGGCGTCGCGCAGACAGGCATCGTCGTCTTCTCCACACCGCTTTGGGTCATTACCGGCTGCTTCGGCACCTTCGCGTTTGCAGTCGTCTTGTCGATCGTGATGGCGAAATTCGTCATGCATGACGTCGGCCTTGACGACAATGACGGGGAAGGAGCCGATGATGGAAGGTAATCCGCTCACCCTCATTCCCGTGCTCGTCTTTCTGCTCGTCACCTTCGCGGTCGTCATGCGCATCAACAGGCGCGTGGCCGTGGAAGGCAAGAGCTTCGTTCCGGAGTATTTCATCGGAAGCAGGAGTCTTGGCGGTTTCGTGCTCGCCATGACTACCATCGCAACCTACGGTTCGGTCAGTTCGTTCGTGGGTGGTCCCGGTCAGGCATGGTCCGTCGGCTGGGGCTGGGTGTACATGTCGGCCGTCCAGGTGACCGCGTTGTTCCTGCTGTTCGGTATCCTCGGCAAGAAGCTGGCCCTCATTAGTCGTAAGATCGGGGCTATCACCATCATCGACGTGCTGCGCGCACGCTACAAGTCGGATGCCATCGCCAACATCTCGGCTGTCATCATCCTGCTCTTCTTCGCGGCGATGATGGTCGCCCAGTTCGTCGGCGGTGCCAAGCTCTTCGAATCCGTGACGGGATATAGCTACGTCATCGGCTTGCTGATCTTCGGTATCGTCGTCATCTCCTACACGACGGTCGGCGGCTTTCGTGGCGTGGCCGTGACGGATGCCATCTGCGGCGTCATGATGATCGTCGGCATTGTCATCCTCGCGGCGGGCATCCTCATCGCCGGTGGCGGTTACGAGAACATCATGAACACGATCATGGCGGAAAACCCCGGCATGATGGATCCGCTTTCCGACGGGCAGATGCCCATCGGGCTGTATGTTACGCAGTGGCTGCTCGTGGGCGTGCTCACGTTCTGCTTGCCGCAATCCGTTGTGCGTTGCATGGGGTTCAAGGACGAGAAGGCTCTCAAGAACGCCATGGTCGTCGGTACGGTTATCATCGGTCTGATGATGATCTGCGTCACCTCGCTCGGCGTGCTTTCCAAGGGTGTGCTTCCCGGCTCGCTCGATGAGTATGGCGGTTCGGTGGATAACATCATCCCGTCTGCGATCATGAGTACTCTTCCCGCGTGGCTCGCTGGCATAGCGATCGTGGGACCGATCGCCGCATCGATTTCGACGGTCTCCTCGCTGCTTATCAGCTCTTCCTCGTCCATCATCAAGGACATGTACATGCACTACAGCGAGAAGAGGGGCAAGCCGATTGAGGACGCACGAGTCTCGACCCTCTCCCGTATCTTCACGTATGCCGTCGGCATTATCGTACTCGTGATTGCCATAGCGCCGCCGGATGTCATCTGGAAGATCAACATGTTCGCCTTTGGCGGACTCGAGACGGCGTTTTGCTGGGTGTTCGTCATGGGGTTGTTCTGGAAGAAGGCGCACACCTGGGGTGCCCTTGCCTCCATGGTTGGCGGCGTGCTCGTCTATTGCCTGACGATGGCCGTCGGCTTCAAGCCCTTTGACCTGCATCAGATCGTGCTGGGCGCGAGCGTGTCGTTGCTGCTCATGCTCGTCTTCTCATGGCTGGGCACGCGGCATGACGAGCGACGAGGTGTCGTCGATCAGCCGGACGGCGTCTTCTTCGTCGCCTAAGGGGGCGCGTGGGTAATGCGCCTCACCTCGACGGTCGCTCCCCGACAGCCCGCTTCGCGGTCCTTACGGCTCGCTCCCTTGGGCCTCGGTTCGGCGCGCTGCTTGCGCTACATATTACCTATATACGCCGAAGCACGAGGCAGCAGTTGAGGTCATCGTTGGGGCCGTCGGCGTTGAAGCGGTCGACGAGCTGCGCCCTGTCGGCTGCGTGAGTGACGAACGTGTCGATTTCGGCATCGGTAAAGCTGTGGCAGTAGCGCAGAGCGTCGGCTTCATCCTGCCACCCGAGCAGCCAGTCGCTCTCGTCGAGTTGCAGGGCTGGATAGCGGTCGAGTGCGGTGGCGGTTGCCGTGCGCGCTTTGCGGGAAAGTCGTTCATTGTGTTCAAATTGCCAGAACGAAATGAGGACGTATCCTCCGGAAGTAGTTTTATTAAGCATAGTGTCTAAAAGTGCTATTCTCGCATGCATACCGGGAATATGATGCATAAGCCCGAAAGCGCAGGTCAGATTGCAAAGCGGTACGTCATTTAGGTGAGAGGGAAATGTATCGTCCCATAAAGTAGATATAATGTCTAAATTAATAAAATGGACATTATGTTTATTTTCTAAGAACGCTTCACAGGAATCTACCGCATATACGTTTAGATGCGCATGCGTGTGTTCAGCAAGAAAGTCCTCGAAGCGGAGTGTTCCACAGCCAAGGTCGAGCACACTGAGTTCAGGGTGCGACAGCGCTTCGTTGCCAATCGTGGCCAGGCATCGCTTCCAGCCATGCCAGGGCCGTGTTCTCGTCTGCGCGAAGGAGGCAGCGCATCGTGTGTAAAAATCGCTTGTGAGGGCATTGAGCATGCGTGCGGTTTTGATATCCATGGGCTGCATTGTACGGCATTCCGTCGAGGCGAGCCCGCGAGCAGCACGCCTTGCCTCGACGGTCGCTCCCCGACAGCCCGCTTCGCGGTCTTTACGGCTCGCTCCCTTAAACCTCGGCTCGACGTGCTGTCTGCGGGCTTTCGCTCGCGATAGAATCGTGCATCATGTACGAAGTACTCGTGGACATACTCGACGCAGTGCGCGTCAACGGCCCGCTCGATGCCATCGAGCTCGGTCAGATCCTCAACCGCCATAACAAGCGTGCGGCGACGCGCGAGCGCGCCTATTCCAAGAAGCGCGTGCTCCCGTATTATCTCAGGCTCAAGGAGGAAGATCCGGCTGCCTGGGAGGCGCTCGACATCGACGACGAGCTCGAACGCCGGCTCTTCGCCACGCTTCGTATGAAGCCTCGTCGTACCGCAAGCGGTGTCGCCACCATCACGGTCATCACCAAACCCGCTGTTTGCTCGGGCAATTGTCTGTATTGTCCCAATGACGTGCGCATGCCCAAGAGCTACTTGCATCGCGAACCCGCCTGCCAACGGGCAGAACGTAACTACTTTGACCCCTATCTGCAGGTTGCTTCGCGCTTACGAGCCCTCGAGCAGATGGGGCATGTCTGTGACAAGGTCGAGCTTATCATCCTCGGTGGCTCGTGGAGCGATTATCCGACCGGCTACCAAGTATGGTTCGTGAACGAGTTGTTCCGCGCCCTTAACGAGGCGCCCGTCGGAGCCGACGTCCTCAAGGAACGAAAGGCCCTCTACCGTGAGGCGGGCATCGATGGACGCGACGAGGTGCTCGCCGAGCAAACGCGCGATATCCAGGCTGCGGTCAATGACGGCGTGCTTGACTTCAACAGCGCCGTACGACGGCTCTATGGTTCGGGGAGTGCCTGGGAGGATGTCGCTTCGTGGCAGACGGCGAGCATGACCGAGCTTGCCGAACAGCAACGCGTCAACGAGAAAGCCGCGCATCGGGTTGTCGGGCTGGTCGTCGAGACGCGCCCCGAGACGCTCGATGCGCCAACGCTCGCGCATCTGCGCGCGCTCGGTTGCACGAAGGTGCAGATTGGCGTGCAGAGCCTGCGTCCTGACGTGCTCGAGCTTAACGGGCGACATGCAGGCGAAAGCGACCTGCGTCGGGCCTTCGAGCTTTTGCGCATCTTCGGTTTCAAGATACACACGCATTTCATGGCGAATCTCTACGGGTCCGACATCGCCGATGACGAGGCTGACTACGCGCGTTTCGTGAGCGAGGTCGCCTTCCAGCCCGATGAGGTCAAGCTCTATCCGTGCGTTCTCGTCGAGGGTACGGGGCTCGTCAGACGATACGAGACGGGGGAGTGGCGGCCCTATGCGGAAGAGGACCTCGTCGGGTTGCTGGCGCGCGACGTGCTCGTGACACCACCGTTCACACGCGTCTCGCGCATGATTCGCGACATTTCCGCCGTCGACATCATGGCCGGTAGCAAGAAGACGAATCTGCGCCAGCTCGTCGAGGCAAGCGATGCGCTGAAGACCGATGAGGTGCGCGAGATTCGCTTTCGCGAGATCGCGGGCGAAGAGGTCGACATCTCGACCCTCATGCTCGACATGATTGTCTACGAGACCACGAACACGAGCGAGCGCTTCTTGCAGTGGATTACGCCCGAGGGAAAGGTCGCCGGCTTCCTGCGCCTGTCGTTGCCGCATGAGGACTACCTGCTCGCGCATGCGATAGAGCTTCCCGACGAGCTCGGGTGCGCGATGATTCGCGAGGTACACGTCTATGGACAGGTCGCGAACCTGCACCGCAGCGACGGAAGCGCGCAGCACCTCGGACTTGGCAGAAGGCTCGTCGAGCGTGCCTGCGAGCTCGCGCGCGAGGCCGGTTTCGGGCGTATCAACGTCATCAGCTCGGTCGGGACGCGCGACTACTATCGCAAGCTTGGCTTCGTGGATGGCATGCTCTATCAGACGCGGGAGCTCTAGTCGTCAAAACCCCACATGCGGACTTCCGGTTCGAGCACGACACCCGAATCGGCGAAGACGGCATCTTGCACGTCTGAGATGACCTGGCGCACATCACGGGCGCTCGCCGTTCCCATGTTGACGACGAACCCGCAGTGCTTGGTGGAGACCTGTGCGCCACCGCAGGTGTGGCCACGCATGCCCGCGTCGTCGATGAGCTTGCCGGCATAGTGGCCGAGAGGGCGCTTGAAGGTCGATCCGGCGCTGCCCAGCTCGAGGGGCTGCTTGGCGGCCCGTCGTTCGGCAAGCTCGTCCATGCGCGCGCGAATCTGGGACGTATCCCAGGGGACGAGCTGGAGCGTGGCATCGAGGACGATGTAACCCTCATCGGACATCATGGAGTGCCGGTAGCGCCAATCTGCCTCGCTCGCGGGTACGGTGACGACCTCTCCGGTCGGTGTCAGGCAGGTCACCTCGACGCAGACGTGCGCGAACTCGCCGTCGTATGCGCCGGCGTTCATGATGGCCGCCCCGCCGATGGAACCGGGAATGCCACTGGCGAACTCGTAGCCGGAGAGCCCGGCTTCGCAAGCCGCCTCGGCGACCTGCTCGTTGGTGGCACCGGCCTGCGCGATGACGCGCGTGCCGTCGACGCGGATGCCCGCGAAATGCTCGCCCAGGCAGATGCACACGCCCTCGATCCCCTCGTCTGCGACGAGCAAGTCGCTGCCGCACCCGATGACGTGCCAGGGAGCGTTCGCCAGTCTGCATGCGTCGAGTACGGCGACGAGCTCGTCGACCGATGCGATGGATGCGAAGAAATCGACCGGACCGCCTACCTTGAAGGTGGTGTGTGCGCTCATGGGCTCGCCTTTGAGCAGACGCTCGGCGTCAATCGCGATTTCGAGTCGGTTTGCAAGGGTGTCGGTATTCATGGTGCGTTTCCTCGTGGTAGTCATATTGTCTTGCTGCATGATACCCGACAATGTCGCCTGCATGAGCTACAATACCCGCTCGCAATGACAATCGTCTCGAAGGGAAGGCCGATGATCGCAGAGTACAAGAACGACAAGGTCGCGTTTTTGAGTGCGCTCGAGCAGGCTGATGCCAACTTGCATGCCAACGTCGCCACCTACGCCGTCGTCGAGACCGAGGACCCCATGACGCCCTTCGAGATATGCCTCGTTCACGAACGTGGCGCCGAATCTGATGCGGCGCGCCTGCTCAACGAGCGGCTCTTCGACCACGCCTTCCTTGACTTCGGGTACAAGGAGGTGCGCAGCGAGGATAATCTCGAGGGAGTCGTCTATGCGCCCATAGAGGAGCTGTTCGGCGATAAGCCGTGCATCGGCGTTGCGCCGCGGTCGATGTTCGATGACGACCTGACGCGCGTGCGCATGGCACGCGGGGCCGAGGAAGACGACGTGGAGGAGGACGCCGATGCGATGCGCTTCACGCACTTTCTCAAGGCGGTCGATGGCCGCGTGATTGACGGCGCTCCTGCCCGCACGCTCGTTGCCGAAGATGTCGCCCAGGTTCGCGGCCTGCTTTTCAAATACGTGACCGGCGTCGATGACGCCTCGCAGTGCGTGGTCGCATTCCAGCGCACGCAACGCATGTGGATTCAGCAGAAGTCGAGCTACCTTCTCTTCGACGGTGCGCATGCCGAGCCCGATGCCTTTGCGAGCCGCTCCCTTCGCGTGGGAACCACCTTCGATTTCGCTCTTTTCGGTGACAAGGTCTTGTTCCGCAACCTGCGCGCCCTCGAGATCCTCTTCAAGTTCAACAAGCTCGTGAGCCAACGCGCCAAGGACTACGCCGACACGCTCGACGGCATCGTCGCCGACTTCGAGAAGCTCGACGAGCGTATCGACGCGAGCAGGGGCGTCGCCAACAAGCTGCTCAAGATGCAACGCGAGGGTACGGCCGTTGCCGAGCTCGACCCCGAGGAACTCGAATACCGCGTCAACCGCATCGCGTACTACAGCCGCAAGCTCAAGTTCAACGAGGATGGCAAGATCATGCTCACCACCAATCGCGAGGTGAACGACTTTCTGCGCATGCTCAACGACGATTTCCTCGTCTCCCCGCTCTCGCAGGCCGAATACGAGGCGCGCTCGAAGAAGCCCCTCAGACGCGACGACGAATAAGACGCTGTGCCAGAGGGTCAGATCTCCTGACATATTCGGCGCGAAAAAATGAGACAGTTGCTTAGAGCAACTGTCTCATTTGCGATGGGTACCTGCGGATAATGAGATAGCTTGGTCTGATCAACCGTCTCGTCTTGGCGACTGGTTGCTGAGACACTTGCTCAGAGCAATTGTCTCATTAGTCTATCTGGACGACCCAGCCTTCGGGACCTTCGATTTCGCCGCTTTGGATGCCGGTGAGGGTCTCGCGAAGCTTGGTCATGACGGGACCGGGCTTCTCCATGCCGGAAAGCTCGACGGTCTCGTCATCGTAGGTGATCTTGCCCACGGGACTGATGACCGCCGCCGTACCGCAAAGGCCGGCCTCGACGAAGTCGCCGTTCATGACCTCGCTGATCTTGACCGGTCGCTCGTCGACCTTCATGCCCAGCATGTCGGCGGCGACGGTCACGAGCGAGCGGCGCGTGATGGAGGGGAGGATGGAGTCCGTGTGGCTCACGGGCACCACGAGCGTGCCCTCCTTGTCGACGAAGATGATGTTGGCACCGCCTGCCTCCTCGACATAGGTGCGTGACTGCGAGTCGAGGTAGAGGTTCTCGGCAAAACCGTTTGCGTGTGCCTTGACGTTGGCCTGGAGGCTCATCGCGTAGTTGAGGCCGGCCTTGACGTTACCCGTGCCGCGCGGTGCCGCGCGGTCGTACTCGCTCACGCAGATGTGGATGGGCACGGCACCATCCTTGTAATACGGTCCAACGGGGGTGACGAAGATGCGGAACTGGTATTCGTCGGCGGGCTTGACGCCGATGACCTTGCCCGTGGCAAAGAGCACGGGGCGGATGTAGAGCGTGGCGCCGCTGCCGAAGGGCGGAACCCATGCCTCGTTGGCTTTGACGACCTCCTTGACCGCCTCGACAAAGCGATCCTTGGGAAACGGCGGCATGCAGAGGCGCTCGGCCGTGTCGTACATGCGCTCGGCGTTGAGCTCGGGCCTGAAGCAGACGATCGATCCGTCCTCGGTGGTGTAGGCCTTGAGGCCTTCGAAGCACTCCTGGCAATAGTGCAGGATGCCCGCGCACTCGCTCAGGGTGACCGTGTGGTCGGGCGTGAGCTCACCGGCTCCCCACGCACCTTCCTTGTAATCGCATACGAAGCTGAAATCCGTCTCCATGTAGGCGAAACCCAGCTCGTTCCAGTTCAGTTCCTTCTTTTCCGTCACGTCAATCATCTCCATCTTCGTCCACCGTATGTTCGGTAGCTTTCGATTCTATAGCAAACGGGCCCGTCTGTATGCGTGTCACGCCATCCGAAACAGGACCTTAACCTTCATTTCTCCCTGTTGTAGTTGATGAGGCATCCCGCCTTTACGATGGCGCGCTCCTCGTTCGTCATGTCCGCGATCGACAGCTCGATCTCGCGCGCGCCCGCATCGCCGATGACGAAGGCGCGAATATGGGAGAGCTCGCCATCGAGCGCGTCGCGTATGCCCGGCACGAATACCCAGTCACCTACGTTGAGAAGCTCGACATCGCCGGCGTACTGGAAGGGGAGCATGCCCCAGTTCATGCAGTTGCTGCGATATCGTTTGGTGGCGTATTCCTCGACGATGTTGGCCAGCGCTCCGAGCACGCGCTGGCAACTCGCCGCCTGCTCGCGTGCCGAGCCGTCACCCGGCTTGCGCGCGTAGATGGTCGAGCCGATCTCGATGCTGCCCGCATCGACGTCCTCGAAGCCCGTGATGCCGTGGATGGCCTCGTAGACGTCATCGAGCTCGTCGGGAAGCTCGCCGGCCAGGCGCGCCTGCTCGAAGTCGCGCACCTGCTTGGCGCGGCGCACGTAGTCGGGGTCGCGGCGCGAGAGCGTGAACTCGGCAAGTCCCAGGGGGTTGGAGCGATACGAGGAGGTCTCGCCGCTCGGAATGAGCTCGTCGGTCGTCGTGACCTCGTCCTCGATCTTGGAGACGATGCGCAGGAGGATGTTGTCGGCCAGCGGCTCTTGCTCGGGCCAGTCCTTGATGTTGGGGCCGTAGCGCAGCTCCTGCTCATCATTGGCTTTGCCGAATCCCCAGTACACGCGGGACTGATAGGCGCGGTCGTCGTAGTTGTAGGCGGGGATGTCACCCCAGCAGTCGAGCTCGGTCGCGCTCGTGAGCTTGCCGCCATTTACTGCCGTTGCCGCGATCGATCGCGCGTCCATGAGCGCGACGGCGGCCATCTGGCCGTTTTGCGGCTTGGAACCCTCGCGGTTGGGGAAGTTGCGCGTCGCGTGGCGTATGGAAAGCGCGTTGTGGGCGGGAGTGTCGCCCGCGCCAAAGCACGGCCCGCAAAACGCCGTGCGCACGATGGCGCCGGCATCCATGAGGTCGGCGAGCAGCCCCTTGCGGTCGAGGTCGACGAAGACCGGCTGCGACGAGGGGTAGACCGAAAGGTAGAACTCGTCATAGCCGGTCGAAGCACCCTTGAGTGCATGGGCCGCTTCGACGATGTTGGAGTAGGTGCCGCCGGCGCATCCGGCGATGACGCCTTGCTGGCAGACAAGCTTGCCGTCGCTCGTCACCTTGTCGAGCAGGCTGAAGTGCGCACGTCCCTCGGCGACCTTCTCGGCGGCGAGTTCCGTCTCGCGCAGGATGTCCTCGAGGTTCTCGTAGAGCGCGTCGATCGTGTAGGCGTTAGAAGGATGGAAGGGCAGCGCGATCATGGGCTTGATCGCGGAGAGGTCGACCTCGACGAGCGCATCGTAGTAGGCGACGCGTGCGGGCTTGAGCTCGCGGTAGTCGTCAGCACGCTTGTGCAGGTCGAGCCACGACTTCGTGTCACCATCGGTCTGCCAGACGCTGCTCAGGCAGGTCGTTTCGGTCGTCATGACGTCGATGCCGTTGCGGTAGTCGGTGGGAAGCGACGCGATGCCGGGGCCGACGAATTCCATGACCTTGTTCTTCACGAATCCGGACTTGTAGACGGCGCTCACGATGGCGAGCGCCACGTCCATGGGGCCGACACCGAGCTGGGGTGCGCCCTTGAGGTAGATCGCGACGACATCGGGATAGGCGATGTCGTAGGTGTCGCCGAGCAGCTGCTTGTCGAGTTCGCCGCCGCCCTCGCCGATGGCCATCGTGCCGAGTGCGCCGTAGCGGGTATGGGAATCGCTGCCGAGGATCATCTTGCCGCAACCGGCGAAGTTCTCGCGCATGAACTGGTGGATGACGGCGATGTGGGGCGGTACGTATATGCCACCGTACTTCTTGGCCGCCGAGAGCCCGAAGAAGTGATCGTCGTCGTTGATCGTGCCGCCCACGGCGCACAGCGAGTTATGGCAGCAGGTGAGCACGTAGGGCAGGGGAAAGCGTTCCATACCAGACGCGCGCGCAGTCTGGATGATGCCAACGTAGGTGATGTCGTGGCTTGCCATCGCGTCGAATTTGATTCGGAGGTGCTCGAGGTCATCCGTGACGGTGTGCGCTGCGAGGATGGAATGCGCGATCGTGCCCTCGCGCGCATGCTCGCGCTCTGTTGGCGTGACGCCCATCTGATCCAGACGTTGCGCCTCGTCTTCCGTGACGAGCTGCGTTCCATCGACGAGATATACGCCTTTTGCAGTGAGCCTTACCATAAATCATCCTTTCGGTATGACAAATTCGAATAATTTGACATGCAATTTTTCCTTTGGGCTGCAAGCTCAATGGTATAGTTAACACTCGATTGTACTAAAGCGCTCTGGAATATCCTATGGAACTTGGCCAAACACTTCCCATATGGAGCATCATCCCCTTCGCGGGCATGC
>OGQA01000038.1_pt1 | contig 76632 bp, 62 predicted proteins | sample 1553011 | NCBI WGS metagenome assembly OGQA01 (sample SAMEA2580256, study PRJEB22360) | human gut metagenome | biome: human gut; feature: human-associated habitat; material: faeces | place: Denmark | collected 2008/2010 | reverse complement strand
GATGGCGGTGGCCTCCGGGTCGGGCGCGGTCATGTGATAGGGGTCGCCCGGGCTGCCGAAGCCGGTGATCTCGGCGATGGGCGTGGCGCCACGCTTGAGCGCATGCTCAAGTGATTCTATGACGAGCGCACCGGCACCTTCGCCGGCGACAAAGCCCTTGCGTCGCACGTCGAAGGGAAGTGATGCCTGGGTGGGATCTTCGGCCCTGGAAAGCGCGCCGAGGTTGGTAAAGCCCGCGATGCAGATGGGCGAGACCGACTCCTCGGAACCGCCGACAAGCGCGGCATCGGCATAGCCATGACGGATGGCGCGAACAGCCTCGCCGATGTTATGCGCTCCAGTCGCACAGGCAGTGACCACGTTGATGCACGCCCCGTGAATGCCATAGCGAATGGCGAGGTTGCCGGCGGCAATGTTGCCAATCATGGTGGGGACGAACAACGGGCTCACGCGCTTGGGACCCTTGTCGTGCAAGGTCTCGAACCCCTTCTGCAGCTCGTCGATACCGCCGATGCCCGTACCAAACGCAATGGCCACGCGCGTGGAATCGACATCGTCCATGGACAATCCCGCCTGGGCCATGGCTTCGTCAGCTGCGACCATGGCGTACTGGACGAAGCGCTCGAAGCGGCGCGCCTCCTTCTTGGAAAGACCGTGCTCGGTTCCGTCGAAGCCACGTACCTCACCGGCGTTATGCACCTCATATTCAGATGTGTCGAAACGTTCGATAGGCGCGATGCAGCATTGCTTGCCCATGACGGCATCCCACAGCGCATCCACGCCAACACCTGCCGGCGTAACGGCACCCATGCCCGTGATGACGACACGCTGCGTACCGTCCGGACGACGAAGGTTCATGTTCTCGTTTGTCGTGCTCATAGGGAAAGTCCTCCATCGATGCTGATTACCTGGCCGGTTATATAGGACGCGGCGGGACTCGCGAGAAACGCCACGAGGGCAGCTACGTCATCTGCCTCGCCCAGACGTCCGAGCCCAATCTGGGATGTGATGGCTTCCTTCTGCTGGTCATTGAGTGCATCCGTCATATCGGTCGCGATGAAGCCCGGAGCAACGGCGTTGACCCTGATGTTGCGACGGGCAAGCTCCTTGGCGAGCGACTTGGTAAGGCCGATGACGCCAGCTTTGGAGGCGGCGTAGTTTGCCTGCCCCGCATTGCCCACGATACCCACGATGCTGCTCATGTTGACGACGGCGCCGCTGCGCTGCTTCATCATGTACTTGGACGCAGCCTTGCAGCAGTTGAAGGTGCCCTTGAGATTCACGTCGATGACAGCATCGAAGTCGTCCTCGCCCATGCGCGCGATGAGCCCGTCGCGCGTGATACCCGCGTTGTTAACGAGCACGTCGATGCGCCCGAGCTCGGCGACCGCCTGGTCCACGAGAGCCTTTGCGGCCTCCGTATCTGCCACGTTGGCCACAACGGCAAGCGTGCGCACGCCATACTCGTTGGTAATCTCCTCGGCGGCGGCGCTTGTGCGCTCGAAGCTCGAATCGCTCGAGCAGTTGAGGCAGACGTCATAGCCATCGGCAGCGAATGCTCGTGCGCAGGCAAGGCCAATACCGCGGCCTGACCCGGTGACGAGGGCAACGGGGCTGCCCTGATCGGTGTTACTCATCGCTTTTCCTCCACGATTCCTCGAGCTCTTCGAAGCTCGGCCTATCTTGCACGCAAGCACGTGTGGCTTCCTTGTCGATGCGTCGCACCAGACCGCTCAGCACGCCGCCGAAGCCGACCTCGATGAAGGTATCCGCACCCTGCTCGCGAAGCGCCTCGACGCTCTGCTGGAAGCGCACGGGATGCGTGAGGTGATCGACCAGACGCTGACGCACGGTTGCCGTATCGAGCGGCGTGGCGTCGGTATTGCAGATGACCGGGATGACCGGCTCCTTGAAATCGACAGTTGCGAGATACTCCGCAAACGGATCGCACGCCGCTTGCATGAGCGGGCTATGGAAGGCACCTTGCGTCGCCAGGCGGCTCAGCTTGCCGCCTTGCTCCTTCCAGGCTTCCTCCGCACGCTCGATTGCGAGCACGGTGCCGGCCACGACGATCTGGCCCGGGCAATTGAAGTTCGCGGGCGCAAGCACGTCATCTTGGGCGCATTGCTCACACAGTGCCATAACGCTTTCCTCGTCGGCCTTGAGCAGCGCGGTCATCGCGCCCGGATTCGAGCGTGCCGCCTCGTCCATGACGCGCGAGCGCACGTCGATGAGGCGGAAGGCCTCCTCGTCGGTGAGCATGTCGGCCAGGGCGAGCGCACTGATCTGTCCGAGCGAGAAGCCAAGCAGCGCATCGGGCCGGATGCCGCGCGCCATGAGGGCGCGGCCGATGCCGATGGAAAGCGCGGCGATGGCGACCTGCGCGTTGCGCGTCTCGTTGAGCTGCACCTGCGCCTCGTCGCCTTCGCTGTTGATGAGCGCCACTATGTCGCGGTCGAACACGTCAGACGCACACTCGAGCGCGGCTTGTACCTCGGGAACGCCAAAGAGCGAAACGCCCATGCCGGGCTTTTGCGACCCCTGTCCCGAGGCCATGAAGACCGTGTGGACCGGTCCGATTCCTTCAAGTTGAGCCATAGCTTCAGTCTTCCTATGCGTCGGCATCTTCCAGGCAGCGACCTTGGCGGGCGTTGAGCTCGGCCATGGCGGCGAGGTCAAGCGCACCGAGCGCCTCGGCCTCGGCCATGAGCTCGGCGATGAGCTCCTTGGCCGTCCCGCGCTTCTTCACAAGCGCGGCAACCTGACCGGCGAGGATGGAGCCGTTCTCCATATCGCCCTCGACTGCACGTTTGAGCGAACCTGCATACATGCCCTCGAGATCGTCGGGGCTACTCGCCTCCATCTCGCGCTTGCGGCAGGCGCGTGCGAACTTGTTCTTGAGCCCGCGTACGGGATGACCCGTGCCGCGACCCGTCACGATCGTGTCGGAATCCTTGGCGCCAAGCACCTTCTCCTTCCACGGATCGCACACGGTGCACTCGTCGATAGTGAGGAAGCGCGTACCCATCTGCACGCCCTCGGCACCCAACGCGAAGGCCGCGCAGATGCCGCGACCGTCGGCGATACCGCCAGCGGCGATGACGGGGATGGAAACGGCCTCGCGCACGCTGGGCACGAGCGCCATGGTGGTGAGCTCGCCGACGTGACCGCCGGACTCGGTGCCCTCGGCGACCACGGCATCGACGCCAAGGCGCTCCATACGCCTGGCCTGCGCCGTGGTGGCAATGACGGGGATGACCTTGATGCCGGCCTCGCGCCACATGGGCAGGTACTCGACCGGGCTGCCGGCGCCCGTGGTGACGACCTTGACGCCGAGCTCGACGACGAGCTTGGCGACCTCGGGAGTGAGCGGGTCCATGAGCATGATGTTGCAGCCAAAGGGCTTGTCGGTCTGCGCTTTGGCCTGCTTGACCTGCTCGGCAATCCAATCGAGCTTAGCGCCACCGCAGGCGATGATGCCCAGGCCGCCGGCCTCGCTGACCGCCGCGGCAAGCGAGGCATCCGCAACGCGGGCCATGCCGCCTTGGATGATGGGAGCCTCGATGCCTAGGAGTTCGGTTACTCTCGTTTTCATGAAGCGCTTCGACCTACTTCAGGGAGTCGATGTGCTCGACGATGTCGCCAATGGTCACGAGATCGGTCGGCTCGCCAAAGTCGACCTCGCACTGGTCCTCGATGTCGCAGATGAGCTCGACCATGTCGAGGGAGTCGATGCCCAGGTCCTCGATGACGGCATCTTCGGTGATGGCCTCCGGGTCAAGATCCTGGTTCTCGACCAGCACGTCGCGGACGATGTCGATAGTTGCCATGATGGTTCCTTTCGCGGTGTCTAACAAACAAGCGCGACTATTGTAGACGAAGATTTTATGAGTGAGCTACGATGCAAAATCTTGCGCAAACATCGCAAACGAAGGCATATTCCGGCGGAATTACTCTAAGATAGTCGGGCGTCAGCCCACCCGGACGGACGGGGGCGACGACCGACCAGCAAGGAGAAATGCCATGGGATGCAAGATCGTCGGACACGGAAAGGCCCAACCGGAGCTCGTCGTGAGCAACGATGACCTGGCAAACATCGTCGACACGAGCGACGAATGGATCGTCGAGCGCACCGGCATCCACAACCGTCGCATCGCGGTTGACGAGTCCACCACCGATCTTGGCGTGGAGGCAGCGCGGCGCGCCCTGGATTGCGCCGGACTCGCGGCCGGAGATATCGATCTCATCGTATGCATGACCATCTCCGGAGACGTCATCGTTCCGTCCCAGGCGGCGCTCATCAAGGCGCAGCTGGGCGCCGAGCATGCCATCGCATTCGACCTTAACGCCGCGTGTAGCGGGTGCATCTACGGCATCGACGTTGCCTCCACCATGATCGAGGCCTCCGTCGCCAGCGAGGGCGGAAGCGGCATCGGCCACAAGCGCAACGCCATGCGCCGTGCGCTGGTCGTGGGTGCGGAGCGACTCTCGCGCATCACCGACTGGACCGATCGCGCCACCTGCGTGCTCTTTGGCGATGGTGCCGGCGCCGTGGTGCTCGAGTGGGATGAGAGCGCGCCGGGCATTCTGGCGAGCTTCCTCAAAAACACCGATGATGACACCCTATGCCTGACCGTCGACGCGAACCACGATATGAGCACGTTTCCTTTTGGGGAGAACGTCGGTAACGTGGGCGTGGGCGAGATCATGGACATCGAAACCGACGAAGGCGGCTTTGCCGAGCATGCCGCCTTCATCCGCATGCACGGCCAGCGCGTCTTCAAGTTCGCCACCGCCGCCATCGTGGAGGCCGCACGCGAGGTGTGCGAGCGCGCGGGCGTGTCGATGGACGAGGTGAGCTGCATCGTGCCGCACCAAGCCAACGACCGCATCATCCGCTTTGCCGCCAAGAAGCTGGGCGTTCCCTACGAGCGCTGGCAGGTCTCCATCGCCGAGGCGGGCAACACGAGTGCGTCGAGCGTGCTCATGGCGCTTTCCGACGCCTATGAGGAGGGCCGCATCAAGCCGGGCGACAAGGTGATGTGCGTGGGATTTGGCGGCGGCCTGACGAGCGGCGCGCTGCTGTTCGAAGCGTAAAGGGCGCAGGGCGGAAAATCGGTAATAGAGGTCGCGGATTTTCGATAATGAGGCGATTAAGCCAAAGAATCCGCGAACGCATAATTAGGAAGCGTCTAAAAGTCTTTCTTTGAAACGTAAGTAATGTGATGCAAGTCTTTCAGCAGAGGGCCTGTCTTCTTCGGCACAAGGGATCGTTATCTGTTTTCCTGCTAAGTCCACATATGCTGAATCACCTATGGAATCGGCAATCTCTATCTTCATTGAATCCGGTCTGACAGAAATAAGATGAGCATCATAAAGCAAGTGAAGATCTGCTCGTAAAAGCAGGCCGTTTGATGTGAACTGGCTCTTTGGCCCACGGTAAGCGCTGATATGGGCTGCTTGCAAAGCAGGCAAGACATCGCACGAACTCATTGCGCAGGCGCCATGATATGCACGGATAAGCTTGTTCCGAAACGACTGCTGCCCGGATCGCTGGACCATTTCAGCGACTTTGATTGTTCTTTCGTCGTCTTCTAGCTGAGAGAACTCTTCGGCAACTCTCTGCTCTATTTCTGTAAGTTCGCCATCATCAACAAAGGACCAAAAATCAGCAGGTTGATCATTTGAAACTGGTCCATGGAGAACAAATTCCCCTGTTACTTTGTCGTATTCCTCTACAAACGCGAGACCAAAGCACCTGTAATCCGAGGCGCTTTCCTTAACAAATACCCCAACCGGAACACCATCTTGTAGGCAATTATGGAGATACTCGTTATACGGGATCTTGGATTCATCGCTGTATGTAGCACTATGCTCACAGTATCGGAACACCCACGTACCGTCACCCTGATCCTCGACTGCTCGATCTGAATAGCCCTCATACCCTGTCGACGTGACAGATATCGCATAATCCTGACCTGCGGGTTTCTGGATACCGGCCTGCGCAACCATCTTTACCAGGATATTTGCCGGCTTATGTCCCCGCCACGGACGCGGACCTACGGTATCAGCATGCTCTATAAACCAGTCGTATGCAGGAATGAAGTCAGGAGATACGATTTTCTTTGCTCGATCAAGAGAAAGCTCATTTAAGAGATAGATCTCCGAAGCCATGGCATTCCAATCATATGATTGCGATTGATGTATGTGCTGTATCTTATACGATCCCGCGAGATGGCGTCTTCCTACACAACCCCCACATTCCGAATCGCCGCGACCACCTCGATGTCCGATGGCAACCATCCCACGTCATCTAACTCGTCGCGATCCAGCCAGCGCGCATCGCTGTGCTCGAGTAGCTTCATGCTGCTGGCGAGCGTGCAGACAAAGCACTGCATCGTCATCGCGAACTCGGGATAGTCGTAGTCGACCGTGATGAGCTTTGGGCCCACCTTGATGTCGGCGTCGAGTTCCTCATGGATCTCGCGCACGAGCGCCGCCTCGGGAGCCTCGCCCGGTTCGATCTTGCCGCCGGGAAACTCCCAGCTACCCTTGTAGTTGCCGTAACCACGCTGGGTCGCCAAGATCTTGCCGTCATGCACGATGATTGCGGCTACCACCTCGATGTGTTTCATAGCTTTGGCCCTTCTGATTCTCTCGAATCGAGATTTCTTGACTTCGCCTCGCTCGAAATGACAAGAACGGAGCGCACCGCTATCTGTCCCTTCATGCCCGTGGGCGAATGCGATAGCTCACGCCAAGCTCGTCGCATAGCTCCTGGCAGGCGCGCTCTTGCTGATGAGTTATGGTGCCTCCCACCGTGGTGAGCACCACCGTCGGAACGTAGCCTGCCGCACGGCGCGCGAACTCGAGCATCGCGGGATGGGCCTGCTCGCCAAACTTGCTGCGCGTGAGCGCGAGATACTCGTCCGCATCAGGGCTGTTGGGGCTGACCGAGACAGTATCGACGATTCCCCCGAACTCGGACGTGATGTCGCGTCCGTTGATGAGCGAACCCTGGCCGTTGGTGTTGATCCGCACCGGTAGCTCCGTGTTCTCCTTCATCCAACGAGCGACCTCCTTGAGCACGTCAAATGCTTCCATGGGCTCTCCATACCCGCAGAAGACGAGTTCGGAGTAACGCGAAAGGTCGAGCTCGCGCAGCTGGTCGATGACCTCCCCGGCCGTGGGTTCACGCTCGAGCCAGAGCACATCGTGGCCGTTGACGGTATCGGATTCGTTGCGGATGCAAAAGGTGCAGCTGCACGGGCAGCGATTGGTGAGGTTCACGTAGAGTGTGTCACCGATCTCGTACAGCATGTTCATCGCCTTGGTCATATGTGAGCTCCGGTTCGGTTTCGTCGTTACGGTTCGAGAGAATAGCCCTTTGTGTTGCCCCCGAAAACCCGGAATTCCAACATGCAGAACAAGTGACAGCACTATCGAGGGGCAAAAAGCAGGCAAAAACGCAGTTGCATGTCGAAAAATGACGTTTTCCTAGGATTCGAGAGCGAAAAAGCCTAGGAAAGCGTCAAAAACATGCATGGCATGCCGCATAACCCTAGGAAAACGTGAAAAAGCTACGTGGGGCATCGCGTGACCCTAGGAAAACGTCATTTTCCTGCAGTTGCACGCGAAAGGGCCGCGAGCATAGTGCCCACGGCCCTTCACCTGCGAAGCTACCAGAACCCCTACAGGTCGATGTACCAGATGCGCTCGATGTCGAGCGTCGCCTCCAAATCGCGACGTACGTTGACGGGAACGGCCTGGTTGAGGTTGATGAGCACCTCGACCAGGGGATGCTCGGAGTCCTTGGCGATCTGCATGGACTCGACGTTGATACCCGCATCGCCAAACACCGTGCCGATCTTGCCGATCTGGCCGGGCTTGTCCTCGTACTCAAGCACAACGAAGTCCTTCATCGGCACGAAGTCGACGGGCAGGCCCATGAAGTTGATGATACGCGGCATGTCCGAGGTCATGTCACGCGTGACGCTGATGGAATACACGTCGTCACCGCACGACGCTTCGATCTCGATATAGCTCGGATAGCTCTCAGAGAGCGGATCGGTGGCGGTCTCGACGACGATGCCACGCTGCTCGGCAATGTAGCTTGCATTGATGATGTTGACGGTGACCTCGCTGTTGAACGTCACGCCGCCCGCAAGTGCCGCCATTCCCAGAATCGTCGGATCCGTGTCCGCTATCTTGCCACATGCCGTGACCTTCAGCTTCTCGATGCCGCCGCCAACGACCTGCGACAGAATCTCGCCGCCGCGCTGGGCAACGGGGATGAAGTACTTGAGCTGCGCCATGACGTCGGCCGGGATGCGCGCGGCGTTCACCGCCGTGGCAACCGTCTTGCCCTCGAGGCCGGCGATGACGTACTCGGCGATCTGCGTGGCCGCGCGAACCTGGGCCTCCTTGGTGGATGCGCCCAGGTGCGGGGTGATGACGGCGTTCTCGAACTTGTGGATGGGCGAGTCGGAGACAGGCTCGTTCTCCCACACGTCGATGCCGGCGCCGGCAAGGTGGCCGTTCTCGAGCGCATCAGCAAGCGCATCGAGGTCGACCAGGCCGCCGCGCGCGACGTTGAGGACGATGGCGCCTTCGGGCATCTCGGCCAGCTGCTTGGCGCCGATCATGCCAGTGGTCTCGGGGGTCTTGGGCATATGCAGGGTGATGAAGTCGGACTGCTTGCACACCTCGTCGATGTCATCGAGCAACGTGATGCCGTAATGGGCGGCACGCTCGGGCGGGCAGTACGGGTCATAGCCGATGAGCTTCATGCCAAAGGCGGCGGCACGCTCGGCAACAAGCAGGCCGACGTGACCGGTGCCGAAGATGCCGAGCGTCTTGTCCTGGAGCTCCTTGCCCGTGAACTTGGAGCGATCCCACTTGCCTTCCTTCATGGACGCGCTCGCTGCCGCGGTGTTACGTGCGGTGGCGAGCATGAGCGCCATGGTCTGCTCGGCAGCGGACACGACGTTGGAGAGCGGCGCGTTGCACACGATGATGCCGCGCTCGGTGGCAGCCTCGCGGTCGATGTTGTCGACGCCCACGCCGGCGCGGCCGATGATCTTGAGCTTGGTCCCGGCCTCGATGACCTCGCGGGTGACCGTCGTGGCAGAGCGCACGATGAGCGCATCGTACTCGGGAATCATCTCGACGAGCTCTTCGGGCGTGGTGTCGGGCTTGAACGTGACTTCGTAACCGGCATCCTCGAGCACGGCAATGCCGGCTTTGTTGAACTTCTCCGGAATCAATACCTTCATGATCATCCTCATTTCCCAGTTGCCATAACCAGTTGGCGCAGTAAATGCAGTTATTGTAGTGACCCCTCGTCTCGGGCGATAAGGGTTCCCCGCTTTGGTTCTATAAGTGGCACTAAAAGTGTATATTTACATCGATTTGGCGGTTTTATCTCATGAAACACAGCCGGTTGCTCTTGATTTTGCCACCATATCGCCTATTTTAATCACATGACAAAGCATGCGTATATCATTCTTGCTCACGATAGCTCGCTCTCCTATTGGCGCAGCCCAACCGCAAAACGCGGACGAAGCCTAGATGCCGACGAGGCGCGTGACTTTATCGACCACGCGTGTGGGTGCGCTCACGTGCGGACGCTCGACAGCGCCATTTCATCAGGCGCGCTCGCGGACATGCGCAAGCCGCTCGACCTGCTCACCGGCAATCGAAACGAGCGACGCTCCACCAAGCGGGTGCGATTCCATTGCGTGCAAACTACCTTACCGGCCGGAGCGCTTGTCCTGGTTGACGAAACGACCCTTCCCGACGACACGAGGCTGCATATCGCACTCAGCAGTCCCGAATTCTGCTTTCTGCAAATGGCGCGCTCGCTTGCATGGTTCGATTTGATCGCCCTTGGCTTTGAACTCTGCGGGGACTACGCGCTCGCCCCCGGTGCTCCGCGCGGGTTTCTCCCCCGCAATCCCATCAGCACACCTGACGATCTCGCCACCTTCGCAGCAAGTGCCCATAACTTCACGGGGGCCAAGGCGGCCCGCAAGGCGGCCCGACAAATCCTGCAAGGATCACGCTCGCCCAAGGAAACGAAGGTCTGCATGCTCGCGCATCTTCCCCGGCTCCAGGGAGGAATGGGGTGCAAGGCCCCTCTGCTCGGCCAGGAAATCGAGGCGCCTGATCCCGCCGCGCGCATCCTTGGCACGCGTACCTTCAAACCCGATCTCTATTGGCCCGAATACCGCATGGCCGTCGAGTACAGCAACCGCGCATGGCCATCGGCACAGGAGCGCCTGAATTACGATAAGCTCGTGCGCAATGCATACCGCATGCTCGGAATCGCCGCCCTCTCGCTCGGAAAGGATGACTTGTCCGACGATGCGAGGTTGCGAAAGCGGTTCGAACTCGTCAATCGCAAATGCAAGCGGCGCTTGCAGACGCCAAACGATCGGCATTTGGCTCGTCAACGCGAATTGCTCGACTGGATGAGCAGCTAACCTTCCGTTCGACCGGCCACACCGCATTCGTTCTTTCGGGCCTCCCGTCCTAGCTGTCTTTTCGCACATGCGCTACTATCGCTTGCAGCAACAACACACGAAAGGACACCCCATGGCCTCAACATACGATGTCATCGTCGACACGCCCAAATACCATCGTCAGGGAAAGGTGAAGCTCGAGCTTTCGGGCGACACTGCCTGCGCACATCTCGACATCACCGATGTGGGATCGCTCGATGCGGAGGGCACGCGCAACGGCAAGGACTTTGACGTCGCGGGCGTCGCGCACATCGATGGCGAGGATATCGAGTTCACCGCCCATGGCGCAACCTGGGCCAACAGCATCGACGTCAAAGCGCAGACGAGCATCGGCGAAGTCGTCATCTACGGTACGATGACCGGCTACTCCGCAGGTGACGTCGTGGGCAACGACGCAGGCTTCGCGGGCCGCTGGGCCGACGTCTGATAGAGGGCATTTTTTCGATAATGTGAGGTTAGGGCAAGCTAGATGTAAAAATATTTCGATTGTGTGAGATGGAAAGACGCCACATGTAAAGAAATTGCGATTGTGTGACGATCGGAAGACGACCGGTCTCGCATAATCGAAAAAAACGTACACGAAAGATGAATCGACTTCACATAATCGCAAAAAACACGCTTATCAGATGAGATGCATCGGCCCTCTGGCCTGTGCATGGCGCAGGTTTTTACTTGCATAGCACACGGTCACGGTATATCCTCAACGGCAATTCCACTCCAGAGAAAGGTCGATCATGTCAACTGATTTCATCGCCATTGGCGAACGCATCCGCGGCATTCGCGAGGCCTGCGACGTCACGGCCGAGGACATGGCCGCCGATCTCGATGTCGATCTGGAAACCTATATCCAGTGGGAGGAGACGGGTGCCGACGTGCCCATCTCGGCCATCTATCACATGGCAAATCGCTTCGGCATCGAATTCACCGAAATTCTGACGGGTAAGTCCGGGCACCTCGACACCTTCCACCTCATCAAGGCAGGCGAAGGCCGCGAGGTCGACCGACTTCCGGGCTATCACTTCGAGGACCTCGCCTGGCGCTTCACCCGAAAGGATTTCCAGCCCCTGCTCGTCACGCTCGACCCCCATGACGAGCCTGCCGAGCTCGTCGATCATCGGGGCCAGGAGTTCAACTACATCCTCGAGGGGTCTATCGTCTTTACCTTCGATGACCGCGAGATAGTCCTCGATGCCGGGGACTCCATCTTCTTCAACCCGGAACACAGGCACGGGCAGCGTTGCAACGGCAACGTACCTGCCAAGTTCCTCACCATCATTTCAGAGTAATGAGACAGTTGCTCAGAGCAATTGTCTCATTGAGAAGCTAAGGAAAGCATAGAACCGTGGATTACATACTCAGCAAATATTGCCCCCGCATCGAATTCGACTCGTACGAGGATTTCTACGACAACTTCAAAATCGACGTGCCCGAGAACTTCAACTTTGCCTATGACGTCGTAGACGAGTGGGCGCGTGTCGAGCCCGACAAGAAGGCTCTCGTGTGGATCAACGACGCCGGCGAGGAACGCGAGTTCACCTTTACGGACATCTCGCTGCTCTCCAATCGCGCCGCCAACGCCTTCAAGAAGCTCGGGATCCGCAAGGGCGATGTCGTGATGATGATGCTGCGCCGCCGTTGGGAATACTGGGTGTGCGCCATGGCATTGTGCAAGATCGGCGCCTCGATCATCCCGGCGACCATCCAGCTCACCTCGAAGGACATCGCGTATCGCGCAAACTCCGCGGCCGTCAAGATGCTCATCTGCGTCGATGACGACTACGTGGTCGAGCAGGTGGAGGGCGCCCTTCCCAACTCGCCCAGCATCCAGGAGAAGGTGCTCGTCGCGGGCAACCGCGACGGCTGGCTGTCCTTCGACGAGCTCATCGAGGACGAGAGCGACCAGTGGGAGCGCCCCACCAGCGAGGATGCCACCCAAATCGACGACATCATGCTCATCTACTTCACGAGTGGCACCACGGGCAATGCCAAGGCCGTGGAGCACAGCTTCAAGCACCCGCTCGGGCACATCCTCACCGCCAAATACTGGCAGCAAGTACGCGAGAACCGTCTGCACATGTCCGTGACTGACAGCGGCTGGGCTAAGTTCGGCTGGGGCAAGATCTACGGTCAGTGGATTGCCGGTGCCGCGATCTTCGCCTACGACATGGACAAGTTCGTACCCGCCAAGCTTCTGCAGGTCATGCAGGACTACGACCTCGCGACCTTCTGCGCGCCGCCCACCATGTACCGCTTCATGCTGCAGGAGGACGTCGCAGCCTACGACCTTTCCTCCATCGAGAACTTCGCGACCGCGGGCGAGCCGCTCAACGGCGAGGTGACCATCCAGTGGGAGAGGCTCACGGGCAAGAAGATCCGCGAGGGCTTTGGCCAGACGGAAGGCCCCGTGCTGCTGGCGACCTACCCGTGGATCGAGCCACGTCCCGGCTCCATGGGCAAGCCGAGCCCGCTGCTCAACATCAAACTGCTCGACGACGATGGCTACGAAGTCGCCGACGGTAGCGAGGGCGCTATCTGCGTCACCGGCCTCAAGGAGGCCTATCCGCCGGGCCTGTTCGTCGGCTACTACAACGATCCCGAGCGCACGGCCGAGGCTGTGGGTGGCGAATACTATAACCTGCATGACATGGCATGGCGCGATACGGAGGGGTACTGCTACTTCGTAGGCCGCAACGACGACGTCATCAAGTGCTCGGGCTATCGCATCGGGCCGTTCGAGGTGGAGAGCGCGCTCGTGGCGCATCCGGCTGTCGTCGAGTGCGCGGTGACCGCCGCCCCCGACCCCGTGCGCGGCAAGGTCGTGAAGGCCTCCATCATCCTGGCCAAGGGCTACGAGCCGAGCGACGAGCTCACGAAGGAGCTGCAGGATCACGTCAAGCACACGACGGCGCCGTACAAGTATCCGCGTATCGTGGAATACGTCGATGACCTACCCAAGACCATCGGCGGCAAGATCAAGCGCAAGATGATCCGCAACGCCGACGGGGTTACGGACTAGCTTGTCCGAGGCTGATCCTCACGCCTGGAAAAACCGAATACATCCTCCCTGGAGAATAATAGAGCGAATCCACTGCTCAAGACCTTCCCTTTGGGCATGGCGGCATCCCCAGGCGCTTCCTAGTATGTAGGTATCGCGAGAACTGGGGCCCCACGAGAGATGAGAAGACAAGAGGAGGATCGAAATGGCTGAAGACAAGGTAGAGGTCCTGCGAGCCGGTTGCTTTTTCTGCCATGTCCGCTGCGGCGTGCTGGTAACCAAGGTCAATGGCCGCATCACCGACATTAAGGGAGATCCGGATTGCCCCCACAATCACGGATTTACCTGTTCGCGCCTGGACAAGCAGCGTTACCTGGAAGGATTCGTCTACAATCCCAACCGCCTGAAAAAGCCCCTCAAGCGCATAGGCGAACGCGGCAGCGGTCAATGGGAAGAGATTTCCTGGGACCAGGCTTTTGACGAGATCGCAGAGAAGCTCGCCGATCTGCGCGACAAATACGGTGCTGAAACCCTGGCCTTCACCGAGGGCACGGCCCGTACTTGGAGCTGTTTGCACTACAAGTTCACTAACCTGTTTGGCACCCCCAATACGGGAGGTAACGGCACCATCTGCTACAGCTCCGACATGTGGCTCGAGCCTTGCACCTACGGCGGCTTCTGCTCCGACAAGGCGGACTGGGTCAATGCCGACGTCGTAGTCATGTGGGGTCGCAATACCATCGCCTCAGAGCCTCTGCTGTGGGACTGGGTGCAGAAGAACCGCGAGAAAAACGGTGCCAAGATTCTGTGCATCGACCCGCGCTTCAGCGAGGTGGCACAACAAGCCGACCTGTTCCTGCAGCTGCGTCCCGGCACCGATGCCGCACTGGCGCTCGGCATGATTAACGTCATCATCGAGGAAGACCTCTATGATCACGAATTTGTTGACGAGTGGTGCATCGGCTTCGAGGAGCTCAAGGAGCGCGCTGCCGAATATCCCGTTGACAAAGTAGCTGAAATCACCTGGGTCCCTGAAGAGAAGATCCGCGCGGCGGCACGCATGTACGCAACCGCCGAGTCAGCATCCATGCCCTGGGGTCAGAAGGGCGGAGATGCCTCCGGCATCAACGCTTCCTCCACCATCCAGGCCAAGGCCATCTTACGAGCCATTACTGGCAACCTAGACAAGAAAGGCGGAGATCAGCTTGCTCCTCCGTCTCGCTTCCCACCGGCGTTCTTTGAGCACTACGCCTTGCCCCAGGAGCAGCGCGACAAGATGGTTGGAAACGATGTCTTCCCCGGCCTGACCTTCAAGGGCTGGGACATCATCTCCCAAGCCTACCCATCGTTCTATCCCTACTCCAACGCGCCACTGATGTTCCGCCAGATGATTTCGGGCGACCCGTATCCCATCAAGGCGCTCATCGTTCAGGCAGACAACCCTGTCGTGGCGTTCTCCAACACCAAGCTGGTAGTCGAAGCACTTAAGAACCTCGATTTGCTCGTGGTCCACGACTACTTCATGACCCCGACCGCCGCGCTTGCGGATTACGCGCTACCTGCAGCAACCTGGCTCGAAAGGCCCGATAACTGCTATGCCGTCATGAACCATCGTCCCATGTACTTTGGCGCACAGGCCCGCGTCATCGACCGTTTCGAGGGCGGCGCTGACGTTGACTTCCGTGACGACTACGAATTCTGGTACGGCCTGGCAATTCGTCTCGGCCAAGAAGACAAGTGGTGGGGCCCCAAGACGGAGGACATGCTTGACTTCCAGCTCGCGCCCATGGGCATGACGTTTGAGCAGTTCTACAACGACGTGAAGTACATGGCTGGCAAGAAGAAGTACCTCAAGTATAAGGAGCCTGGCTACAAGTTCCTCACCCCCTCCGGCAAGGTCGAGCTCAAGTCTTCGGTTATCGAAAAACTTGCAGAAGAGACGGGGCGCCCCTTCGACCCGTTGCCTCACTTCGAGTACCCCGGCCTGAGCAACGAAAAGCATCCCGAATGGGGCGATGAATATCCGCTCATCGCCATCACCGGCGCTCGCTTCATGCCGTTCTATCACTCCGAGCACAGGCAGCCCGGCCCCTATCGTGATTTGCATCCGGAGCCGATCTTCGATATCCACCCGGATACCGCAATCGACCTTGATATCGCAGATGGTGACTGGTGTTGGATCGAAACCCACATGGGCCGCATCAAGCAACGCGCTCGAAAGACCTCGATTGTCGATCCAAGGGTCATCAGCATCCAGCACGACTGGTGGTTCCCCGAGCAGGACATGGCCCTGCCAAACCTCGGCGGCGTGTTCAAATCCAGCGCCAATGTCATCCTCGATGATGATCCGGAAAGCCTGGACCAGCTCATGGGCTCTTGGCAGCAAACCGGCGTTGCCGTAAAGGTATACAAATGTGCCCCCGAGGAATGCGGTATCGACTAGCGTCGAGACGCTAGCAACAAGCGCGCCGTCTCTCGTATGGGACGGCGCGCGTTTGAGCCTCGAGCGCGAGAGGAGAACAAGATGGCTGATGTGTCAAAGCTCTTTGGAATCACCGACCAGGAAATCGAAGCCGTAAAGGGCGAGGGGATCGAAACCGTGGAGGCCTTTTATGAGGTGGCCAAGCACCCTGATAGCCGCACCGAACTAGCAGGCAAGACGGGTATCGAAAGTTTCCGCCTAGAGGAGCTCTCTTCTATCGCAGGAAACTTCATTCTCATGATGGACTGCTCCTGGGATGATGATGACGAGTAGCTTCTGCTCAGATAGGAGGAAAGAGGAACATGTGTTTCAGACCACCTGAGGTAGATGCAGGAGAAGTCGTATGCCGGAGCTGCTATATGGTCGTCGAGCCTAATCCGGACGGCACCTGCCCCGAATGTGGTGCACAGATGGGAGATCCCGCTCCGGCCGCTGCGACACCGGCGCCTGCTCCCAACCCCACAGCGCCAAAGGCACCGGGAGCACCAGAGTAAGTTTCTGTCTGGTGAGGATTTTGCCCACCGGCTGGCAAACGTAACGAGCGCGAAGGCTTCTGCGGCAGGCATGCAGCAGGAGCTTTCGTGCACCTGCGAAAAACGAGGAAGACGCGACAAGCGGATAAGCGAGGGATGTCATGGTGCAGGATAGATATGAAGCCAAGCTACGCTTTGCCACGGCATTCGTAAAGCTTGCGACGGCGCAGCACCCTGACAAGATTACGGTCGGACAGATCGTTGAAGAGACGGGCAAGAATCGCAAGACCTTCTACTACCACTTCGAAGACAAGAGCGCGCTGGTGAGATGGCTCTTTCGCTATGACATCGCATGCGAGCTCGAGCGCTACTTTCCCACACACGAGCTTGTGTTCGACGCTACCGGCGACGACGAGCATCTGGCCGGTCTGCCCTTCTATGCGAGGCACTTTCAGCAAAACGGCACGATTGACAACACCATGTTCTTTGAGGTGTTCTCACGCAGCCTCGAGAAGCACCGCGACTACTACCGTCAGGTGTTTTCGCACGTAGGCGGCGACAGCTTGGATAGCTACCTGCACCAGATTTACACTCCCTGCCTGAGAGAGGACGTACTTTACCTGATAGACCGTGAGCTTGAGCTGCGCGGAGGAATCGATGCGCCGACGATCAAGAGCAAGATGGAGGAAAGCGCCGCTATCGACTTTCTTGCGGAGTTCTTCACCGGGTCCTTTATCTCGCGTGTTATCACAAGAATCCATGACACGGGCTTCAACAGGAGCATGCACGACATTGCCCCCTTCGAGAACGTCATACATGAATCATTGCAGCTGATGATAGCCAAGCACTTGGGTCCAAGCGAGCACTAGCGATTGAACGCATCGACGGCGTCACCTGCTGCTGCGATTGCCCGCGCTCTTGCATTGTGTGGAAGGAACGTGTGGCAGGCGGGGCAGCTGATATCGGATTCTGCAACTTGAACGCCGCATTCCGGGCAGACATGCTCATGCTGGGCAGGGTCGCCCTCTTGCAGTCCCATGCAAGCTCCGCACATGACGCAGGGGATGCACATGCCGAGCTCCTTTCCTCGTGGGAGGGGTCGTCCACCTTCTCTTAAGGATACCTTTCTTGGTCGCATCATGCCCTGGGCAACATGACGATTGTGTGAGAGAGGGAACGAGATTTCTCGACTCCGCTTCGCTCCGCTCGAAATGACAGGGGCATGACAGCTAGTCAGTTGCTAGCGCGACCTTGCCGGTGCGAATCATTTCCCTGATGCCATAGGGACCGAGCAGAGCCTCGAACGCCTCGATCCTTTCGGCGGTGTCCGTGAGTTCGATGATGAGCGAATCAGGCGCTCCGCCATCGACACGTGCGCCGAAAAGCCCCGCAAGCTCGATGATCTCGCCGCGCTTCTCGGGCTCGGCATTCACCTTGAAGAGCACGAGCTCGCGTTCGATGTGATCCTTGTCGGTGAGGTCGGTCACCTTGTACACGTTGATGAGCTTGTGAAGCTGCTTGGTCACCTGCTCGACGATGCGCTCGTCGGCATCGACCACCATCGTCACGCGGCTGCGCACGTCCTCCTCGGTGATGCTGACGGCGAGGGACTCGATGTTGAAGCCGCGGCGCGCGATGAGGCCGGCGATGCGGGCGAGCACGCCCGGTTTGTTGTCCACCCACACGGAAAGAATGCGTGACATGACTACTCCTTGTCTCGCAGGTCTGACACGCCCTTGGCCGAGCCATCGCATGCGTCCTTGGGGTATACGTCCTCGTCACTCGCAATGGGAATCCACAGCAGTGCCGGCCCCTCGTTTGCGAGCCACTGCCGCATTGCCGCCTCGAGTTCCGACGGGCTCTCGACCTTGCTTGCGTTCCATCCGTAGGCACGGGCGAGCGCGGCGAAATCGGGATTTCCGGTGAACAGGGTCTGGCTGTATCGCCTGTCATGGAACTGCTCTTGCATTTGGCGCACCATTCCCAGGCAATTGTTATCGAGAAGCAGCACCTTGACCGGCAGCCCATTCTCGTGAATCGTCGCCATCTCCTGAATGTTCATCTGGATGGAGCCATCGCCCGTGATGCAGATGACGCGGCTATCGGGCATGCCGAGCTGAGCGCCCATTGCCGCCGGAAGCCCAAATCCCATCGTCCCCGCACCACCACTCGAAACGAACGTGCGCGGCCTCGTGGTGTGGAAGAGCTGGCTTGCCCACATCTGGTGTTGCCCCACGTCGGTGGTAAGGATGGTGTCGCGGTCCTTCACGAGCTCGTCCAGCACCATTATCACCTGCTCGGGACGAATCGTGCCCTCGCCACGCATATTGCGATGGGGCTTTTCCCGCTTCCATCGTGCGATGCTCTCGAGCCACGCGGAAGTCTGCGGCTGCGCGTCATTCTTGCGCAGCTCCTCGACGAGAGCGGTGAGCACCGTCTTCACGTCGCCCACGATGGGGATGTCGGCATGGTGGTTCTTGCCTATCTCGGCGGGATCGATGTCGATGTGTATCACGCGCGCGCGCGGCGCAAATCCCTGTGCGTCACCCGTCGAACGGTTCGCGAAGCGCGTGCCCACGGCAAGCACGAGGTCGCTCTCGTGCATCGCCTCGTTTGCCGCCGGGAGCCCGTACATTCCCAGCATCCCCAGGTTGAGCGGGCTGTCCTCGGGAAAGCCCCCCTTGCCGGTGAGCGTCGTCGCGACGGGAATCTGCATCGACTCGGCAAGCTGCGTGAGCTCGGCCGTCGCGCCCGAGGCGATGACACCGCCTCCCGCATATATGACGGGACGCTTCGCCTTCTCGATTGCGCGCGCCGCCTGCTTCACCTGCTTGCTGTTGCCCTTGTACGTGGGCTTGTACGACTGGAGCCTGACCTCGGCGGGATAGCTGTACGCAACGTCGAACTCGCGCGCGAGGTTGCTCGGGATGTCGATGACCACGGGGCCCGGACGTCCGGTCGAAGCGATGTGATATGCCTGGGCGATGGTCTCGGGGATATCGGCCGCCTCCTTGACGAGGTAGCTGTGTTTCACGATGGGAAGCGTGATGCCCGTCATGTCCGACTCCTGGAACGCATCGCTGCCCAGCGCGTCGGTGGGAACTTGACCGGTGATGACGACGAGCGGGATGGAATCCATGTACGCCGTCGCGATGCCCGTGACCGTGTTGGTGGCACCAGGGCCGCTCGTGACGATGACGGTGCCGACCTTGCCGGTCGCACGCGCATAGCCATCGGCAGCGTGCACCGCACCCTGCTCGTGGCGCACGAGGATGTGGTTGAGCTTCTTGCTATCGTAGAGCGCGTCGTAGATGTCGAGCGCATGGCCACCGGGGTATCCGAAGACGGTCTTGACACCGGCATCTTCCAGCGCCCTGATCAGGCATTGCGCGCCGGTCATCTTCGTTTCGTTGTGTTTGCTCATCGTGGTGTCGTCGTTTCCCTCGGCATTGGGCTTTGATAGCGTAATTTACGTATTATAGCGTGTGGGACAAATGGACAGGTCATTTGTCCCAGTTTCGACCGGAGATGCGTGAGCGTCGAAGCGGAGACCCCTCGCTCGAAACGGCAGTTACAACAGGCCGAACTCGTTTACCACGAGCACGACGGCTGCAACGGCTAGCAGGCCGGAGAAGATGAAGCGCAGCGTGCGCTCGGGAACGCGCGACACGAGACGGGCGCCGAGCACCGCGCCGGGAATGGCTCCTACGCACAACATGATGCCCGCAAGGTAGTCGATGTGTCCGAGGAAGGCCTGCTGGATGACACCGGGAATGGCGAGGATGATGATGGCGATGAGCGACGTGCCCGAGGTTCGCTTCATGGGAATGCCGAGCCACGCCGTCATGAGCGGCACCATGATGAAGCCACCGCCCACACCCACGTAGCCCGAGGCAAAGCCGGCTATCAAGCCGATAATTACCGCGAGCGCAACGTTCTTTCGCGTGAAGCCGAAGGTGCAAGGCTCGATGTTCGAAGGGATGGCTGAGACACTTGCCCGCGCACTACCGGATTTCGAAGAGGACTTCTTCCCCATGCGCACAGCCTTGCTCAGCATGGTAAACGCCGAGTAGATGATGATGACGGCCGCGACCACCATGATGAGCCAGGCTGGGGAAATCGACCCCAGGTACACGCCTGCCGACGAGGTCACCGCACCGGCAACGCCAAGCAGGATGCCCAACTTGGGAAGGCAGCTGCGCGCACGAATGTGGGTGACGGCCCCCGCAAGTGATATGGGGATGATGGCAAAGAGCGAGGTCGCTGTTGCCATGAACGCGTCGAGTCCGTAGCCCAGGCGCAAGACCGGAATCATGATGGTTCCGCCGCCGATGCCGAGCATCCCGGAAAGCACGCCAATGCCAACGCCGGCAAGCACGAGCGCTATGGATGTGATGACGATTTCCATGAGCTACATGATAAGGGAATGTCGAAGACGGATGTGTCAGGGGGTCAGACCCCTTGGCGCATCCGTTCCACTTCATCTGCCTACTAGATCATGGCCATTTGGGCGGCGCAGCTGTTGTACCAGTGATTGGGATTCGAGGGACAGTATGTGGCAGCGGCCTCGTGCGTGAGGTAACCGCCGTACAGCGAACCTCCCAGTGCGGAGACGACCCTGTTGATGCCCTCTTCCCACGAGCCGAAGCTATAGCCGCCATAGCCCCACGCATTATGAGAGCGATAGCAGACGGCACCCTTGCTGCTTTCGACATACGAGATTGCCGGAGCCCAACGCGGGTCGACGCCGTTGTCCCAAGCAGCGGCCGCATAGGCGACGCCCGTCCCGGACATGGGAGATCCCGAAAGATACGCGTTGATACGCGGTGCCCACTCGTTCACGAACTGCGATTTATCGGATGACCAGCCGACATTAGACGAGCTGGCCGATGACGCGGAGCTATTCGCGGCGTTTGCGGCTTCCTTCTCCTCCGCGGTTGCAGACGAGGAGTTGATGATATTCTGATTGGCCTGCTGTTCCGCAGCCTGGGCAGCCGCCGCGCGCGCCGCCACGCGCTCACGGGCCTCGCGAGCCTCCTGTAGCGACGTCAGGGCGTCTTGAGCAGCCTTGTCAACGTCTGCCTTGTCGGTTTCGAGCTGCTGTCGCGCATTCCTCAAATCGCTTTCCATCTGGATGGCTCTTTGAATCTCGGAGGTGTTGTACTCGATAATCCAATTGTAGGAGTCGACGATGGCGAGCATGTCAGTAACGCTCTTGGACTCGAGCAGCATCATGAGAACGCTCGACGAGTCATACTCGTACTTGTAGAGCGCGCGGATGCTCTCGTCCGAACGCTCGCGTTGGGCAGGGAGCTTCGCCTCGAGCTCGGCGATGCGAGCATCGAGTTCAGCAATCTCGGCCGTAAGCTCCTCTTGGCGCAAGATGGCATCGTTGTAGGCATCGGCACTTGATTTGACCTGGGCTTCAAGCTGATCTGCTTCCTCGTCGGCAAGGGATATCTGTACGAACCCGCCGCTCGCGAGAAAAGCCGCCAGTGCGAAGAAGAGCGCCAGCGTCGTGATGATGCCTCGATTGAGTGCATGTTGTAGCAAAAGCTAACCTCGTTTGCGCTTCGTTTCGCGTGCATGTGGGGAAATACTTTAGCGTAAGGCCGCAACATGCTCAAAAGCCATCACATTCCCTACATATCCCCTTCACAACTGCAAAATCGATGTTCGCGAACAATCGCGTCCCATCAGACGAGCATTCGTATGCAAAATGAGACAGCTGCTCTGAGCAACTGTCTCATTTTATTTCGAGCGAAGAAAGCGAGTCGAGAAATCTCGCCCCTCATGTTCCACTGGATGTAACGGAGGAGATTTCTCCACTACGACGCTGCGCGCCTCCGGTCGAAATGAGGCGGCGCGCAGTCGCGCAGACGTTACTTGTTGTTAGCCTCGAATTCGTGCATGAAGTCGACGAGCGCCTGGACGCCTTCGATGGGCATGGCGTTGTAGATGCTCGCACGCATGCCGCCTACGCTGCGATGACCCTTGATGTTGGCCAGACCAGCGGCGGTCGCCTCGGCGATAAACTTCTTGTCGAGGTCTTCATCGCCCGTGATGAACGGGACGTTCATGATGGAGCGGTCCTTGGGATTGACCGTACTCGAGAACATGTCGCTCGAATCGAGGCAATCGTAAAGAAGCTTGGCCTTGGCCTCGTTGCGCTTCTTCATCTCCTCGAGACCGCCCAACCCCAAAATCCACTTGAAGACGAGCCCGCAGATATAGATGCCGTAGCTCGGCGGGGTGTTGTAGAGGCTACCGCTATCCGCATGCGTCTTGAAGCGCAGCATGGTGGGCACGCCGGGAAGGTCTTCCGGAATGAGGTCCTCGCGCACGATGACGATCTGGACGCCGGCCGGGCCGCAGTTCTTCTGCACACCGGCATGGATGAGGCCGTACTTGCTCACGTCGACCGGCTCGGAGAGGAACATCGAGCTCTGATCGGACACGAGCACGTGACCCTTGGTGTTGGGCAGCGTGTAGATGCGATTGCCATACACGGTCTCGTTCTCGCAGATGTAGACGAAGGAGGTGTCATCGCGAATGTCGAGGTCGGAGAGATCGGGAATCCACGAGAAGTTATCGCCCTCGCCGTTGACGAGCAGCTTGGGATCGCCCAGGGTCTGGGCCTCCTTGTAAGCCTTCTTGGACCAGCCGCCCGTGACGATGTAATCGGCCTTGCCATTGGTGGCGAGGTTCATGAACACCGACGCGAAGAGCAGCGAATCGCCGCCCTGCAGGAAAAGCACCTTGTAGTTGTCCGGAATGGACAGCAGCTTGCGCAGATCGGCCTCGGCCTCGGTGATGATCTTCGTGAAGGCCGCCGAACGATGACTCATCTCCATGACGGACATGCCGGTGCCCTCGTAATCGAGCATCTCGCTCGCCGCCTGCTTCAGGACCTCCTCGGGGAGTACCGCCGGACCGGCGGAGAAGTTGTACACGCGTGCCATGACTTGACGTTCCTTTCATCCCGCTGCAAGTAATAATCTGCACATACTAGCACTTAGACGATTGCGAAAATGTGCAAAACCCGAGAGTGGACGATGTGACATGAAAGAGGGGCCAGGCAGTGCCCGGCCCCTCTTGCTGGAAAGCGATGACGCGTCGCGATTCCTAGGCGTTGATGATTGGCCTGATGATGCCGTAGCCACCGTTCTTGCGATGGTAGATGACCTGAATCTGGTGTGCGTCTTGGTCGAAGTAGACGAAGAAGTCATGGCCGAGCAGGTCGGTCTGCACGAGTGCGTGCTCCTCGGTCATCGGCTCCATCTCGACTTCCTTGAGGCGCACGAGCAAATCGTCATCTTCCTCGGGCTCGGTCGGGATGACATCGGGGATATCGAGCTCGTCGGGCTGCAGGTGACGAATGCTGCCCCTACCGCCACGACGCTCCACGATCCTCGTCTTGTACTTGCGCAGCTGGCGGGCGACCTTGTCGCTTGCCAGGTCGATGGCCGCGTACATGTCCTCCGCGGACTCGGCCACGCGAATGACGGCGCCCTTGGCGTTGACCGTGACCTCGCAAATCGCGTTAAGCGAAATCGCGGGGTTCTTCTCGGTGCGCAGCACGACTTCCGCGTCCATGGCCGCGCTGTCAAAGACCTCGAGCGCACGGCCAATCTTCTCGTCGACGTAATCCTTGATAGCGGGAGTGACGTTCATCTTTCGTCCCGAAACTGTGATAGCCATCGTAAACCTCCTTGATCGTGTTTCTGTCTCGTTCTACTCGTCGCCGGATTGCTGACTCGCATCCTCCTCACCTGAGCCGTCCGGCGTGTCGGTATTCGGTTCGTTCGGGGTTTCCTGGCCGGCGGAACCGACGGCGCCAAACGCCTTTGCCGGCAGCGTCGCCAGGTCGGTCTTGCCCGCGAGCAGCGTCTCGCCATCGGAACCAAGCCACTTGGTCGCGATGACGCGCATGACGCCGTTCTCGTTGATCGTCTTGATGGCCGCGTTGACACCACTCGACAGTGCCGAGTTTTGCGTGAGGGACACGGCGTAGATGGGCGTGACGCAATCAGCCCCGAGGAAACCCATGCGAATGACGTTCTCGTAATTACGCGCGAAGTAGTCGCCGATGACGGCATCGGTCACGAGGAACTTCTGCTCGCCGTCGTTGAGTGCATCGAATGCGTCCTGCATGGTGGGCATGGCAACGACCTTGTCGATGCCGAGAAGCTCCTGCACCTTGCTCGCCGCGGTGGTGTCGGCCTGGACGAGGATCTTGGCGGTGCCCGCGTTTGCCTGCGCCGCGACGTCCTCGATGGAAACGGGCTTGTTGGTGCTCAGGCAGAACAACGAGAGGCCATCCGTGAGGTAGGAATCGCTATAGGAGACGAGGTCGCCGGTGCCGGACTTGGTGAGCCCGAGCGCAACGTCGATTTGCTTGTTGCTGAGGGCAAAGCGACCGCTCGACCCCACGTCGACGATCTGCATGCGCAAGCCGAGCTCCTGGGCGATGGCCGCGGCGACGTCAACGTCGATGCCCACCGTCTGGTTGCTCGCGTTGGTGCCGCCGTATGGCGAGTTGTTCGCGTTGATGCCAACGGTCAGAACGCCCTCGTTGATGGTCGCCGAAGCGTCCAGCTTGGGAGTCAGGTTGCTTTCGACCTGCGTGTTTGTCTGGAGCTGACACGCAGACAGCCCGACAACGGCAAGCATGCAGACGGCAAGCGCCATGACGATTGCGGATATTCCCTTGTGAGTGATTTGCTTTGCGAACATCTTGCTCCGTTTGTCATGGGCCAGTGGAAGCGCTCCCCCCAACTGACCTGGTTTTTGACCCCACACTCGCATACAGAAACTTTTGCCTGATACTATCTCACTACTCATTTTCTCGCCCGGGCCACCGTATGTGACCTTAACGGACGGTACGTCTTACCCCTAAGATGCGCCATGCTCACGTCCAGGAGACCCTGTCCGCTTACGTGGATCCTTTCGACCGCATCTGCCTTGGACTAGAGCCGTTTTAGCGGCTCGCAACCACAGACTTGGGAGGAGCGTTTCTAGTGTATCACGCAGCAGATAATCGCGTGCGCTAGATTCTCCGCAAAACAAAACAATGATGTACCTTGGCGTTTCGTTCGAAGTCCGTCGGTATCGTCTTGTCGGTGATGTCCACGACCTGCACGCCCGCGCGCTCGATCGCCTCGGCGTCGAGCGTGAATCCACGCAGATTACACGAGAAGACCGCAGCTCCCCCACGGGTCAGAAGCCGACTCACGTCGATGAGAAGCTCGGCATGGTCACGCTGCACGTCCCAGCCCCGCTTGCGCATCTTCGCCGAATTCGAGAAAGTGGGCGGATCGACGAAGATGAGATCCCAGCGCATCTTGGAGTGACGCATCTGGTCGACCCACTCGACGCAATCCGCGCGGACGAACTCCTGGTGGCCATTCATGAGACCGTTGAGCTCCATGTTTCGCTCGCCCCATCGCAAGTACGTATTCGAGAGATCGACGCTCGTCGTGAACTTCGCCCCGTGGGCAGCCGCATAGACGCTCGCCGTGCAGGTGTACGCGAAGAGATTGAGAAAGCTCTTGCCCTTCGCAAGTTTGCCGACAAGCTCGCGCGTGTCACGATGGTCGAGGAACAATCCCGTGTCGAGGTAGCTCGCGAGGTCGACCTCGAAGAGCAGGCCGTTTTCCTGCGTGATGAGACAGTTGCTCAGAGACGTTGTCTCATTCGAAATGAGACAACGTCTCTGAGCAACTGTCTCATCACGCAGGTCGCGTGCATACTGCGAGCCGCCCTTGGAGCGGACGCGGCGCTTCACGAAGACATCGGTGGCGGGCACATCGAACACGGCGCTCGCGATGTTGAGAGCGTCGGTCATGCGACGGGCGGCCTTGTCCGCATCGATGCTCTTGGGGGGCGCGTATTCGGCGACATGCACGAGGCGCCTGCCCGCATCCTTCCCCGCACCCTCATAGAGGTCGATTGCCATGTTGTAATCAGGCAAATCGGCATCGTAGACGCGATAGGCCGAGACGTTTTCCCTCTTTGCCCACTTGCGGCGCAGCTTGAAGACCTTGTTGAGACGATCGTCGAATTGTTGCGCGGTGGCATCGTAGACGAAAAGCTCCCTGTCCCGCACCGTCACCCGCGCACGCCGCTCCTCGTCAGACGTCAGGTCGAAGAGCGAGATTTCGCAGCTTGCGGAACCGTTCATGCAGGCATAACCCCGCGTGCGCTCCATGCCCAGATAGGCGTCTGCATCCGGTCCCTCTGTAAGCATGACAGCGGTATCGAGAACCCCGGAGGCGAGCAAGTAGGCTGCGAGCTGCGCGTACCATGCGGGGCGCATCGATTCGGGAAGTTCCGCGCCATCGAGCAAGCAGCTCGCGAACAGGGCGTGACCCGTGGTGCGTCGGGAAAGCTCCTCGTCCATGACCTCCCGGTCGGCATAAAAACCGATGAGCGGGATGACGGTGGCCGCCTTGGCGCGCGCTTGCGCGCATGCTAGCTCGCGCTCACATTCGTCACCTGCGTATATCACGCGACTTCGCGAGCCCTCCTGCGCACGTGTGTCAGCCATATCGAGCACCTCTTGCCACAGCGCCTCGTCATGGCCCGACCATCCTGCAAATCCCCAGTTCGAGCGCGTGATACCAGGTGCTATGTCGGCAGCTATCATGGCCGCTTCGATGACGAGCGTGCCGGATGCGCACATACTATCGACGAGCACGTCACCCCGACGCGCGCGCCCAGGCCAGTCCGCCGCAAGAAGCATGGCGGCGGCAAGCGTCTCGTGCACGGGAGAGGAGGTGCTGCGCGCCGCATCGCGATAACCGCGGTTTTCGAGAGAGCCACCCGACAAATCGATGTAAACGGTCGCACGTCGTGAGCGGAGGTTCACCTGAACGCGCAGGTCGGGATGCTGCGCGTCGACGTCGGGACGCTCGCCGCGCAGGTCGCGCAGGCGATCGCAGATGGCGTCCTTCGCGCGCAGCGCCGTGTAGCGCGTATCTCGAAGCTGGTCGTTGGTTCCACGCGCCGAAACGGCAATCGTGGCGCCTGCGATGATGTGGTCTTCCCAGGGTATCGCACGCACGCCGGCGTAGAGGCTATCGGAGTCCGTCGCGTCCACGCGCCCGACGATAAGTAGGACGCGGCTCGCGACGCGAGACCACAGCAAGGCGGCATAGACCTGCTCCAAGCCGGCCTTGAACGCAACGCCACCGGTCAGGGGACGTACCTCCTGCATGCCAAGATCACGCAGCTCCTGCCCGAGAATCACCTCGAGCCCGGTGCCGCACGTCGCGAAAAGCTCCATGGTGCGTTGCCTTCGCTAGTTCTTCGAGAAGAAGCCATCGATGGGAGGCGGTCCGCCCTGCGTGCGACCGGGAGGTTCCGGACCATCGTCGTCATCGAGATAGCCCGTGCCAAAGAAGTCGTCGAAGCGCTCGCATCGGTCGTTGAACCCGTCGGCAAGCGCCCAGTCCAGGCCGTAGTCAGCGCATGTCTGCTCGTCCTCGTAGAGCAACGCGAGCGCCTGGATGCTCATCTCCTCCCCACCGACGGCTTGAAGGAGCTCGTAGAGCTGATAGGCCGTTTCCGTCATGGGGATGGTCACCTCGAACTCCTCGGCGGCATCGAGCGCCACGTCGAGCATGTCGAGAAACGTCGCGATGTTGATCCGACCCGTGTAGTCGTGCCCGAGCACGCGCGGGATGTAATCGATGAGCGCACGGGAGCCACCCGAGGTCGACGCGAGCACGTTGAGCGCGTTCTTCTCGGGAAAGCCCGCGATATGCGCAAGGGACATCGCCTCGACGGTGCCCATGAGCGAACCGGCGAGCGCGATGATGCTGATCATGGCGGCAAACTGCCCATCGCCCGCCGCCTCCTGGGGCATGACGATGGGGGCGAAGAACGGAAACAGGGGCGAGAGCGTGCTTTGCGTCTGCGGATCGCCGCCCACGAAGACCACCGCCTGCTCGCCCTCTCCCACGCAGACGATGGGAGCATCGAGCACCTCGATGTCGGAGACGGCCGCGACGGCCTGTATCTCGCGGGCGAGACGCGGACTCGACACGCTCAGGTCGATGCAGAACGTACCCGGGTCCATGAGCTCGAGCAGACCCTCGTCGCCCAGGTACAGGTTCTCGACATCGGCCGAGGTGTGCAGCGACGTGATGACGACCTGGCTCCCGAGCAGGGCTTCCATCCGATCGTCGATGAACGTCACGCCCGCATCGCGCAAAGCCGGGGCCTCACGCGGATCATGACTTGCGACGACGACGTCGAATCCCGCGGTCTTGAGCTTGACGATCGCCTCGACGACGGCAGGCTGCGCCGCCCCGCCAAAAAACGCGATACGCGTGTCGAGCGGACTTATCATCGGCTACTCCCCACTGTTGATCTTGTTCGCGATGCGATCGGCGATGGAAATCTTCTCGCGACGATCGCTGCCCCAGAACACGACGGCGACCATACCCGGTCCGACGTGCGAACCGATGACGGGGCCAATCTGGCAGCGGATGGCGGGAATGGCGCCCTCGGGACGATCGAGATGCTCCTCGACCCACTTGACGTCACCTTCCGCATCTGCGGAAGCCGTGAGCACGACGCCGTTTGACCCGTGGTCATCGGCATGGTTTTCGTCATAGCACTTCACCAGCGCCTTGAGGGACTTCTTGCGACCACGGGCGACACCGGTGAGGGAAAGGGCGCCATCGAGATCGAAGTCGAGCAGCGGCTTGATGTTGAGCTTGGCGCCGATAGTCGCCGCGGCCGCGGGAATGCGGCCACCGCGGCGCAGGTACTCGAGCTCGTCGACCGTGAACAGACAATTCACGAACCAGCGGGCCTCACGTGCCCATTCGGCGAGCTGCTTGGCCGTGAGCCCGCGATTGCGCTGGTTGATGGCCTCGTAAGCAAGCAGGCCCTCTGCAATTGAGGCGAGCTTGGTGTCAATCGTATAGAGCTCGAAGTCGGGATACTGCGCCCTAATGTCCTCGGCGACCTGCTCGACGGTGCCATAGGTACCCGAAAGCGCGGAGGAAAACCCGAGGTAGACCGTCGGCGTACCGTCCTTCGCGTAGGATTCGAACCGCTCGATGAGCTCGGACACCGGAATCTGAGCAGTACCCGAAACCTCTCCCTTGCGCATGCGATCGTAGAACTCCTTGGCGGTCATGCTCTTCCACATGTCGTCAAAATGCTCGCCGTCGTTCATATTGAACGGAAACTTGAGAAAGTCCACTTTGGCGTTCTCGAGCACCTCGAGGGGAAGGTCACAGCACGAGTCGAGAACGAGGCGGCACTGGATCCTGTCTTCTGGCATCGATATCTCCTTTACGTTTGCGAGTGCGCGATCGGCACCCGTCTCCTAATCATAGAGCGAATCTCGACCTCGTGTCGCGATCACGATCTCATCACGCTTCTTGAAGAGGCCCCTCTCTATGCCGCACGGATACTCATGCGGGTTCATGAAGCGCTTGATCGAGTCATCCAGGCAGGCGAGCTGTTGGGTGCATCGTGCGCGGGCGGTGCGTGCGGAAAGATCGACATCCTCCAACTTGCCGGCCTTGACCAGGGGCTTGAGAAGCGTCTCGAACTCGCCTTCCATCTTCCTACGTCGCATCGCGTCGAGTGGGTCGACGATGACGGCATCGGTGGACACGCCGTCGTTCACGTCGAATATGAGGTCCCCGACGAGCATGCCGTCCCCATTGCGATAGCGACGCACGTCGAGCACGCCGGGAATGGTGCGCTTGTAGAGTTGCTCGGATATCTTGAGGCGCGGCGTCCAATCCTCCTGACCCGGCTCGCGAATGGCCGAGAGCTTGTAGACGCCCCCGAGCGCTGGCTGCCCGTAGGCCGCGGCCAGATGCGTGCCCACGCCCAGGGCCGTGTACTGGGCACGCTGCTCGTTGAGCGACGTGATCGTGTATTCGTCAAGGTCATTGGAGAGCACGATTCCCACATCGGAAAAACCCGCTTTGTCGAGCATCGAACGCGCCATCTTGGAAAGCCATGCGAGATCACCCGAATCTATGCGGATGCCCTGGAGTTTGTGACCATCGCGCCCGAGCTCGCGAGCGACGATGATGGCGTTTTTCACGCCCTGCTCGACATCATAGGTGTCCACGAGCAGGGTGCAGTTGTCGGGCATGGCCCGGGCATAGGCTCTGAAGGCGCTGAGCTCGTCGGGAAACGACATCACCCATGAATGGGCATGCGTACCGCTCACGGGAATATCGTAGAGCTTTCCCGCGAGCACGTTGGCAACCGACGCGCAACCGCCAACATAGGCGGCTCGCGATGACGAGAGGGCACCGTCAGGCCCCTGCGCGCGGCGCAGCCCGAACTCCGAGACGGGGCGCCCCTCGGCCGCCTGACATACGCGAGATGCCTTGGTCGCGATGAGCGTCTGGAAATTGACGCCGTTGAGAATGGCGGGCTCGAGAAGCTGGCATTGCAGCAAGGGACCCGTCACGCGCACGAGCGGTTCACGTGGAAACACGGGAGAGCCTTCGGGAACGGTGCAGATGTCGACGGAGAGCTCGATTCCGCGCAGCCATGCGAGAAACGCAGGATCAAACAACGGGGTCTTGCCGGGCGATTGCAGCGAGGCGAGGTACTCAATGTCGTCATCGGTGAAGCCAAAGCCATCGACGAGCTCGGCTATCTGGTTGGCGCCGCAGAAGACGCCGTAACCTCCGCCAAAGGGATTATCGCGATAGAACGAGTAGAAGCACGCATCAGTATCGATCTTGCCCTGCGACCAGTAGCTTTGGGCCATCGTGATCTCGTACAAATCGGTGAGCAACGTCATGTTGCGCGTCATGTGCCTCTCCTAGCCGGCATGCTCCGCACGGGGCGGATGCTTCTTCCTTGACTATTCCCTGGCCGCACCGTTGTTTGGCTTGTCCGAACCCTGGCCGTGGCCGCCACCGCGGCGACGACGTCCGTTCCTCGAGTTGCCGGATCCGCCCGTGCCATTGCCCTTTGGCGCATCCCCGCTCACGGTCGAGGAGTGCTGACCGGGACGCGGGCGCGAAGGAGCCTGGCCCTTGCCCTGCGATCCTTCCTTCGAGGGAGCGTTCTGGTTGCCCTGGCGAGACTTGTTGCCGCCATTGCCACCGCGACGTCGGCGATTGCGCGAACGGTTCGCGTTGCCGCCGGCAGATTGTCCGTCCTTGCGATCCTGCTGCTCCTTGCGCGCGGAATCCTCGTGCTTTATCTCGGTACCGTCGGTCGCGGAGACCGATCGGCGGCGCTTGCGCTCATCGCGTGGCTGCGGGGCGGGTGACGAAGTTCCCCGCTTGCGCGGCTTGCGCCCCGAATCGCCCGACTGTCTGTGCGACGCGTCACCAGACGAGCGTCTGCGACGATGCACTCGTTCGATGGATCCTCCCTCGACCGTGGTGTCGGCGAGGTCGGGGTCATCGGAGAAGAGCTTCTCGCCCATCATCGCGAGATTGCTGTCGTTGCTCAGCTCCTCCATGATCTTGTCGAAGTTCTCCTGGGAGATATGGCAGGGACGGATGCGTTCACCCTCACGTGGAACCTTGTCACCGGTGTCGAGCGCCGAGACGGGCAGCGTCAGGCTCGAGCCGTCTTCCATGCGCAGGCGCACGGTCTCGCGCGGCGTATCGAACTCGACGACCTTGCCCATGCCCGCAGGCGTATCGATGAGCGCGTTCTTCTTGGGCGCACGGCCCTTGAAGTCCTTGTATGCCTCGTATTCGTAGCGCAGGCAACACATGAGCCTGCCGCATAGACCGGAAATCTTGGTGGGGTTGAGCGGAAGGTCCTGCTCCTTGGCCATGCGGATGCTCACCGGTTGGAACTCGCCACCTAAGCGCGCGCAGCACAGCTCCTCGCCGCAGTGACCCAAGCCGCCGAGCATGCGGGCCTCGTCACGTGGCCCGATCTGGCGCATGTCGATGCGCGTGTGGAACGCGGCTGCCAAATCGCGCACGAGCCCGCGAAAGTCGACGCGCTCGTCCGAGGTGAAGTAGAAGGTCGCATGGGACTCGTCGAACGAGAACTCGACCGCCGAGGGACTCATGTCGAGGTGATTCTTCTCGACGAGGTCGTGAAAGACCGCGAGGGCCTCCTGGTCACGCGCGGCAATCTCGTCGCTTTTGGCGAGGTCCTCCTCGGTCGCGATGCGGATAACGGGCTTGAGCGGCTTGGTGACCTCGGCCTCGTCGACATCGACGACGTCATGGGTGCACAGGCCGATCTCGTTGCCCTTGCTCGTTTCGACCAGGACGTGGTCACCGGCCTTGATGTCGAGGCCCGCTGGATCGAACCAATAGTCCTGGGATGCGTAGCGAAGTCGCACTGACGCTACTAATGGCATAAAGCCTCCCTGATTTCCAAGAACATTGCGTCTATCGCAAGTTGTGGTGTCACATTATACGAGATGCTCGTGGCGGCGCTTCTGGCGGCATCGAGCGCGCGCATCAAGCCGGCGGTCGTCGCCGATCGGGCCACATGGGAGCTCTGCGCGCCGCATTCCGGGTAGGCGAGCAGCTCACAACCCCCCTCGCGCGTGACGAGGCAGTCACGCAGCCATGCGCGGGTGAGGGCGCAGAAGTCGAAGAGGACGGCGCGTTCGTGGGCGGTCGCCTCGCGCTTGCCCGCGAGCTCGATCTGCTTCTTCGCTCCCTGCGAAAGGTAGTCATCGTATTTCTCGATATAGGCCTCGGCGTCGACCCGTCCCTCGTCCATCATCGACGCCTGCTCGCGCGCGAGCTCGACGAAGCGCTTGGAATTGGCGAGCAGCGTGCGGTTGTCGCAGTCGCGCGCGAGCGCGTATAACATGTCGAAGAGCTGGGCGTTTCCTGCACGCACTCCGGAAGGACTGTTAAGGACGAGTACTTCGCAACGGCTGCGAAGCGTCTCGAGCACGGCCGATTCGCTATTGGCCACGAGTATGCAGACGACGTTTTGCGGCGGCTCCTCGAGCGTCTTGAGCAGGGCGTTTGCCGGCGCGCCCGCAAGGCGATGCGCATCCTGGATGATGTAGACCTTGTTCGCGGCGCGAATGGGTGCAAGCTCCGCGTCGTGCGTGAGCTCGCGTACCTGGTCGACGAGGTAGCCATCGGTGCCACCGGGCCTATACAGGTGAAGGTCGGGATGGACGTGACGCAGGACCTCGTCCGTGACCTGCGGATCCCCGTGGGCGATGAGGCCCGCGGCAAAGCGCAGGGCGATATCGGCGCCCGTGCCTTCCTCCCCACCGGCAACAAGATAGGCATGCGTCATGCTGCCCGTGTCATGCACGCGCTGCAGGTACGACGTCACCTGATCCTGTCCAGAAATACCAGCAAAGAGCTCGCTCATGAGCGCTCCTCCACCCCGGAATCCACCGAACAAGACACATGTCGCCGGGGCGGTTTTGTCTGGTCTCGCAGGTTCAGGTCAAGCAAATCGGCGAGGTCGGAGCAAATACGTCCGTGCACCTCGTCGACACTGCCATCGGCGTCGATGACGTGGACGCGACCGGGCTCTGACGCGGCGATAGCCTCGAAGCCGCTACGTAGGCGCGCGCGAAACGCCTCGCCGGCCGACTCCATGCGGTCGCCCGTCCCGTCGGTCGATCGATCCTCGACGCGATTGCGGGCGACATCTGGGTCGAGCGCGAGGAGCAAGGTGCGGTCGGGATAACGGCCACCGCATGCCAGGTCGTTGGTCGAACGCACGAGTCCGGCGCCAAGCTCACGCCCGTAGCCCTGATAGGCCAGCGTCGAATCGGTAAAGCGATCACAGACGACGACCTCACCGCGTGCAAGAGCGGGCTCGATGACCTCGTCCATCACCTGGGCGCGAGCGGCTTCGAAGAGCAGGAGCTCTGCGAGCGGCGCCATCGCGTCATCTTCCTTGTCGAGAAGCAGCGCGCGAATCTTCTCGCCCAGGCGCGTGCCGCCCGGCTCGTGCACGCGCAGCACCGTGCGGCCCTGCTGCTCGAGCCAACTGGCGAGAAGGTCGGCCTGCGTCGACTTGCCGACGCCGTCATCTCCCTCGAGCGTGAGGAAGATTCCCGGCGTGCTATCAGCGTTGCTATCCATGCGGATGGGTGTCTCCGTCTACTTCTTCTACTTCTTGGCCGTGTTCTTCTTCTTGGTGGCCGTCTTCTTCTTCGCCCCGCCACGAGGCTTCTTGGCCTTGTCGGCCTTCTCCTTCTCGCGTTTGGGGCAGTTCATGTTCACGCAGATGCGCCACGGGCCGCGCGCCGTCGAGACGATGACCTCGGGCGCACCGCATTCGTCGCACACCTCGCCGGTGGCGGTGATATCACCGCGCTGGGGCAACGGATAGCTCACGTCGCATTGCTCGAAGTTCTCGCAGCGGATGAAGCGCTTGAGCGTGCGGGGGTTCTTCTGCGCGATGAGTTTGCCCTCGCGATCGGCCTCCTTGCACACGGCACATTCGCCGACGACGATCTCCTCCATCTTGTTGGTGGCGCATTCGGGATCAAGGCAGTGGTTGTACGCCTTCTGCCTGAAGGGCGTGACCTTGATCTGCGGGCCGCCGCAGGTGGGACACGGCTCCTCGAGCGCCTCGTAGCGACCCTGCGGCAGCGGATAGGTCACATCGCAGTCGGGCCAGTTGTTGCAGCCGACGAAACTCGAACGCGTCTTTGCCGAGGTCTTCACGCACAAGTCCCCGCCGCACTTGGGACATGCGCCCACACGGCTATCGGCCGTGACGGCATCGGAAATCATGTCCGCAATGGCATCCTTCTCGGGAATGAGACTCTCGATGATGCCGCCGAGCAGCTCGCGCGAATGCAGCACGACCTCGTCACGCTGGCGCTTGCCGTCGGCGACCTGCGTCATTTCGCCTTCGAGCTCGGCGGTCATGTTGGGTGTAGTGATGGGCTCGGCGAACTTCTCGAGCGCGTCGATGATGGCGATGCCGAGCTGGGTGGGCTCGATGGGATCGTTCACGATGTAATGGCGGCTGTAGAGGCGCTCGATCATGTCATGGCGCGTGGCCTTGGTGCCAAGCCCCTTCGCCTCCATCTCCTGGACGAGCTTGCCCGACGAGTAGCGCGCTGGCGGCTCGGTCTGCTTGTGTGCGCAATCCGCATCCCAGAAGTCGAGCGTCTGGCCTTCGACGAGCGGGGGCATCTGCTCGTCCTTCTTGAGGCCGTACGGATACACGCTGCGATAGCCCGGCTCGACAAGCACGTCGCCGCGAGCGGTGAAGGGCTCGCCCTCGACATCGAGCGTGACCTTGGTGGACTCGAGGACGGCGGCCTCAGACAGCGTCGCCATGAAGCGCCGGCAGATGAGACTGTAGAGCTTCCATTCCTCGGGACGGAGCTTGTCGGGATCGGCCGCGCCCGTGGGGTAGATGGGCGGGTGGTCGGTCGTCTCCTGCTTGCCGCGCGTGGCCGTGAGCTTGCCCTTGGCGAGCAGCGCCTCGGCCCCCTCGCGAAAGTCGGGGACCTTGGCGAGGATGTCGAGAACCCCGCGCAGGTCGAGCCCTTCGGGGTAGACCGTGTTGTCGACGCGGGGATACGAGGTGTAGCCGTTCATGTAGAGCGATTCGGCGATGCGCATGGTGCGCGCCGGCTTGATGCCGATGGAGCTCGCCGCCGCCATGAGCGAGGTGGTGTTGAACGGAGCGGGCGGATTGGACTTGCGGCGCTTCTTCTCGATGGCGCCGACGGTCGCCTCAGTCGCACCCGCGATGCGGGCCATGACGCCATCTGCCTCGCCCTTGTCCTTGAAGCGCGCGGTGGCGTGCGTCGCGGTGAAGGCATCGTCGTGCTCGTCCTTGGGCGCGGCGGTACCGGTGATGACCCAGTAGTCCTCCGGAACGAAGGCGTCGCGCTCCTTCTCGCGCTCGACCACGAGGGCCAGCGTGGGGGTCTGCACACGACCGGCGGAGCGCGTGTTGCCGATGCCGCTGTACTTCACGCAGGTGAGGTAGCGTGTGAGCACGGCACCCCAGATGAGATCGATGTACTGGCGCGTCTCGCCCGCGTGCGCAAGGTCATAGTCGAGCGTCTGGAGTTTGGCGGGAGAGAACGCGTCCTCGATCTCCTTCTTGACGAAGGCGGAGTAACGGGCGCGCGTAATGGGCGCGGCCTCGTTTACCTCGCGGACCACGGAGATGGCATCGAGGCCGATGAGCTCACCCTCGCGATCGAAGTCGGTGGCGATGATGATCTCATCGGCCTTCTTGGCGAGGTTCTTGAGCGAGCGGATGATGTCCTTCTCGACCGGCAACTTGATGATGGGCGCGTAGGTGAGGTAGGGCAGCGCGGGAATCTTCCAGCCCTTGAGGTTGATGCCCTCGGGAACGTAGGGACGACGCTTGGATTTCCACGGCGGGGTTGCGAGCGCCTTGGGCACGTCCGGCGCATCGATGACCTCGCCGTCCTCCTCGACACCGACCCAACCCGTCTTCTTCTTGTAGATGAGCTCCTGGGGGAAATCGAGCCCGAGGATATGGCCCTTGAGCCCGATGGCAACGCATTCGTGACCATCGCGATTGAAGCGGTACACAGGCGTGTTGTAGACCTTGTCCGTCTCGGGCTTGCCCCCTTGGGCAAGGAGACGGGAGATCTGCTGCGCTGCGATGTTTTTCTCGGTAATGATCAGTTCCATGTTGCCCATCACTCACTCGTTTTTGCCGCGTTCCTGAGAACAGCTATGGCTTACAATTGCCCGTGGAGATTACACGGGCGGGGCCGGAAAGGCCTCAGTTGCTCGATTTTAACCATATATATAAGGTTCTGGCTACCTCCATTTTGGAAACGATTAGCCCCACGCGCTGCGTCGTGTGCGATGCGCCCGGCAGCGTCCTGTGCGAGAGCTGCGCGTCTTCCCTTCCCTTCATCGATCTCATGCTCGCGTGCCCACGTTGCGGCGCCCCCTATGGGCGCATGTTGTGCACGGAATGCCCGATGCCGGGAAGCGAGGCGGCGCTGCGGCACCCCGAGGAGGCGTTTCCGTTTTCGCGCGCGCGCTCGGCGCTCTCGTTCGAAGGCGGGGCAAGAAAGATCATCCGCACCTACAAGGACGGCGACGAGTTGCGTCTTGACGCGGTCATCGCCTCGTTACTGTGCGCCGCTATACGCGGACGCGATGAGACACATTGGACAGGTACATCTGTCTCATGCGGACGGGAGATGGGGGCCGACATCCCAAGGCCTCCCACCGTCATTTGGGGTAAGACGGGGCCTTCCGCTGTCACTTCGAGTGAAGCGGAGCGGAGTCGAGAAATCTCCCCTCCCTCCCCTCGGGACTGGTCGCAGTGGGCAGACGCGCTCACGTACGTACCAGCATCGCCCGAGGCGTTGCGACGGCGCGGGTTCGACCATATGGAGCGCGTGGCGCAGATTGTGGCGCAGCGTACGGGACTGCCGCTCGTGCACGCGCTTGCAAGTCGCAAAGGAGCCCACGACCAACGTAAGCTGGGACGCGGAGAGCGCCTGGCGAATCGCAGCGGGTCGTTCTCGCTTGCGACGGATGAGAGGACGAAACACGAAGGTGATTTGGGGGCGACCGGTGAGGACGCTTCGGTGACGTTGCGAGCGGGCAGAATGCTACAACGCGTCATCCTCGTCGACGACGTCTTCACGACGGGCGCGACGCTGTCGGCGGCAACGCAGGTGCTCCTCGACGGCGGTGTCCGTGAAGTCCGTGCCGTCACCTGCTGCCGCGTCTGGTGAATGAGACACATCGGACAGGTACAGCTGTCTCATTTTCTGTCCGGTTTGTCGAGGGCGATGCTGATGAGGACGCAGGCAAGCAACAGGAACTGGTAGAACAGAAACGGCATGATCTCGACGCTCGCGATACCGGCGAGGCTCGCTGCGACGAGGAGCTGTGCGCCATAGGGGATGATGCCCTGTCCGATGCAACTGAAGATGTCGATGAGACTCGCCACTCGCACGGGTTCGATGCCGTACTCCTCGCCGATATGCTTGGCGATGGGACCGGAAACCACGATGGCCACCGTGTTGTTGGCGCAGGCGATGTCGAGCAGCAACGTGAGCAAGCCACAACCGAGCTCGCCGCCGCGCTTGCCGGTGAAGTGCCGTTTGATGAACGCAAGAATCGACGCGAAGCCGCCATATTCGCGCATGAGCGCGCTAATCGATGCGACGAGAATCGTCACGATCATCGTCTCGAACATCCCGGCCGTTCCCGTGCCCATGGCCGAGAACGCGCTCGCGAAATCGAGCGACCCCGTCGCTCCGCCCACAATGGCGAACAGCACGATGCCACCGCCAAGCACGAGGAAGACGTTGATGCCGCACAACGCGGCGATGAGCACGACGAAGTACGGTATCGCCTGCCAGATGTTGTATTCGAAGTCATCGAGCGCGGGTGTGCCGGCCATGATCGCCATCACGATGAGGATGCCGAGCGTGATGAGCGCCGCAGGCAAGGCGATGCGGAAGTTGTTGAGGAACTTATCCTTCATGTTGACGCCCTGCGTACGGGTTGCCGCGATCGTGGTGTCCGAAATGAACGAGAGGTTGTCGCCGAACATCGCGCCGCCGACGACGGTTCCCACGCACAACGGCAGATTGAAGCCCGCGCTGGCGGCGACGGTCACGGCGATGGGGGTGAGCACCGTGATGGTGCCGACGCTCGTTCCCATGGCAAGCGAGATGATGCAGGCGATGACGAAGAGGCCGGGAATGGCCGCTTGGGCGGGCAGTATGTCGAGCAGCAGGTTTGCCGTGCTCTCCGCGCCACCGGCTGCGCTCGCAATGCCGGAGAACGCGCCGGCCATCAGGAAGATGAAGAGCATGATGACGATGTTGTCGTCGCCGATGCCGCGTGCGCATACGTGGATCTTCTCGTCAAAGGACAGCGAGCGGTTCTGCAGGAACGCGACGACGAGCGCGATGACGAAGGCCACGACGACGCTGACCACGTAGAAGCCCATCTGCCCTTCGGCAGGTGCGACGTACTCGAAGTAGATGCCGCATCCGAGGTAGAGCACCAGGAAGACGACGATGGGCAGCAATGCCTTTGCGTTTGGTTTCTTATCCATGCGAGCATGATAGACCAAATCGCGCTCGTCGGCAGCACGCCCATATGGGCACTTGGTGGTATCATCTGCGCATGTGCATTTAGGCAAAGGCGGTGCAAACAGCATGGTGGGAGAGAATCTTCCGCGTTCCCTGAAATGGCAGCCAGCGCTCGAGGGATGGGTTCCCAGTGCGTTGACCACGGCGAATCTTGATGATGCGGCAGCGCGGCTGACGGTGCTCGACCAGCGCCTCCTGCCACATTCGATTGACTACATCGATTGCTTCACCTCCAAACAGGTATGCGACACGATCGAGGAGCTTGCGGTGCGTGGGGCCCCGGCCATTGGCATTGCCGGCGCGTTTGCCCTCGTGCTGTGGGCGAAGAACGAGTGGCCCGTCATCCGCGAGGCGAAGCGCCAGGCCAATCCCAAGAGCGACGTCGATTCCGTCACCGTGTTCGCGAGCAAGCTTGAGCAACGCGGACGCGAGATCGCGGCGGTGCGCCCGACGGCCGTCAACCTCACCTGGGCGATCAACGAGCTCGTCGCACCGGCTCGCATGGCGGCGTATCGGGGCGACACCGTCGAACACATCACGACCGAGCTCGAGGAGCAGGCCTGCCAGCTCATGGAGGACGAGATCTACTCGTGCAAGCTCATCGGCGAGAACGGCGCCGTCATCATCTCCACGCTCGCCCAGCGCCTGGGACGTCCCCTGCGCATCGAGACGCACTGCAACGCCGGCGCACTCGCGACGGCTGCCTGGGGTACGGCCACATCCATCATCTATCACGCCTTCGAGAACGGTGATGTCGAGAAGGTCTGGGTCGACGAGACCCGTCCCGTCGAGCAAGGCGCGCGTCTTACCGCCTGGGAACTCGAGCAAGCCGGCGTGCCTTATACGCTCATCAGCGACAGCATGGCCGGTTCCATCATGGGGCAGGGACTCGTGGATGCCGTCATCGTGGGCGCCGACCGTGTCTGCGCAAACGGCGACGTCGCCAACAAGATCGGGACCTATCCGCTTGCCATCGTCGCGAGCTACCACGGCGTGCCGTTCTTCGTCGCCGCACCACACTCGACCTTCGACAAGTCGCTGACCACGGGCGACGAGGTCGTTATAGAGCAGCGCGACGCCACCGAGGTACGTTGCATGCCCTACGGCCACCAATGGTTGCCCATAGCTCCCACCGAATGTGACGTGTTCAACCCGGCATTTGACATCACGCCCAACGAGCTCATCACCGGCGTCATCACCGAGACGGGTATCGAGTTCGCCAGCGAATGAGACAGTTGCTCAGGGACGTTGTCTCACTACCAGACGAGCCCTGTTCATGATGAGACAACGTCCCTGAGCAACTGTCTCATCGTTTGTCCCAGCTCACCGCTTACCCACGGACGTTGACGGGCACATCCTCCCCGGCTCGCATGTGGTAAAGTAGCGAGTTTGCAGGGAATCGAACGTAGACACGCAAAGGATGTTTTCGTGTTCGGAATAAGTGGCACGGAACTGGTGATTATCCTGTTCTTCGGTTTCCTCATCTTCGGGCCGGAGAAGCTGCCCCAGATGGGGCGCACCGTGGGACGGGCAATCAGGCAGTTCAGAAACGCCTCTGAGGCGGCGAACAAGAAGTTTAAGGAAGAGGTCGCCGACCCCTTCCAGGAGGCCATCGCTCCCTACAAGGATCAGGTCGAGGAATCGACCAAGCCCATCCAAGAGGACATTTCCGCCATCAACGACACGCTCAACGAGACGAAGAGCATGTTCACCGACCCGTTCAAGGACATGTTCGGTAGCCCGACGAGCACCCCCAAGGTCGCTCCCGGCGCAGCGATTCCCGGCGGGACCGCCAGCGAGCCCACTAGCCCCAGTCCCGTCCCAACAGCCGCCGATTCCGCGGCCGATGATCCCTTTGCCGGCGTTATCGATGATGCGCCCGCCAAAGAGCCCGAGGGCAAGCCCATCCCCGAGACGGGCGGTACCGTCAAGAAGAAGAGCATGGCGGCGAGCCTCTACGACCTCGACGACGAGAAAGCCGGTGAGTGACATGCCCATCGGTCCCGCGCGCATGCCGCTCATGGATCATATCGGCGAGCTGCGTCGTCGCATCGTCATCATCGTCGTCGCGCTCGCGGTCACGGTCTGCTTCATGTACCTGCTCGCGCCGTATCTCATCGACTTCCTCATTCTCCCCGTGAGCGACTACGTGACCGATGTCTATGTGACAGGTGCGTTCGAGGGCTTCTCGCTGAAGTTCCGCGTGGCGCTCTTCATGTCGGTCCTCGTCTGCAGCCCCCTCATCTTCTGGGAGCTGCTCGCGTTCTTCCTGCCCGCGCTGCGCCCCAACGAGCGCCGCTACGTATTGCCCACGTTCTTCGTCGCCGTCGCGCTCTACGTGCTGGGCATGGTATTCTGCTACTGCTTCTGCCTCAATCCCGCATTCCAATTCCTCACGACCGAGAGCATGTCCATCGGCCAGATCCTGCCGCAGGCAACCGATTACCTGCACTACATCATCCTGTTCGAGCTTGCCTTTGGCCTGGCCTTCGAGCTACCGCTCGTGGTCTTCTTCCTCATCCTGTTCAACATCGTCCCCTACAAGAAGATGCGCGCCAGCTGGCGAGGCATCTACGTCGGCCTGCTCGTGGTTGCCGCCATCGTGACACCGGATGCATCCCCCGTGACGATGGGCATCATGTTCGCCGCACTGCTCGCGCTCTACGAGGTGTCACTTGCTGCTGCCCGCATCGCGCTTGCGCGCAGAATCAAGCGCCAGCGTGCTGAGGAAGAAGCGGAGATGGCCGCGTAATGCACGAGCTATCGCTGGTACAGGGCATCTTCGATTCGGTCATTCCCGTCGCACGGCAAAACGGCGCCACGAAGATCACGGGCATCAAGCTCACCATCGGCGAGATGACGATGGTCGTACCCGAGGCAATGGAGTTCGCCTTCGAGGCGCTGTCCGAGGATGACCCGTTATTGGACGGCTGCGTGCTCGAGATGGATTTCGTGGCTCCGAAGTCACGTTGCCTGGACTGCGGTAACGAGTTCGAACATGACCGTTTTCACAGTCATTGCCCCGCATGCGATTCGGCAGCGACCGTCCTGATTGCGGGACGTGAGCTCGATATCGCCTCCATGGAAATCGAAACACCCGATGACGAGGACAGCCCCGCGTAGGGCTCGACATACGATGTGCATGGGCCAGATCCTAGCACATCGAGAGAGAAGGATGACATGGCTTACATCGACCTGGAAACCAAGATCCTGAACAAGAACGACGAAGGCGCCGCGGCAAACCGCGCCCTGCTCGACGAGAAGGGCGTCTACATGGTCAACGTGCTGGCGAGCCCCGGGTCGGGCAAGACCTCGACCATCGTGGCGACCATCAACGCGCTGCGCGACAAGTACAACATCGCCGTCATCGAGGGCGACATCGCGAGCGACGTCGATTCGCAGACCATCAAGGCCCTGGGTATTCCCGCGGTGCAGATCAACACTGCCGGTGCCTGTCATCTCGAGAGCGACATGCTGCGTCGCGCCCTTGACGTGCTCGACTTGGACGACATCGACCTCATCTTCATCGAAAACGTGGGGAACCTCGTATGCCCGGCGGACTTCTACCTGGGCGAGAACATCAAGATGATGATCCTGTCGGTGCCCGAAGGCGATGACAAGCCACTCAAGTACCCCGGCATGTTCCAGGTGGCCGACGCCATCATCCTCAACAAAATCGACGTAATGCCGGCCTTTACCTTTGACAAAACGCTCTTCGACGAGCATATCGAGCGCCTCAACCCCGGCGCGCCGAGCTTTGCCATCGCCGCGACCAAGGGCGACGGCGTCGACGAGTGGGCCAGTTGGCTCTCCGAGCAAATCGAAGCCGCAAAGTAGAATCGACGAGCTTCGTGCGCGTTTTTTTCGATTATGTGAGATGGGGCCGAGGCTTCTCTTCACACAATCGCATTTTTTCTGCTACGGGACTTCACAGGTCTCACATAATCGAAAATTTCTTACATGCGAAGGATGGCGGTCTCGCACTATCGCAATTTCTTTGCGCGCCAGCGGGCTCGTGTTCTACACGGTGCCGAGCGTCCAGGAGTTGAGGTAGGCCTCCTGCTCGGGCGTGAGCGTGTCAATCTGTATGCCGAGCGTGCCGAGCTTAACGCGGGCGATCTCGTCGTCAATCTCGGCCGGGATGTTGTAGCACTGGGGCAGCAGCTCGTCGCGGTGCTTGAGCACGTACTCGGCCGCGAGCACCTGGTTCGCGAAGCTCATGTCCATGACCTCGGCGGGATGTCCCTCGGCAGCCGAGAGGTTCACGAGGCGTCCGTCGGCGAGCAGGATAATCGTGCGCCCATCGGGCAGCGTGTACTCGTCGACGAGCGGCTTGAGGGTCTCCTTGGAGACCGCGTGCTCCTCGAGCCAGGGAATGTTGATCTCGCTGTTGAAGTGGCCGGAGTTGCAGATGATCGCCCCGTCCTTCATGTTCTCGAACGCCGGCGCGTCGATGACGTTGAGGTCGCCGGTCACGGTTACCCAAACGTCGGCTAACTTGGCGGCCTCGGCGCACGGCATCACGCGGTAGCCCTCCATGTGCGCCTCGAGCGCCTTGAGCGGATCGACCTCGCAGACGATGACGCTCATGCCCATGCCAGCTGCGCGCTGGGCCAGGCCGCGTCCGCAGAAACCGTAGCCGCTCACCACGAGGGTGCGGCCCGCGAGCAGGCGATTGGTCGCGCGCACGATGCCGTCGAGCGTGGATTGGCCCGTGCCGTAGCGGTTGTCGAAGAAGTGCTTGGTGTTGGCGTCGTTGACATTGAACGAGGGGTACTTGAGCGCGCCGGCAGCCGACATCGCAGCCAGGCGAATGACGCCGGTCGTCGTCTCCTCGGTGCCGCCAATCACGTACTTGAGGGCGTCCTGGCGATCGCCGTGGATGCGGTCACAGAGGTCGGCGCCGTCATCCATCGTGATGGCCGGATGCGTGTCGATGACCGCGTCGAGGTGCTTGTAGTAGGTCTCGGTGTCCTCACCGCAGCGGGCGAAGACCTCGGCACCGTAGTACTTCACGAGCGCGGCGGCCGTGTCGTCCTGCGTGGACAGCGGGTTGCTCGCGCACAGGGCCACTTTGGCGCCGCCCTCGATCATCGTGCGGACGAGGTTGGCGGTCTCGGTCGTCACGTGCAGACAGGCACCGACCTGCACGCCCTCGAAGGGCCTCTCCTTCGCGAAGCGCTCGCGGATCTTTGCCAGAACCGGCATGTCGCGGTCAGCCCACAGGATGCGCGCGCGGCCCTCGTCGGCAAGGTTGATGTCGGTGATGTCGTAGCTCATGGGTTCCTCCTCGATGAAATGACACGCTGCACATACTAGCATGCAGCGCCCGACCCGCGAAATGAGACAAGCACTCAGTCTCGTTGTCTCATTTGTTGACGGCATCTGTAGATAATGAGACAGCGAGGCTGAGCGCTTGTCTCATTAGTTAGTATCTGCTAACATATAGCCATGAACATCGCGAGCTGGATAATACTCATCATCGTCGTCATCTGGATTGGCATTGCCGTCAAGGTCGCGTTCTTCGGTGGCAGACGCAAGAAGCATGCCTGCCACGGCACGGCCCTGCCAAGCGACGAGGACCTCAAGTTGCCGAGCGCCTGCATGGGTTGCAGCAAGGGCAGCTGCGCTGGCTGCGCGAGCGCCGCTGACAGACGCGACATCCCCACCCCCATTATTCGCGAGGAAAAGTAGCTCTGACCTGCGAAATGAGACAGCGAGATTGAGCGTTTGTCTCATTATCGCGTCGACATTATCCACAAATTCAGATAAAGAACACAGCATGTTTATTCATTCGTAGTATAATATGCCCGTTCCCATTCCCGAGACGAGCGGAGCTCATCGTGGCAATCGGCGATCTCACACCCTCCTATGAAGATTATATCGAGGCCATCTACGACCTTGCCCTGCATGGCAGCGGCTCGGTGCGCTCGACCGACGTCGCCGACGAGCTCGGCTTCTCCAAGGCCAGCGTCGCGCGCGCGACAAAGAACCTGCGCGAGATGGGCTACATCGAGCAGGAGCGCTACGGAGAGATCACGCTCACGCAAGTCGGCCGGGAGTACGGCGAGCACATCCTCACCCGCCACCGCGTCCTGCGCGCCTTCCTCATCGAGGCCCTGGGCGTGGACGAGGAGGCGGCCAACCGAGAGGCGTGCATGATGGAGCACGCCATCAGCGAGGACACCATGGGCAAGTGGATCGCCTGGTACGAGGAGAACTACGGTCCCGTCTCCGAAACCCCCACGAGCACAAGGATGTAACCCTCCCCCAAACGCAGGAAACACCCCCGAAGGGGCGCTTCCCGGAGAGAGGGAGGACATTTGCGGGCGGAGAGAGGAGCCGCCCGTCGAAAAGGCTTGCCCTAAGCCGGAGTTAATCGTCCTGCGCGACCGGGGGAATGAGACAAAACTGTCCCGGCGCGTTTTGTCTCATTTATGCTGCCGCCTTCACCGCCGTGTTCGTCTGCTCGGGTGCGGCAGGTTTGCTCGCCGGGCGGAAGAGCATCCAAAGCAAAGCCACCAGGAACAGCAGGCCGACGATGGTGCCGAGGCTGAAGACGCCGGTCACGACCCACGCGCCAAGCTGAAAGATGATGAGCGAGATCACGTAGGCGAAACCGCACTCCCAGGCTATGGCAGCCCAGAACCACTTGTTGAAGCCGCCCATCTCGCCCTTGATGGCGCCCATGGCCGCAAAGCACGGCGCGCAAAGCAGCTGGAAAGTCATGAAGGCGAAGGCCGCGACGGACACGAGCGCAACCGATCCGGCACTTGCCGCCAGCGAGGCCATGTAGGCGCTGGTCCAGGCCATGTTGGGATCGCCGCCGTAGACGATGGCCATCGTCGAGATGACGTTCTCCTTGGCGATGAGGCCGGTGACCACCGTGGATGCGCACTCCCAGTTGCCAAACCCGAGCGGGGCGAAGACCCACGCGAAGGCGTTGCCGAAGTACGCGAGGAACGAGTGGTCCATGAGCTCCTCGCCCACCCACATGAACTGGCCCTCGTAGATGCCGTAGCCCGAGAGGAACCACACGACGATCGTAGCAAGCAAGATGATGGTGCCGGCTTTCTTGATGAACCCCCACGCGCGATCCCACATGCTGCGCAGCAGGTCGACGAAACGCGGTAGGCGATACTCGGGAAGCTCCATGACATAGGGCGTGACCTTGCCCATGAAGGGCCTGGTCTTGCGCAGAATGATGCCCGAGACGATGATGGCCGCGATGCCCATGAAGTACGCGAGCGGAGCGACCCACCACACGCCGCCGAAGACGGCCGTCGCGATGAGGGCGATGATGGGGAGCTTGGCGGAGCAGGGCATGAAGGTCGTGGTCATGACCGTGAGGCGACGCGCGCTCTCGGACTCGATGGTGCGCGATGCCATGATGCCCGGCACGCCACAGCCCGTACCCACGATCATGGGCACGAAGGTCTTGCCGGACAGGCCGAAGCGGCGGAAGAGGCGATCGAGGATGAAGGTCACGCGGGCCATATAGCCACATGCCTCGAGAATGGCGAGCAGGAAGAACAGGATCATGATCTGCGGAACGAAGCCAAGTACGGCACCGACGCCGGCCACGATGCCGTCCATGATGAGGTCGTAGAGCCAACCGACGCAGCCGACGGCCTCGAGTGCCGTGCCGATGAGCACGGGGATGCCCGGAATCCACAGGGCAGTGTCACTCGGCTCCCCACCGAGCATGATGGCCACCGGATCGAGGTACCAGCCATCGCCGAAGACGCCATCGTTGGCCCAATCGGTCGCATAGGTACCGACCGTGCTGATGGAGATGTAGTAGATGAGAGCGATGACCACGACGAAGATGGGCAGCGCCAGAATGCGGTTGGTGAGCACGCTGTCGATCTTCTCGGAAACGGTCGCACCGGTGAGGGCGCGCTTGTGCACGCGCTTGATGAAGCCCTCGATGTAGCGGTAGCGCTCGTTGGTGATGATGGCGTCGGAGGAATCGTCGAAGAGGCTTTCTGCCTCGAGGATGATGTCATCGCAGCTCACCTTGGCGCCGAGCTCGTCGATGGCCTTCTGGTCGCGCTCGAAGAGTTTGATGGCGTAGTAGCGGCGCTTATCGGCCGGCATGATGCCCGGAAGCTTGTCCTCGATGGCGGCAAGCGCCGTCTCGAGCTCGGGCGCGAAGGTGACGGGTTGCGGGGCGATGCCGGCATGCGCCGCCTTCACGGTGGTGGCGACCAGGTCTTCGAGCCCGTCGCCTCTGAGCGCCGATATCTCGACGACGGGGACTTGCAGCTGCTCGGAGAGCTCCTTGGATTTGATGGTGTAGCCGTGCTTCTTCACGATATCCATGAGGTTGAGCGCAACCACGACGGGGATGCCGAACTCCATGAGTTGCGTGGTGAGGTACAGGTTGCGTTCCAGGTTGGATGCGTCGACGATGTTGATGATGACGTCGGGATTGCCGTCGACGAGATAGTTGCGGGAGATGACCTCCTCGCTCGAATACGGCGACAGCGAGTAGATGCCCGGAAGGTCGACGAACTGGATGTTCTTGTCGCTCTTGAGGTGTCCCGTCTTGCGCTCGACGGTGACGCCGGGCCAGTTGCCAACGTACTGATGGTTGCCCGTGAGCTGGTTGAACAGCGTCGTCTTTCCCGAGTTGGGGTTGCCCACCAGCGCAATGGTCGTTTCCATGTCGTGCTTGCTCCTCTCCTTGTCGGTGCCTGTTGTTAATGAGACAGCGAGTGCAAGCGTTTGTCTCATTTGTTAGCACTAGCTAACTGCAAGCAAAAAGAATAGCCGGCATGCAAGTTGCCGGCCATTCGCCTTACCGTGTGTCTATAGGGCTGCGACTTCGATCTTGTTGAGGTCTTCCTTGCGCAGCGACAGGTGATAGCCGCGCACGGTCAAGTCGACGGGATCGCCGAGCGGGGCGACCTTGTCGACCGTGATCTGGGCGCCCTTGGTGATGCCCATGTCCATGATGCGCCGACGCGTGGCACCCGTGTCGCGCAGCTTGACGACCTTGTAGCTCTTGCCCGGCTTGATATCCGATAACGTCATGTCTCCTCCAAAGTTAGCGTTGTTTAACTGAATATTAGACATTGCTAACTTTTTGTCAATGCATATTTTAGGATTTTTTGCGGTTGGCAAGAGCGACGTGACCGGGACAACCAGACAAATGTGCCCCGGCAAGTTTTGTCTTACTCCTCTTCTGCCAGGCGCAGTACCATCTCGTAGATGCCCTGGGCGCTGTTGAAGTTGGCCGGGACGACCTCCTTGGCAGGTACGGCGATGTCGTATTCGTCGTCGATGGCGTTGATGATCGCGAGGATGTCGAAGGAATCGAGGAAGCGCTCGTCGACAAGCGCGGTGCAGTTCTCGTAGTCAACGCCCTCTTCGACGTCCTTGAGCAGGTCGATGATGCCTTCGAGCGTGATGTCGTCCATGGTGCTTCCTTTCATGACCAGACAATTGGTGACAGGGAAGTTTTGTCTGGTTGTGTGACAGATGTCACGAAACCAGACAAAAGTGCCCCGGCAACTTTTGTCTCATTTTTGCGGCGAGTTGAGCGTGCTCGTCTCGATGAAATCGCGGGCAAGCTCGCATCCGCCATCATAGCGCAAGACCACGCGTGGCATCGTGCGGCTCAAGAACAGGTGCACGCCCTCGGTTACCGAATACGCGCCCGTGTTGGCAAACGCGAGCACGTCGTCAAGCTCGAGCGTATCGTGCTCGACCTCGCGCACGAGCACGTCGTTGACCGTGCAGAGGCTGCCGCATAGCGTCCAGGTGCGCGCATCGTGCTCGCGCATCTCGTCGGCCATCGCCGAGAGGTTCACATGCGCCGGCACCTTGAGGCCCATGATCTGCCCCGCGTAGGTGAGGTGGTTGATGCCGCCGTCGAGAATGCAGTAGTTCGTCCCCTCGTTCTCCTTGAGGTCGACCACGCGCGTCAGGTACGTGCCACACGACGCGGCGAAGAAGCGGCCCATCTCGACCGTCACCTCGACCACGTCCGCAAGCTCGCGTATTGCCGGCGCGATCTCGCGCGCCGGGGCGAGATCATCGCCGAAGTCATCGTCGTCGAAGTACGGCACGGCAAGGCCAGGGCCGTATTCGAGGCGCTGCACCTTGAAGCCGTGCTCGATCTCGAGCTCGCCGATGAGCTCGCGTAGCTTCTCGAGCTCGCGCAGCTGGTGCTTGAGCTTCTTGCGCTGCGTGCCCACGAAGTAGTGGATGCCCACGATGTCGAGGTGCGGATATTCCGCGCGTTGGTCGATGACCTCGAGCAAATCGGAGCGCGACATGCCGAACTGGCTGCCGGAGTTCAGGCGCAGCAGCACGTCGACCTTCGTGTTCGCCCGCTGCGCGCATTGCTCGATGAGCTCGACCTGGCCCACGGATTCCGCCGTAAGCACGCCGACGCGGTAGGCAATCGCGCGACTCACGTCGTCTGCTTGCTTGTTCACGCCCGAGTACACGATCTGGTGGGCCGTGATGCCCACGTCCTCGCAGATGGCAAGCTCGCCGGGGCTGCACACCTCGAGTCGCTCGCCATGATCGGCCGCGGCGGCGGCAAGGAAGGGGTTCGCCTTCATCGCGAAGCACAAGCGCACATCCTCGCCGAAGATGTCGGCGATCTTGTCGAGGCGGTGCCAGAACGTCTCCACGTCAAAGACGAAGGTGGGGGTGCCGTATTCCTCGGCAATGGTGAGAAGCTCGCTGTTTTCCATGCCACGTCCTCCGAAGATGAGACAAAACCCGCCGGGGCACTTTTGTCTCATTTTATATCGGCCAGGGCCTGTCGGTCGATTTTACCGTTCTTGGTGAGCGGCATGCCATCCAGTTGCCGAATCTTGTTGGGAACCATGTACTGCGGCAGGAGGCCCTTGAGGGTCTCGGCGAGGGCATCCTTATCACACGCGCCCACGTAGAACATGAGGATGCGCTTCTTGCGCGCGTCGTAGATCGTGCACGCACGGGTCACGCCCTCGACGCCATGCGCCGCCGCATCGATTTCGCCGAGCTCGATGCGCTGGCCCAGATGCTTGATCTGGTGATCCTTGCGCCCGCGGTACACGAAGCGCCCGACCTTGTCGAGCATGCCGATATCGCCCGTGCGATACATCGTCTCGGGAAATGCCGGCGTAAGCGGGTTTTGCACGAAGGCCTCGGCCGTCTTCTCCGGGTCGTTGTAGTAGCCGAGTGCCAGGCAGGTGCCGACGACGCAGATCTCGCCCTCGACGTCGGGCTCGTCGATTAGCCGGTCCTCCTCGTCGAGTAAGAAGACGCGCTCGTTGGGGAAGGGCCTGCCCATGGGGATGACCTCGTCCTTCTCGTAATCGCGCACGATGATGTGGTACGTGCAGTTGCAGGTCACCTCGGTGGGGCCATACACGTTCACGAACATGGCGTCGGGCAGCGCGGCGCGCCAGACGGCGAGCTGCTTGGGCGGCATGACCTCGCCGCTGAAGATGACCATGCGAATCGTCGTGGGCACACGGTAATCGAAACCACCCATCATCGAGACGAAGCACATGGCGCTCACGGCCCAGGTGCAGACGGTGACCTCGCGTTCGACGAGGAAGTCCATGAGGTTCACGGGGATGCTGAAGTACTCGCGCGGGATCATCTGCACGGTCGCGCCGGTGGCAAGGGCACTGTAGATGTCCTTGACCGAGACATCGAAGTCGAACGGCGCCTGGTTGGCCAGCACGTCGTCTTTCGTTATGTCGAATATCGAGACGAAGGAGCCGATGAAATCGATCACGGAGCGATGGCACACGGCCACGCCCTTGGGAGTGCCCGTGGAGCCGGAGGTGAAATTGACGTACAGCGGGTCGAGGTCGAGCGATGCGGCGCGGCGGCTGGCGAGCGGCGCGCTATCGGTGCGCGTGTCGATGATGTCCTCGAGGCAGACGACGATGTGGCCCTCGAAGGCGCTGCGTGCGGCGTCGATGTTACGCGCATCGGCGATCACGAGCGGGGCGGCGAGCTTGTCGACGATGGCGCGGGCACGGGTTGCGGGCTGGCGCACGTCGATGATCGAGTAGCAGCAGCGCGCGTAGACTGCGCCGAACATGGCGGCGAGCGCGAGCGTGCTCTTCTCCATGTAGCAGGCGATGGGGCTGAGCTCGTCGACGTGCGCGGCAAGGTAGGACCCGACGGCGCGGGCGCGGCGCATGAGGTCGAGGAAGCTGACCTCTCCGTTCTCGTCCGCGAACGCGATCTTATCCGGCAGCTCGCAGGCCCTCGCCTCGAGCCACTCGAGTACGTTAGTCATACCAACCTTCTTCTGACCTGCAAAATGAGACAGCGAGACTGACGGCTTGTCTCATTTTTTGATGGTACCGGCACATAATGAGACAACGAGACTGAGCGCTTGTCTCATTTGTCGGTCACCTTTTTGCCGACGGTCTTGCGCAGGACGAAGAGCGCGCCAACGATGAGGACGATGCCGATGATCAGGCAAATCACCCAGTTCTGCACGAAGCCCGCGATGATGAAGCAGACAAACGAGACGGACGCGACCGTGAGCACGTAGGGCAGCTGCGTCTGAACGTGCACGATGTGGTTCACGTTCGCACCGGCAGACGCCATGATCGTCGTATCCGAAATGGGCGAGCAGTGATCGCCACAGACGGCGCCGGCAAGGCACGCGGAGATGCCGATGGTAAGCAGCTCGGGCTGGCCGGCGAAGATGGGCAGCACGATGGGGATGAGAATGCCGAAGGTGCCCCAGCTCGTGCCCGTGGCAAACGCAAGGCCAAGGGCGACGAGGAAGATGATGGCGGGCAGCATGCTGTACAGGCCGGCGGCGGCGCCCTCCATGAGGCTGGCGACGAAGACATCGGCGCCAAGCGCGCTTGTCGCGAGCTTGAGCGTGAGCGCGAAGGTGAGGATGAGCAGCGCCGGGACCATCGCCCTGAAGCCGTCGACGATGCACACAGCCGCATCGCCGAAGCTGATGACGCGACGGCACAACAGGTAGATGAACGTGATGACGAGCGCGATGATGGAGCCCCAGGGCAAGCCGACTGATGCGCTCGTATTGCCAAACGCCAGGGCGAGATCGCCGAAGCCCTCGGCTTCCGGATCCCAGAATCCGCCGATGTACATCATACCGATGACGCAGCATACGATGAGGATGATGACGGGGATGAGCATGTCAACGAGACGCGAGCGCGGGTTGTCGAGCTTCTCCTCGCTGCCAAGCGAGCCGAGCATGCCATCACGGTAGGCCTCGATTTCGGCACGAGCCATGGGGCCGTAATCGAAGCCCATGACGACGATGACGATGATGAAGACGATGGTGAGCAGCGAGTAGAAATTATAGGGAATCGCCTGGATGAAGAGCTGAATGCCCGTGATACCGGAATTCAAATCGTTAGCCGTGGCCGAGACAGCTGCAGCCCACGAAGATATGGGAGCGATCATGCAGATGGGCGCCGCCGTCGCGTCGATGATGTAGGACAGCTTGGCACGCGAGATCTTCTGCTCGTCGGTCACGGGGCGCATGACCGCGCCCACCGTGAGACAGTTGAAGTAGTCATCGATGAAGATGAGCACACCGAGGGCAAAGGTCGCGAGCTGCGCGCCCACACGCGTCTTGATGTGACGGGCGGCCCAGGCGCCGAAGGCAGCCGAAGCGCCCGACTTGTTGATGAGCGCGACCATGATGCCGAGCATCACGAGAAATATGAAGATGCCGGCATTGGCCGAGTCGCTAATGGCGTTGATAAATCCAACGGCCATCGCGTCATCGCCCTCGCCTATCTCACCGGAGATGATGAAGTTAATGGTGTTGACCGGGTCGAAGCCCGCAAGCAACAGCGCACCTACGACGATGCCGACGAAAAGCGACGTATAGGTTTCCTTGGTGATGAGCGCCAAGACGATGGCGACGATGGGCGGCACGAGCGCCCAGAAGGTTCCGATAAACTCCATGTTCTCCCCAATACATGTCTATGTGACAATCGCGCATATTATAGGCATCTTTATGCGAATTTCGCGGCACGAAGCGCATGATAGAATTGAGAGGCAGCATACGAACCGCCGATTAACCTCGGGAGAGATGCCATGTTCGAACAAGACCACATCTGGGTTGGACAGGGCGAAGTCCCCTGCAACCTACTTCTCAACCAGGCAAACCGTCATGGCCTCATCGCCGGCGCATCCGGCACGGGCAAGACCGTCACCCTCAAGGTGCTCGCCGAAGGCTTCTCGAAAGCCGGCGTGCCCGTCTTCATGGCCGATGTGAAGGGCGATGTGACCGGTATTGCGCAAGCAGGCGACGATACCGAGAACATCACCAAGCGTGTCGAGAAGTTCGGCATTGAGGACTGGCAGCTCGAGGGTTGCCCCACGCGCCTATGAGACATGCTTGATGACCAGGGCATTCCCGTGCGTATCACGATCTCGGACATGGGGCCCATCATGCTCTCGCGCCTACTCGAGCTCACTGAAGTGCAGGAAGGTGTGCTCAACATCGTCTTTCGCATTGCCGATGACCAGCAAATGCTGCTCATCGACCTCAAGGACCTGCGTGCGATGCTCAACTACGTCTCGGAGCACTCCAAGGAGATCGAGACTACGTACGGCAAGGTCTCGTCGCAGTCGGTTGGCGCGATCCTGCGCGCGCTCATTGCCATCGAGGACCAGGGTGGCGACACCTTCTTCGGCGAGCCCAACCTCGACCTCAACGACTGGTTCGCAACTGACAAGAACGGCCAGGGCTACGTCAACGTGCTCAATGCGGCGCGCCTCATCAATAGCCCGCAAATCTACGCGATGTTCCTGTTGTGGATGCTCAGCGAGCTGTTCGAGACGCTGCCCGAGGTGGGCGATGGTGACAAGCCCAAGTTCGTCTTCTTCTTCGACGAGGCACACCTGCTCTTCAATGGCATGCCCAAGGAGCTACTCGACAAGATCGTCCAGGTCGTGAAGCTCATCCGCTCGAAGGGCGTGGGCGTGTACTTTATCACGCAGTCACCGTCTGATATCCCCGACGAGGTACTCGCGCAACTCTCGAACCGCATCCAGCACGGACTGCGCGCCTACACCCCAGCCGAGCAGAAAGCCGTGAAGGCCGCCGCGCAATCCTTCCGCGAGAACCCGGCGTTCAACGCGAAGGACAAGATTCTCGAGCTTGGCACGGGCGAAGCGCTCGTCTCGTTTCTGGATGAAGAAGGCAAGTCCTGCATCGTCGAGTACGCAAAGATATTGCCGCCGCAGTGCCGCATGGCTGCCGCCGACCCCGAAGTCATCGACCGGGTGCTTGCTGCACAGGAAGCGCTCATGAGCAAGTACGGCGAGGCGATCGACCGTGAATCGGCTTACGAGCTCATCAGCAAGCAGGCCGAAGCGCTCGACGAGGAAGCCAAGCAGGCTGCCGAGCAGGCGCAAGCCGACATCGAGGCTGCCGAGGCCGAGAAACGGAAGGCGAAGGAGGCCGAAAAGGCCGCCGCGGCCGAGGAGAAGCGCGCCCAGAAGGCGCAGCAAGAGGCCGTCAAGCAGGTGGGAAGCGTGCTCGGGCAGATTGGTCGCGAGGCGTCGCGTCAGATCATCCGCGGCATCTTTGGCGCGCTCAAGAAGTGAGCGTGCGCCGACATCGCAAGAATGAGACAGATGCCCTGAGCAAATGTCTCATTTTGCTGCTCGTCGCAGCGCTCGCGCTGTTGCCGGGATGCTCGTCGGCGTTGTCATCGCTGCCAACGACGGGACTTCCCTCGGGCATCGAATACACCGATCTTGGCACCCCCGATTTTGGCGAGTTTGCCGGGCAAACCGAATCCTTCGAGGAGTACGCCCCGCTTGACGCGCTGGGGCGATGCGGTGCGGCGACCGCGTGCATCGGCCGCGACCTCATGCCCACCAAGGAGCGGGGACAAATCAGCTCCATCAAGCCCACGGGCTGGCAGCGCGCTGAGTACGACTTCATCGACGGTGGCCTGCTCTACAATCGCTGTCATCTCATCGCCTACAGCCTCACCGCCGAAGACCTCAACGAGCGCAACCTCATCACCGGCACGCGGCAGATGAACCTCGCGATGACCGAGTTCGAGAAGCTCGTGTGCGACTACGTGGAAGACACCGGCAATCACGTGCTATACCGGGTCACACCCGTATTCGAGGGCATCGAACTCGTCGCGCGGGGCGTGCAGATGGAGGCGTTGTCCGTGGAGGATGACGGCGAGGCTATCTGCTTCAACGTCTTCATCCCCAACGAGCAAGACGGCATTGGCATCGATTATCTAACAGGGTATAGCTGGCTAGCTGGAGAGAGCGATGGCACGAGCTCGAAGAACGGCGAAGGTGCTGCCGGAAAAAATGGCGACGAGACCACATGCGTCTACGTGCTCAACACGAGCAGCAAGCGCTTCCACCTCCCCACCTGCGATTCCGTCCCCACCATCAGCGCGAAGAACAAGGCCGAAAGCGACAAGTCCCGTGACGAGTTGATAGCCGAGGGCTACAAGCCCTGCGGCAGCTGCAGACCGTAGATGGAGCGCTGCCCCAGGAGCAAGCTTCCTTCCGATATCCCATATATGACCAAATTAATACGGGGCTTTCTCGGCTTTCTGTCGCAAATATCTCGAGATTCGCCCGATTTCAGTCGGTGAAACTGTTGGATTCGCTCGTTAGCATGGCCTGCGAGGCGAGGACGAGAGCCGCAACTTCTATGGGCATCGCACTCTTGTCTTTTCGATTATTGCTAGTAAATACCTATTGGACTTATAATAGACACTTGAAAGGTGGTTCGTATGGAGTTCGAATACGATCCAGCTAAGAGCACGACAAACCTCCTCAAGCATGGCATTGATTTCGAGGAGGCGCAGTCGCTGTGGGAGGACCAAAACTTAGTTCGATTTCCCATTGATTATGGCGGAGAAAAACGCTGGGGTGTTATATCGCACTACTCTGGGAGCCGATGGGTTGCGGTCTGCACAACACGGGGCAACAACACGCGAATCATTTCAGTACGTCGGGCAACCAGAAAAGAGGCTGCGTTTTATGACAAGAAAAACAATGACCGATGAGGAGTTTGACGAGTACTTCGATAATGGCGGCGACATCACTCCCTTTATCGTCGAGGATTCTGTCGAATTTCCCAATCGCAACGACAAGGCTCGCAAGGTAAATATCAGCATGCCGGAGTGGATGATTGAAGAGCTTGACGCCACGGCACGTCACTTCGCGACCACACGACAAGGCGTCATTAACATGTGGATTGGCGAACGCCTGGAGAACGAACGCCGTAAAACCACGGTCTAGAAAACCAGACAAAAGTGCCCCGGCGGCAACTGTCTGGGCACAATGAAAAACGGGGCGGCTGCTCGAGGCAACCGTCCCGCTCGTTTTTGCTACTAAGCTGCCGCGCTTTGGGATGCTATACGGCCTGGGAGGAAAGGATCTTGGAAAGCTCCTGGGCGCTATTGAAGGGAAGCGAGTCGCGCGGTCCGCTCACCTGGACCACGTCGCCTTCCCACACCCTGCCCTCATCGGAGAACTTGGGGGAATGCACGATGTAGCTGAAGCGCAGGCGCTTCTGGCTCGCATCGGGGCTCACGTTGGGATCGTAGTTGAGGTTGTCCAACAGCTCGCGCATGCCGTCGACATGGGCCTGCGGATCGTTGGATTCGAGACGTACCACGCCGACCTCGGGGTTGTAGAGCACCCCGTCGGAAATGAATATGGTGCGTATGCGCTCGCGACGCCTCTTTTCGGCGATGTGAATGGCAATGCACAGGCCAATGGTTATGATCCACCAGAGAATGGTAATGACCAGGTCGCGCATGTCTATGAGGTGGAAACCGAGATAGTTCCAGAGCCACAGGAAAGCGATCGAGGCGACCATCAGAATCGCGATAATGATTACGTTGCTTTTTCGCACCGCTTCACCTTCTTTCTGCATCGCGTTCTCATCCGGCGGAATCATATAACATTCAAACGAATAATTACCCTGTCAAACTGCTAAACGTAATGACGTGCAAGGGAACAGGATGCGCAAAAACGAGGAGGGTGGTTCATGAACCACCCTCCTCTTGCTGTCTACCTGCGAATATCTAGATTACATCGCCTGGAAGGCGCCGTTGCTCACGCGGGATTCAACCGCCTGCTCCTCGCGCTTCCTTCCCATGATGTGGTCTTCGAAGTCGTCCATGTCGCGGGCGCTGTGGCGACGGGCGTACAGCACGCCCAGGCCATAGACAATGGTGACAAGCGCGCCGAAAAGCATCAGCCAGTGCGTCCAGCAGTGGATCTCCTCGAAGGCGGCCAGCGCGTTTGCGTCGTCGTCGATGGTGGTGATGTCGGCCAGCGGGTTCTCGGCATCGCCGATGGCCTCGACGGCCGCAACGGCGGCTGCAGCTGCCGCGGGAGCAGCGGCGTCAACAGGGGTCGCAACCGCAGGAGCAACTGCGGGACCGGCGGGAGTGTCAGTCGTGACGGTGCCATCACCCGGGGTGGGCGGGGTCACGGGGTTGGTGGGGTCGGTCGGATTCGTCGGGTCGGTCGGGACGACCGGCACGGTCGGATCGTCAGGTTGCACGGCCGTCCACAGGGCCGTGAAGGTGATGTTACCGGCCTCGTCGACGGCGGGATCGCTCCAGCCGGCGAAGTCATAGCCCTCGCGGGTGGGATCAGCCGGATTGCCGCCGGTATAGCCATTCACCTTGTAGGCGGTGGTGGAGTCAATCACGGGATCCGTGCCGTCGTCGTAGCCCTTGAGCCAGGTCACGGTGATCATCTTGGGGACGGGGGTGTACTCGGCCCTGTAGGTGACATCACCGTCTTTAACAGACTTAGTCCAGCTGTTGAAGGCATAGGTGAAATTGTCATCTTCGGGTCGTGTCGGATCATTTTGAGTATCTGCTGCAGGAATATTCTCTTCGCCAACAACAGTGGTCGTATAGAGTTCATCGCCATTCCAATTAACCCATGTTACGGTGTACTTGGGGATTGCCGTATAGGTTGCCTTGTAGGTTATATCGCCAGCATTGGTTGTGCTGTCAACAACCCATCCGGCAAACTCGTAGGTGTTGTCGTCGTCCTCAGCCTTTGTCGGAACAGTGCCGGCGTATTCGGGCTCGCTAGCAGTCAGGCCATCGTCGCTCAGCTTGAAATCTGCCTTGGCGAGCTCGGTGCCGTCTTCGTCTATCCAACGAGCGGTGAGAAGCCTCCACGTGGCGGTGATGGTAACACTGTCCTTATCGTAGACGGGCAGTCCCCATCCGAGGAACTCGTAGCCAGCGCGCGACGGGTTGGCGGGATTTGCCAGGGCCTTCGCGTTATCTTCGGTGTCGTCGGCCGTGTCGCCCTTCAGGACTTTGCCCTCTTGAAGTACCTGGGAAGTATAGCCATCGAACCAGTAGACAGGGCAGCTGGGAAGCATGGGGATAATCTCAAATTGAACGTGGCTGCAATCGGCACAGGCGCGAGACTTGAGCCCGTTCGAATCAATCGTGGCCTCTACTATAGTCTTCCATTCATTTCCATAGTTGTGTTCTGCGTACTCGATGCCGCCATTTTCTGTGCCGTTGCACCACTCGCATACTTTCTTGTGTTGCGTAGAGTTACAACCATCTTGATGTATTCCGTCTTCGGTATCATCAGCCCACTCGACCTTTTCAAGACTATGTCCATGGGCCGGAGTCTCGGTCTTTGAAATGATCGTTTTGCAAACCGGGCAGCTCTTCGTGTAGGCACCGGGTTTCGTGCAGGTGGCAGTGGCAACATCCTCGTACACCCAGTGACCATCGTTTTCCGCCCAGTCCTCATGCTCGCAGTAGACCGTCAGGGTGCCAAACTCTTCATTAACAACTCGATAGTCGTTCTCGATAAAAGAAGATTTATAGGCGACCGTGTACTCCATATTGGCTGACGTTCCGACCTCCGTTTGGGATGAAGTGGTCGTCACTGTTACAGTCCCGGTGTCATCAGAATCATGGTTCATGAGCAGGCCCTCAACGTGACCAGGTGCCGTGAGTGGGGTGCCATCGTATTTCTTCTTGGCAGAATCGGTCACAACAGTGAGAGGAGCGGGGGAGATGTTGTATTCGAGACTCGCGATTTCCTTGCCGTCGACAAAAACATGGCAATTGTATTTTCCGGCGTGGAACCATAGCTTGTCGTGCCCGTCTTCGGAAGACCATGTGTATGTATAGTCCTTCGATTCGAGTTGCTGGCCGTTCTTGGTGACGATAACTTCAGGTTCCTGCTGAAGAGCGTTATAGGTTGCGGAACTTGACGAAAGCCTCGCCGCGAGTCCCGTAACAGGATCCTCTTGACCTTCGTTTTGCTTCTGCTGCTCGTCCTTCTCGTTCTCGAGCGCGAGCGTGGTGATTTCGGCCTTCTCTATGACCTTGGCGCTATCCTCCTGGCCGGAAGACTTTTCCTTCTTCTCCTTCTCCGCCTCCTGCATCAACTCGGAGTCGGTGCTTGAACCGAGCGCGGCGCTCGCAATGGGGATGATGGTGAGGGTCGACACGGCAAACACGACGGCGATAAAGCCCGAGAGGCACTTGCCCCATACCGTATCCTTTGGTTCCCTGTACTTCCTCTGCTGCTTCATATGCTTCACCGGCCTTCCCTCGGTTCCCTACTCCTGTTGTCGCGCCAACGGCATTGCGGGGCATGCGCCCACGCGTACGACGCGTATGTAAACGGGATGGCCGTAGTATATTGACGGGGCAATTTCCGCGCTGAGCTGGGATTTTTCCAAAAGACGTCAATATGGCTCCAGGGTTATGACAGGGTAAATGACCCCTGCTCTGACCAGCGGATTTCGGTAACTGACCAGATAATCAGTGACGGGCACATTCACTAAATGAACGTCATTTGACATTGTATTGATTGTGTACTGAGAGGAAAAAGGGCGTACTATTGACCGTGTTCCTCTCCCGGGCACCCGTGGAGACAGGGAAAGGCACCGGACAGCAAGGACGGCGCACATGCAGACGCAAAGCTCATCCATAGTAGCGTATCGCGACCACTGGACTTCCGAGTGCATTGCGCTCATTTGCGGAATCGCCAATGCGGGCGGCGGAACCCTTGTCATAGAGTCGAGTGAGAAAGCCTACACGACCGGTCGACGCAAGCTGAGGCGCCCGTTCGAGCAGATCCCCAAGCTCGTCGAAAAGGAGCTAGGCCTGCAATGCACGACCGAACCCGTGCTCGACGGCACGGCACTGTGCCTGGAAACGACCGTTCCGGCAGCGGCAAAACCTCTCGCCTATGACGGCACGTACTGGCTCTACGCCGGCAACGCGAACATTCGCTCGACCCGCAAGACAAACGAAGGGGTCCTGTCAAACGCCCCCGGTGACACCGGATCATTCGATACGCCCTGGGAGATGCGACCCCAGACCGGAGTCAAGCTCGAGGATCTGAACGCCCGGGTGTTCCTCACGGTCGCGGCGCTGAAGACCGAAACATCCGACTTGCCCATGGACCCGCTGGGGGCCGTGTTCGAGCATCGTCTGGCCCACCTGAACCTGGAAGACCCACAGACCCAGGCCATAACGAACGCCGGCGTTCTGCTCCTGCACAACCAGCCCGATGCGATCATACCCGGTGCCCTGGTGCAGCTGCGACTCCTCGCGCAAGACGAGCGAGTCGTGCTACACGACGAAGTGAGCGGCCCTCTGCTCCGGCAGATCAAGGAAACGTCGCGCTTGCTCTTCGAGCAGTACCTGCCCATGGCAATCGCCGCCTCCGGCTCGATGAACGATCCCGCCGCGGGTCTGAACTTTCCATCCCGCGAGGCCGTACGCGAGGCCCTGCTGGGAGCGCTGGCGCATAAGGACTACGCATGCGGCCAGCCGGTGAGCGTCGACGTCTTTCCCAGCCGCATGATCATACGAAACCCCACGGAGACCGGCGTGCCCAGCCTTGCCACTGGCGAGGATTCCGAAGCCTCGGCCATTGTCGCAAATCCCGTTCTCACCAGGGCCATGCGCCTCGTCGGCATCATGGATGACCGAGATGTCGATTACGAGCGGATCATACAGAAGAACCTCGAAGTCGGACTCGATGCTCCCCTTCTCGAGCAGGGTGACGGCGAGACGTCAATCACCTTTCCCCTGGATTCGGAGAAAAGGCGGCAAATGAGCACCCCCCCCTGTGCATGATTTTGACTCCGAGTCCCCGACGGCAGCTAACCGCGTAGCCAACGTCGCCAATATCGAGAACCCCGAATCCAAGCCCAGGTACACGCCCTTCTCGGCACGCTCCATCGCGGCCGCAAACGAGCTCGACCTCACCTCGACCGACGAGTACGTCTTGCGGGTGCTGCACACCAACGGCCGTGCGACGGCGGTGCGCATAGCGAACGTGCTGGGCGTGAGCGAGAGCACCGTGCGACGGGCGTTCAGGAAGCTGAAGAAGCACGGTCTCATCGACCGCATTGGGTCGGACAAGGCCGGCTACTGGCACGTGAACGTGTAGGGGCGCTGGCGCGTAAGCATATAAGAGCATGGTATACTACAGCCAGCGGATGCCCGCGACTGTTGCGTCGGGCAACGCCGTTTTCAGAATTGACCGCTTCCGCGCCTACGGGCGCGGGCGGTCATCCTTTTTCCGAGCGCCGCTCGGAGTCTTGGACACGAATCTGATGATCGTCCCCGCAAGCCCGGCCAACACCGTGGCCAGCTTGAGAATCTGAATCAAGGGGTCCATGGGCATCACCCCCTCTCGTGGGGAGGGCGTTGCCGACTCGCGGGACTTACAACCGCTGACCTGCGGATATCATACCATATATACGTACATGTGTTCGCATATATGGTATGCCAATTTCGCCAGGGCGATCTGGTACCCCATAACGCGAGGGAGGCGACCCGAAGGCCGCCTCCCGGTGGTGCTATGTCGCTTGCGCGTCGCTAGCTAGCTCGCGCTACATCGCCTGGAAGGCGTTGCCGGTTGCAGGGTTCTTCTCCGCGGCGGCGTCGTACTTCCTGCCGCTGGCGTTGTCCTCGAAGTCGTCGAAGTCATGGATCGCGCGGCGGCGCATGTAGAGCACGCCCAGGCCGTAGACGATGGTGACCAGCGCGCCGAAGATCATCAGCCAATGCGTCCAGCAGTGGATGTCCTCGAAGGCGACCAGCGCGTTGGCGTCATCGTCGATGGTCGCCAGGGGCGGTGATGGCTGCGAGCGGGTTGAGCCCGTCACCGATAGCCTCGACGGCACCCGCGACGCCCTCCGTCACGGCGGCGACAACCGGCGGAGCGACAACTGCGGCAATCGGGCCCTCGGGACCAGGCGTGGGCTCCGGGGTAGGCGTGGGAGTCGGAGTGGGCGTCGGCTCCTCGGGATTGACGGGCGGGTTGGGTTCATCGGGGCCAGGGCCGGGCGTGGGGCCGGGCGTCGGCTCCTCGGGATTGGTCGGCTCGGTCGGAGTAGCCGCGTAGGTGATTACGAAGTCGGTGTTCTCGGTAAGCTGCATGTCGGTAACCGGAACATTGGGAGTCCAGGTGCCCTCGGGACCAAAGCCCGCATTGGGGGCAGTGCCGGGGATCTGGTTAGCGGCCAGGACGGCGGTACCGTCGACGGCATGCTTGCCATCAGCATCGAACTTGTCGAGGACGACGCGCGGGATGCCGTTAATCGTGCCATTGACGGCTGCGTAGCTCACGACGATCTGGTATTTGTCGGCCACGCCATCGGAGTAGTCGATATTGCCGGAGTTGGCGGGGTCGGGATCATTGCCGATCTCATCGAGGTCGTAATAGACACTCACGACGTTTTGGCCCGGGTCGCCGGCGACGACTACGGAGTTGTTGTTGTCAACGCGGTCGAGCACGTAGTTGTGGCCCTCGAAGGTCGTGGCCTGAGCCGCGTCAACGACAATCGTCTGGTCGACACCGACATTCGCATCGACGGCGGAGCCAAGCACGCCATCATAGTAGTAGGCGACGAAGCCGTTGCCCCAGTTGGCGATGAAGGTCGCGCCGGGCTTCTCAATTTCGACACCGAAGGGGTTCTGCACGGTCCAGGCGGGATCGCCAGCATAGCCCGCGGCGGCGGCCGTCGTGGGAACGTCGGCTTCGGTCAGCTTGTAGGTACCGTCGATCGCGTTGTTGCCGGCGGCGTCCTTGAGAGTGACGACGTAGTCGAACTGCGTCTTGCCATTGACCGTGCCGCCGACACCGGCGAAGGTCACTATGGTCTGGTACTTGTCGGCGATACCGTCGGAGTAGTCAGTGTTACCGGGGTTGCTGGGGTCGTTGCCCAGAACATCCTCGTCCCAGGTGGCGGTGTAGGTAATGTTGCCCTTGACCGTGGGAGCAATTTCCTTGTCCCAGCCGGCGAAGACGTAACCCGCACGCTTCAGGCTGTTCACATCATCTTTGAAGGCGGGGGTTGCCTCATCGAAGAGAAGATTGCCAGCAACCTGACTGGTGAAGACCGAGCCATTAGCACCATCGGCATACGTCACCGTATAGGCAGCGGGATAGGTGTAGGTGTACTCGTCGAGCACGGTCGTGCGCGTCACATCACCCGTGGGAACGACGGCGTGCCAGCTCTCGGCGCGATAGCCGCTGAAGTAGCCGGCAGCGGGCTTATTACCAACGGCGGGAGCGGCAGGCATCGCGGCGGTTGCGGCGGCGTCGGTGGACAGCTCGCCGTCCTTGTAGAAGGTGAGCACATGAACGGTGTTGGCGTTCGTATCGTCGTTCCAGTTGCCGTTGACGACCTTGAAGGTCACACGCTTCTGGTAGATGTCGGGAATACCGTCAGGACCTTCCTTCTCAGGGTTGTCCTTATCGATCTTGTCTTCGTACCACTTGGCGGTATAGGTGGCATTGCCGCTCACCTTGTCAGCAACTGCCGGATTCCAGCCTGCGAAGACGTAGCCGTAGCGAGTGGGGTCGGCGATGGTCGGAGTGGCGGTGGCCTTGAGGAGCTTGTCAAAGACCTGGTCGGCAAAGACCTCTTCGCTCTCGACACCATCGGTGTAAGTCACCGTGTAGAGCTCTTTCCACGTAGCGGTGTAGGTGACGTTGCCGGTCACGGTATCAGCAACCTTGGGATCCCAGCCGGTGAAGAGGTAGCCCTCACGGGTGGGGGTTCCATTGAACGCGGGGGTGGCGCGGTTGTAGAGGATGTTCTTGTAAGTTTGCGTTTCAAACGCATCGCCATCCACGCCATCTACGTACTGGACCACGAAGTCATCCTGCGGCTCGAAGTAGAGGTTCAGGTCGGTCCCAACTATCTCCGCACGCACGTGATTAGCACTCTTGTAGCCAGTGGAATCCGTAAGTTTCAAGGACAGCGTTTCCTTGGCATTGTCAACAATACTTACAGGTATCTCCACAACCTCGGACGACCCGTTTTCTTTTGCCGTCGCTTTGCCTTCAGAATCAACGACGATAAAATCCTTCCAGACGGGATTAGCATCTCCGTCCTTCCCCTTGGCCTTAGCGCCTTGCGGTTTGGCAATCTGCCTATAGGTGCCATCAGGATTTGGGGTATTGTCGAGATAATTAATCTTGAGATCCTGCTCAGAAAGTTCTGCGGAAACCTGCACGCCGATAATGTAAACGTTTATATCTCCCGCTTTGTAATCCTGGTTACGCTTTTTTATGTCCGGTTCTTCACCATGGGTTACTTTCCATGAATCATAAAACGGAATTGTGAAGTCATTTTTCTGCTCCTCTGGCAAAATATTGTCAAAACTGTCGAAATTGCTGGGGATTAGACCGCTTACATCTTCCTTTTCACCGGATTTTATTTTCCCGCCCTTATTAGCGACACCCCTTAATGCCACGCGCTCTACATTCCAACGCTCTGCAAAGCTAAGCGAGTTACCATCCTTGTTTGCGTAATAGCTGGAGTAGTAAACAGGGAGATAGCAGGGAGATAGTTTTCGCTAAGCTTCTTGCCATTGACTCCGTAAAGCTGAATAACGGCAACTCCTCGCCCTGATTTTGCCGCAGTATATCCAGTTGAAGGGCTTAAGTAACCAAATTCGTTGGCATTAAATAAAATTTTACCTTCGTTGAGGCTGAACTCTTGTTGATAGTAGAGCGTCACATACTGATTGGCACTGATGGCAACCCAGTCCGAGGAATCCGTCTTGTACTGCCATGTATTCTCGTTCTGGTTATAGCGAAGAGTCGTCGCCTTTGCCCCAGTTCCATACATGGACTTTATGTCTGTTGATTTGTCGTCATGCGCAGCTTGACCATTGCTCGCGTTCTGAACCTCTGCGCGGACGAAGGTGAAATTTTCCCCCTTTTCATTCGTTTGCGTCATGAGACCAGCGTCGCTTACCAGACCGCTTATGGACATGCCATCTTCAGTGCCGAGGGCGAGGGTTATGCCAGTGGAGATGGTCACATTCGCGGGAAGCTTTTGTGAAGAGCAGTAGGTGTAGGAAGCGATCCTCTTCTCACCGTCGGGGAGCTGCCAAACCGGAGCCTCAGGCTCGGCGGCCGGGGTGATGAGGGTCTCGTCCACGACAGGCTCGGTAGCCTCGATCTCGATGGGGCCGGTCAGGCCTGCCTTGCAGTCCTTGGCATGGACCTCACCCGTGCAATCGCATTTCGCTTCCACGTCTGCCCTGTCGGTCGCATCCGCGTCGGCATCCTGGGTACCGAGGACCGTGTCGACGACGTCGGTCGACACATCCTTCTTCGATTCGTCTTCGATGTCATCGATGGAGAGCTTGTCGTTTGCGGCCGAAATTGCAGCGGCCTCGTCTTCGGCCTGCTTCGTGGACTTCTCGGCCTCGAGTGCTGCCATTTCCTCGCTTGTTGCCCCGGTGGAGGCACCGGAAATAGCACCCGCTATGGGAATGATGGTGAGAGTCGACACCGCAAACACGATCGCGATGAACGTGCTGAGGCATTTGCCCCACATCGTGTCTTTTGGTTCCTTGAATTTCTTTTGATGTTTCATGTGCTCCACCAGCCTTTCCCAGCCTACTCACTTACGGCGAAGCCACTATATAGAAAAGAATGACTGGGTAAAAATCGGCAGATTGGACGATTTCATGCTCTGACCGTGCGTTTTATTAAAAATGTAGGCTCCTGAACAGGAAGAATTTAAGAGATTTACCGTGTCATGTTGAAAGAGACACCTAAAAACTGACCCTCTTATGTCGTAGTTTTGACATGGTAACGCCATGCTATTAGAATAAACGTGCCGCGTGTCGAAAGCGGCGCCTGGACATGGAAAAACAAACCGGTACCAGTTGTTACTGCGGAGGCTGCTATGGATGCCGAGGCGATTACCGTAAGGGTTCCCCAATGGGACGCAGGTTCCCTGGAGATTGTCTGTGGTGTGGCGAATGCTGGCGGCGGCTATGTCCTCGTCCCCACCTCTCGAAAGGACTATTCATCAGGCCTACGCCGTACGCGGCGCAAGTTCGAGGCCATTCCCGACGCCATCGAAACGGAGCTGGGCTTGTCGTGCCCCATCGTTCCCGTAATGGACGGTGGAGAATTCTTTCTGGAGATAGAGGTTCCCGCGGCAACAGAGCCCCTGAGCTTACGAGGGACGTACTGGCTCTATTCGGATGGACAGAACAAGCGCCAAACCTATGAAGCGATTTTCCGCACCTGGCAGGATGAGGCACGCTGCCGTGGGAGCTCAAGACCCTCCCCTATGTCGATCATGATGACTTGTCCGGCGAAGAGCTCGTTGCCATAGCCGGCATCCCGTTATCGAACATCGACAAGGCGAGCGGAAATCTGACAGATACCGTCAAAAGCCGCCTCGACCACTTGGGACTCACGCATCCGCGCACATCGAAGCTCAACAACGCCGGGGCATTGCTGCTGTGCACCAATCCCGCACGCTTCGTACCGGGCGCTACGGTACATATCGCGTCTTTCGAGGATGATGGCTCGTCAACTGGCCTCGAAGACGAGATAATCGGCCCCCTCTCTCAGCAAATTGACGGTACCGTACGGAAAATCATGGACAAGTACTTGCCATCCATCTCGAAGGCCAAGGCGTTTGCGCAAAGCTCGCCACCCGAGACGGCAATTCGTGCCGCGGTGACAAACGCCCTGCTCCACAAGGATTACGGCAGCGGCGTCCCCGTCCGTGTCACGGTCTCGTCCCAGCAGCTCGTGATACAGAACGTGGGCGCACTTCCGGAAGGGTGGAGCGAAGAGACTCTCGTTCATGGTCACGCGCCTCACTTTCGCAATCCAGTGCTTGCGACGACCGCACGCTTGCTGGAAATATCGCTAGGATGGGGCGAGGGCATCGAGACGATGCGCGAAGGTTGCATCCAATCAGGAGCCGAGCTGCCACGCTTCGAGCTGTCGCCCGGACACACGGCGGTGGTGTTTCCGCTGCCTGCGACGAAGCGCGGGGTATCTGCCGTGCGATCAAAGACGACAAACCCCTCTAAGGAGGGAAAGCGCTCGCAGGGAAGAGCCGGGATGCAAACAACTACTGATGGCTCGCGTCACGTCACATTCGCGGAGCGCTCGATTGCCGCCGCTCACAAGCTCGACATGACCCAGACCGACGAGTACGTGCTCCAGGTGCTCACCACCAACGGACGCGCGACGGCGGCGCGTATCGCGCAAGTGCTCGGGGTAAGCGAGCGCACGGTGCGCAGGTCATTCAAGAAGCTGCGGGAGTATGGCTTCATAGAGCGCATTGGCTCCGACAAGGCCGGTTACTGGAGCGTGAACGAGTGATGGCGACTGGAAAGCGAGTGGGTTACATACCTCACTGGTAGATTTACATAACTTCAACTAGCAGAATTACATAACCGCTGCGTGCAAATAAAAACGGGGCCATGTGGCCCCGGATTGCGTTGGTGGAGGTAAGGGGGCTCGAACCCCTGGCCTCAGGCTTGCAAAGCCCGCGCTCTCCCAGCTGAGCTATACCCCCGTTTTCGGGACACACGTCCCAAAACCAGACAAAAGCGCCCCGGCGGCGACTCGGCCCACGCCGGGGCGTTTATTACCAAGAATGGTGGGCCTTACAAGATTCGAACTTGTGACCTCACGATTATCAGTCGTGCGCTCTAGCCAACTGAGCTAAAGGCCCGCGCAAATACGCGAGCATGTATACTGCCACAATCATAGTGCCTTGTGAAGCGATTTACCCAGAAAGTTCCCTCGTATCCGCGAAAGCGCCCCGCAAACGACACGAGCGGCCCCGAAGGACCGCTCGCCGATGAGACCAGACAATTGCCGCCGGGGCGCTTTTGTCTGGTCTCCTATCGTCCTTTAGTCGGTGGTGTCGATCTCGTCTTCCTCGATGTCATCTTCCACGTCGGTGGGGACTTCGGTCTTCATCTGGCCTGAAATCTCCTCGGTCAGAAGCTCGGTCTGTCCCTCGATGATCTCCTTCTTCTTTTTCTTGCCGGCGGCAACGCGCGCCACGGCGACGACGCGGTCATCGGCAGAAACGTTCATGACCTTGACGCCCTGGGTCGCGCGCGAGAGCAGGGCGATATCGCTCGCCTTCACGCGAATCACGACGCCCTCCTCGGACACGATCATCATCTCGTGCTTCTCGTTGATGATCTTCATGGCGGCGATCATGCCCTTCTTCTCGGTCATCTTGATCGTCGACATGCCACCACCACCGCGATGATGCTCGGTGTACTCGGTGACCTTCGTGCGCTTGCCGTAGCCGCGCTCCGTGATGACGAAGAGGTCGCTGTCATCGGGCGCGATCTCCATGCCGAGCACGCGATCGCCACCCGCGACGTCGATGCGGATGCCGTGGACACCCGTCGTGTCGCGGCCCATCGGGCGCGCCTCGGCCTCGTCGAAGCGGATGGCCTTTCCGGCGCTGCTCACCATCATGACCTTCATGCCGGGAGCCACGCGACGCACGGCGATGAGCTCGTCGGCATCGCGCAGGTTGATGGCGATGAGGCCGTTGGAGCGCACGTTCTTGTACGCGTCGAACGCCGTCTTCTTGACCATGCCATGCGCGGTCGCGAACAGCAGGTACTCGTCGGCCGGGAAGTCGCGCGTGTTGATGACGGTCGCGACCTTCTCGTCGTCCTCGATGGGAAGCAGGTTGACCACGGGCGTGCCCTTGGCCTGGCGGCTGCCAAGCGGAATCTGGTGCACCTTCTGACGGTAGACCTTGCCCTTGTTGGTGAAGAAGAGCATGTAGTCGTGCGTCGAGGCGATGAAGAGCTGCTCGACGAAGTCGTTTTCCTTGAGCTTCACGCCGCTCATGCCCTTGCCGCCGCGCTTCTGCTGGCGGTACGTGGCCACCGGCAGGCGCTTGATGTAGCCGCTGCGCGTGATGGTGACGACCATGTCCTCGTCGGCGATGAGGTCCTCGATGTCGAGGTCGCGTGCTTCGTCGGCGATCTCGGTGCGGCGCTTGTCGGCGTAGCGGCGCTTGATCTCGAGCATCTCGTCGCGGATGATCTCCTTGACGAGGTTCTCGTCGTCCAGGACGCGCTTGTAGTAGGCGATCTTCTCGCGTAGCTCGGCGAGCTCGGTCTCGATCTTCTCGCGCTCGAGTCCGGTCAGGCGGCGTAGGCGCATCTCGAGGATGTGGTTTGCCTGCACCTCGGAAAGCCCGAAGCGCTCGATCAGCTTGCTACGTGCCTCGGCGTCGTCGCGCGAGGAGCGGATGATGGAGATGACCTCGTCGATGTTGTCGAGTGCGATGACGAGGCCCTCGAGGATGTGGGCGCGTTCCTCGGCCTTGCGCAGCTCGTAGCGCGTGCGGCGCTGGATGACGTCGATCTGGTGGTCGATGTAGTTGTAGAGCATGTCCTTGAGACCCAGGACATGCGGCACGCCGTTGACGAGGGCGAGGTTGTTGATGCCGAAGCCCGTCTGGAGCTGCGTGTGCTTGTAGAGTTTGTTGAGCACGACCTGCGGCTCCTCGCCGCGCTTGAGGTCGATGACGATGCGCATGCCCTTGCGGTCGGACTCGTCGTTGAGACCGGAGATCTCCGTGACCGTCTTCTGCTTGACCAGGTCGGCGATCTTCTCGATGAGCTTGGCCTTGTTGACCTGATAGGGAATCTCGGTCACGACGATGCGGTTGCGACCCGAGGTGCTCTTCTCGACGTGCGCCTTGGCGCGAATCGTGATGGAGCCGCGGCCGGTCTCGTAGGCCTCGCGGATGCCGCTGCGACCCATGATGGTCGCGCCGGTCGGGAAATCCGGGCCGGGGATGATCTGCAGCAGCTCATCGAGCGAGATGTCCGGGTTCTCCATGATGGCGATGGTCGCGTCGATGGCCTCGGCGAGGTTATGCGGCGGGATGTTCGTCGCCATGCCGACGGCGATGCCGGCGGAGCCGTTGACGAGCAGGTTGGGGAAGCGCGCGGGGAGCACCTTGGGCTCCTGCATCGACTCGTCGTAGTTGGGCTGCCAGTCGACCGTCTCCTTCTCGAGGTCGGCGAGCAGCTCCATGGCCGGCTTGTTGAGGCGCGCTTCGGTGTAGCGCATGGCCGCGGCGGAGTCGCCGTCGATGGAACCGAAGTTGCCGTGGCCGTCGATGAGCGGAACGCGCATGGAGAAGTCCTGCGCGAGGCGCACGAGAGTGTCGTAGATGGCGGCGTCGCCGTGCGGGTGATACTTACCCATGCAGTCGCCGACGGGGCGTGCCGACTTGACGTGCGGCTTGTTCGGCGTGATGCCGCTCTCGTTCATCGCGTAGAGGATGCGGCGATGGACGGGCTTGAGGCCATCGCGCACGTCGGGCAGTGCGCGGGCCACGATGACGGACATCGAGTACTCGAGGAACGAGGTGCGCATCTCGCGAGCGAAGTCGGTCTCGGAGACCTTGCCGACGTTGATGTCGAGCGTGCCGATGCCGTGGTTGATCTTGGCCTCGAGGCTTTCCTCGCCGGTCTCGCCGGTCTCCTCGACGTCTTCGACCGTGGCCTCCACGACCTCGGTGAACTCGTCGTCGCCCATGAGGGATTCCTGGTTATCGTTGTTGAAGGTATCGTCTGCCATTGTTCATCCCTCCTTAGATGTCGAGGAAGCGCTCGTCGATGTCGGCCGCATGCTCGGTGATGAAGTTGCGGCGGCATTCGACGTCGTTTCCCATGAGCTCGTTGACGACGCGGTCGACCTCGGTCATATCGGAAATCTCGACCTGGCGCAGCGTGCGGCGCTCGGGGTCCATCGTGGTTTCCCAGAGCTGCTCGGGGTCCATCTCGCCCAGGCCCTTGTAGCGCTGCACGTCGTATTTCTCGGGATTGTCGAGATTGTTCATGCACTCCTTGAGCGCCTCGTCGTTGTAGAGGTACTGGATGACCTTGCCCGTGCGCGAGTTCTTCTTCTTGAGGCCGTAGAGCGGCGGGCACGCGATGTAGATGTAGCCACGCTTGATGAGCTCGGGCATGAAGCGGAAGAAGAAGGTGAGCAAAAGGATGGCGATGTGCGCGCCATCGACGTCGGCATCGGTCATGATGATGATGCGGTGGTAGCGCGCCTTGTCGGCATCGAAGCTCTCGCCGTATCCCGTGCCGATGGCCGTGATGAGCGAGTTGATGGTGTCGGACGACAGGGCACGATGCTCCTGCACGCGCTCGACGTTGAGGATCTTGCCGCGCAGGGGCAGGATGGCCTGGTAGCTGCGCTCGCGCGCCTGCTTGGCCGAGCCACCTGCGGAGTCACCCTCGACGATGTAGAGCTCGGTGAGCGCTGGGTCGCGCACGGAGCAATCGGCGAGCTTGCCGGGAAGTCCGGCGCCTTCGAGAGCACCCTTGCGGCGCGTGAGGTCGCGGGCCTTGCGGGCGGCGGCGCGGGCCTTGCCAGCCTGGATGGCCTTCTGGACGATGAGCTTCGCCGGTTTGGGGTTCTCGTCGAGATACTCGGCCAGACCCTTGTTGACGGCGCCGATGACCAGGCCGCGTACCTCGGGGTTGCCGAGCTTGGCCTTGGTCTGGCCCTCGAACTGCGGCTCGTGCAGGCGCACGGAGATGACGGCGGAAAGACCCTCGCGGCAGTCCTCGCCGGAGAGGTTCTCGTCCTTTTCCTTGAGGAGGTTCTTCTTGCGCGCATACTCGTTGATGGTCTTGGTCAGCGCGGTGCGGAATCCCTCGAGGTGCGTGCCACCATCGGTCGTATCGATGTTGTTGGCAAACGAACGCACGTTCTCGGAGTAGGTCTCGGTCCACTGCATCGAGATCTCGACCTCACCGGCCTCGCTTTCGGCCTCGAAGTACACGGGTTTTTCGTTGATGATGGCCTTGCCCTCGTTCATGTACCCGACGAAGTCGATGATGCCACCCTTGTACTGGAAGACCTCGGTTTGCGGCTCCTCGCCGCGGTCGTCGCAGAAGACGATCTTGAGGCCCTTGTTGAGGAAGGCCGTCTGGCGGAAGTGGATGCGCAGCGTCTCGTAGTCGAACTCGACGGTCTGGAAAATCTCAGGGTCGGGCCAGAAGGTGATGGTCGTGCCGGTCTTCTCGGTCTTGCCGACCTCGATGATCTTCTGGACGGTCTTGCCGCGCGAAAACTCCATCTCCCAGATGGCGCCATCGCGCTTGACCTGCGCGATGACCTTGGAAGACAGGGCGTTGACGACGGAAACGCCGACGCCATGCAGGCCGCCGGACACCTTGTAGCCGCTGCCGCCGAACTTGCCGCCGGCGTTGAGGATGGTGAGGACGACTTCGAGCGTCGACATGTTCTTGCGCTTGGGATGCTCCTCGACGGGAATGCCGCGGCCGTCGTCGACGACGGTGCACGAGCCATCCTTGTTGAGAGTCACGTCGATCTGGGTGCAGAATCCTGCAAGCGCCTCATCGACGGAATTATCGACGACCTCGTAGACGAGGTGGTGCAGGCCCTTGGGGCCCGTCGAACCGATGTACATGCCAGGGCGCTTGCGAACATGTTCCAGACCCTCGAGGATTTGGATGTCTTGTGCGCCGTAGCTGCTTTCTTGTTCAGTCATCATTCTCCTAACACTCAGGAAGCGCACCATACGGTACGCTTCCGCCATTGCATAGAATGCTCGGCACATTCTAGTGCATTTATCGGGTGATTTTGTTCTAAAACACAATATTTTGTGTTTTAAGGGCTTTTCGGTTCCATGTATGGGGATGAGGTGCTGAAAAATCTTGAAATGCGTTACAACGCAAATTTGTAGCGATTCAAGATATTCGACAAGGTCAAGAATATGAGACAGTTGCTCAGGGACGCCGTCTCATTCTATGCCGGTCGTTGGTTCCTGAAGCTGTCGACACCCTTTTGCCACTCGAGATTTGCCTTGGCGGCGGCATAGGCGATGTCGCGGAGCTGGTCATTTTCCACGTGCGACAACGCCTCCTCGAGACCGGATATCTCGTCATCGTCGAGGGCCATAGGTTGAGCCTTTCTATAATTCTCTTCCTCTTCTTCGAGGAGCTGCATGGTGGTGAGCTTGCGCTCGCGCGCGACGTAACTATCTCTCGAAACCCTGAACGTGAGTTTTTCGACCTGCTCGGCCTTTCGTTCCATCCCTCGCGTCGGCGCCTCGTCTTTGTTCAACTCGATGTTGAGGTTAAGCCTGAGAAGCTCGGATTGCATGCTGAGCTCGGTGGCCATAATCGAACTATCGACGTAGACGACAACTTCGGACGCCGCCGTATCAGGTACGACGAAAACACCTGTGACGTGCTTCGCGATACCCTTTTCTACGGAGGTGTTCCATGCACGCTTTACGCGCGCGGTCGCGGAAAGGTCCGGATTATCGCGCTGGAGGGAGTTGACGACTCCCCGTATCTCGTCCCCGACGTTGTATCCCGTCATCGCACACCCCCGTACCACGTTGATTACTCGTTTAGGTGTCGTGCTTACTATACCGCATTCGGGAGGCAGTGGGCGGGGGCGAGTGCCGCCATCGGGATGACGCAGGACGGGTGTCGTCTTGTCCCAGCATATCAGTAGTCGTAGCGCGTGCCCTCAATAGGCACGCGCACGACGGTGGCGTGATCGAGGATATCGTCGGAGAAGTAGTCGAGGTTAGTCGTGGTTATGAAAGTCTGCGCATTCTTCTCGATGAATGCCGTGAGTGCAGCTCGATGACGTTCATCAAGCTCGGACATGACGTCATCGAGCAGGAGGACCGGTTCGGTTCCCATGATCTCGTTCACGAGCTCGACGGAGGCGAGCTTCATCACGAGCACGATGGTGCGTTGTTGACCCTGGGAGGCAAAGAGTCGCGCGTTTTTCCCGTTGATGAAAAACGCCATCTCGTCCTTATGTGGTCCGACGAGCGATATTCCCCGACGTAGCTCGGCATCGGAAAGCTCACGAGATTGTTCGAGGAGCCTGTCCTGGATGTCCTCGAGCGTCATTTCATGCACGGCGTCGGGTTGTTCGTATTGGGTGATGTCTCCACGTTGCCGCCTCTCGTCGCTCGCGCGTTCCCATGAGGGAATGTATCGGGCATCGAGTTGCTCATCGGGCGCGATTCCCTCGTAGATTGTCGTCATCCTGGAAAACAGGCGGTCGAAGAGGCGCCAGCGCGCAAGACAAAGGCGAGCACCATGAACGGCGTGGCTCTCGTCCCACGAGTCGAACAGAGAGCCGCTGTGAATACCATCCTTGATCAGCAGGTTTCGCTGTCTGAGAGCCTGCTGATACTCACTCCTGAGAGTCGGATAGTTCGAGGAAAGTTGCACGGCGAGCGCGTCGATTGCGTCGCGCCTCTTGGAAGACGAGGCCTTTACGAGTTGAAGATCATCGGGAGTGAACAGTACGCAGGGAAGTGATCCCCTAAGGGCAGAGGGGGTCTTCCTCTTGCCGTTCACCTCGTAGGAACGTTCGTTTCCCGAGAGCACGACCCGATGCTCGACACGGCGTTTTCCCTCCTCGAGATCGAGACGAGCGTACGCTTGTTGTCTTCCCCACGAGATGGTCTCTGACCATGGGGGCTTCCTGAAGGAGCTGCCCGCGGTCAGGAGCTGAATCGCCTCGATGATATTTGTCTTGCCAACCGCGTTTGGTCCGACGATCACCACGAGGTTGCCGAGGTCGTCGATGACAAGGTGATCATATCCCCTGAAATCATCGAGGGTGATGCTTGTTATCTTGAGCGACATCGAGTGGCTTGTTTGTTACCTAGTTGAGTCGGACGGGCATTGCCAGATACAGGAAGTCATCCTTGTCGACGTTCTTCAGAATGCCGGGCTTGAGGGACGATTGCAGCTCGATGAGCACATCTCCCCTGATCATGTTGAGTCCATCGAGAATGTACTGATGATTGAAGGCGATTTCCATGCTCGGCCCGTCCACCTCAGCCGGGACGACTTCCGATGCACCACCGACGTCGGCGGTGTTTGCGGAGATGGTGACGTTCTGGCTTTCGGCGGAGAACTGGAACCTTATGGGCGTGTGCGACTGCGCGAGAATCGCGACGCGCTTGATGGAGGTGATGAGAGCCTGGGTGTCCATCTGGATGGAGACCTCGTGGTCGGCAGGGATGAGTTGCTTGTAGTTGGGATACGTACCCTCGATCTTACGGCTCACGAACACGGTCTCGCCAAAGGTGATGATGACCTGGTTTTCGGAGAATCCAACGGAAATGGAGTCAGATGAGAGGGCAAGGCGGCATACCTCGTCGAAGGTCTTTCCGGGAACGATCGCCGAAAAATCGGTAATGTCGGTGCTGGGGATGGGAAGCTCGGCGACGGCGAGACGGTACGAATCCGTGGCGGCAAGCGTCACGATGCCGTCTTTGACGGTGAGATAGATGCCAGTGAGAATGATGCGCGACTCGTCACGCGAAACGGCCTTTCCCACGCATCGCACGGCATCTGCGAGTTCGGCAGGAGGGAGCACGATAGTGGTGGAAGGATCGACCTGAGGAAAGTACGGAAAATCGGCCGGATTAAGCGAAGATAGTGTGAACGAGGCATCAAGGCAGGTGATGTGCGTCTGCTCGTCCTTCGTTTCGACTTCTATCGACGCATCGGGCAGACTCTTGACGATATCGGAGAGAATCTTACCGGGAATGACGCAGCGTCCCGGCTCCTCGATGTCGGCACTGGTGGCGTGCTTGATGGAGATTTCAAGATCGGTCGTCTGGAAGACGAGCTTTCCCTGATCGGTGGTCTCGAGCAAGATGCCAGAGAGGATGGGGAGGGTCGAGCGAGAAGACATGCCCTTTGACACTGTGTTGATGGCGCCTAGAAGGTCGTCCTTCGAGATTCTGAATTTCACGGTTGCTCTCCCTATTATTATTAGTTCTT
>OGQA01000036.1_pt1 | contig 78334 bp, 76 predicted proteins | sample 1553011 | NCBI WGS metagenome assembly OGQA01 (sample SAMEA2580256, study PRJEB22360) | human gut metagenome | biome: human gut; feature: human-associated habitat; material: faeces | place: Denmark | collected 2008/2010 | reverse complement strand
ACAGGAGGCCACTTAATGTGGCCTCCGTCGTGAGCAGGACTGTAGAGCAGGAAACTTCATCAGTGCCCGCCCCACGGGAAACCGGCGGGATGGACCAGTTCAGATGGGGCTTTGATGCATGGGTGGTCTGTTGGTGGGCAAATGGGTATCATACTGTGGTTACTGCGTCGACTCTATGATGCATGTTTGTACGTTCCCGGCGGTCGGTTTGCCAGAAGCGCCCCGCCGGTTGTTCCAGACCCGTTTCGAAGAAAGGAAACCACACTAACCTATGGCAGCTAAAAAATCATCTCCCTTGAAGATCATTCCGCTCGGTGGCCTTGACGGCATCGGCAAGAACATGACGGTCTTCGAGTGCGGCGACGACATGGTGCTCGTCGACGCCGGTCTCATGTTCCCGGATGACTCCCAGCCCGGTATCGACCTGGTGCTTCCTGACTACACCTATGTCCTGGAGAACGAGGAGAAGCTCCGCGGTATCGTCGTCACCCACGGCCACGAGGACCACACCGGTTCGCTTCCGTATCTGCTGCAGGACCTCAACAATAAGGTGCCCATCTTCTCGAGCAAGCTGACGCTTGGCTTTATCGAAGGTAAGCTTTCCGAGTTCCGCATCCGCGCACCCAAGTTCCGCGAGGTCAAGGGCGGCAGCCATGTCAACCTCGGCGGCATCTCACTCGACTTCTTCTCGATGACGCACTCCATCCCCGGCGCTCTGGGCGTGTTCATTCGCACCAACCAGGGCACCGTTATGCACACGGGCGACTTTAAGCTTGACCAGACGCCCATCGATGGTGTCACGCCCGACTATGCCGCTATCAGCCGCTTTGCCAAGCAGGGCATCGACCTGCTGCTTTCCGACTCTACCAACGCCACGGTTCCCGGCTTTACCAAGTCCGAGGCCGAGGTCGGTCCCAACTTGCTGCACGCCATCAAGAACGCCCCGGGTCGCGTGTTCGTCGCGTCGTTCTCGAGTCACATTCATCGTTTGCAGCAGATCTGCGATGCTGCCCGCAAGTGCGGCCGTAAGGTCGTTGTGACCGGTCGCTCCATGCTCACTAACACCCGCGTGGCGCGCGAGCTGGGCTACCTCAACATCGACGACGCCGATATTATCGATGCCTTCGATATCGATAACCTGCCCGACGACAAGATCGTCGTCATGTGCACCGGTTCGCAGGGCGAGCCGCTGTCGGCCCTGTCCCGTATGGCCAACGGCGAGCACAAGACGCTTTCCATCCACGAGGGCGATACCGTCATCCTCTCGGCAACTCCCGTTCCCGGCAACGAGAAAGCCGTTCAGCAGGTCGTCAACAGCTTGGCCAAGCTCGGCTGCGACGTGTGGGATAAGAACCGTGCTCTTGTCCACGTCTCGGGCCACGGCAGCCAGGAGGAGCTTAAGCTCCTGATGGCCATGGCCAAGCCCACGTACTTTATGCCGGTTCACGGTGAGGCCGTGCATCTGCGCGCCCATGCTCAGCTGGCCCGCAAGATGGGCATCAAGGATGATCACATCTTTATCCTCGATAACGGCGACACGCTCGAGATGCGCGGCGGTATCGTCAAGCGCGGTACGCCCGTCGAGTCCGGCGTCGTCTACGTCGACGGCCTTCGTATCGGCGATACCGACCCCATCGTCTTGCGCGATCGTCAGAAGCTCGCCAATGACGGTATGGTTACCGCTGTTGCCATCGTCTCGCTTAAACACAAGAAGATCGAGGCCATCGAGTTCTCGGGCCGCGGCGTCTCGTTTGCCATCGACGACCAGTTCTCTGAGGATGCCTCCGCGTCTATCATGAAGACGATCGAGAAGGGCAAGTTCAGCTTTACGAGCAGCGGTTCCGATGCTATTCGTAAGGCCGTGCGCGATTCGCTCTCTAACTTTATCTGGAGCCGTACGCGCACCCGTCCGATGATCATCCCGGTCGTCATGGAGGTTTAGTTTGGCGCGTGGATCTGCACAAAACGCCAAAGGCAATAAGGCCAATAACCAACCGGCATCTGCTAAGGGTGCCGGTTCCCATCTGCGTGCCAATAAGGGCCACGAGGCGGACTTCGACGATTTTGAGCCTTTGGTTGAGCCCTCGGCCAACCGTGATATCGCCGGCGTGGTCATCGCCGTTTTGGCGATTGCGTCCTTCATTGCCGTGATTTCGCCGGCGACCGCACCTGTTACGGCTGCGGTTGCCGGTTTCTACCACCTGGGCTTTGGTCTGGGCGCCTACGTGCTGCCGATCGTCATTTTGCTGTTTGCCGCCACGCTCTTTTTAGGCGAGGACTCGCCGCTCAACGTACGCTCTGTTGCGGGCGGCGCCGTGGTCTTTATCGCCGTCGTCTCCATTCTTTCGCTGATGGTGCCGGGTACGAGTGTTTCTTGTGACCTTATGTTCACGCCGCAAAATTTGTCCGCCTCGGGTGGCTACATCGGTGCGTTTATTGCGAGTGCGCTGCAGAATGCCCTGGGTAAGCCTATCGCGATGGTAGTCCTGTTGGGCTTTGTCGTCGTGGGCTTGGTCATCATCGGCTTTTCGGTTGGCGGCGTTTTGCGCTCTGCTCGCGACCGTGCGGCCGATTTTGCCGAGCGCCGTCGTGCCGATGTCAACGCCAGCCCGTGGGGTGACGACGAAGCCCTGTCGGTGCCCGGCGTTGCCCGTCCGCACCTGAGCATTCTTCGTCAAAAGGGCTCCGATGCTGCCGTGACCACGGTCATGGGCAACGATGTGGACCCGGTTTTGGACGATGACGACGAGGACGAGAATCCGTTTGTCGACGTGTCCGAGTCGGTTGAGGCTGAGTGCGCTAAGACGACGCTGCTGCCGCGCCGCCATGCCAAGAAGGGCAAGGCTGCGCCTAAGCTCAATACAAGCGAGCCCGACCCGTCTTGGTCCGATAGCGAGATTGAGCTCACCGAGGGCGATGACGAGGATGACGAGGCTCCGATTGAGACCGCAAAGACAACTTTGCTGCCGCGCCGCCATGCAAAGCGCGACCAGGTAACCGGTCAGCTTTCGATGGAAGACGACCCCGATAAGATCGACGAGTCCGAGCCGCCGTTTGCCGTGAATCCTGTCTCGGCAGCACCTCAGATCCCCGACTTCTTGAAGCATCCCAAGGTTGCCGATGCGTCTGCCTCGAGTGCTGTCGAATCGGCTGCGGCTAGCGATGGGGGAGCGGACGGCGGCGCCGCAGATAACGAGAGCGAAGAAGAGGACGGCCTCAAGCTTCCGCCGCTCGAGATCCTGCATGCCAACCCGCAGTCGGCGTCCTCCGCGTCTTCGGACAAGGAGCTGGAACAGACTGCCGAGTCACTGCAATCCACCTTGCTTGAGTTTGGCCGCAGTGCCCGCGTGGTCGGCTGGATCGCCGGCCCCACGGTTACGACCTTTAAGCTTCAGCCCGGCGAGGGCGAGCGCGTGAGTAAGATTTCGAGCCTCGAGGACGATATCGCGCTTTCGCTCGCTGCCCAGTCGGTGCGTATCTTTGCCCCGATCCCCGGCACCTCGCTCGTGGGCATCGAGATTCCCAACCGCAAGCGCCAGAACGTCAACCTGGGCGACGTGCTGCCCTATGTGAAGGGCGGTCCGCTCGAGCTCGCCATCGGCCGCGACGCCGAGGGCACGCCGGTCGTCGCCGACCTTGCCAAGATGCCCCACCTGTTGATTGCCGGTACCACGGGTTCCGGCAAGTCGGTCATGATCAACTCCATCATCACGACCCTGCTCATGCGCGCCCTTCCCGAGGACGTTCGCCTGATCATGGTCGACCCCAAGCGCGTCGAGCTTGCGGGCTATAACGGCCTGCCGCATCTGTACGTGCCCGTAGTGACCGAGCCCAAGCAGGCCGCGAGTGCCTTGCAGTGGGCGGTGTCCGAGATGGAGCACCGCCTGAAGGTCTTCGAGCGCCTGAACGTGCGCAAGATCTCGACCTATAACGAAAAGCAGGCCGCCGGCGAGTTTGAGCATTACGATAACCCGCCGCAAAAGATGCCCTACCTGGTCATCATCATCGACGAGCTTTCTGACCTGATGATGGTTGCCGGCAAGGACGTCGAGGCGTCGATTGTGCGTATCGCCCAGCTGGGCCGTGCCGCCGGTATCCACCTTATCGTGGCGACTCAGCGTCCGAGCTCTAACGTGGTGACGGGTCTCATCAAGGCAAACATTACCAATCGTATCGCCTTCAACGTCGCAACGGGCATCGACTCCCGCGTCATCATTGACCAGATGGGTGCCGAAAAGCTCACCGGCTTGGGTGACATGCTGTTCTCTAAGGTCGACTGGGGCAAGCCCCGCCGTATCCAGGGCTGCTTTGTTTCGGATAACGAGATCAACGAAATTGTCGAGTTCGTCAAGTCGCAAAGCGAACCCGACTACCACGAGGAGATCCTGTCGGCTGTGGCACCTGCCTCCATGTCCATGGCAGGTGGCGGCGGCATCGTGCGCACCGGCGTTGCCGAGCCTCAGGACGACGATCCGCTTATCTGGGAAGCCGCTCATATTGTGGTGGAATCGCAGCTGGGCTCCACATCTGGCCTGCAACGCCGCCTGAAGGTTGGCTATGCGCGCGCCGGGCGTATTATGGACATGCTGGAAGAAAAGGGTGTCGTCGGTCCGCCCGACGGTTCCAAGCCGCGCGAGGTCCTGCTGGATGAAGAAGGCCTTGCCGCGCTGGAATCCGTCGACGCCGAGATGGCACGTGAAGATCGTGAGTTTGGAGGATTCTGATGGCTGCACGCTTTGGTGACATGCTGCTCGAGCAGCGTCGCCGAATGGGCCTTTCCATTCAGCAGGTCGCCAACACCATCAAAATCAGGCCGCAGATCATCGAGTTTTTCGAGAATGGCAATTTTGCATCGATGCCTCCGCGCGGCTATGCGCAGGGCATGATTTCGAGCTATGCGCGCTTTTTGGGCCTCAATCCGCGGGAGGTCGTCAATGCCTACTTTGACGACCTGATGGCATACGAACGCGAGACGTCGCAGCAGGGCGGTCGTTTTCAGGACGCCGCCGGCTACGTCAATTCGCGTTCCTCGGTCGATAACGGGCGCTTCCTGATGGTTCAGGGCGGTCGTTCGACCCGCTATGGACAGCGTCCTCAGCAGGCCGGTTATATCACCGAGACGGGTTCGGGCGAGGAGATTCGCTCACAGCGTGACCGGTTCCGCAGTACGCCGATGCCCGAGGACCGTGCACTTCCCGCTGCTCGCGGCGTGGCGCGTGACCCTCGTGCCGGCTACGGCGACGGCGGCTATTCCGATCGCGGTTACCGTGGTGTCTCTACGGGACGCTCTCGCGGTGGCTATGCGGATGCCGATACCACGCAGGTGACGCCGCGTCTTCGCTCTCAATCACAGCCGTATGGCCAGCGCTCTTCGGCTCCGCGTTCGGGCCAGCGTGGCTATCAAGGCCGCGGTGAACTTGCGCCCCGCTCGGGTCAGCGCAGCCTTCAGGGCCAGGGTGGCTATCGCGGCCGTTCCGATAGCAATCGTGGTCGTATGCCTCAGGGAGGCGGCCGCAACAGTTCCAGTCGTGGACGCGGCGGATCACGTACTCCTCAAAATAACGGGCTCGATCCGCGTATCGTCTACGCCGGCATCGGTGCCGTGGTGTTGCTGCTGATTGTGCTCATCGTGGTGCTTCTGCGCGGCTGCGCATCTTCGGCGCCCGAGAACACGCCCGAGACGCCCACTGCTACCAAGACGACGACCAAGAAGTCTTCTAAGAAGACCGAAACGGTCGACGAGGACGAAGACACCGATGAGGCGACGGATGAGTCGACAGATTCGGACGCTACCAAGACGACGGCCAAGAAGGAAGAGAACGAGGTCACGAAGGTCAAAGTCTCCGTTGCCAAGGGAAAGACCGCGTGGATTGAGGTCAAGGTCGACGGCAAGTCGGTCTATGGCGCTCAGGCGACTGGCCCCTTTGAGCAGGAGTACACGCCCGAGTCCTCGATCGAGATCACCACGTCCAAGCCTTCCGATGTCACCGTTACCAAGAACGGTGAAAAGGTCCGTTACGATACCAAGACCTCGGGCGTGGCGCGCGTGACGATCACCGTTCCCAAGAAGGAGACGTCTGATTCCGAGAATGGTGAAAGTTCTGATGGTACCGACACCACCGATGGTACCGATACCACCGACGGTACCGATGCCCAGTCCACGGATGGCGCCGATACCGCAACTGACGGTCAGACACCCACCGATTCTACCGACAATTCGTACGATAGCTACTAGGCCGCTCGTACGCGAAAGGAAACATCATGGCTAAAGATTCCAGCTTCGACGTCGTGTCCGAGGTCAACATGCAAGAGGTCGACAACGCCTTCCAGCAGACCACGCGCGAGATTTCCCAGCGCTATGACCTTAAGGATTCCGGCGCCACAATCGAGCTTTCGAAGGGCGACAAGCTCTTTACGATCAACGCCCCGGCCGACTTTGTCTCCAAACAGATTGTTGACGTGCTGAGCTCCAAGCTCATCAAGCGCGGCATCGACCTCAAGGCTGTCTCGTGGGATGCTCCGCAGGCGGCATCGGGTGGCACCGTGCGCGTGCTCGGCCATATCGTCGAGGGTATCGACCAGGCGACCGCCAAGAAGATCAACAAGGACATCAAGGATCAAAAGCTCAAGGTCAAGGTGACCATCGAGGCCGACAAGCTGCGTGTTTCCTCTGCTTCGAAGGACGCGTTGCAGACCGTGATTCAGTTCCTGCGCGACCAGGACTACGGCCAGCCGCTGCAGTTCACCAACTACCGCTAATATCAATCGAAAGGACCGCTCTCCAACATGGATACACCGTTGGGCTCCGTGCTCTACATCACCCTCGGGTGCGCTAAGAACGAGGTTGACACCGACCGCATGCGTTCTCTTTTGACCGCCGCGGGCTACGAGGAGGCATTCGACCCGCAGGGTGCCGATATCGCCATCGTCAATACTTGCTCGTTCCTCGCCTCCGCAACGTCCGAGAGCATCGAGACCACGCTCGAGCTCGCCAACGAGGTTCAGGACGGCGTTCGTTCTTGCCCTATCGTCATGTGCGGCTGCGTGCCGTCGCGCTATGGCGATGACCTGCCTGACGAGCTGCCCGAGGTCGCTGCCTTTGTGAAGGCCGACGAGGAAGACGGCATCGTGGCGGTCATCGATGGCGTGCTGGGTGTCGAGCGCGAGATTGCAGCCTATATCCCGCAGGTCAAACGTACCGTCGAGGGTGCTGTCGCCTACGTCAAGATTTCCGATGGCTGCAACCGCTTCTGCAGCTTCTGCATGATTCCCTACATCCGCGGCCGCTATCATTCGCGCAATGCCGAGAGCATCATCTCCGAGGTGCGCGACCTGGTTGCCGGCGGTGTGCGCGAGATCGTGCTGATCGGCCAGGACACGGGCATCTGGGGTACCGACTTTGCCGACGAGGAAGTCGCCGATGGCTCGCCGCGCAATCTGGCGCAGCTGCTGCGTGCCGTCGCCGAGGCCGTGCGCCCGCACAACGTCTGGGTCCGCGTGCTCTATCTGCAGCCCGAGGGCATGACTGACGAACTCATCGAGACGATTCGCGATACGCCCGAGGTGCTGCCCTATATCGATATCCCCGTGCAGCACTGCGACGCGCGCATTCTCAAGGCCATGCGTCGCTCCGGTTCGCGCCAGGAGCTCGAGGATCTGTTCCGCGACCTTCGCGAGCGCATCCCCGGCATCGTGATTCGTTCCACGGCCATGGTCGGCTTCCCGACCGAGACCGACGACGAGTTCCGCGATCTTATCGACTTTATGGACACCGTCGGCTTTGACTACACGAGTGTCTTTGCCTACTCGCAGGAGGAGGGCAGCCTGGCCGCTAAGATGGAGGGTCAGGTCGACGAAGAGGTCAAGCTCGAGCGCGCCCAGGAGGCCATGGACCTGGCCGAGTCGCTCGGTTTTGCCGCCACCGCCGCACATGTGGGCGAGCGCGCCCAGGTGATCGTCGACGGTATCGAGGAGACTGAGGACGGCGCCGAGCTGATTGGTCATGCCTGGTTCCAGGCGCCCGATTCCGATGGCGCGGTGCACTTGGACGCCAGCGAGGCGTCCGTGGGCGATATTCTGACTGTCGAGTTTACCGATAGCTTCTGCTATGAGCTTATCGGCCATGTTGTGGAGTAGGAGAGCGTCGTGTCAAACGAGAGCAATAAGGAACTGACGAGTGTTTGGACGCCCGCCAACATCGTGACGTGCGTTCGCATCGTCTTTATCCCGGTGTTCATGATCGTGTCGGCGCTTTCTCACACGAGTGTTGCCGGTACGGATTGGAGCACCTTCGACGGCCCGCTCGCTGCCGCTGCCTTCATTCTGTATGTGATCCTGTCGTGCACCGATAAGGTCGACGGTTATCTGGCGCGTTCGCGCAACGAGATCACCGACTTCGGTAAGTTCTTGGATCCCATCGCCGATAAGCTGCTGGTGTTCTCGGCCCTGCTGCTGTTCTTGGATTTTGGCGCAGTGACCGTGTGGTCCGTGTTCATTATCCTGTTCCGTGAGCTTCTGGTGAGCGCCCTTCGCATGGTCGCGAGTGCGGCCGGTGTGGTCGTTGCGGCCGATAAGCTCGGCAAGTACAAGACGGCAACCACGATGGTCTCCATTTGCGGTTACCTGTGCGTTTTTGCTATGGCCGGCTTGCACCTTGGCCCGGTGGCGCTAACGCTCGGCATCTACTCGGTGTCGCGCTTCCTGTACGCCGTTGCCGTTGTCCTGACCGTTATCTCGGGCGCCCAGTACTTCTGGAACTGCCGCAAGATTGTCTTTTCGGTCTAGGTCCTGGTGGGTATGACGGACTCTTTTGAGCAGATTTCCGCACATAACGAGGAGCTGGCGCGTGATATTGTCGAGCGCGCGAGCGCTCGGGGCGTGACGGTTTCGACGGCTGAGTCGCTGACGGCAGGTATGATCGCCTCGACGATTGCCGATATCCCGGGCGCCTCGGCGGTGCTGCGTGGCGGTGCGGCGACCTATTGCGATGAGATTAAGCATCGTGTTCTTGGTGTTGAGCAGGAGACGCTCGACCGCTATACAGCGGTGTCGCATCAGACCGCGCGCGAGATGGCGGTGGGTTCGCTGGAGCTGTACCAGAGCGATATTGCAGTGAGCGCAACAGGTTATGCCGGCCCCGGCGGTGGCACTGAGGACGATCCGGCGGGCACTTTCTATATTGGCTGGGCGCATCGTTCCGCCGATGGGGGCGTGCCGGTCGTGGACTCTGTGCGCTGCCACTATGAGGGTGACCGTTCGTGTGTTCGTGCCCATGCGGTCACGGAGGCATTGGGTCGCATTGCCCTGGTGCTCAACTCTATGGAATAGACGTGTTTTAAGGGGCCTTAGGGCCCCTTAATTGTGGAGATAGGGACCTCTGACAAATTTAGCGTTTGTGCTGGTTGTAGATGTATTTTTGCCTGCCTTGTTCATATTTGGTCCTTTGTGGTCAAGTATTTGGTCAGTGTTTGATCGGCGTTTGGTTGGGTTTTGGAAAGACCGCCTGCATATGATTGGCCTGAACGGTTGACCACGAACAGCCGTTCGTTTATTATCGATGCAGGTTGTTAAGAGGAGGGCTATTCATGGCCAAGAATTCAGGTCCCGTACGTACCGTTCATGCTCGCACGACGGGTAAAGAGCGCGATGAGATGATCGCCACCACCAAGGCCGAGATCGAGAAGAAATTCGGCCAGGGTTCCATCATGAGGTACGGCGACGATGGCCCCGAGCTCGAGGTCGAGGCCATTCCCACGGGCGCCCTGGCCCTCGATGCCGCGCTGGGTATCGGCGGCGTGCCGCGCGGCCGTATCGTCGAGATTTACGGTCCTGAGTCCTCCGGTAAGACGACGCTTTCGCTCGAGATCCTGGCCGAGGCCCAGGCAATGGGTGGCGTTGTGGCATTTATCGATGCCGAGCACGCGCTTGATCCCACGTATGCCGCGCGCATCGGCGTGGATATCGACGAGGTGCTCATTTCCCAGCCCGATACGGGCGAGCAGGCGCTCGAAATCGTTGACATGCTCGTGCGTTCCGGCGCCATCGATGCCATCGTCGTCGACTCCGTCGCCGCGCTGACCCCGCGTGCCGAGATCGAGGGAGAAATCGGCGATACTACGGTCGGTCTTCAGGCTCGCCTGATGAGCCAGGCGCTCCGCAAGCTCGCCGGCTCGCTGTCCAAGTCCAACACGACGTGCATCTTCATTAACCAGCTGCGTGAGAAGATCGGCGTCATGTTCGGCAACCCCGAGACTACGACGGGCGGCCGCGCCCTTAAGTTCTTCTCTTCGGTGCGTATCGACATTCGCCGTATCGACAGCATTAAGCTTAAGGACGAGGTTATCGGTAACCGCGTGCGCGCCAAGGTCGTTAAGAACAAGGTGGCAGCTCCGTTCCGTTCTGCTGAGTTCGACATCATGTACGGTACGGGCATCTCTAAGGAGGGCTCGATTCTGGACATGGCTGTCGAGTGCGGCATCTGCAAGAAGATGGGCTCCTGGTTTGCCTATGGCGAGGATAAGCTCGGCAACGGTCGCGAGGCCGCCAAGGCGTTCCTGCGCGACCACCCCGATTGCGCTGACGAGATTGAGCATAAGGTCCGCCTTGCCTGCGGACTTGAGTTTGATGACGATGCTCCTTCCGAGGTCGAGCTGACCGATCAGCCTGCGCCTGAGGAGTTTGACGAGCTTTACGCCATCGATGGTTCCGCCATGCTCGATGATGACGACGAGTAGCGGTTACGCTCATGTCGTATACGGTGACCGAGGCCACGGCCGTCTTTCCCGATAAGAAGGCGGCTTCCTCGTTCTCGAGCGGGTATGCGTCCAAAAAGCCTTGCGCACATATCGATTGTGAGCTTGAGGGCGGTTTTGAGCGGTCTATTTGGATTCCCGTGCGGGTCGCGCGGCTGTATGTCAAAAACCGCCCCGATCTTCCCTGTGATTGGGACAACTTTCGTGAGGCGGTGCAGCTCATCGAGCGTAAATGTGCACTTACCATGGTGACCGAGATGCTATCGCGCCGCGACCATGCGACGGGTGAGGTCCGTGACAAGCTGGCTCGCTACGGCTTTCACCAGCCCGCGATCGATTTCGCCGTCGAACGCGCCACCGAGTATCACTTTTTAGACGAGAACCGCTTTTGCTCGTACTTTATCGAGGAGCGCAAGCGGCGCGGTTGGGGACAGCGCAAAATCGAGACCGAGCTCAAGCGCCGTCATGTCGTGCTCGATGACATTCCCGGTTATCCCGAGGATTATTTTGCCGTCGAAGACGATTTGGCGCGTGCGTCAGCCCTGCTCGCCAAGCGGCGTGTTCCAGAGACGCGCGGATTCGAAAAACTGGTTCGGTTTTTGATGGGCAAGGGCTTCTCGTATCACATCGCCGCCGATGCCGTTAAGGCACGTCTCGATGCCGAACGCGAGGAATGTGCGGTTTAGGCGTATGCGTTTTGTGACCCTGCCGTTCACCGCGTTTTAGCCGCCGTGCCGGGGCCATTTATTTGACAGTTGTTGTGGTTCAACGTACGATAAACACTGTCATTTGCTTTGTGATATGTGCTCATCTGTGATGAGTTTGTTTATATGTTTATCTGTATCCGACCCGCATAAGCTGCGCCCATATTACTCAAATGTCGCGAGCCGTTCGTAAGGACGGTTCGCTTTGTTGTGTAACGAATCCATAAAAAGGAGTGAGCATGCCTATCATCGCAGCGCTCGTTGGCATCGTTTTGGGTGCCATCGCCGCCATTGCCTACATGCGCACCGCCAAGCAGGGTAGTCTTCACGAGGCCGACGAAAAGATCCAGTCGGCACACGCACAGGCTGAGTCCCTGATCGGTGATGCTAAGCGTCAGGCCGAGACCCTCAAAAAAGAGGCTCTGCTCGAGGCTAAAGAGGAGATCATCAAGAACAAGCAGGCCGCCGAGGCCGAGGACAAGCAGCGTAAGAGCGAGATTCGTACGCTCGAGAACCGTGTGATGCAGCGCGAGGAGTCCCTTGATCGCCGAAACGACGCTCTCGACAAGCGTGAGCACCAGCTGTCCAGCCAGGCCGGTCAGGTCGAGAAGCGCTCCCGCGAGCTCGAGGAGCTCTGCGCCAAGCAGACCTCCGAGCTCGAGCGTATCGCCGACCTGACCCGCGAGGACGCCCACAAGGAGCTCCTCGATAAGGTTCGCGGCGAGGTCACCCACGAGGCTGCCACGATCATTCGCGAGTCCGAGCAGCAGGTTCGCGCCGAGTGCCACAAGACCGCCCAGGAGATTCTGTCCCTGGCGATTCAGCGCTGCGCTGCCGACCACACAGCCGAGGTCACCGTTACCTCCGTGCACATTCCCTCTGATGACCTCAAGGGCCGTATCATCGGTCGCGAGGGTCGCAACATCCGGACCTTCGAGCAGGTTTCCGGCGTCAACCTCGTGATCGACGACACGCCTGAGACCGTCGTTCTTTCGAGCTTCGACCCGGTCCGTCGTGAGACCGCCCGTGTTGCCCTCGAGAACCTCATCGCCGACGGCCGCATTCACCCCGCCCGCATCGAGGAGATGTATCACAAGGCTGCCGACCTGGTTCAGCAGCGCGTGCGCGAGGCTGGCGAGCAGGCTGCCTTCGATACCGGCATCCACGACCTGCACCCCGAGATCGTCAAGACCCTTGGTGCCCTGCGCTACCGTACCTCGTTTGGCCAGAACGTTCTTCAGCACTCCCTCGAGGTCTCTGATCTGTGCGGCGTGATGGCTTCCGAGCTTGGATTTGACGTTGTGACCGCCAAGCGCGCCGGCCTGCTGCACGACCTGGGCAAGGCAATCGACCACGACGTTGAGGGCCCGCATGCCGTCATCGGCGCCGAGTTTGCCCGCCGTTATGGCGAGAAGCCCGTTATAGTTCATGCTATCGAGGCTCACCATGCTGATGTCGACCCTAACACGGTGCTCGATGTCCTGGTACAGGCCGCTGATGCTGTCTCTGCTTCTCGCCCCGGTGCCCGTCGCGAGTCTGCCGAGAACTACATCAAGCGTCTCGAGAAGCTCGAGGAGATCGCCAACTCCCATGAAGGCGTCGAGCGTACCTATGCCATGCAGGCTGGTCGCGAGGTCCACGTCATGGTTCAGCCGGACAAGATCTCCGATGCCCAGTCCACGGTCCTGGCTCACGATATCGCCCATCAGATCGAGGAAGAGATGGAGTATCCCGGTCAGGTGCGCGTCGTCGTGATTCGCGAGAGCCGCGCTGTCGATATCGCTAAATAACATGAGCGACGCGAACGAGCTCATCTCATTTATCGCGTCGATGTCGGGGGAGGGCAACCTTCGCGTCGAGGAGAACCTTGGCGAGGGTTATGTCCGCCTCCGCGTTTCGGAGGCCGAGCGGCGCCAGGCAAAGCACGACATTCAGCATGTCGAGGATATCGTCATCGAAATGCTCCGTAATGCTCGCGATGCTGGCGCCGACAAAGTCTATCTCGCTACGACCAAGGAAGATGGCGTCCGCACGCTTGTCTTTCTGGATAACGGTTCTGGCGTTCCGCAGGATATGCAAGAGCGAATCTTCGATGCCCGCGTTACCTCCAAGCTCGAGAGCATGAAGATGGACCGTTGGGGCGTTCACGGTCGTGGCATGGCATTGTTTTCGATCAAGCAGAACACCGACGAGGCTCGTGTGGTCACGTCCGGTGTCGATCTTGGTTCAGCCTTTAAGGTGAGCGTTGCGGCCGACCGCCTCAGTGAGCGCGCCGATCAGTCCAGCTGGCCTCAGGCCGTGAAGGACGAGGACGGACGTTATGTCTGTGCTCGCGGCCCGCATAATATTATTCGCGCTGCTTGTGAGTTTGCGCTCGAGGAGTTGCGTGGTTGCGATGTCTATCTTGGTTCTCCGTCTGAGATTGCCGCGACCCTTTATGCTCAGGCGTCCAGTCGGCTCGATACGTCGCGTCTCCTGTTCATTGATGATGAGAGCGAGCTTCCGGTTGTCGACCGTTTAGGCCTTGCCTCTGATGCCGAGGACTTTATCCGTATCTGTTCGGGTTTGGGTCTTGAGATGTCCGAGCGCACGGCCCATCGTATTTTGGCAGGGCAGATTAAGCCCGTTCGCGGTGTGACCGCGCGTCTGCTGCGCGAGCGTGATTCGTCCTCGCATGCGCCGGCTCCTGTCGATCTCGCGAAGGATCGTCGCGGGCTACGTATTGCCAAGGATGACATGGCACAGTTTTCGCGTGCTGTGGAGCGCGACTTTAATGATCTTGCCGCCCGGTACTATCTCAACCTTTGCGGCGACCCAAAGATTCGTGTTTCGCGTGATCGAATCACTGTGACTTTCGATCTTGCCAAAGAGGAATAGTGCCTTTACCGAGTCCACTCGGTACGATACAGTTATTGCAGTTAAAACGTACTTTTAAACGCAGGAGTTTCTTCATGGATTGCCTGAAGGTATCAAGCAAATCATCGCCCGCGTCCGTTGCCGGCGCCATCGCCGGCATGGTCAAGGATGGTGTGCCCGTCAACATCCAGTGTGTCGGCGCTGGTGCTGTCAACCAGGCCATTAAGGCCGTGGCTATCGCGCGCGGTTTTTTGATTCCAACCGGTTTTGATATTTCCTGCGCGCCCGTGTTCTCCGACATCCTCATTAACGGGGAGTCGCGCACGGCCATCCGCCTTTCTATCTACGTTCACCAGATCAATCGAGCTGCTATGGATAACGTCGTCATGGATGATGTTAAGCCTGTGGCATAGCTTCTGCTTGCCTCGATTCGCCTCCCTTCCATCGTTAGGACTTATGCACATGGACCAGCGTTCCGTACGCGATATTCTTGCCGGTAAAACCTACTTTATCCGCACCTTTGGCTGCCAGATGAATCAGCACGACTCCGAGCGTGTGAGCGGTCTGCTTGATTCGTATGGCTGCCTCATGGCGCTCGATCCCGCGCATGCCGATATCGTTGTCTTCATGACATGCTGTGTGCGTGAGGCCGCCGATACTCGCCTGTACGGTCAGTGCAATTCCTGCAAAAGCCTGCCGCCTTCGCCTTCGGGCAAGCGTGTGGTTGCCGTGGGCGGCTGCATTGCGCAGCGTGATGGCGAGGGCCTGCTCACCAACGTCGATAACGTCAATGTCATCTTTGGCACGCATTCTATCGCACATGTGGCCGAGCTCATTGCCGAGGCGTTCCTTGACGGCAAGCGTCATATCCGCACCAATGAGCATGAGGATACGGATGCCATGAGCATGCCGTGGCATCGCGAGACCCAGTATCACGCCTGGGTGCCCATCATGACGGGCTGCAATAATTTCTGCACCTATTGCATCGTGCCGTACGTGCGCGGTCGCGAAAAGAGCCGCCCCTTCGAGGAGATTGTCGACGAGGTGACCGGTTTGGTGCGCCAGGGCGTGCGTGAGATTACGCTGCTGGGCCAAAACGTTAACTCATATGGTCGCGATCTGTTTGGCAAGCCGCGTTTTGCCGATCTGCTGCGTGCCGTGGGCGATACGGGTGTGGAGCGCATCTTCTTTACGTCTTCGCATCCCAAGGATCTTCTCCCCGAGACCATCGACGCCATGGCCGAGACGCCTGCCGTTATGCCGCAGCTGCACCTGGCCGTCCAGTCAGGTTCGACACGGATCCTCAAAGAGATGAATCGCCGTTATACACGCGAGGACTATCTGGGCCTGGTCGATCGCATCCGCAATCGCATGCCCGATATCGCGCTCTCGACTGACATTATCGTTGGCTTCCCGGGCGAGACTGAAGAAGACTTTGAGCAGACGCTCTCGCTTGCCGAGACGGTTCGCTATGCCCAGGCCTATACCTTCATTTATTCCAAGCGCGCCGGTACCCCGGCCGCAGAGATTGACGATCCTACGCCGCATGAGGTTATTCTCGAGCGTTTCAACCGCCTGGTTAAGGTTATCGAGACCACGGCACACGAGTATAACCAGGGTGAGCTTCATACTGTGGTTCCGGCGCTCATTGAGGGAACGAGTAAAAAGAACGACGCGGTCCTGCTGGGCAAGAGTCCCAAGAATCAGACCGTGCATGCGCCTATCCCCGAGGGTTACAGCATCGATCAGCTTGTTGGCAAGATCGTTGATATTGACGTTGACGTTGCCAAGACCTGGTATTTGTCCGGCTCCGTTGTGGGCGAGCCGCGCTAATGGTTTCTTTCGGGGCAGGTCTTTCCGCCGTTGCGATCGTCGGTCCGACGGCGGTTGGTAAGAGTGATGTTGCCGACCGTTTGGCCGCTCGTCTTTCGTCCGAAGTGCTGTCGTGCGATGCGATGCAAATCTATCGCGGCATGGACATCGGTACCGCAAAGATGACGCCCGATGAGTGTACGGCGCCGCTGCGTCTCGTCGACATTGTAGAGCCTGGTGTGGCATATTCTGCTGCGCTTTATCAGGCTGACGCTCGCGCGCATGTTGAGCGCTTGCTGGGCGAGGGCCGCCTACCGGTGTTTTGCGGAGGTACGGGGCTGTATCTCAAGGCCGCCCTCGATGAGATGGACTTTCCCTCGGGTGAACTTGAGGACGATCGCCGTGTGGGCTATCAGGAGCTTGCCGAGCGTATTGGCGAGGAAGAACTGCATGCCCTGCTTGCCGAGCGCGACCCAGAATCGGCTGCTGTTATTCATCCCCATAACGTGCGCCGTGTGATTCGTGCGCTCGAGATGCATGATGATGGTATCTCCTATGCACAGCAAAAAAGTCAGTTTAGCGTTCCGCGCGAGCATTATCATGCTCTATGGTTTGGTCTGACGCGTAATCGCGAGGTGCTCTACGAGCGCATTAACCTGCGTGTCGATCTGATGTTTGAACAGGGTCTTGTTGATGAGGTTCGCGGTCTTATGGACCAGGGGCTGGGAGATGCCCTGACTTCGATGCAGGCAATTGGCTATAAAGAGATCATTGATGCTTTCAATGGCGTGATTTCTATGGATGAGGCTCGCGAACTCATTAAAATGCGTTCGCGTCGTTATGCCAAGCGTCAGCTTTCGTGGTTTAAGCGCGATGACCGTATCGTGTGGTTCGATATGGACGAGTTTACGATCGATGAGGTCGTTGAGGACATCCTGCATCGTATTGAGGCTGCCTAATGGCCCGTTTCCCCCTTGTTCCCACGGCACCCGAGCCCGAGCGTGCCATATTAGTTGGTGTTGAGTGGCGCGACAATGCGTGGCCGCTCGATCGTTCGCTTGACGAGCTTGAGCGCCTGGCCCATACGGCTGGCGCCCAGTGTGTGGCGCGTTTGTCACAGCGTCTGGTTAAGCCGTATCCAAAATCGTTTATCGGTTCCGGTAAGGTTGAAGAGCTGTGCGGCCTGGTACATCGTATGGATGCCGATGTCGTTATTTTTGACGACGACCTGACGCCCTCGCAGCAATCCTATTTGGAGAAAGCCGTGGGCGAGCCGGTAAAGATTATCGATCGTACGGCACTGATCTTGGATATCTTTGGCCTTCATGCTCAGACGCGTGAGGGGCGCCTACAGGTACAGCTGGCACAGCTTCAATATCTGTTGCCCCGTCTGCGTGGCATGTGGAGTCATCTCGCCAAGGAACAGACGCGCGGCGGCATCGGTTCGCGCTTTGGCCAGGGTGAAAGCCAGCTCGAGGTTGACCGTCGCTTGATTCGCAATAAGATTGCCGCGCTTCGTCGTGAGCTCAAGCAGGTTGAACAGCGTCGCGATGTCCAGTCCAAGAGCCGCATTGAGTCACCGGCGTTTCGCGTCGCGTTAGCCGGTTATACCAATGCCGGTAAATCGACGTTGCTCAATCGCCTGACCGGCTCTACGGTACTTTCGCAGGACAAGCTGTTTGCTACGCTCGACCCGACGACGCGTTCGTATCGCCTGCCCGGCGGTCGCGGCATGACGATTACCGATACCGTTGGCTTTATTCAAAAGCTACCGCATGGTCTCGTTGATGCTTTTAAGTCCACGCTGTCTGAGGTTCTTGGTGCCGATCTGATCCTTAAAGTTGTGGATGCCTCTGACGAGGACTACGAGCGCCAGCTCGAGGCAGTCGATCGCGTTCTTGACGAGATCGGTGCCGGCGAGCGTTTGACGCTTACGGTGTTCAATAAAATCGATCTTCTCGATAGCGTTGATCGATTGAGTTTCCGTCGTCGCTATCCCGAGGCCGTGCTGTTCTCGGCCCAGACGGGCGAGGGACTCGACGATCTCGTCGACCGTATTGCTCGTGAGGCGGCTGCCACCGATGTGTTGCTCTCCGCTGATATCCCGTATCGCGAGGGCGCCCTCATCACGCTGGTGCATGAACAGGGAACCCTTTTGCACGAGGAATATCTTGAGGGCGGCGTTCGTATTGTTGCGAAGCTGCCGGCTCGTATCGCGCCGCGGCTCAAGCGTTATCGCACCGAGTAGAAGAGCTCCAAAATGCCCAGAATGATGGGCTGATGCAGCAGATAAAAGGGGAGTGTATGACGTCCAAGGCTGGCGAGCGCCGGGACGGGATTGGCGTAGGCCCAGCTTGGGGCGGTCTTATCGATTCCCTGCGCTATATGTGCGGCGAAGTATCCTGCAAGATACATAAAGATAAACGGGATGATGGGGTAGTAATCACCTGAGACAAACCCAGGGCTCGGAAATCCTAGCCATGCCAGGTATGGGACAGGGTAGGTCGTTTTGGGGATGCTCCAGGTGAGGGCAAACAACACAAGGCATAGGGACATGCCCCATCTCGCCGATATCTTCTTAAGGGCGGGATCGGTCAACGCCACAATGCCGGTACATGCGGCCATGCAGTAGATGATGCCAAAATTAACAGAATCGTCAACTGAGACAAGTGTTGTTGCCAACCAGACGACGAGTGCTGCTAAGGCGTATTTGGCGGCACGTTTGATATTGTTGCGCGAAAGGGTGCACATCCAACCCGCGATAAATAAAAATATCCAGCTGATGCTGGCGCGCCAGATGTCTTGAAAGACGGTCTGAGTAAACCAGGGCATATCCCAGCCGTACAGGTAGGCGAGATCGTAGCAAGCGTGAAAACCTGCCATTGAAATCATCGTAAACCCGCGGACGGTATCAAAGATGGTGATGCGTTTTTGCATTACGAGAACCGGCGCATCAAGCCGACGACTTTGCCCAGGATAACGGGATTTGTTGCATAGATAGGCTCCATGGTGTCATTCTCAGGCTGCAGGCGTACGCGTCCCTGCTCCTTGTAGAACGTCTTGACGGTCGCTGAACCATCAATCATGGCCACGACAATTTCGCCGTTCATGGCACTCTTTTGTTCACGGACGATGATGTAATCGCCATTGAAGATGCCGACATTGATCATTGAGCTCCCATGCACCTCAAGGATAAAGGAACCCTGATCAGTGGCGATTTCGGTCGGGATAGTAAAAGTGTCTTCGATATTCTGTTCGGCCAGAATGGGGATCCCAGCCGCGACTCGACCAACGAGCGGTAGCGAGACCGTCCCGCGAGGTGCGGTGGGCTCGTCAGATTTAGAAATTGAGACAGAGGAACCGTCCTCGTTAAAGAGTTCCAGGGCGCGCGGTTTGGTGGCATCGCGCTTGAGTAGCCCGCGCGCCTCCAGGGCAGATAGATGGGCATGCACGGTGCTGGGGGAGGAAAGGCCCACGGCAGAAGCCATCTCGCGCACGCTGGGCGGATAACCCTTCTCCTGCTGATATTCCTTGATGAAGTCGTAAATTTGCTGCTGACGCTTGGTAATTTTGCGAGCCATCAGGGCATCCTCTCTACCAATGTCAAACAAATGTTCGAATTTTGCTTGACAGGAACAACTGTTCGAAGATAATAATAACCGAACATTCGTTCTCGCGCTAGACATTTTTGTCCGCGCGGCTTGATAAAACTGTTCTCAGCAAAACACGCGAGAGGAGAACATGATGAACGCAACGAATATGATCCAGGGAAACCTCGCCCTTAAGCTCGAGACGCCTGCGGAACCCACTTTTACGGTTGTTCAGGGTGGCCGCTCCGGCTTTCAGCCTTTGACCGTAAAGCCTGCTCGCAATCAGCAGGCTGTAGTCGCGCCGGCCCGCGTTGCCCTGAAGGTTCCGACGATTGTCGCCGTTGCCGTTGCGCTTACGCTCTTCTTTGTCCTCGCTACATCGGTCTTTAGCGCTCGTCACGCCGCGTATGCCGAGTCCGTTTCCAATGTTACCTACGAGACCATTCGCGTTCAGCCTGGCGATTCTCTTTGGTCGCTTGCCGAGGAATATCCAATCGAAGGCCTTTCCACGCAAGAGACTTCCGACATGATCCGTAACGTCAATCATCTGGAGCATGGTTCGCTCGCCGCCGGTGCGCATCTTAAGGTTCCTGCTCGTTCGTAATCATTATCGCGCTGCGCATGGTACCCTTGTTATCGTTTAAGAGGAGGTACCATGCGCTGTCCTAAATGCGGCAAGGCACATACCCGCGTCGTTGATTCCCGTATGCAGGAGTCAAATAACACCATTAAGCGCCGTCGCGAATGTTGCTCGTGTAACTACCGCTTTACAACGTTCGAGCGATGCGAAGACCCAATTGAGGTCATTAAGTCGGACGGAACTAAGCAGCGGTTCGATCGCAATAAGCTGCTCGTCGGCTTGATGCGCGCCACCATCAAGCGTGATATCGACACTAAGAAGCTCAATGAGATTATCGACGACATCGAGGTCGAGCTGCGCTCTCGCACGCTGACGGCCGTCACGTCGCATGAGTTGGGTGACATGGTGCTCAAACGCTTGGCCAAGATCGACAAGGTGGCGTACATCCGCTTTGCCTCGGTCTACCGCGATTTCAAAGACGTCGATGAGTTTCTGCAAGAGCTCGACAAGCTAAGGTGATTCCATGTCCAACATTACCCTCAACATAAAGCGTCTCGATCCCACCGTCGAGCTTCCCAAATACGCCCATCCCACCGATGCCGGCTTGGATCTGCGCTCCAACGAGGACTGCGTCCTGAAGCCTTTCGAACGTCGTCTGGTCTCTACTGGGCTGGCTATCGCCCTGCCCGATGGCTACGCCGGCTTCGTCCAGCCCCGCAGCGGTCTCGCCATCAAGCAGGGCCTGTCTATAGTCAACACGCCGGGCCTCATCGACGCCCACTACCGAGGAGAACTCAAGGTTATCCTCATCAACCTGGATCCCTCCAACAACATCAAAATCAACAAAGGCGACCGCATAGCCCAACTCGTCATCCAAGAAGTCCCCACGGTCAACCTCATAGAAGTAGAAGAACTAGACGAAACCGATCGAGGCAACGGAGGCTTCGGCTCCAGCGGCGTCGCCTAGGGCGCTCGTATCCCTCCCACCCGGGGCTTACCTATATCATTCCATGCTCAAACATTCTCGCGTCGCTTCGCTCGCTGCGAAACTGCGCGTGGAACGATATAGGTAAGCCCCGGGCGGGCGGCTACTCGCTTGAAACAATATTTACTTTTCTAGTAAGCCGATGCGACAAAGGGGCTGTCCCTTTGTCGCATCGGCTTACTGTATTTATATTTTCCTGTTTTACCTTTGCAGGTTCTAATGGAGGGGATACCGAAGTAGCTGCTAGTAAGTAAACGCAGCCGCTCTGTCGGAGCCGCCCTTATATCGTTCCACGCGCAGTTTCGCAGCGAAGCGAGAATGTTTGAGCATGGAATGATATAAGAGCGGCTCCGACAGAGCGGCGGACATTCGACTAGCGGATATGAGCGGGTTTTCCGCCCCAGTAGAAGCGGCAGAAGGCTCGTTTGCGCTTTTGGGGTTTGCCTACGAGCTCCATGGTTGCGATGGCTATGTCTTCGGCTGCGCGTGGACGGCGCAGGACTTCGCCGTTGATGAGTAGCGCTTTGAGCGACTCAGGGTGGTCGTGCAGGTGACGAAGCGTCACGATGAGTTCTCGTGCGGTGGTGACATGCATGCTGGCGCCCATGCCGGTGAGCATCGTGGTGTTGGCCTTTTCCTGACCGTATGATTTGCCCAGCAGGATCATCGGCAGATGTGCGCATAGGCACTCGGTGACCGTGAGTCCGCCCGATTTGAGGATTGCCAGGTCGCAGCCGTGCATGAGGGCCGCCATGTCGTCCACGTAGTCCAGAACCGTGACGTTGTCGAGCTTCATGGCGTCGAAGAGCGTCTTGAGTCGGGCGGCGTATTCCTTATCCTTGCCCGGTAAAAAGACAAAGTGCATGTCTTCAAAGCTGCGTAAGAAGGGGAGCGTGTGGTCCATCGCGGCACGGAAACGCACGTATGGTTGGGGCAAACTGGCGCCGGCCATCACCAATACGACGGTTTTGTCTATGGGGAGATTGAACTTGCTGAGCTCATCTTCGCGTTTGTAATCTGAATCGAAACCGGCTCGGATGGGGATGCCCGTTATGCGGATCTTTGACTCGGGAACCTTGCGCGGGCGCAGCGTTTCGGCCATAAACTCGTTGGCTACACAGAATAGGTCGGTGTCCTTGTGGGGCCAAAAGCCTTCGACTTCGTAGTCGGTCGGTACGCAGATGACCGGATAATCGATACCCGTAATTACGCGGGCGCCCACGGCGACATTGGCTGCTGTGATGTGCGTTGCGACCACGGCTATAGGCCTGCGACGACGAATATATTCGTTGAAGGCGGGGAACATAATTCGCGACCATGCCGTGCCGCCACCCCAGAGAAGATGTCCCGTAAGCGTATATCGCCAGGTCAGGTCGTAAATGGGGCGTGTGGCTCCCGTAAAAGAAGCCGCGGTCTTATTGCCGTCGAATTTAATACGTCCAAAATCAAGGATATCGAGCACTTCAATTTCAATATTCTCAGGGATTCCCTTGGTGCCGCGGATAAGGTCAAATGCTTGTGCAATCGCGTTGGCGGCGGCTTTGTGGCCCGATCCAACCGATGCGTGCACAATGGTTACCAGGGGTTTTTGTGTAGGTGAAACGGTCATTTGCTCCGGTTGGGGAGTGGCTTGCATGGGCAGGGGAGCGCTATTGCTCGTCTGCGTTTGATCCATCGATAACTCCCCTTCAGCTTTGTTACGCGATTTATCATTGTAGTGCATGAGTGTCATGTTCACGTAAATTTGGGTATGAGCGCAAAGAACGACAACGTTTCGACGAGAGGATTCTTCATGACTACCGATCAGCCGATTGATGTTGCGATTATCGGTGGAGGCCCCGCGGGCTATGCTGCCGCCATTTACGCTGCGCGTGCCAACCTGACGACGACCGTGATTGAGCAGGGCATGTCGGGTGGACAGATCGCCACGACCAATGAAGTCGAGAACTATCCGGGCATTCCGCTCTTGAGTGGCGCCGAACTCGGCGAGCGTTTTCAGCAACATGCAGAGGGGCTGGGAGCGCAGGTTACATGGAGCATGGTTACGGGTATCGATTACGATGCCGATGCAGCGCTGTTTACGGTGCATCACGATATGGGCGATACGCTTGCCTCGAGCGTTATCGCTTGCATGGGTGCCACGCCGCGTTCGGCAGGTTTCGCTGGCGAGGATACCTATCGCGGTCGTGGCGTTTCATATTGCGCAACATGTGACGGCATGTTCTTCCGCGGCAAACAGGTCTTTGTAATCGGTGGTGGCAATTCGGCATGCGAAGAGGCACTGTTCCTGTCAGACATTGCCAGCAGCGTGACCATCGTCCTGCGTCGCGATCAGTTCCGTGCGCCTGATGGTGTTGTTCAGAAAGTACTCGAAAAGGACAATATTACAGTTAGGTACCAAACTAGTATTGTTGAACTTTCTGGTGAAGCGATGCCAACGACGATCGCCTTTAAGGACAATGCATCCGGGGAAATTCATTCTGAGTCATTTGAGCCTGGCTCGTTTGGCATTTTTGTCTTTGCCGGCACGCAACCCCATACCGAGCTTGTTGAGCATTTAGTCAATCTGGCGCCTGATGGCGGCATTCTGACTGATGAATCCATGGCGACCCGCACGCCAGGTCTATTTGCTGCTGGCGATATCCGTTCCAAGCGCTTACGTCAGGTTGCGACCGCGGTTTCTGACGGAGCCATAGCAGCAACGAGCGCATACGCGTTTCTCCGCAGATAAGTACGATAATATATCTTATGTAAGGTTGCTATCTTTAAAACAAAGTGGTTGGACGGTGCATCAATGTGCTGTCCAACCACTTTTACTTTCCTGCTATATAGTATGCAAAACTAGATAACCTAGAATACAATATAGCTAATGAACGGAGGATCCTTATGAACCACGCCAAACGCGTTATCCCGATGTCCGATTCGTCGGTCAGCATTAAGCCTGAGGATATTCAGCCCACTGTGCTGCCCGATGCATTTATTCAGTCCGATATCGTGCGCAAACTCAATACGTTGAGTCTGCCGCGCTATGACCAGTTGCCCAATGTGACGCTCTACCGCGACCAGGTCATTGAGTATGTTGCGCTGTGGATGGAGCCGCTGTCTATTTGCGTTGAGCAGCCTATCATTACGCCATCGATGATCAATAACTACGTGAAGGTCGGTCTGGTGCCTGCTCCGGTCAAAAAGCAATATGGCCGCGAGCAGATTGCCCGCCTGATCGCTATCTGCATCTTTAAGCAGGTGCTACCTATTGCTGCGGTGCAGGCACTCTTTAATATTCAGCGTTTAAGCTACGATGCCCCGACGGCCTTTGATTATGTGGTCGATCAGCTCGAGGCATCGATTCGTTCGGCGTTTTCTGTCGAGCAGACGCCGGTTCCCGATACGGCGCATCAGGTAACGCGTGAGTCGCTGCTTGTGCGCAGTGCCGTATCGTCCTTTGTTTCGAAGGCGTACCTGATGAGCTATCTCAAGTTCAACGGGTTTAATAGCTAGCCGACGTATAAAACGGGCGGGACAAAGAGTCATCTGTCGCTTTGTCCCGCCCGTATTTTTTTTGCTTGGTTTGACTTTATTGGCCCGAAGCTACGCCCATGCCGTAGCCGATGATGAGGCCGTGCATCTCGGCGTAATAGGAATCCAGGCCATTGCAGGGCATGATGATGGTCTTGGAGCCGGGCCAATGCTCGACTATGCGGTCAGTAAGCGCCTGGGCTCCAGCTTCGTTCTCAACGTGATCGATGATGACCTCACCGCCTGTAAAGCCCTCGGCTTCCATAGTGTCGATGATCTTGTTGTGCATTTTCTTTTCGCCACGCGTGTGCCCCACGAGTTCGATTTTACCGGCCTCACTCGCCGTGCCCAAAATGCGGATATTGAGCTTGTTGGCAATGACGCCGGCTGCCTTAGGGATACGTCCGGCTTTGGCGAGGTTTTCGTAATTGCACAAGCTGAAGAGGATTTTGCTGTTCTGCTCAAGGCTATCGAAGTATGCGCAAGCGTCCTCGAATGCGACATCCGGATTGCTTGCAAGATAGCGGTCAAACAGCAAGAAAATGAGGTCCATTTTGCCGCCAGCTGCGCGTGAATTGACTAGATGAATCTGTCGGTCGGGCTCATCGGCAAGAACCATATCGCGAGCCGTGGCTGCCGCGTTGTAGCTGCCCGACACGCCCTCAGAGATCGGCATGCAGATGGTCTTGTCTGCCAATTTGAAGAGCTCGGCCCACTCCCCTACGCTGGGACAAGCGCTGGAAGAAGAGTTCGTCTCCGCCTGAACAGCGCAGTTGAGCTCATGCACATCGAGCGAAAGGTCATCGACGAATTCACGCTCCCCCACTCGAATTTTGAGGGGCGCAAATGCAAAGGTGGTATGGGGCGCGGTCGGTTGCCAATCGCGGAGGTTACAGCTTGAATCGGAGATAAGTGCCCAGCTCATAGAGGGTCCTTTCTAATTGTTCCCATTCAATTATAGCCATCTTGCAAATTGAATGTACGGCTATCTAGTTTTGAATACTAGATAGCCGTACAAGATTAGAGAAAAAAGAATGGACCTCGCGACTTAAAGCCACGAGGTCCACATTCACACGCTGTGTAAGATGACTTAATAGCGCACGAAGATGTAGTTATTGTTCATGCCGGCGGCAACGGAGCTGATGATGACACCCGTGTTGTAGTCGGAAGCATGAATCATCTGACCACCACCGATGTAAATGCCGGTGTGGTACGAGTTGACCACAACGTCACCGGGCTGCGGATCGGACACACGCGTCCAGCCCATAAAGGTACCCGTGGTGCCCAGACGGCAATAGCGACCAGTGAGGCAATAGCTAACAAAACCAGAGCAGTCGAAGCTGTTCGGGCCAATTCCGCCCCAGGAATAAGCGCAACCAAGCTTACTGTATGCACGCGAGACAACAGAACCGCCATCAACAGACTGGCTCGGAGCAGAAGGCGTCGGAGCCGGAGCGGGCGTGGAAGGCTGCGGCGTCGGAGCAGGTGCCGGCGTAGGAGCCGGAGTGTTGCCGCCCTGGTTGTTGTTATTGCTGGTCTGGCCACCATTGTTGGTGTTCTCGGTCGTACCGGCAGTCTCGTTGCTCACCGTGGCCTTCTCGGCGGTGCTGGCGTTGATGCCGGCCTGCAGCGCGGCGTTGGCCTCGGCCTCGGCGGCAAGTTCGGCCTGCAGCTGTGAATCCAGGGAGTTTACGACGTTCTGGGCTTCAGCCTGCTGAGCGTTAAGCTCGTCGACCTTCTTTTGCGTGGCGGCGACGTTCTTCTCCTGCTCGGTCTGCTTATCGGTGAGCTGCTGCTTAAGCTCCTTGACCTCTTGAATGGTCTGAGCCTGCTTGTCGGAAACTTTGCCGTAGTAGAACAGACGGTTGAGCATATCGCTCAGGTCATCGACACCCGTCAGAACCTGAAGCAGGCTCAGACCACCGGTTTTGTACTCGCCGGCGACATAGGTTGAGAGCTTGGCCTGACCATCGGCGATCTCCTGCTGCTTTTGCGTGATCTCGCCAGCAGTCTGATCGAGTGCCTGCGTCTGCGTGGCGAGCTCATCGTAAATCTGCTGGGTTTGGGTACCGATCTGCTCGAGCTTAGTACGAGCAGCGGCAAGGTCGGATGCGGTATCGGCGTAGGCAGGAGCCGCGAGGCCCAAGCCCAAAACACAAGCGAGGGTTGCCGTAGCAGCGCAGCGTGCCATGTTTTTGTGCGTGTTTGCTGTGCGCATGTAGCTTCCTTTCCAGTAACTAAGGGTAACGGCTAGTCCACCGTCACCAGGCTAAAGAGTTCCACATCGTCATCAGACGGCGTGAGCTTCTCGCGCGGGTTGAGAAACGCAAGCTCAAGGATACAACCGTAACCGATAAGCTTTGCGCCCATATCTCGCACCAGTTTACCTGTTGCCTCGACGGTTCCGCCCGTCGCGACCAAGTCGTCCAGAATCAACACGGTATCTTTAGAGCTGATAGCGTCGGCATGGATCTCAATTGAATCGGTGCCGTACTCGAGCTCGTAGCTCTGGCTTACGGTCTCGCGCGGCAGCTTGCCCGGTTTACGTGCGGGAACAAAGCCAGCGCCAAGGGCTACAGCCACCGGTACGCCAACCATAAAGCCGCGAGCCTCGGGACCCACGACCTTGGTGATTCCCATGCCGGCAAAGTGCTCGGCGAGGGCATCGGTCATGGCTTTGAGCGCCTCGGGATTGCCAAAGAGCGGCGTGATGTCTTTAAAGATGACTCCGGGCTCGGGATAGTCGGGGATGTCGACGATTTGAGATTCGAAGTCGTACATTACATGACCTTTCAATGGGTTGCCGAAATTTCGGCAGCGGTTATTTGCCCGCGGTGGCGGTGCCGGATTGCGAAGGGGCGACGACCTTGAGCGGCTTAACGAGAGAATCCTCGTGCGAAGCCGGTGCGGCTGTCTCTTCATTTTTGGCCTTGGTGGACTCGGAGCGAGTAATTTCCTCATCGAGTGCATCGATGTCGGCGTCCTCGACCACGGCGTTGAGCGACTCAAAAACGCGGTTCTTGAGCAGCGCAGTGTGCACACCTTCCGTCAGGTCGTGAAGCTTCTTAAACGCACGCTCGAGCTTGGCGTCGCGCTCGTCATCGGAGGTATCCATTCCGAGCATGCTCACGAGCACCTGCTCAAACATCGAGGACTCGCGGTTGGCGGAAGACACGTACTGACGCAGGTTGCGCGGCTCGATATGGAAGCGTGACAGCTCGGAGCAGTAGCGGATGATCGGGAAATCGCGACCATCGACAAGCTCGCGATTCTGCGGACTCTTGATGATGCGAATGAGGTCGTTCTCGGCGAGTGAGCGGATAAACGAAATCTCGACGCCCAGCATATCGGGAATGGTCTCGATGGGATGCAGCTTTTGCTTAGTCTCCTTGGGCTCCGTCTTGAGCGGAACATCGGACAGCAAGCCCACCTCGTAAGCGAGCGTTGACAGGTCCGTGGCGTTTTCCAAGCGCTGCTTAATCACGTTGAGCGGCATGTAGCGGGTCTTCTGCAAGTGCAGGATGACCTCCAGGCGATCAACGTCCTCCTTGGAGTACTGACGGTATCCCTTAGGCGTACGATGAGGGGTAATGAGCCCCTCATCCTCTAGAAATCTAATTTTTGAGTTCGAAAGATCGGGGTATGCGCCTCGAAGTAGGTTGACGACTTGGCCGATACTCAGATAGTTGCGTTCGGCCATGCCCTACTCACCGGTTTCGATGCGCTCCGGCGTGCTCTCGTGGTAGATGAGCGTAAACGTACCGATCTGGACGGAAGAACCGTCGTGCAGCGGGGCTGCATTGACGATGGCACCGTCGACCCAGGTGCCATTGAGCGAGCCCAAGTCCTCGATGCGAGCGCCGAGGCCCTCGCGAATAATGCGCGCGTGGCTGCGCGAAACGGTCATGTCATTGAGGAAGATGCCGTTCGCGGGATCGCGGCCGATGGTGGTCACGTCATCCTCGAGCTCAAAGGCGGCACCAGTCTGCGGACCCTTGACGATGGACAGAACGGGGGCGGTGATGCGCACGTTGGCCATGAGGTCGGGAACGGTGACGTCGCTTGAAGGCACGCGGAATACGCAGGTAGCGTCAGCAGTCTTATCATTCTGAGGCATATTGTTAACCATGTTGTCCATGACAACCCCTAACTTATCGCGGACGTGCCGCAAATAATGAACCGTACGTAATCATACCCCAACGAATCAGTCTTCGATTTCAGGGTTCAGAAAGTCGATGTCCTCGTCTTCGGGATGCATGAGAGCCTGTTTAATGGCCGCTCCGCCCTTAATGGAGTAGATGACAGCCGTGAGCATGGAGAAGATCACGCCGCCGTACACAAAGAAGATGCCGAGGGGCACCGAGCTTCCGTTGAGGCCTGGGAAGGCCGTAAGGGTTGAAGGCAAAAGATGCAGGCCGTCAATAACGGGGAACCCGAGTAGCATGAGCGAGAAGCCGGTCATGAGCAGCGCTGTGGCAATCTTTCCGGGGAAGACGACATCGATGGGGCGACGGTGATAATGGCGCACGATAAGCGTGCCGATGCCCAAATAGATGTCGCGGCCAATAATGAGCACGCAGACCCAGATGGGCAGCTCTCCGCGAACCACCAGTCCCAGCACGCCGGTGAACAGCAGCGCACGGTCACAAATGGGATCCATGACCTTGCCGAGCCACGAGACCGTCTTAGTCATGCGGGCGATCTGACCGTCCATCCAGTCGGTGGAGGCGGCAACGGCGTAGATAACGATGGCGATGACGCGGTTGTTATCCGTCACAAACAGGTACAGAAATACCAGGGTGAGGACCAGGCGCGTAAAGGTGATGAAATTGGAGATCGTAAAGATCTTATTCGACGGGTAATCGGAAGTGCCGATAAGCTCCTTTTTGATCTTCTTTTTGATGCCCACAGGACTCCCCCGCTGGTTAACGACAAAACTTTCGATACTATACCCGTTCCGGCGATGTCTATCCAGCGTAAGCATAGAGAGTCCAGACATGTGGAAGGTGCTTTTAGGCGACGGGGATTTCGCATTCGTGTACATCCGCCTCCAAACATGTCGAAAAATGTCGATTTTGGTGGCTGATGTACACGTTTTGATTCGGTGATCACATCGAGCGGGAACGTTGTTGCTTTAAGCAAAATAATCATGGTGATTAAAAACAAAAAAGGTCAGGCACTAGGTGCCTGACCTGCAAACTTCTGGTCGGGATGACTGGATTCGAACCAGCGACCCCTTGACCCCCAGCGGGGTCAGAATGACCCTGACCTGTGCTTATTTTGTTAAAACACGCTCAAATAGCGCAAGTAGCGCATTTCCGCATAAATAAATTTTACCAGCTCAGCGCGGTCTGTCCAGATAGCATATTATCGGCTTTGAGGAGCGCGGTGCAGCCGGTGATTTAATCAACGGGGGTAGGAGCCCCGAATCGTCGCCGTTCCGGGTTCCCACAGGTGGGCCCGCCTGTTTCTAATCAGCTGCGGATTTAGGAGCAGACATGCAAAACGAGAAATGCAGCAATAAAACCTTACGCGTATGCGGAGCCGGCGGCGTGAGGAAGAACAAAGGCAAATGGCAGGCCGTCGTGACGGTGGCCGACGAGATGACCGGGAAGAAGGTCCAGAGGACCAAGAACACCGGCGTGCCCTGCCTGAAGCAGAGCACGCGGGGAAAGGCGGCGGCGATGCGCGTCCTCGCGGAATTCAGGTCGGAGGTCGAGCTGGAGCTCGCCGAGGTCGAGAAGACGAGGACCGCTGTCGGCACCGGGCTTCCCGCCGAACAGCGGGACGACTACGCCGCGCTGCCGCTCTCCGAGGCGCTCGAGAAGTTCATCGACTTCTGCCTGGAGATGAACAGGATCACCCCGACGACCCGCGACGACTACCACTACAGCGCCCTGCACATCGAGCGCGACGAGCTCGGCCTCGTCCCCGTCAACGAGGTGACGACCGACGACGTCAACGCGTGGTCGAGGCGCAGGATCGCTCTGGGCACGGCGCCCGACACGCTCAACAAGTCCTTCAAGCTCGGCAAGCGGCTCTACGCCGTCCTGCTGAAGAGGAGCAACGACACGATCGGGAGGAACCCGTTCGACGGCGCCCTCGCGCCCAGGGTCATCGCCAGGCCCAGGAACGCGCTGCGCTCCGACCTCGTGCCGAAGCTCAACTCGGTGACCTCGATGATGCCGGACTCGACCTTCAGGAGGGCGGTCGTGCTTGCCCTGCACACCGGGATGCGCATCGGCGAGGTCTGCGGCCTGCGCTGGTGCGATGTCGACTTCGAGTCGGGGCTCATCACGGTCAGGCACTCCGTGGCCTACGTCAAGGAAAGGGGCTCCTTCATCAAGGACACCAAGAACCACGACCTGAGGACGATCCCCATCGACCCGGTGGGCCTACTCCCCTTCCTGAAGGAGATCCACGAGATCGATTCGCAGAGGCTCCGGGAGGCGTCGACCCTCGGCCTGCGCGACCTCGCGGACAGCTACGTCGTGTCGCGGCCGGACGGCTCCTTCGCCACCACCAGCTACATCCGCAGGGCGTTCAAGACGTTCTCGGAGACCAACGGCCTCATGCTCACCAACGACGAGCTGATCACGTTCCACGGCCTGCGCCACACCTTCGCGACGCAGTGGATCCGCCACGGCGGCGACATCAAGGCGCTGCAGTCGATCCTCGGGCACAAGGACGCCATGGTCACGCTCAACGTCTACGCCGACATCGAGCCGATGTCCAAGATCCAGAACATGCTGCGCGTGTCGCCGAGCCTGTGGCGCGGCTACCTCGGCCTGAGGGTGGACCCCGGCCCCATGTTCCAGCAGAAGATCCGCGAGGCGATCGAGACGCTCGAGGCGTTCGGCTACGGCATCTCCGAGCCCGACGACCGCAACGTCCTCATCCGAGACGTCCAGACCATCAGCCGCCTCTACCCCACCGAGTACGCGGCAGTGCTGGGGGCCATCCCGACCGAGGCGGCCGTGGTCGAGTAGAGGCTGAGACATGCGCTTTACCAAATCCGCAGTGCAAGTACGGGAATGTGGAATCGCGTTCAGATATATTCTACTCGGTCATCTCGGTGGTGCAAATGTGGCACGGGTTTCCGCGAACGCGGACGCCCGTGCCCTTCTTTTTATGTTTACGCAAAGAGTCAGCGAGAATGCAGGTGCGGCCTCGCGGTTCAGGCCGGGGATTTTCAGCCGCGCCGCCCGATTTCGAATAAAGGCCTGCAAATGCAGACGGCTTTCGGGGGGCCCGGCGGCACCTCTCTCAAAAATGGGAGTATGGCCCGAGGCCGCACCTGTGCCCCAGCTCCGCCACGAGGGTATCGTTGTCGGTCACCGAGACGATGGCGTCACCGTCGTAGGGCGCCTCGATGTAGACGCGGTCGAGCGAGTTGGCCGTCCCCGCCCAGAGCGTCCTGGTGCGCCGGACGCCCCGCACGTGGGCGTAGGGTATCACCGAACGCGTCCCAGCGTACACGACGACGAGGCGGTCGCCGTAGAGCTCGAGGCGGTTGCTGCGGACGGGAAGGGCGGCCAGGGCCACGAGGGCCGGGACGGGCACCAGCGCGAGCCAGCCCCATAGGAGCGCGGGACTTGAGCTCAGGAAACACGCGATACAAGCCGCGGATAAACCGCCCGCCACAATCACCATGGCCGCTATGAACCACGGGTCTGTCCTGCCGGGGAACACCCGCTCCGGCCGCTCGCCCTTCTCACCCATTACGGCCTCCCTCCCGACGCCCTCCCTGGCGGCGCGTGGGGCCGGAGAGTGCCTTGAACCCGTCGCCGACCATCTTGCTCCCCGTTCCATGGGCCTTCTGTAGTGGTATGTACCCCCGACTGTTCGACGGATGTCGTACGATTAAAAGTTTGTCTAACCTTTTAAGACGGGTGCGGCAAGATCGAGCAGATTGTCCGTGCGAGAGGCTTCCCGCCGCAGCGCCCGGTCTCGGGTTCGATGCATCGACATCCGTCTCAGGTGGTATCTCCGCTGCGCGGCATTGCAGGGTGCAAAGCCGAGATGCCACGGAGTACGCCGAGGCTTTGCTCGCGTGGGCTGAAACATATTCCCAATCCGGGAATGCATACATATAAGTGCGATCGTTTTGCCGTAGATGGGAAACCCGTCGGCCGGGCGGGACCGAAGAGCCGGGCGGCGAATGCGAAAGGCCGGATGCAGCCGATGCCCTGAATGAGGTCCCAACACATGGGAGGGACAGCTGAATCCATCTCTTTTGTCGCTCCCTAGGGCGTGGATTTCCCAGCTATCGCCCCCGAGGTCATCTTGCAGACGATTCGCGAGTCTCCGAGCGGTAGGTACCTGATGGAGCAGAGGGCCGCGCTGGCGTAGTTGCCGCACTTCGACGATATGGACGATGACGAGCTCCGCCAATTCGCCGCCCAAGTCAGGCCGTGATTTTATAGAATTCAGGGAAGGCCGCCGTCACGTCCGCCGTTTAAGAAGGTGCCGGTTTGAAATATCTCGTCGAGGATTGCGATGATCCGGCAGATCCCGTCCAAGACTACGCCGAGGCCAAGCAAATCGTCCGAAAAGTACTCGGCTCCCACCCATAGGTGAGACAGGCTGCCACATGGCCATGGAAGCCTCATTTATTTGCGAAGAACATCGGATAGCCGCAGGATTGAAATCATCGACCGATAAGTGAGTTCCACTTTTTCGCCCGCAAGCAGTCGTTTCGAGCCAATCTCATCTAGCCCCACAAGCCGAGAAAACAGCGGGCCGCTCATCGTGCCCTCGTCAATTGATTCCCTTATGGTCTTCAAAACGTCCGTATCATGAAGCGATGCCGAGCTGTAGGGGGAAACACGAGCGGAACTCTCAATTAACGACGAGACAAAAGGATGGAGATGCTTTGGGCATAGTCCATCAAACACCACATCCCCATTGTCATCCGAGCCGACTAGTCGCCAACTATAATGATCGACCCAGTCGTCTCCGTCATATATGGTGTCCATGAGCAACTTCCTGTCTAGAGAGAAACCTATTTGGACATCGGGGCGCAAGACCGTAATTCATATCGGGCCTGCAGCAGCTCCAACCCAACGCACCACATAGGTTCCCTTTCGTACATGTGTATCAATCTGCCCCGAAATGCCTGAGAATATTCCAGACCCGTTTGTCGAATAGCAATCGACGTATTTTTGTTTTCCGCTCACAACCTTGTATAGATATATCGTTCCAGCAAAAGAGAAGGTATCGTGACTATTTTAGATCTATATGGCCAATTCGAGCCCTCACCATGGCAATTGCTGCAGCTGGATTTCTTTTCATTAAAATTTCACTTTGTTAAATCCCCGCCCCTAAGCATTAAACCCGAAGTCCACCGAGTGGGCGAAAGTAAAAGAGGGTCGAATCCGAAGCAGTTCCCAGACAATTGGCGTCCGGCCAGACACTTCGGTTCGGCCCTTTCTTTCCAGGACTCTATAACAGCAAAGCACCTGCTAGATGGGCTTTTTTGTGGGTGGGTAATTGTAACAGCTGATTGAACTGCAACGCGCTGGGGCCAATAGGGCGAGGCAAACTAGCGAGGTGTGTCGTCGCGAGTGTAATCGCCACGGTCGACGACGCGGTCGTCCAGCTGCCGCGGCACGGCGCCACCGCTGTGCGTCTGGCCCTCGGCGCGACAGAAGGAGACACTGTTGGGGCCGATGGGCTAAGACCGTTGCCGACCAAGTGCCGTTAGCGGCCATTGGCACATGTCAGCCAGACTGATTCTGTGGATATAGGATGGCATTTCACTGAGGTCGGAAACTCCCGCAACCATTGATTAATTTTGATATGTCCGAAATTCATATTACGTATATGGGTAACAATCATTAAAAGGATCTCTCAGGTAACCTAAGTAACCGAACCGGGGCAGAAGGGCCTACAAACAAGCCGCGACGAACAGCTTCTTCCGCATTTCTTTAGGCAAGCGAAAAGAGGGATGGCATGACGGCCAAGAGCTACGTAAAGATCGTTATTGTTGGCTTTGCACTTTGTCTTGCAATGGTGCTTTGTGCATCATTTGCGAGGTTTAGGTCCGAGCAGTCGTTCATCGATGGCGCTGAAAACGGTTTTGGTATAGACGGGATGTATGTCAACGATGGCGCGACCAGGCCGTCTATGGCGATTCTTGCAGGCGAAAATATGGAATGGCAAATCTGTAATGACGATGGCTCTTGTCTGAGTGGTCGTTTGGCCGCAACGAGCGACCCGAATTCGTTTGATCTTCTCGACAATGATGGATCGGATTGCGGTTCAGTTCACCTGTCGTATGCATCACGAGATGGGATGGACGGCATTCTCTACGTCTCCCACGAGACTGGCGATTTCAAGATGCGCAGGACTAACCGAGTGCCGGCTTTTATCGAGTAGTGAGAGTTCCCGGCGGTCTGCCGATCAGGCCGCCGGGGTATCGGACTCCGCATTCATCCGTACACACACGGATGAATGCGGGAAGTGTCCGGATGAAGTTGATATTCAAGGAAACAAAGCCGTTCTGCCTGGGACGGCTTTGGTCTGGACTTTAACTACAACATCGCAATCGACACTTATCAGCTCGCGCAACGCGCATGGCCAAAATCTCGGACGCTGGTGCATGGAGGACCTTCGAGATTTACTGTACATCCAAAACGACGACGCACACCGCGTGCTCGCCGACTGCGAAGACGAGATGGCTGTCTACAATGCGATCAGAAACGGCGTGAAGTCCGGAGAGCTTTCTGTGGAACCGCCGCGCCGTCGCGCGAGCCGACCGGGCAACCCGGGCAATCTGGTCCCGGCTCTCCCGGTCGTATTCCTACGATATCGCCCCTAGATCACCAATGTGTCAGATAAAGAATGAGGCAATGGCTATGATCACGCCTACGGCGGATGCAACGACTGCGCCTTTTTTTCTCTCCTTTAGTCCGACGAATAGGGTTGCCGTAAAGTAAAGGGCGGAAATGCAGGCTATGGCAAGCGAAACGAGTTCCTTGGGCGGTTTCAGCAAAAGGTCGCTAGCAAAGAGTAATGCAAGCAGGGCAAAGCCGATTGTGGCCAAGTATCTCGATTGGTTTTGCGACAACATGGCAACTGCCTTTCAGAACATGCAAGTGAAAAGTCGGTACGATGTCATTGCGGTTGCAAACAAGCCGCCGTCAGGACCGGTTGTCACGAGACCGGCGATAACGCATTTTCTCGGTTTCCAGCTCATGACAGACCCCTCTCTCATGGTGCAACGCATACATTATGAGATATGCACATTATCTCGCTAATCAATTTCAATATCCATCATCCAACTAAAGAATACTGACTCACTGGTTCAGCGACGATGCGTTTTTACCCTCGCGTTCCCACTCGCCGCGTCGGCGGTCGGAAGGGTCTCCGTCTCGCAATCAGCGACCTTGTAACCGTATCTGTCGAGCCAGGCGGCAAGCACGTCCCAATCGACGCGCTTCCAGTCGCCGCCCGGCGCGTGCTGCATCACGAGGCCTCCGGCGACCATGAGCGCGTGGATATGCCCTCCTTGCGGGCCAGCGATGATCCCGCCGGTGCATACGATGCCAGGTCGCTGTGCCTGCATGGCGCAAACGTATTGGCCTTTGTGCCCCCTTTTGGCAACTTTAGCATGGCTGTAGGTTAAACCAACCCACAGCCATGAGCACGTTAACGTAGTACTATGCTAATTACACGGATAAGGCAGGGGTATTTTTCTTTGGCGAATAAATTTGTATTTCATGGCAAGGGGAGTGGCGTTAAGGTTTTCATCGCTATATCAGTTGCCGTGTTCGCATTCTCTGCGCTATTTCTAAAAGTGGAGCGTTGCCAAAAAGATAGCGGAGGTGACTATTCACATTTGTGGTTCGTGAGCGGATTGGTGTTGAACGTTGACAGCTCTGGCGATTTTACCATGTCGGTCGAAAGCGAAGATCCATATAACGACGGGTCTGATCGTCTGACCATTCTGGTTGATTCAGAACATACGCGCTATGTAAGCGATAGCCCCGTGAGCGTTGGGTCTAAAGTCAAGGTAGGCTATTTTCTCGATTCCCGAAAGAAAAATACGATTCGCTGCTCTTCTGTGGATGTGTTGGAATAATTTTTGAGTAACTATCAGTAAAAAGCTGCGAGCAAAGGCCGCTCCACGTGGGGCGGCCTTTTTGGTGGATAGACGTTGCGGAGGATGATTGATTGACGTTTTTACTCCGCATGGAAATCGAGTGAGGATTCTGTTCCGCGAGGGGCGTGTTTTGAGGCTCTTGGCGGTACGTAATTCTCGTTCGGCGTCTTGACGGGACAAAACTCTCGGTTGACTTTTTGAAGCGTCCCTAGAATCAGCTGTTACGATAAAAACGGGGGGGGGTAACTCCGCGAACACGGCCTAGCGCGCTGCCATCCAGTGCCGATTCTGCCATACTCGCAATTCGGCGAGGATGAGGAGTATGAATTGATCGGGGCTTATAGGACAAAATGTGTGTCCTATAAGCCCCAAGGATGACGATTCCAATACGGATGACGACACCAAAACCGGCATCGACGGTTCCATGGACGATTCGGATTCCAAATAGGCCCTGTTAGTTGATCTACTTCTTTGCCGGTGTCGTATACGAAACCGCTATACCCGCGGCAATTGCCATGAGACAGCTCGCGATGAATCCGAACTCATACTTCAAAACGTTTGTTGCGGTCAGGGCGATAATCAACACAGTCGCAATTTGCAGAATTATCATTATTGCGAAGAGATTGATTCCTTGTTTGGCCGAAGTCGCTGAGTGAGTTTGGCTTTGTTGATTCAGGTTGTAGCTGACAACATAAGCGACCAGTTCGCTTGATACGGGGCCGACTACATAGAAAAAGATTGCGTCAATGAAGCCTATAGCGTTGTAAGTTGTTTCGCCGGAAAAAACAGCGTATAAAGCATATCCAAATCTTGGCTGATTCATGTATGAGTACGAAAAGACGAAGAGCGTCAATATTGCTACTACCAGAAGTGCATTCAGGACAAATCGTTTGCTTTTCATCGATCGCTCCTTCCGGGTGACTCTTATTTGTAATTCTACAGCATCCATTTGTTTTTCAAAGAATTTGACTGTCCTAAATAACATGCACTTTCGCTGGAGGGTCGCTGTTTGGCGGCCCTCTTTTTTGCACAGGCGCGGTGGGATGGTAATAATCGGGCGGGAGTCAGCCGCTCTGATAGAATCGTCCTTGCTGTCGGCAGCCCTCGTGCCGGGCAGAGCCCTCCATCCGATGGGAGGTGATGCCCATGACCGATTTCACTGAGCTCGTGAAGCTCCTGACTGCTATGGTCTCGCTCCTCACGGCCCTTGTCGTCCTTTCCAAGGCACTCAAGCAGGGTTCGAAGCCCAAAAAGAAAGGCCACCGTCGCTAAGACGATGACCCAACTTCATTAAGCAACGGCTCTGCCCAGCTCTCTACAACTTGGGCTGCCGTCGGCACCATTTTACCCTCCTGACGAGGAATTCGTCCATATTTCAAAAACCAAATTGCGTTAGCTATCGAAGCCTTGATTATCAACTTCATCCGAACACCTCCCACATTCATCCGCACATGTGCGGATGAATGTGGGAACCCGATACCCTGAGGGCCGGACCGGCCGGCACCGGGAGATCGGAGGACGGCCGGTCCGGAAAGAGGAAGAAGGGTTCCGCGGAGGCGGCCCCGAGGGCCTACGGCAGGCTCACCAGGCACGAGCGGGACACGGTCCAGAGGATGCTGGAGCGCAGGGCCTCGTGCAGGGAGATCGCCAGGGAGCTGTGCAGGTCGCCCTCGGCGGTGAGCGCCGAGGTGGCGTCGCACAGGTTCGTGACGGCGCCGAAGTCCAGGCGCGGCGAGCGCGTCGACGGCTCGGCCGACCTGTCGGCGGCCTGCCCGCGCCTGGCGGCGTGGCCGCGCTGCTGCAACGGGTGCGGCCGGTACCGTGCGATCGGCTGCAAGCGCCGCCCGCACGTATTCTGTGTTTCGTCAAGAGGATTTGAGCAAAAAGAGCATCGGAAATTGAGCAGTCGCAGCATCGGAAGCGCGCACGCTTTTTGAGCGGCTAGCCCTCCTGCATGAGGGCATGGCGGACGCGGTAGGACTCGCCGCGGAACTGGACGAGCCTCCCGTGGTGGACGATGCGGTCGATCACGGCGGCGGCCATCTGGTCGTCCTCGAACACCGACCCCCACCTGCTGAACTCCAGGTTCGTGGTGATTACCACCGACTGCCTCTCGTATGCGTCGGCGAAGACCTGGAAGAGCAGCCTCGCCCCGTCCGCGTCGAGCGGGAGAAACCCGAGCTCGTCGATGACGAGCAGGCGGGCCTTGCCGATGAGCGCGGCCTCCCGGTCGAGCCTCCCGTCGTCGCGGGCGCGCCTCAGGCGCATCACGAGCGAGGACGCCGTGAAGAAGCGCGCCTCGAGCCTCCTCTCGCACGCCAGCGCGCAGAGGGCCGACGCCATGTGCGTCTTGCCGGTGCCGACGTCGCCCATGAGCACGAGGTCCTCCCTGCGCTCGACGAAGTCGAGCGCGAGCAGCGACTCGCGCCCCATGCCCTCCGGCCACGACACGGCCGACCAGTCGTAGCCGTCGAAGGTCTTGGGCGCCGGCAGCGCGCAGCGCCTGAGCAGCGTCGCGCGCTTCGAGGCCTCGCGGCTGGACCTCTCCGCCTCGAGGTAGCCCGCCAGGTACTCCACCTGCTTCGGGGTGCCGAGCCTCGACCACTCCTCCAGGACGGCGGTGGTGAGCGAGCACGACCGCCCGGCCTCCACGACCCTGCGGGCCAGCTCCTCGCTAGCTGCCATCGGCGACCGCCCCCTTCAGGAACCCGTCGTAGACCGACAGGTCGGCCCCGCCGGCCCCGCCGAGAGGGCGCGCGCAGAGAGGGGCGATGCCCCGCTGTCCTAGCCTGAAAGGGAAAAACGGAATAGACGGACCGACCGTCCGGCTGAGTCTGGGAAGAGGTGCCGGGCGGCGGGTGGAGCATGGCCACCGGACCCATCGAAACACATCTCCACCGTTCCTTCAACTGGGAAAACGGCGCCCCCGGGCCCCGGGAGGGGCCGCGGGGGGATTCGGCTAGGTGCGGGAACGGCCTATCCCCTCAATGTGTTCGGCTGAGATCGGAAATCAACCATATTATGGGCACAGTCGGCAATTGGGTTGGATAGCCTCGCACCGGAGGAATCAACATGAGTACAAGTAGCTACAAACCGCAAAAAGGCCGTGGCCTCCCGTGGCCTTTAGACACGGACGCTCCATCGGTTGCCGATCAGGCCGAGACGCCTAGCGAGATGGAGGCGGCGCTTGACGTTCGACAGGATGAGATTGCAAAGAGCGAGATCCTGAGTGGAATCAACAGGCCATCCTACGACTCATTATTTGCGGTCGCGAAGAATCGCGTCCAGCTTGCGATTCTGATCATGATTTGCTCCTTCCAGACGTCCAAAGGGCCTAATAGGAAGGATGCCAACGGAAAAGAACTTACAAAAGGTCTTTTCATGCGTCAGGACAAGCTCGAAAAAAAGTCTGTTCGACTCAACCGACTGTATCGAAAGCTCTGGCCGAGCTGGCTCATCGAGGCATCATCATGAAGACCGATGGGGTGTGGGTCATCGTTTGGGCTCAGCTCGATATTCAAGCGCGTGAGGCCGGATGGGGTCCGCGCGCGGACGCGGGCGGCGAGGTCGGACGTGAAAGCCGGACCGCAGAGGTATCGAGCGCACGCGGCCAGGGCCTCGAGGGCGCCTGGCGGGTAGGGAGATCCGAGCATGAGGCAGGACAACGCGCAGGCCCGCGAAAGGTTCACGAGCTCCCCCGCGACGCGGCTGGACCCTCGGCTGCCCCTCGTAAAGGATGCAGAAGACACGGTCGAGGTCCGACGGTTCGACCAGGCTGTACCGGCAGTCCGCGTACAGTGCGCAGCCCCTCCCGCGCGGGTCGCCGTCCGAGTCCTCATCCGGCTCATGATGGCGCACCTCAACCCAAAGGCCCTCCAACACGTCGTCGAACCCGAAATCGAGCTCCGCCTGGACGCTCTCGCCGAGCGCATCGCCCAGGGCGAGCTCCGGCACCTTCGTCACACGGCCGTCCAGCCACTCAATCTCTGTCATCGCGCGCATGGTGCAAGCCCCTTCCGACACGGGATTGTCAGCTCAACCCGACCCTTACCCATACGGACGAACATAACTCGCCAGGGGGAAGCCCCTGAAGGCCGTGCGCCACAACATGAGGCCGAATCCGCCCCCGGCTGGACAGGCCAACAACGAAGGAGCACACGGAACCGGCGCGGCGTTACAACCGTCCCGGCAAGCGTGTCACTTGGCCAAGTCATGATGCCGACAAACCCGGAAATGCTCCAACGGAGCGCCGAACGAGCGTAACAATATAAAGCCGTGCAACACGTGTTGGACGACCGGAACATCCTAAACAAAGACCTGTAGGTCCCACCTTCAAGCCCGATAGCAAAATGTGCATCAGCGGATTTGCAGCGATACAAGTCTCAACCGTCACCATCACACCGCAGCGCGCCTAGTCCCACTCATCCTACTGCAAATGTCCCAGAACGAGAAAACGACCAGCTTAACATGCCAACCTTTATATCCGCACGCGCGTAATTCAACTCATAAGGACCGGCTATCCCTTACCTGTGACACAATCTCAAACGCACATAACAGAATCATCAGTCCAATCATCGTATAAGAGGCAGCCGAACCTTCAAGCACTATTCCACAAAGAACAATCTCCGCGCAGCCAATAAGAACTGTTATCAGGCGCTCTGCCTTTTTGCTCTCGCCGCTCGCATAAAAAGGCGGCAAAGTGCACAAGATCACATATAGCCCGGGAAGGGAATACAGGATCGATAGTCCAAGTCCCCCATCAACCGCAGTGCTTTGCGTAAGAATCAACTGAACCCAAACGGCAATTATCACTGAGCAGGTTGTCGATAAAAGAAGACTAGAAATATAGCACGCAACAAAGTCCCGTCGCATTCGAGCAGAGAAATCCGCGAACTCTCTTCGCCGCGTGGAAACAATAAGGTACACAGAAATTGCAATAGAACCAATCAGAGAAAACAGCGGAACAACCAGCAATTCAAGCTTATTACCCCATCGATCAACCACACCCCCACTCCAATGAGCGGGAATTGTATCAGGGAGGACTGACCAAGCCGCCCATAGAATCAGAAATGGAAGAATAGAGAGGATGAAAGATGATAACACTGCAGTAGTTTTTTTGAGGCTCTCATCGATTCCGCATCTCCTTGCGCGCCCACATTCCACTCCGCCTTAAATCAAGTATACGTTTTGGAACGGGATGTCACTCCGAACGCCTTACCCTCTTAGTGTGAATGCCGCTGCGGCATTGTTGACTCATCCTTAGTAATCGCGTCTATCCTCTGCAGCATCAGCCAAAGCAATCCGAGAGGAGCCGCACATGCATGCAGCGGAAATTCCTTTCGGGGGGGGGTATCTCCCAGATTTACCCGCCGCCCGAAGGGGCAGTCGACTGTCGAGTACGTACTGATCATCGCGATCATCGTCCTGGTGGTGCTAATCGCGGGACCGTGGGTCTCGTCGGCGATCACAAACCAGTTCAACACGGTGGCGGGGACGCTCGGCAACGGAATCTCAAAGGGGAGCTGGGAGTCGGGCGGCACGGGCGGCGGCAACGGGTCGTTGACCGACGCCGACATCGTGGACCCCGTTCACGGGATAGCGTTCGCCGTGTACTCGGAGGACGACCACAGCCTTATGTTCTACAAGCGCCGCGGGGTCCCCAGAGTCGGTGACATGCTCAACAGCCGCCGCGTGACGGCGGTGTATACGGGGTTCGAAAATGGATACGCCACCGCGACCGTGGGAAACGACGGCAAGACGACTGCCCCCTGGTGGCCTAACAGAAATAATATCGTGGCCGTAAAGGCCATTGACGATGGCATAGAAATCCACTCGTTGGCATTTTGCTTTCAGTACATGGAGAACTGTAAGAGCTTTGATCTGGCAAAGTTCGACATGTCGAACTGCACAAATCTGCAGCACGCATTCGCGTATTGCGGCAATGCGACTTCCTTCAGTATTTCAAGCTGGGATACGTCCTCGGTCGTCGAATTCGACTCGGCGCTCAAAAACCTTTACAAGGTCGAGGAGATTGACATCTCCGGATGGTCGACGCGGAAAGCCGGCGATTTACGTCTCCTTTTTTCCACCGACAGTTCGCTGAAAAGCGTGAAATTTGGACCAGGGTGGAAGACCTCAGATGTTATGGATATGCTCGGCATGTTTAGCTATTGCAAAAATCTAAACCTCGACTGTTCCGATTGGAATGTCCCAACCTATGCCAATCATAGTGACTTCAATCACTGCGCCCCCGGCGTTATCCTCCCGAAGGCGTGGCAGTAGGTCTGAAGAAACAAAACGGCAAGCAGTTTATGTGGCGCGGGCACCCGTGCCGCCGTTGCCTCAGCGGCACGTTACGGGCTAGTCGGTTCGCTTTAACGTACGCTCTGCATGCAATATCAATCCCCATGCGAAGGGAGTGTCGCATATGCATGCAGCGGCAATTAACCTTCGGGGGGGGGTGGGTATCTCCTAGGAATACCCGCCTCCGAGGCCAAGGAGCCATCGAGTACGTTCTGGTCATCGCGATTATCGTCCTGGTTGTGATGATAGCCGGCCCTTGGGTCTCGTCGGCAATCAGGAACCAGTTCAACACGGTGGCGGGAGTATTGGTAAACGGGACAGCAGGTGGGACTTGGGAACCTAGCGGTTCCGGCAGCGGTAACGGCGCGGGTTCCGCGACCGTCCAGGCGGCGCTCGCCAAGGACGCGAAGGACACGCGAAGGACTGGACCCTCGGTGAGCAGAAGGCAGTTGCCGAGGACATCGCCGCCAAGGGCGAGGCGTCGCCCGCCTACGCCAAGGCGAAGGCCGCGATGGATGCCGGCACCGAGTTCTCGATGAAGCTCACCGATGGCAAGACGCTGACTTACCGCATTATCGGCATCAATCATGATGACCCTGCAGGCGGATCCGGCAAGGCGGGCCTCACGTTCCTCACCACCACGACGGGCATTTGGTCCCCCATGAACGCGATTGACACCAACGCCGGCGGTTGGGAGAAGTCTGAACTCCGTCAGAAAATGAACTCCGGCAAGATCTGGAATCTGATGCCCTCCGATTTCCAGTCCAAGGTGAAGGCCGTCAAAAAGCTATCGAACAATGTCGGGGGCGGTGATGAGAACAAGAACGCCGCCGTGACGGCTACCTCGGACAAGCTGTTCCTGCTCAGCTACTCTGAGATCGCCCCCCACCTCCTATTGGGCATCCTATCCCTGGACTTCCTCCGAGGGCACCCAGTACGAGGCCTTCAAAGGCAAGGTGACGGAGAACTATAATCCCAACTCTGCCATTGCCATTGGCAGCGGTTGGTGGGAGCGTTCGGTGTTTCCGAACGCCTCGAAGGGCTTCCTCCATGTCGACAGCAGCGGCAATCCGTCGGACAGCAACTCCGCGCCGGGTTGGTTTTGCGTCTCCCCCGCCTGGTGCTTCTAGCTTGTCTAGCGCAAAGCCCGCGTTACCCCGCGCGTGCTTTCTTTTGGCGACCGAACGAACGGCTTCAGGTTCATGGCACGGGTAGTCGGATTGAAGAGAAATGGGGTCATACAGCGGCTCTCAGAGCGCCTGCCGCACTCCCCCGCCATTACCTCTGCTGCGTCCTCGTATAGAGTCCATCCTGCTTGGTGTTTCGAGCTCGGGGCGTATACGGTGGGTGGATAATGGATTCACTTCGATGACGGCGTTTACGGGAGCGACCATGGCGATGCGCGAGATCGCGGTCAAGTTCGATGAGGGCGAAATGGCCTTGATTCAGGGCCATGCGGACGCCACGGGCATGACCTTTTCCGAGTTCGTGAGAAGGGCCGCGTTCGAGAAGGCTGAGGACATGGCGGACATCGAGGCCTACAACGAGGCTTTGGACGGGGACGGCGGCACTCGCTACCCGATGGAAGAGGTCGTGCGCATGGCGGTGGAGGCTGAGTGATTGTCCACACGCGTTGTCTGTCTCGGCTCTAAAGGCTTCTCTTGGGCGGGGTTCGGCTTATAGCCGGGTCCCGCTTTTTTGCGGCTTTCAGTTGTCTTTCTGAAGGTATGAAATGGCTGCCTCGATATGAATACGGTCGGCATTCGAAGCGGACGTTATAGCCGCGCTAATAGCGCATGACTTTCTCCCCTGCCGTCATCGTTGCCGCAGCGGCAAGACCGTTGCAAATACTTGGAATAGCCCTACGCTCGGCTCGTATTGCAAACCCCGAGTGAAGGGAGCCGTATATGCATGCAGCGGCAATTAACCTTCGGGGGGGGGTCGCTCCTGAAACGACCCGCTTCCGAGGGCAATCAATTATCGAGTACGTCCTGATCATTGCCGTCATCGGCCTGGTCATCGTGTTCGCGGGACCCGGCGTGGCCGGAGCCATCCGAAACCAGTTCAACCTGGTCGGCAACACGGTGAACAGCGGGACGACCGGCGGCGCCGAGGGCGGTGGCGCGTCCGGCGGCGGTTCAACCGGGGCCGATTCAGCGACCGTCCAGGCGGCAATCGCCAAGGACGCGAAGGACTGGACGCTCGACGAGCAGAAGGCCGTGGCCGAGGACATCGCCGCCAAGGGCGAGGCGTCGCCCGCCTACGCGAAAGCTAAGGTTGCGATGGATGCAGGGACGAAGTTCTCCGTCAAGTTGACCAATGGCAAGACGATGGAGTACCGCATTGTCGGCATCAACCACGATGATTTTGCTGATGGCTCAGGCAAGGCGGGGCTTACGTTCGAGGCGGCCAACGATGCCCTAGACCAGCAGCGAATGAACGCCACGAAAACGTCAGTCGGTGGATGGGAGAAGTCCGACCTACGCGACCGTCTCAATACCGGAGACCTCTGGGCGCTTTTGCCCTCCGAGCTCCAGTCCAAGGTGAAGTCCGTCACGAAGATGACCGATAACCAGGTCGGCGGCACGCCATCGGCGACGACCGACAAGGTCTTTCTGCTCTCGGCGACTGAAGTCTACGGAAACTTCTGGTCCAATGGCCACCTCCAATCCGACGGCTCCCAATACGAGTATTACGCCTCCAAGGGCGTAACATTGCGGAACTATTCCGTCGCTGCGTCGGGCTATAGTTGCTGGACTCGCTCCGCGAGCACGGGCTACTCCATGTCATTTCATTATGTCCAGTGGAACGGTGACTGTGCCGCCTCCGAAGCGTCGGGCACCCTCTGGCTGTTCCCCGCTTGGTGCTTCTAGCCTATCTTCTAGGCTTGTGTAGCGCAAAGTCCGCACAATTACGTGCGGGCTTTTCTTTTGGCGATTGCTCGAACAATTTGAGGTTCATGGCAGTGGTAGTCGGTTTGAAGAAAAATGGGGTCATAAATCGGCTCTCAGAGTGTATGTCACACTCCCCCACCATTACCCTTGCGGCGTCCTCGTATAGAGCCCATCCTGCTTGGCGTTTCGTCGTGACAGCCCACTTGTCCATCGATCAAGTGAACTACTGGGATAAATACAGCGACACGCTTGTTCGTTACAGTCGCTATATCTGTGTAAATCGCCGCGATAAATACAGCCTGTACTCGGCTGTATACCAGCTACGCGTATGTAGATTCATGTCGCGTTAATAAATCGGCTCAAGCGCGTGCAAAACGCGCAAGTAGCCGCAAAAAGCGATTATCGCGTAGGTAGATTTTTGGCACCCTGTTGATTAATCAAAATTAAGCAATTGCTTAAAACAAAAAAGGTCAGGCACTAGGTGCCTGACCTGCAAACTTCTGGTCGGGACGACTGGATTCGAACCAGCGACCCCTTGACCCCCAGTCAAGTGCGCTACCAAGCTGCGCCACGTCCCGAAGCTTTTGTTTGTTGCTCTGCTCTCGCTCGCAACAGGGAGTATATTAACCCGAAACTTTAGCCTTGTGCAAGAACTTTTTTACAAATTTTGAAGCAAGTCCAAAATTGTATCTGCGAGCTGGGGTTTTGTTAGCACAGAAAGTTCTTGCGTACCCGCCTTACTCACGATCCAGGCCTTGTTCGTATCGGTTCCAAAGCCCGAATCGGCGCGTGAGACATCGTTGGCGATAATGGCATCGCAGCCCTTACGGGCCAATTTGCGTTCGGCGTACTCGACAACATTGTCGGTCTCGGCCGCAAAGCCGATCACGCACCGCTCGCCCTTCTGACGCGAAAGCTCGGCTAAGATGTCAACGGTCTCGACGAGCTCGATTCGATCCAGGCGCTCGTTGGCCTTTTTGAGCTTATGGTCGGCAGGGGCCGCGGGGGTGTAGTCGGCGACGGCGGCCGCACAAATTGCCGCGTCGGCCGTCTGGAAGGCGCTCAGGGCCGCCTGGAGCATCTCTGCGGCGGTCTGCACACGCACGCTCTCCACGCCGCGGGGAACATCGAGCGATGTCGGTCCCAACACGAGCGTGACTTTGGCACCGCGGCGTGCGGCCTCCCCCGCCAGGGCGACGCCCATCTTGCCCGAAGAGCGGTTACCAATGAATCGCACCGGATCGATCGGCTCGTGCGTGGGGCCGGCGGTAATCACGATGCACTTACCTTCCAGGTCCTGAGGCGCGGGGTTGAGCACCTCACAGACAGTCTCGACGATGTCCTCAGGCTCGCTCATGCGTCCCGTGTCCACGTCGCCACAGGCAAGGTAGCCGCTGCCCGGGCCCACCACATGCACGCCGCGGTCGCGCAGCGTGGTCATATTGGCCTGCGTCGCCGGTGCCTTCCACATGCCGTTGTTCATAGCGGGCGCGATCACGATGGGTCGCGGCGTCGCAAGCAGCGTAGTGGAAATGAGGTCATCGGCGATGCCGTTGGCCATCTTGGCGATGATATTGGCCGTCGCGGGCACCACGACCACCAGATCGGGCTCCTGCGCCAGCGAAATGTGGTGGATGGGGTCGGAGGGATCGTCGAATAGGCCCACGGCAACGGGCTCGTTGGTGAGCGCACGGAAGGTAAGTGGCCCCACGAACTCCGTTGCATGCTCGCTCATAACGACCTTGACGCGCGCACCGCGCTTTTGCAGCAGGCGCACGATATTGCACGACTTATAGGTGGCGATCCCGCCGGTAATGCCCAGCAGGATCGTTTTTCCCTCAAGTTGCATTGAATTGTTGGATGCCGCCATCGTTTAAGCTTCCTTGCTCGGGAGCACCAGGAGACGGTGGCAGTACGGGCAGTGCGTAATCTCGCTACCGTCGTGGTTAAGGTCGCTCATGGACGATGCCTGCAGCGCGGTGTGGCAGACCGTGGGGATGTTGCCCTGGATGGTCTCGACGGCCAGGCCGCGGAACTGCTTGAGCAGACGCTCGTAGTCGGTGAGCACGTCGGCCGGCAGCGTGGCAGCAAGCGCGGTGCGCTCCTTAGTGGCGGCGTCAATCTGAGCCTGCAGGTCGGCAGCCTTGGCGCGGGCGGCCTTGGTATCGGCCTTCACGCCCTCCTCGAACTTGGCGATGATTGCCTGCGCGCGGGCCTCGCGGTCAAGCGCCTCCTTATGGGCGATGACGACATCCTTGCGGGTGTGCTCAATCTTGTCCAGACGCTTGGCCAGGGTTGCGAGTTCATTCTCCAGGTCCTGAACCTCGCGGTAGTCGGAGCCGTCGACATGGCGCTTCTTGGCAGCTTCGATGGCGTTGTTGGTCTGAATCTCGGTGGTGTTGAGATCGTCGAGCTCAATGTCCAGATCCTTGCGCTGGGCGTAGAGCTTGGTCATCTCGGACTTGAGTTTCACATAGGTCTTGCGCTTGGAAGCGAGCTCCTTGAGCTCCGGCATATTGGCAAGTTCGCTCTTGTTGCGGGCGAGCTCCAAATCGATCTGTTGCAGCTTGAGTAGCGTAGCGCCGGCGCTCATAAGTTCTCTCCTTTTGTCACAGTCCACCATTGGCAAGGGTTCAGTATTTTAATCGCATGACGGGGGTCGACCCCGGCGTCAACTGCAGAGTTCATCAATATATCAACGAACGGCTCCTCGGAGCGGTCGTGGCCGAGCAAGATCACCGACAGCCCGCGCAAGGCAAGGTCTTGCGCCACGTGGTATCCCGCCTCGCCCGTCACGACAACGTCCGCGCCCGCGGCGATGGCAAGCTCTCCAAAGTCGCCCAGGGAGCCGCCCAAAATGGCGACGGTGCGGCACGGGCGATCGGCTTCGCCCCACACACGCGGGTCGCTGCCGAAGGCCGTGGCAGCACGGGTGGCAAGATCGCGCAGCGTGCACGGGTCGTTGAGCGTTGCAAGCGCGCCCAGGCCGGTTGCCTCGGGGTCGTCCACATGCTCCAGCGAGCTCATGGGCTCAGCGCCCAGCAACTCACTCAGGCAAACGCGCGCTTCGTGCGAACGGTCCAGGTTGGTGTGGAGCGAAATAATGCTCACGCCGCAACGAGCTGCCTCGTACAGCGCAGCGCTGCACTGGGGGCGTGACGCATCCGCCGGACAAAACGCCTCGGGCGCCTTGACATAGACGGGGTGATGCGTCAGCAGCACGTTGGCACCGGCATCTTGTGCGCGGCGAACATTAGCTTCGGTCGCATCGAGTGCGCAGGCAACACCGGTGATCTCAGCAGCGGGATCTCCCACAGATAGCCCAACATGATCCCAGCCCTCGGCGTCCATCTTGGGGTAGCGCGCCAGCAGCGCACGTTCAAGCTCGGCGACGATCATGCGGCGCCCACGATCGAGAGCAGCGTCTGGGCAAACTCGTCCAGATCGTCCGGATTCACACGGTCATCGAAGGAGATGCGCAGTGCACCCAGGGCCTGCTCGCGACCAATGCCCATGGCGCTGAGAACATGGCTCGGGTCCATGCTGCCGCTCGAGCAGGCGGAACCGGCCGATATCTCAAAGCCGGCGGCGTCGAGCTTGACGATGAGCTCCTCGGAGTCCATGCCATCAATGTAGATCGATACCATGCCGGGCAGACGGTCGGCATGCGCATAGTCGCCCATGGTGGCGTGAATGCGAGGGTGGGCCGTAAGCGTGGCGTAGAGCTTGTCGGAAAGGGTTTGCAGCGTCGCACGCTCCTGAGCCACTTGGGGCGCCAGCGTGCGGGCGGCAGCGGCAAAGGCCAGCTGCGTGCGTAGGTCCTGCGTGCCGGCGCGACGTCCGGCCTCCTGTCCGCCGCCAAAGATGCGGGGGCGCAGTGGCGTGCGGGTCTTAACGTAGAGCGCGCCGGACGCCACAGGACCGCCAATTTTGTGCGCAGCAACAGACATGGCATCGACGCTCAGCTCGGCGGCATCGAGCGGAATGTGCAGATAGCCCTGGATGGCATCGGTATGGAACAAAGCGCCGGCGGCATGTGCAGCGGCGGCGAGCTCGCGGATGGGCTGTACTACGCCGGTCTCGTTGTTGGCGACCATAATGCTCACGAGCGCCACGTCGTCGCCTAGCAGCTCGACAAGCGTGGCGGGCTCTATGTAGCCAGCGCGGCAGGGCTGCACCAGGTCGACGGTAAAGCCGGCGGCACGCAGCAGCGGCAGGTTATCCAGAATCGAATCGTGCTCGATGGCCGAAACGATTACGCGATCGCGTTTGCGGTCGCGCTGACGAGCGCCCTCGGCAAGACCGAGGAGCGCCAGTTGGTTGGCTTCGGTGCCGCCGTTGGTCAGGACGATCTCGGACGGGCGGACGCGTGCGCCAAAGCTGCGGGCAATCTCGCGACGCGCCATTTCTAGGCGCGCAGCGGCCTTGCGGCCGAGCGAATGCAGCGAGTTGGGGTTGACGCCGGCAAGCTCGCTGTCGTCGTACTCGCGCTGCGCAAGGAGCGCCTCGGCGCGCATGGGCGTCGAGGCGGCATAGTCAAGATTCACGGGTATGCGGTTTTGACCTGCGGTCATAAGGGTTTATGCCTCCTGTGCAGCCTCGTTGCCCAGCTTCTGCAGCAGCGCAACCTCGGCGGCGGGATCTTCGGACTTAAAAACAGCGGAGCCGGCCACGAGGACGTTGGCGCCGGCCTTGACGACCTCGGCAATGTTCTTGGAAGAAATGCCGCCGTCGACCTCGATGAGGGGCGAAACGCCGTGGCGCTCACACATGGCTTTGAGTTCGTGGAGCTTATGCAGAGTGCCCGGGATAAAGCTCTGGCCGCCAAAGCCCGGGTTCACGCTCATGAGCAGCACCATATCGACGACGTCGATGATGCTCTCGAGTACGCACACGGGGGTGGCGGGGTTGAGCACCACGCCAGCCTTGACGCCGCGCTGCTGCAGATGGGTGAGCGTGCGGTGCAGGTGCGTGGAAGCTTCGTAGTGCACGGTGATCATGTCGGCACCGGCGTCGGCATACCAATCGACTGTCTCGTCGGGGTTCGACACCATCAGGTGCGCGTCGACCGGTACATCGGTAGAGCGCTTGACGGCCTTAAGGATGTCGACGCCAAAGGTGAGGTTGCCGGTAAAGTGACCGTCCATAACGTCGAAGTGCACGTAGTCGGCACCGGCGATCTTGTCGAGCTCGCCCGTGAGGTTGGCCATGTCGGCCGAAAGGACGGACGGAGCGATTTTGATGGAACCCATGGTAGTAGCCTTTCTGCGCTAGTCGGTGAGTCCGTAGAACTCTTGAGAGGGGACGCGGTCGGTAAGAATCTCGAGTGCCCTATCCAAAGTAACACCGTTGTAGAGCGTTTGCTCCACGGCAAAGGTGAGCGGAATGTCTACGCCCAGTGAACGGGCAAGTTCGCTGACGCTGCGGGCCGCGACGGCGCCCTCGACAACCATATGCGTGCGCGTCTGGTACTCGTCGAGCGAAACGCCGTGGGCAAACTCGTAGCCAAAGGTGCGGTTGCGCGAATGCTCCGAGGTACAGGTGGCAACGAGGTCTCCCATGCCGGCAAGTCCCATGCAGGTCATAGCTTGACCGCCGCGGGCGTGCACCAGACGGCTGATCTCGGCCAGGCCGCGCGTCATGATAAGGGCGAGCGTGTTATCGCCCGCACCGGTACCGGCGGAGATGCCACACACGATGGCGATGACATTTTTCATGGCGCCGCAAACCTCGACGCCGGTCATATCCTGCGACAGGTAGATGCGGAAGGTCGTGGACAGCAGCAGCTCCTTAAAGGTCTCCCCTATCTGCGGGTCTTCACTGGCGATGACGGCGGCAGAAAGTCCGCCGCGGCAGATCTCCTCGGCATGGTTGGGGCCCGAGAGCGCCGCCACGCGCGCCTCATTGCCGATCTCGCTGGCAATGACCTCGCTCATGAGCAGTCCGGACTCGGGCTCGATGCCCTTGGTGAGGCACAGTACCGGCGTCTTGTCCGCGATGAACGGCGCCGCCTGGTGGCAGACGTCGCGCAGGTGCGTCGAAGGCACGGCAAAGATGATGGCCTCGGCGCCGTCGAGTGCCTGCACCAGGTCCGTGGTGGCGACGACGTTGCCGGGCAGCTCGTAGCCCACAAGGTAGCGGGGGTTGCGGTGCTCGCCATTGATACCGGCGGCCGTCTGCTCGCTATGGGCCCACATGGTCACGCGCTCGGCTCGAGCGGCGGCAAGGCCGGCGACGGCGGTTCCCCAGGAGCCGGAGCCAATCAGCGCAACATTCATGACTCTCTCCTACTTATCGTCGGGCTCGGTGACGCGCTTGGTAAACGAGAGCTTGGACTCCTTACCCGTCATGAGCTTTTTGATGTTCGCGCGATGGGCCCACACCACGGTGATACCGATCATCGCCATGCAGAACTTGAGGACCAGGCTGCTGTACGGAAAGACCGCGCAAGCAGCGATAGGAAGACCGATGGCAGCGGCGAGCGAGCCCACCGACACATACTTGGTGATGGCGACGGCCACGATAAACATGCCCAGCAGCGACAGGCCAATAGGCCAGTACCAAGCGAGGATGACGCCCAGACCAACCGCGATACCCTTGCCGCCGTGGAAGTTAAGGTAAGGCGAGAAGATGTGGCCCCACACGGCCGCCAGACAGATGACGCCGAGCATCCAGTCGCCGGGGGCTCCGGGCGCCATGATGTTCGGCGGAAATCCATAGCCCACGCTCGCGATGAGCGGACGGGCAATGACAACGCAGATGGCGCCTTTAAGGCAGTCGAGCAGCAGCGTGAGTGCGGCCACCTTGGGACCGGCCACACGCAGGGCGTTGGTGGTGCCGATGTTGCCGGAGCCCGCCTTGCGAATGTCGGTGTGGTTGAACACGCGGCCCAGGATCAGGCCAAATGGAATCGCCCCGATAAAGAACGAGACCACGGCGCAGATGGCGGTCAGCAGAATCGGATTATGCATCCTTTTGCTCCTTCTTCCTAAAGAAGAGTCGAATGGGTGTGCCGGCAAAGTCGAAGGTCGAGCGCATGCGGTTCTCGATGTAGCGCTGATAGGTGTCGTTGACCAGATCGCTGTGGTTGACGAAGAACGTGAACGTCGGCGGGTTGACGCCCGTCTGGGTCACGTAGTGCATGCGCAGGCGGCGTTTGCCGTCCACCACGGTATGACCGAACTCGCGCAGGTCGGTGAGGAACGTGTTGAGGCGCGAGGTGCTGATCTTTTGCGAGCGCGTCTTCTCGGCGGCGTCGACCATCGCCCAGATCTTCTCGACGCTGCGGCCGGTCAGGGCAGAGATGCGCAGGTACTGGGCCCAGGGAGCCATGACGCCCAGACGGCGGTCGATGGTCTCCATGCAGGCCTCGCGCTTACGGTCGTCGTCGAGCAGATCCCACTTGTTGAGCAGCACAACGATGGCGCATCCGCGCTCGATGGCAAGACCCATGACCTTCTGGTCCTGCTCGGTAACGCCCACGGAGGCGTCGACGACGAGCAGCGCCACGTCGGCGCGGTCGATGGCGCGCAGGCCGCGAACCATGGAGTAGTACTCGATGTTCTCGTACACGGTGCTCTTCTTGCGAATGCCCGCGGTGTCGACCATGCGGTAGTGCTTGCCGTTGCGCTCCACGACCGTGTCGATGGCGTCGCGCGTGGTGCCGGCAATGTTGGACACGATGGAGCGGTCGGCGCCCAGGATGCGGTTGAACAGCGAGGACTTACCGGCGTTGGGGCGGCCGATGATGGCGACGTTCAGCGCGTCGGGGAACTCATCGGCGACCTCGTCCTCTTCCTCCGGAAGTAGGGCCACGATATCGTCGAGCAGGTCGCCCGTGCCATGACCATGCAGGGCCGAGAGCGGCGTGGGCTCACCGATGCCAAGCGAATAGAACTCCCAGATGCTGTCGTTCTCGCGATCGGGGTTGTCGAGCTTGTTCACCAGCAGAAAGACCGGCTTGTCGCAGCGCTTGAGCATGCGGGCGACCGACTCGTCCTCCTCGGTGACGCCGGTGCGGCCGTCGACCACAAACAGGATGACAGCGGCTTCCTCGGCGGCGGCGAGGGCCTGGTCGCGGATGGACGTGGCAAAGACGTCATCGCTCTTGAGCGGCTCGATGCCGCCCGTGTCGACGATGGTGAACTCGCGGCCGTTCCAATCGGCCGTGTGATACGAGCGGTCGCGCGTGACGCCGCGGGACTCGTGGACGATGGCGTCCGAGGTCTGGGCCAGGCGGTTAACGAGCGTGGACTTGCCCACGTTGGGGCGTCCGACGACGGCGACGATAGGTTTCATCTGCTCTCCTTTAATGGGTAGGGTCAGCGGAAGTGTTAGAGTCTGCGGGCACAATGCCAAGGATGCGCTCCAGGGTATCGAGCAGCTCATGCGGCATGGTCGACACCACATGAACCTCGGCGCCGCGACTGGTAAGGCTTGCGAGTAAATCGTCACGATGATACTCGTCAAGCGTCATGCCGTCAGCGTTGAACATGAGCTTAGGCACAAAGAGCATAACCCCCGACAGGTCTTGGGGCAGCTGCTCAAGAATGTCACACGCGACGATGAGGCCGGTTACGTCCACGTTGCCGCCAAAGTAGCGGTTCTTGATGGCCGTGACAGTGCCGGCGAGTCCCTGGGGCGACTCCACAAAGCGGGCCACCGTGTCGCGTGCGCTGGCGCCCGAGAGGCACAGCAGCTGCTGGTTGCGCTCGACGATGGCCTCGCGGACGCGGGCCAGTCGCTCGGCATCGGAAGCCAGCACGTCGTCGGTCTCGTCCAGATACGAGCGGATCATGCCGATGCCGTCGTAGTACTGCGGGTAACCGTCGTAAAAGTCTGCCTCGGGAGGATCGATGCCGGCGTCCAGATAGAACTCGTCGCTCATCTGGAAGGTGTGGCGGCCAAAGCGCTCATAGGCGCGGTCCTGGTAGGGACGGATCATGGCAATGGTCTCGCGCGCCAGTTCGGGCTTGTCGCTGTATGACCAGCTAAAGCGGTTCTGATGCTTGGTAAAACCGAGCGGCACAATGCCCAGGCTTGTGATTTGCTCGTGCTCCTCGCAAAAGCGCAGGGTCTTTTCCAGCTCCTCGCCGTCGTTCATGCCGGGGCACAACACGATCTGCGCGTGAATCTCGATGCCGGCGGCCATGATGGCCTCGAGTACGTCCATGCCGCGCTGGGCGTTGCGGCCCATCATACGACGGCGGACGTCGGGGCTCACGGCATGGACCGACACGTTCATGGGGCTCATGTTGCGTTGGATGACGTTTTGCACGTCCTCGTCGGTGAGGTTCGTGAGCGTGACGAAGTTGCCCTGCAAAAAGCTCAGGCGGTAGTCGTCGTCGCGAATATAGAGCGTTGAGCGGCCGCCCTTGGGCAGCATGGTCATAAAGCAGAACACGCAGGCGTTTACGCAGGTACGCATGCCGTCGAAGATGGGACCATCGAACTCCAAACCCCAATCCTCGCCGGGAAAGCGGTCGAGCTCGACGGGGGTGACGGTACCGTCGCGCGGGTCGAATACCTCCAGCTCGACGGTGTCGTCGTCGGCCTCCCAGAGCCACACGATCATATCGGTCAGCTGCTCACCGTTGACCGTGAGCACGCGCATGCCCGGCTCGATACCCACATCCCACGCGGGCGATTCGGGATGCACGTTCTTTACGAGCGCGCCCTCACCCGGCTCGGGGTCGCGGCTGCGCCCGTAATCGGCCACCTCAGCGGCGTATGCGGGTACGGTCTGGTTCATGATTAGTGGTAAAGCTCCTTGATGCGAGCGACGGCTCGTTCGATGTGTTCTTGCGGGGTGGAGGCTCCGGCGGTGATGCCGATGTGGTGGGCGTCGGTAAACCACGCGGCCTGGAGCTCGGAAGCTTCCTCGATGTGATGCGTGTGCTCGCAGGCGTCTGCGCAAATCTGAGCCAGGCGGCGGGTGTTGCCCGAGTTCTTGCCACCCACGACGACCATGCAATCACAGCGTTTGGCAAGTGATGCGGCTGCCTGCTGGCGCTCGCTCGTGGCGGCGCAGATGGTGTTGATCACGCGCAGCTCCTGCACGCGCGGGGTGATGGCAGCCACGACCTCGGCGAGGTTCTGCGCGGTCTGGGTGGTCTGCACAACCAGACCCACCTTGCCCTTGAGCGACAAAGCGTTGGCGTCGGCGGCACAGCTCACGACCTGCGCATCATTGCCGGCGTGGCCCAGAATACCCTCGACCTCGGGATGCCCCGGCTCGCCTACGACCACCACGCGGTAGCCCTCGCGCACCAGGCGCTCGGCTGCCATATGGACCTTCTTCACGTAGGGGCAGGTGGCGTCGACCACGTTGTGGCCGCGTTCACGAGCGGCATCGATGACCTGCGGCACCACGCCGTGGGCGCGGATGATCACGGTGCCAGTTGCGGCGTCGTCCAGGGTTTCGGCCAAGCCAACGCCTGCCTCAGCGAGCTCGCGTACCACGATGGGGTTATGGATGAGCGGACCCAAGGTATGGACATGAGTGCACTCCCCTGCCTGCGGCGCGGCGGCCAGCGCCATATCGAGCGCACGCTGTACGCCGTAGCAAGTGCCGGCGTGGGCAGCGATCTCGATGGTGGGCGCGTTTGCCTGGTCAGACGCAGTCGCGGCGGTGTTCGTCACGTTCTCGCTCATGGCTAGAACCTGCCCGGATGCTCGTCGCATAGATCGTCTCGCATGGTGTAGACGCGGTTCATGGCCTCGGACTCAAGCCATTCCAGGCGCTCCGTGCGCTTGAGCCCGGCCGGTGCGTCGGAAAGCGAGACGGCCTTGCCGGCGCGGATCCAGCACTTCTTGGGACGCATGATCTTTTTGCCCGAGGGCGTGATGTCGGACCAGCCGCAGATGGCGAGCGGGTTAACGGGCGCCTTGCCCATCTGAGCGATGAGCGCAAAACCGCCGTGGACCTCGGGCTTGATCTCGCGCGAGCGGATGCGCGTGCCCTCGGGGAAGATCAGGACGTCCTCGCCGCGCTGCAGCGCATGCTGGGCGGCGCGCAGGCACTTCATATCGGCAGTACCACGCTCCACGGGGATGCCGCCAACGCGGCTAAAGGCCCAGCGCACGATCTTGCTCTTAGCGAACTCTGACTTAAAGATGGGACGAATGCGGCGGCCCCCAAAGAACAGCGCCGTCTCCACGGCCAAGAGCTCGGCCATCGAGGTGTGGTTGCAGATGACCACGCTGCCGCGGCCTTCCTGGCGCTCAAACAGAAGATCGGCATCCTCGACCTTCCAACGCCACATGAGCTTGGAGAAGGCCCAAAGGATGGCCATGACTACGACGACGGTGCCGCGGATGAGCGCTGGGAACTCTGCATAAGGAGCGTTGTAATAATCCTCGGGCGTCTGCTTAAACAGGCGCATGGGCTACCTCCTTTGGTTGATGAGGTCCTCGATAATGCGGACGACCTCGTCGATGGTGTGGGCGGTGGAGTCGACGTGCACGGCGTCTTCGGCGGGCAAGAGCGGGGCGACCTCGCGGCTGCTGTCAAGCTTGTCGCGCTGCTTAAGGGCGTCGAGGGTCTCGTCGACCTCGGCCTCGAGTTGCGCGGGCGTGAGCGGCTGGGCGTCGTTTTGGTGACGCTGCAGCACGCGGCGGCGGGCGCGCTCGCGCGGGTCGGCGGTCAGGAAGACCTTGACCTGCGCGTTAGGGAACACGACGGTTCCGATGTCGCGACCCTCGGCCACGATATCGCGGTCCTCGGCGGCGCGGCGCTGGTGAATGAGCATGGCGGCGCGCACGCCCGGGTAGGCCGAGACCTTGGACACGTTAGCGTCGACTTGCGGGGTACGAATGGCGGCCGAAGCGTCCTGGCCATCAATGGTCAGGCGCGTATCCTCGCCGGTGCCGTTGGTAAAGCGAATCTCGATCTTCTCGGCGAGGGCGTCGATGGCCGCCTCGTCGTCCAGATCGATGCCGCGGTCGAGCGCGGCGAAGGTGACGGCGCGATACATGGCGCCCGTGTCGAGCTTGTTAAAGCCCAGCTGGCGGGCGATCTCCTTGGCGATGGTGGACTTGCCGGAACCGGCGGGGCCGTCGATGGCGACGATCATGCAATGCTTCCTTTCGATGGTTGACGTGCTGGTATGGTTCGCGGGCGCTGGGGCGCGGCGGGTTGTCTAGCCTGTGTAGCGCTCGCGGTAGGTGTTGCGCTTGGGTGCGGAGCCGTGGCTGCCGTAGTGACGCGTGCGGCTGGCGGGCGTGTCTTGGGGCTTGCCGCCGTTGCGCTTGGCGCTCGCCTGCTTGGGCGGGATGCCGCCGGCCTTGAGGATCTGCACCTCGCGGTCGGTGAGCTCGCGCCACGAGCCCTTGGCCACGTCCTTGAGCTCCAGGCCGGCAAAGTTGCAGCGGTGCAGGCGGATCACCGGGTGGTGGATCTTGCTCAGCATGCGCTTGACCTGGTTCTTGCGGCCTTCGCGGATGATGACCTCCACGGCGGTGGTACCGGGCTTGACGCCTTGGGGCGCCACGGCCTCGGCCTCGTGCGCGGTGATGATACGGCAGATGGCCGGCTGACATAGGCCGTCATCAAGCTCGATGCCGCGGCGGAGCGGCGTGAGATCGCGGCCGGTGAGGCGGCCGTCCACGAGCGCCTGGTAGGTCTTGTAGACGTGCTTGCTGGGATGCAGCAGGTCTTGCGACAGGTCGCCGTCGGTGGTAAAGAGCAAAAGGCCCGTGGTATCGCGGTCCAAGCGGCCCACCGGGAACAGGCCCGGAAAACGGTCACGCGGAACAAGGTCGGCCACGCAGGGACGCTCCTGCGGGTCGCTCATGGTGGTGAGGTAGCCGGTCGGCTTGTAGAGCATCAGGTACACGGCGCCCTGGTTGAGCTTGACGGGCATGCCGTCGACCTCGATGTGGTCGCGGTCGACATCGACCTTGGTGCCCAGCTCGGTTGCGACCTGGCCGTTGACGGTCACGCGGCCAGCGGTCATCAGGTCCTCCGAGCCGCGGCGGCTCGCCACGCCCGCGCGCGCCAAAAAGCGCTGCAGGCGCATGGTGTGCGGGTAGACGGGCCGGGCGTCGCCTGCGGACACTGCGGTGTCCACGATGCGTGTCTCCCCCGCTTCGTTAGTCCTCGTCATGCGTATCCTCCGCAGTGTCGCCGGTGGCTATGATTTCCTCGCCGCCGACCGCCTCGACATCATCAACATCGGTATCGAGCAGTTCGCGCTCTTCGTCCAAGTCCTCGGCCTGCTCCTCGAGCGTGGACTGAATACTGCGGCCGCTCAGACGCTCGCGGATAAACTGGCGCGACTGCTCGTCGGGGGCAAACTGCTCCAGGTCGGGCAGGTCGCGGGTGGAGCGCAGACCGAACTTTTCCAAGAAGGCGTTAGTCGTGCCATAGATGATGGCCTGACCGCGCTGGGGGTCGCGGCCGAGCTCGCGCACCAGACCCTTGTCCACGAGCGACGCGATGACGCCGTCTGAGTTGACGCCGCGGATGCCCTTGACCACCTCGCGCGTTACGGGCTGGTGGTATGCGATAACGGCCAGGGTTTCGAGCGCCGCCTGGGACAGCTTTTGCGTGTCCCAGCTCAACACATAGGCCTCGACCACGTCGTGGTAAGCGGGGTGCGTGAACAGGCGCCAGCCGCCGGCGACCTCGCGCAGCTGAAAGCCGCGGTTGGCCTCCTCGTACTCAACCTTGAGCTCGGCGAGCAGCGACGCGCACTCGCCCGGGGCGATATCCAGTGCGCCGGCCAGCGCGGGCGCACTCACCGGGTCGCTCGACACCAGCAGCAGCGCCTCGAGGGCGCCTTTGAGGCTGTTTGCCTCCAGCGTGGAAAGGGTTGACATGGTTGCGGCTCCTATTCGGTGAGCTCGGGGCCCTCGCCGGGCACGTATGCCTCGGCTCCCTCGACTCGGTTGATTTGAATGGTTCCGAAGATCTCGTCCTGGCTCAGCGTGAGCGAGCCGCGCTTGGCAAGTTCGAGCATGGCCAGGAAGGTGACGACGAGCTGCTCGGTGGTGGCATCGCCGTCCAACAGCTCGCGGAAGGTACAGGTTTGGTGCGCCATGGTAAAGCGGTCGACCGAGGCCACCGTCAGGTCGAGCGGCACGCGATGCGGCGCCACATGCTCGGCCTCCAGCAGGAAGGTCTGGCGCTTGCCGTCCAGGTCGGCACAGATGACGGCCAGGCCGCGCAGGGTAATGCCAGCCAAGTAGTCGGGCATGAGGCCCAAAAACTCGGGGTCGGGGCCGGCAACGCGCGGGTGCATGCGGCTTTCGGCCTGCATACGCGCGCCAAGGGCCGCAGCCGCGCCCTTAAACTGCTTGTAGGCGATTAGACGCTGGATCAGGACCTCGCGCAGGGCGTCGCCGTCGAGCGTGCTGAGCTCCTCGAGGTCTTCGTCGAACTCGTCATCGTCGTCATCGACTTTGCGCGGGGTCTCCTGCGGCACCAGAGAGGCGGCCTTGATGTCCAATAGGGTTGCCGCGACCAGCAAAAAGTCGCTCGCCACGTCCAGGTCCAGCGCCTCGATGCGCTCGGCCTCGGCCAGGTATTGTTCGGCCACCTCGCTGATCGAGATGGCACCGATATCAACTTTTTGGCGGGTTACCAGCTGCAGCAGCAGGTCGAACGGTCCGCTGTAGACCTGCGTCGACACGCGATACGACATCTTCGACCTCCTTTGACGGCGCCTTCGCGGCGCGGTTTGGGTGCATGTTGCGACCGTTTTGCGCGGTCGACCTGTAAGTTTACCCTAGATGCCGGCGATTGCGAAGTTGAGCAGCCACTCAGCCAACGGATACACGGTAACGTCGAAATAGCGGCCAATCACATCGATGCCGGTCCACATGGGCAGCAGATACAGCACGATGATGAGTATGGGCATGGCGTATTGCTGCAGGTGGTAGTAGTTGGTGAGCGCTTTACCTTTGAGGAACGGCACGATGATAGACGAGCCGTCAAGCGGCGGAATCGGAATGAGGTTAAAAAACGCGAGCGACAGGTTGACCACGATAAAGGCAGTGCCAAAGTTCATGATTTGCGACGCCACGCCAAAAGACATGCTGGCGTAGAGGTTGCCATAGGCCAGGTGCATGAGGGCTGCGGCCAGGCACGCGAGTGCGATATTCGATGCGGGACCGGCCGCGCTCACCAGGACCTCGTCGCGCTTGGGGTGCTTGAGGTTGTTGAGGTAGACGGGCACGGGCTTGGCGAAGGCGAATACCGGGCCGCCGGCCGCGAGCATCAGCAGCGGCAGGAGGACGGTGCCAAACGGGTCGATGTGGTTGAGCGGATTGAGCGAGACGCGGCCACGGGAGCGGGCCGTCTTGTCGCCGAGCGCCCAGGCAGCGGCGGCGTGCGCGCTCTCGTGGATAACAATACCTACGATGACGGCGACGGCGCTGGCGAGCAGATTCATGAAGTAGCTGTTGGACATGGCACTCCCCTAGCGGACGCGGCGCGAGGCGCGCGCGAGCAGGTAGTCGGCCACAAACAGGATGACGGCCACGATGGCGTAATCCAAGCGGAACACGCCGCCAAAGGGCGAGGTGATAACGCCGTAGCCGGCGATGGCACTCGGCAGCGCGCGCGAAAGCTCGACAATAAAGCCGACGATCTGCAGCTTGGCGGTCAGGCCGCTAAAGCACAGCAGCACGGTCATCGCGCTCATAAAGATGCCGCAGATGCGGCACGCAATGGCGATGATGCTCATCGCCACGGCAGCGGCCTTACGAGAGTTCACGCGCGGTCTCCTCTTCGATCTGGGTGGAAAGCTCGAGCCATTCGTCCTCGAGCTTGGGCAGCTCTTGCTTAAGCCCGTTATATTCCCCCAGCGCGGCGTTGAACTTGTCCTGATCGGCATAAAGCTCTTCGCTTGCCATCAATTCCATAAGCTCGTCATAGCGGGCACGCTTTTTGTCGAGCTCCGCCTCGATCTTCTTAAGCTGGTTGCGCACGCCCTTGAGCTTTTTGTTGAGTGCGGCGCGGGCCTGGGCCTCGGCGCGCTTTTGCTCCTTGGTCTTTTTGCCCTCGGCCGGCTTGGGGGCGGCGACGCTGGGCTGGGTGGAACTGGTCGGCTTGGCTGCCTTGGTCGCGGCCGGTGTGCTCTCCCCAGCTGCCTCGGCGGCGGCGCGGGCCGCGAGGTCCTCGCGTTTGTAGAGGTAGTAATCGTAGTCGCCGTCATAGACCGTGACCTTACCGTCGCGGATGTCGATCACGCGGTTGGCCACGGCACGAACCAGGTGCTCGTCGTGGCTGATCAGCACGATGGTGCCGGGGAAGTTTTGCAGGGCGTTCTCGAGCATGTCCACCGAGTCGATGTCCAGATGGTTGGTGGGCTCGTCCAGGCACAGGAGTGCCTCAGGGGCCACGAGCATCTTAGCCAGGGCCAGACGCGCCTTTTCACCGCCGGAGAGGACGCGGACCTGCTTTTCGATGGAATCGTTGTCGCTAAACAGGAAGGCGCCCAGCAGGCTGCGCTGCTGCGGCACGGTCCACTTGGGCGTAACGGTGTCGATCTCTTGCAGGACAGTGTTGGACTCGGTCATGCCCTCGAGCGCGTGCTGGGCGTAATAGGCCACGCCCACGTTGGTGCCCAGGTCGCGCGTGCCGGTAGTGGGCGGCTCCAGGCCGGCGATGATCTTCATGAGGGTGGACTTGCCGGCGCCGTTGGGGCCGACGAGCGCCACATGCTCGCCACGGTAGAGCTTGAGGTCGATGTCTCTGTAGATGTGCTTGTCGCCGTAGGACTTGGAGACGCCCTCCAGGCCCACGACCATATCGCCGGAGCGAGGCGGATCGGGGAACTTAAAGTCGATGTGCTTGTGGCCCTCAGGCAGGATGACGAGCTCCTTTTTGATCTGTTCGATCTTGCGGATGCGCTCCTGGGCCTGGGCGGCCTTGGTGGGCTTGTAACGGAACTTATCGACGAAGACCTGCATGTGGGCGATGTCGCGCTCCTGCGCGGCACGCTTGGCGCGCATCTGCTCCAGGTTGTCCTCGCGCTGCTTAAGGTAGCTGCTGTAGTTGCCGGTGTAGGTGGTCACGCGGCGGTTCTCGAGTGCGGCCACGTGGTCGACGCAGGCGTCCATGAAGGCGCGGTCGTGGCTGACGATGAGCACGGCGCCGTCGTAGTTGGCGATAAAGCCGCGCAGCCATTGGACACTTTCGAGGTCCAGGTGGTTGGTGGGCTCGTCCAGAAGCAGCAGGTCGGGGTGGCGCAGGAAAAGCTTGGCCAGTGCGATGCGCATCTGCCAGCCGCCAGAGAACTCGGAGCACGGGCGCTCAAAGTCGGTGACCTTAAAACCCAGGCCGGACAGGATCTTTCGGGCGTTGCTCTCGAGCTCGTAGCCGCCCAGGTGCTCAAAGCGGTCCTGGACCTGGCCGTACTCGTTAAGGAGTGCGTCGACGTCCTTGCCCTGCTCAGAGAGCTCGGTGATCTGGGCCTGCAGCTCGTTGGCGCGCTCGCCCATACGGCGGATTTCCTTGGCGGCGGCCATGACCTCGGCAAGGATGGTGGTGTCCTTTTGCTCCAGGTTGGTTTCCTGCTCGAGATAGCCTACCTGGCAGTCCTTGGCGTACTGGACTTGGCCGGCGTCGGGGCTGTCGATGCCCATGATGATCTTGAGCATGGTGGTTTTGCCGGCGCCGTTGGGACCCACGAGCGCGAAGCGCTCGCCGGGGTTGATCTGGAAGGACGCGCCGCTAAAGAGGACGCGCGCGCCGAAGCTTTTTTCGATCTTGTCGACCAGGAGGATCATGGTGCCGCCTTTGACCTTGTGTGCCTATATGAAAAAAGGCCCCAACTTGCGTTGGAGCCTCATTCAATGCTCGGGTGGAGACGAGGGGGATCGAACCCCTGACCTCTTGACTGCCAGTCAAGCGCTCTCCCAGCTGAGCTACGCCCCCGTGCGAACAAGTACTATACGGGAACTAGGACGGCGATGCAAGGACAATTTTGGAAAAACTTCTGCGGACGGCGGCGCGGGGGCGCAGCCCGGCCGCGGATGCAGGCGCGGGAACAAGCCGCGAAGCCCTTCGATACCCTTTCCGCCCGCGGGGACGCGCCCCGCGGGCGGCGGCGTTGCCGCCGTCCTCCCCTCCAGCGCCCTTGGGACATCTCGAGTTCCGTCGTCCGCAGTCTTTAGCTTTCGCGGCGCGGGCCGCCATCCTCTCAATGGCTATCCCGCCGGCGCAGGGCCCGCTATCGGGGCCGATCGCGCTCCCGCCCGCCCGGCGATTCCAAAACTATGCCGGTTTACGGGGCCAGGCCGGCAACCCCCGGGCATGACGTAATCGGTAAAACCAAAACCGCAGGTAGACGACTTGCGGATTCCGTGAAATGCAGGGTATGGACGGCCGGTCCGGGTCAGGCCCCGTAAACCGGCATAGTTTTAAGATGTCACTAATTCACTAGCAGGCAAACTAGGTTGTTCTAGCGCCTTATCGCCGGCTAATTTCCGATTTCCAACCAGTTGCACAATACACTTGCGCGCAGTCGCGTCTCGGCGCACTTCATTGCCTCGGATTTGGCTTTATATCGAATCCCCAAGCGACTGCAGACGCTTTTGACTATGGTGTCTAGCTGCGCTTTGTCGTTAAGCATATCGTGGGTTACCAGGAACACGTCAAAACCCATGCTCTGGAGCGCAGTCATGCGCTCCGCATCGTGCTCAAGCACCGCGCCTGATCCATGGATGACTTCACCTTGGATCTCGATAATTACCGCCTTCATTAGGACTGGGTTTACAATCACGATGTCTCCGTAGCAAACCTTTTGACCTGCGATGTTTTGGGCTGCCAAGGATAGAGGGGTTAAATCGTTGAGGTACACGTAGCTGAATCCCGCACCACCTAGACGTCGAGAACGACTTAGAAGCAGGACCCCCGCGACCTCGAGCGGAGACGCAGCAATGCCGATAACCTGCTGGGCGGCATCATAAAACTGCTTTCCCCACATTTGACCTTTGACCTTGTCGGCGAATCGATGCAGGTCGCTCAGTTCGATGAGCGGCTTTCTCATCCAAAGAGAAGTACCTTTGAGTTTCGTAACCTCTCTTCCATCCTTACGCTTGTTCGTTTGGCCTTCGTTATCTGGGGCCTTTACCGTTGCGCGGGCATAAACTCGTTTCCAAGGAACATCGTCTTCGCCTTCTCCAAGTTCGAACAGATCCTGCGTGTTGGAATTGCGATTCACCTCTACCGCCATTTTTAACTGCATTTCGACAGCGGGAGTCGGCTCGAAAACAGAAAACCAGCCGCATAGTTCGTACATAGCCAGTACGAGATTTATTTGGGATATAAAGCGTGTCATAGTAAATAACGTGTTAAGCGGATTGGTGACACTAAAGCCTAAATGAGTGTCGATTGTTGTGCCGGCATCAGATGCCCCTTCCCAGCGAATAGTGGAGCGCAATCCCGAGTGGTGATTGCAACAACCTGGCGATGCAACAGTGATAATCGGGGTCTTGAGGATGTCGGTTACGAAAGGGGCTTGGGATAGGGCTCGCCAGCCGTCATCGGAACTGGGCAGTCGCGGGTAGAGGTCGCGTACTTGGGGCGGGCAGCGCCAGTAGCGGAATGCGGTGTTTGCGCAGACGATCTCGTCCATGTGGGCCTCCCCTGGTTTCGGCCGCGGGCCGTGCGGATTGCGGGTAAGGTCGATTATCTACTGGCGCATCATGCGGGTAAGTACGGGTAGCTGACCAAACACTGACCAAAAGCTTGACGCAATCTGTTGAAAAGCCGTCATAGTCATGAACGTGCTGGTACGAGCTGTGAGCCAGTGGACTCTGTCTCCACAATTGCGCGTAGATTGCGCGGAGAATTCAATGAATGAACGCAGATGCACTTTTCAAAACGCGCAATGACGACACCTAATGTGAACTGCGTAACATATAACGCCTTAGGTAACTTCGCTTCGATCATGGTGTCAAAAAGAAAAAGGCCAGAGGCTTAACACCTCTGACCAGCGCTTTAGATGGTGGGCGATACAAGATTCGAACTTGTGACCCCATCCGTGTGAAGGATATGCTCTACCCCTGAGCCAATCGCCCGTCGCCTTTCGGCAAAAGAGATACTATCATAGCCGCGCGTGGTTTACCAAGAACTTTTTGCCCCCGATTTTAAATTCGTGGGAGCAAGTCGCGCCGTTTCAACCCGGTCAGCAAACTAAAGCGCAGCTTAACCACCTTTCATCGTTTAATCCACGAGGTCTCGGTGACGATAGATATGTCGAGCATTGTTGTCCGTACGCTGTGCAACAATTTGAAGCGTAATTTAATTCGTTGACCACATGTCTCACCCTGTTATTTCCGCAGGGCCTCTTCGAGAAAGGACGTAACTATGGGTTCTGATCAGAAAACGGCTAGCAAGAATGGCCGCACATATTATTTCGATAGCCGCAAAGAGGAAATGGAGAGGGTCAAAACTCTCCTCGATCTTGACTCTTGGGCTTGCGAATTTGGAGCAGAGGCACTAGATGATTTAGTAAATAAGCTGGCCAGTGAGAATACGCATAACAATGATACCTACAAGCTCGCCAAGTGTTTTATTAGCCATATCAATAGTGGCGATAACGCCGATGACAAGAACGCCAATGACGACGGCGCCGATGACGACTCCGATTGCTTTGCCTTCTATATGGCTCTCATCGAAGAGTTGGGCATTGATCCCGACGCTGTTAAAGACGTAAAAGATAACTACTTTGACATTACGTTACCAATGAGCGACGGGCCGTTTACCGTAAGCGTTAAGCCGTTTGACCCTTATGTGCCTGAACAATTGTGGAATGAAGTCGGCAAGAAGGTTGATCCTCGCTGGCACTACTTTGTGTCATGGGCGAAATACTGGGATGTCTTTCTAAATTCCAACAGCAAATACGCAGCGAAGTTAAGGGAGCGCGATACTGATCACAAAGATTGCGATGCTCCCACTTCCTTTAGAAATCTTGTCATGAAAAAATGGCTCGGAAGATCATAGCAATGAAGGGCTGGCGAGGTGCGTACCTCGCCAGCCCTATTCTTCCAGTGCGATCGGTTGCCAGACGAGGTCTTCGATGGCGCAGCCCAGGGTGTTTGCGAGCGCCAATACCGAGGAAACCGAGGCGCAGCGCAGGTCGAGTTGGTTTTGCTCGTAGAGCTGTATGGCGCGAAGTTTAACCCCCGATAATTTCACGCGCGAACTCGCCGCCCGACATGCCGCAGATGACGCGCGGCATACCGCGCTCAAATTGCCTCATCTCTAGAGAGTTCGAAAGAATTGCCGTCAGTTCCGCCGGATTCAACCCCTGGTCACAGAGGGCGAAATCGACTGCCTCGCCCAGCGTTCTCATAGCGTCCTCGAGATACATCTCACTGTATGCGCGGGCCGGTTGCCTCATTTTGTGAGACATTAGGAGTTCTTCAAAAGCCTCAATGCATTAGGCATGGCTGCAATTGTCGATTGAACGGTCAGGTCAATCGTTGCGATTTCATCGTTGCCACCCAGCAAAACTCATAGGCAGGCAGTTTAGCAATAGAACGTCAGGGAGTCGTTGCCAAAGATTTCACGCCACTTGTCGCAGATGTATCGATGGTTCATGGTAATTAGTTTCGAAAGGTCTCTGAGATCCTTAGCTGGAATCTTGCTTTCATTGTTGGCAAGTCTGCAGCCACCGTCTTTGGTTAGCCAGAACTTAGTCGAATTGGCAGCTGCTCTTTTTACTCCTACGTGGATGTGAACTGGTTCTCCGTTTTCGGCAATCCAAAAGAAAAGAACATACTGTCCAAATATAAGAATCCGAGGCATTATGCCACCGCCGGTCCGGCTTTTTGGCGTTCTGCGAGCTCGAAGATAAACGGGGCGTTTGTTCTAACGAACTCAGTCAAGAAATTCAGATCGTCAGCAGAAAACCCTTCGACGTTGAACCATTCAACCGCGGGTAAGAAACATTCTGCGTGGTCAAAGCCAAAGTCGACCGGACGCTCAACAGCTACGCGGACAGTTCCGTCTTCTCTTGTTTCTGAATAGGCAAATTGAGTACCGTCGTCAAGCTGAACATAGCTCCAAAGCATAGCCGCCTCCTTAATGATTGAATTTGAGTATAGATAACTGCTCAAGCGCAATGTGATGTGAATTGAATTATTCCAATAAGACCTGAACTTCTGGAATGGTTGTTTCATTAGGGATTGAACTATCTCACACTTCAGGAGCTTTTAGAGCCGCATTAATAAGATCAGCGCCGTTGTCGAAGCGACCGGACTTCCCCGTCGCAAGAAACGCATCGCCTTCGCGGATTGCCTCGAGGGTCTCCGGGTTGGGAGCTTTGGTAGGAAACGGCCGCGTGCCGGTGTTCGCAAGCTCCTCGTCCTGCTTACAATGCTTCATAGATGCGCACTTCATCTTGCTCGATGCTTTTGCGGAAGGGCGGATGCATGTGCTCCGGCGGGTTGGTGACGATATCGCTTTCTGATTTTTGCTCGCTACGTGCGAACGATAGTTAATTCAGCCAGTAGCGATGGATCGTGCATCGAAGCGATTTGCGGTACCCAGAATCAAGCCAAGAAGTCTCTAAGGCCTCGTAGGCTTGCTGTTCCTTCGCAGCTCGCCTGCGAGCTCTTCGCGCGTGCGTTTTCCGGAGACAAGGTCCTGAATCCATTCATAGTAGGGGTTATCTTCAGGATTTGGGTTATCGGAAAAGTCCACCGATACGTTTCTCACTCTAATAATGGCAAAGGCGAAAACTAGGCTAGTCCTCTTGTTTCCATCCTCAAAGATGTGGTCCTTTACCATGTGTTCCGCAATATAGCTTGCCTGGTCGAATATGTCCGAAAATCTATCAATCGGGGATTGCCCAAAGATGGTGCAAAATGCGTTTGATAGAACAGATTCAATTCGACCAAGTATAAGGGTGGCCCCGTCGCCCGTCATACAGGTTGTGTAGCATTTTCCAAACGCAAGCAAGCCTTCATGCAGCTGCATTACAGAAGAGACAAGCGCCTCTATCGCTTCCTCGTCATCAAATACAAGGGGATCGAAAGAAGGCGCTTGCCCCATCGTGGTGGACATTAGGAGTTCTCCAAAAGCCTCAGCGCATTGGGCATGGCTGCAATTGTCGATTGCACGGCCTGATCGATTGTTACGACGTCGTTATTGTCTAAACCATCATTAGACGCAAGAATTGCCTCCGGAGTGATGGGGTTATCCATGTTCGGCGAATATACACTCGCCCATGCCCCATCTGGCTTGTGTGACAAGGTGACCAAATCAAATGCAGAGAGCATGCCAAGTCTATTCATCACAGAATCGATGAGGTTTTTAGACGTCTCGTCAAGTATCGCTGAGCCAGTCGATTTGCGAATGCAGTTTCGGCCATACGAGGAGAACGTATGATAGACCACAGGTTCAACTGGACCATACTGCCAAGCCTCAATAATGTCATCGAAAAGCGGATGATTGCATTTGCGCAACGATTCGACTTGCGAATAATAGACGAGCTTATTCAGCTTAAGATTTGTGATCTCGAACTTGTCGCTCCAATTATCAATGATGTAGTTTGCAACGTTCAGCGCTTCCATTTTCGCTCTCCTCTCAGTTGGCAAAACTAATCCACTAGACTTTAAATTGGCTGATTATGTACCCAATTTAAAGATATGTCGAGTTAACCCTCGATGAAATCACTTCTAATTACACGACAAATTGTTTCATAGCGAGCGGACATGAATTCGTCATGCGTACTTTCACAAAAGACTGAGAGCAAAAACGGTTTTAGCAGATGCCAACCGTTTGCACTGGCTTTAAGAGTCAGCCGAAAGCTCAGATTCAAAACGTTGTCAGCAAAAGACTTATTGGACGTTACAGCAGCGATTCACGACGCCTAGGAGCGTTATGCCAAAAAGGAATAGCGTCACGGAGGCGACGATCCAGCAGTTGTCGCCAGTCTTGGGGAGCGAGGCGGTTGTCGTGGTAGCAGCCTTGGGCTTAGCGGTCTTGGTAACCGAAGTCTTAGTCACCGTGGTGGTCGTTGTTGTCGCAGCCGCGGGCTTGACCTCTGGGCGCGCTGCAGTTCCCGAACCAGACTCCCCCGCAGCTTGATCGGCGCCGGAGGCAGGCTCGCCACCATCACTCGGCACATCGCGCCCGTCTGTCTCCCCTGCCGGCGGCGTGGCGCCCTCGGGCTCGATCACCACATGCGTGGCCACAGCCCCGCCGGCATCCAACACGCCTCTAGCCCCAAAGGCACCACCGGAGGGCGCCACAAAGCGCGCGGACGTAAGCGAACCGTCCAGGCAGCCAACGCCGCCGTCGGCGCCGGTCGCGTCTAGCCACGAGGCATCGACGGCAAGCGTTCCAAAGGGCACGTCATCGCCGGGATCCTCGTCTAGCAGGTACGCGCCGTAAGCTTGCACGCCCGCTCCGGAGCCCGCGCCCGCAGCGACAACGCGCCCGCCACCGCGGACGACAAGACGACCCGCGACCAGGCCGGCCACGACCTCGTCCTCAAGGCCGGCCCCGTCGGCCTGGGCATTGACGGTGCAGCCGTCAACCACCAATGCCTGAAACGCGTGAATCCCGCACTGCGATCCCGTGGCCGTTAGCGACCCGGTGCCGCGAAGCGTCAGGTTGCCCCACACCTCCAGACCGCACTGCGAAATGTCCACGATGGACGATTGCATCTCCTTTACGGAGTTTTGCCCGGTCAGGGTTACCACCAGGTCTCCATCGGCGCCGATGGCCTCGCCAGAAAAGCCGCTAAGCTCCAGGTGGTCGGCATCGGTCCAAGCCCAACCGGGGCCCGAGACGCCCGGCTCGTAGTACGTCGCGCCTGCAATGATGAGGCTCTCCGCACCCGCGGCATAAGAAGGCCCGCCCAGCAAAACGCATAGGCAGGCCATAGCAGTAAACAGGATGTAGTGACGGCTAGTGTGGAACGCGGCAGCAAACATAACCGCTCCGATCTTCGCAGGAGCCAATAGAAGCCGCAACAGGAAATGCCCTGGTAGCAGCATTTATTAGTGTAGCGTGATCAGATAACGGGCAACGTAAAAGCCCGCGATCGACTCCCATAATTAGGTGTAAATCGTTTTGCCAGTCGGTGAAAGGAGGGTCGGGTGGTGTCGAGTCATACGTGGGGCACTAGTAGGTGTTTGCTCACTCCGGTAAAGCCGCTCCCCTTGTGCTTTCCCGCATAGGTTTGCGAGTGTATTTGAACTAGATGTCGTACAGTTTGCCGCTCATTGTTTTCCTAATCAGCCCGTTATTAAGCATATAGCGCAACACCCTTTTATGGCCTTCCCTATCGTTGCTGTTTAGGCACAAGCGACAGACACGACTTCCTCGAGCCAATTAGTCACAGTAGAATCACCATAAGACGCATTTAGCGGGAAAGGCGACCCATCCTCAGTAAAGCACGTCGCCAGAGGCCTCAAGCGCCTTTATTGCCGTGCGCTTTAACTCATTGAGGCTCTCATAGCCGCTTGTAGAAAGTGGAACTATACGCACATTGAACGCATCGCCGTACTTGAAGTCAGCGTACACATCGCAATTACCTCTTCCAAGAAACTGTAAGGCTGCACGGTCAATCGCCTTTGCGCTTTGGCCTACGTAATACAGATCTTTGGTTGCATTATGAACGATGAATATGCCTGTAACCTCACCTTGTTGTACCAGAGCCTTTCGCTGAGACATGAACTCTTCAGCGCTTGCAGTAAACTGCGAATCATCTTCTAGGAGAGATTGACGCAAACTCATCAGCTCCTTTTGCTGCCTCGACGCGGTCGAGACCAACACCAGGCCATCGATAAACAAAAACAACCCAAGAAATACAAACGGAAAAGACGGCACACGATTTACGCCAACGCTAAGCAGCCAAGCCAAGAATGGACCCCCGAGTGTAATTAGGAGGCCAATAACACTGGCGAGCTTTCCAACTGCAATAAGCCTTTTTGGAGGGGCTGAAGCAACGGTCTTGATCTGGTAATAATTTCTCATAGTTGTCTCCAGTGATATGGGCGAACGGTTTCAAATGAACGAACCGAGAAACTGCTTTAGTTGAACAACATACTACCGTGTACAGCGTGGGCTCGTAGACCACCACGGGCACGCCCTTGGCCTTCACGCACTTCATGACGCCCTGGATGGAGCTCGCGCGGAAGTTGTCGGAGTTGGACTTCATCGTCGGGCGGCACACGCCCACAACCGGCTTCGACTTGCCCTCGTAGACGCGGTCCCTCACGATTTGCGGCACCTCGTCCACGACGAAGTCCTTGCGGACGAGGTTCTACTGGTCTTTATCCCGAACCGGCTCTCCTGTTAGAGAAGATATCCTTGTCATCTTCGTAGTTGCTTCTTCTAGAAAGGAATTTGGCGTTGCACCGGCATGTATCTTGTATTTCTTCCCGGACACGTCGAGGGCATAAAAAGACAGGGGCGCATCAAGGTCGAAAATGCCTAGTTCTTTACGCTCTTTTTGAATCGCCTGCAGCCTTAGAAAACTAACGGTGAAGCACCCAACTTCGCCTCCTTTCGCCGCTGCATACGATTGTCCAAAGCCTGAATCACCAATTTAAGGATGTGGTCAATGAAGTCAGCGATCAGCCGTGTTTCTCTAATGACTACAAGCTATTGTAGTTACGTTGCAATTCAGTAGCGTAGTTGCCAAATAGCGCATAGGCGTTTTGGATTCTTAGCCGATGCCGATCAATAATAGCAAGCTCATTGGGCAAATCGATCGGAGGAGTATAAGCTTGGACAGAAACGGCATCGCCAACTGAATAGCCCTGGTTTACGCCAGAAACCAACGTGGGAGTAAGGTCATGAGCCAAATGGCCATGAAGCTCTCTAAAATGCTTGGCATCTGGATGTTCAAATAGGTCCTCATTAACAATGGCGATGAGTTGGTTTCCAAGAGCAGAATCGGAACAACTATATTGCAGCTTTTTAAACCAGTTGCACCGGGGCGCTCCATCATTGACGGTATTAATCAGCACTAAAGAATAATCGCCCTTAGAGATAGTCGCTAGCTTAACGCACGCGCGAACGAGCTGGTCCTTAAAGACATTTGGGATATCTGACAAGAATCTAAAGACGGGATAGATGTAATCCATAATGAGGGTGTCTCTGACTACTTCAGAGTCAATGTCTGTGACAATGGTGCTCCAGACAGAAAGAGATTTTTCGTAGCGAATCATCTCGCGAACTGAATCAAATAAAGCAACGTTATAGGCATTAAACGTATCGGTAAATGGGTCGCCAAAGAAGCTTTTCATGTCACGATGAGCCGGAATGTGAGAGTTCTCAAGCTTGGTGGAATAATAAAGCGCCGGATGTCTTGAGAGAGCTGAAGTGATCTGGGCAGATAGAGAGTCGGACTCAACAGGTATATTCACGCTTGGGTCTGCAGTCATAATTAGACCTCCGACAATGGTTAGCAATCGTACATTACTTGCTCGGCAAGGCGCCTGAGCAGGTCGAGCATGTTGATGGCGCCGCCGTCGAACCAGGGCATGGCGAGCATGTCCAGCGTCGAGTCAAAGAAGATTTGCGTAGCGGTATTCTTCCTTTCCTAGAAACAGCTGTTGTGGTGATTTCCGAATCTAGAACGAGGGCCGATCTTCGTTAAGCGGAAGCAAGGGCGTCACCTTACACCAACACTTCCGACGCGATCGGCAGCGCGCCTTCGGCGTCGAGTTCGACGCCGGTGTAAACCGAATGATGCAGCAAGCCCCAGAAGGACCTGCTGCATCATGCGCATGACTCATTGGCAATTGCCTTCTAAAGGCGCTGAAGCAAATAGAATCCGAGGAAACAGAAAAACCGTAAGCTGCATTTCATTGCTAGCGTTCTCGAATCCTATATACCCGAAATCACCGACGCCCTATGAGATATGCCGATCGCGTCCAAGGGACCAAAGTACGAGGCAAGAGTAAGGCGGTTATCGCAAAAATGAATGCTGTCTATACCGAATAACGAATTAGGTACGAGAGCCTCTTATCTACCGCAACGTCTCAGAGCAGTTTGGCCGTTACCTTCCATCGCTTGATTAAGGTGCTAATCGCCAAACTCACAGTGAGGGATATGAAAAACAGCGTCACAACTATCGCCAAAGGCGGAACACCAGGTACGTTGATGAGGCTCAGCAGAATCCAGTCAACCTGCTGGTGAAACAGGTACACTCCGAAGCTGTGTTTCTCGAATAGGCTTCCGTGAACCTTGTCTATCAGCCACTCGGCGTGTCCGAAGATCGATAGGAGTACAAGCGGACCCACAAGCCTCAAAATAAACAGTAGGACTTTCGAGGCCGCCCCGAGAGCCCCCCCCGAGGCGCTGCAGACGTACCACGCCACGAACAGTGCGACATCGGCTGCGAATAGCGCTGCGGGCTTTATTCGCCAGAAGCGAGACGTGTCGGTCTGTCTCAGCAACGCGCCAAGTAGGAAACACGGGAAGTAGTCGAAGGCCCGTGCCACTTGAAACAGGTCGAGAGGCGCCGTGTACACGGCGCGTGCGAAGATGTAAGAAACAATGGCCGATGCTAACAGCGTCGGCCATTTACACAACAAGGCTGGCCTAATGCGCCACATCAGTTCGACGAACACGAACATCCAGAACAACGCCAGCAGGAACCACAGCTGCGAGGGGTTATTGCCGAGAACAAACGACTCGACAGTCGAGACAGGACCATAAAAGAAACAGTAGACAGGACCCGCCCACACGACGCCCGCAAAGAGGTAAGGCACGAGCAGGCGTTTGGCTTTCTTCTTGAGAACTACGCACGCATCGTCATATTTGTCCGTCTCCATTTTGATGTACGCCCAAATGTAGCCGGAGACAAGAAGAAACAGTGGCACATGCATGGTGGAGAGCCACTGAACAAATACGCCCAGCGCGGGGCACGGCGTAGCGGGCTCGCCGAACCAGACCCCGCCGTAGATAGCGCATGCATGAAACAAGACAATGACGAGCATCGCCAGCGCCTTCACGGGTCCCGTGAGTTCAAGCTCCCGCTTCTTGGTCATCGCAAACTCACCCACGCCCGAGCCTCTTTCTCGCCCCCGTTATAACCAGCCTTACGCCGTCTCTATCGCACCATAGGTATGCGACCAGCATCAGCAGCACCACAGGCCAGCTCCACGCGCCCAAAAACCACGACGCCGTCATGAACCCTGCAGTAATCAAGGCCTCCGAAACACAGAAGTGCACCACGGGATCTCCAAACCTGCGCGATATGATTAACTCAAAAGCAAGGTCGCGCAGCGCCACCGAGGCCACAATCCCGCATGTCGCCAGCTCCACACTCGCCAAGCCAACGATGCTCGCAAGGGCCAGCACCGCGTTCAAGATCATGGCAGCAACGTTCACCGTGCACAGTGTTCCCTCGCGTCGCCCCATCTTAAGGTAGGTATTGAACAGCAGGTTCGCCTTGCAGCTATAGACACACAGAGGCATAGTAAGAGCCAGGTAAACTAGGCTCTTGCTGTATGCCGGAAGCCACAGCCCCAGCACCAGTTTCGCAGGCACATAGAGAAGGTACGCACAGGGAAGAGCCGTGTGCAGCAGCAGCCTAATGGCAAGGTACTTCTCCCTCCGCCCCTCGGCGTCCAAACGCTTGAGCACGGGGAACGCCACCATTGACACTTGCCCGATAAAACCCAGAACGAAGTTCGTCAACGAGAAAGACAGTGACAACTTGCCAAAGGCCGTAAGCCCCAGTTGCCAGTCTGTCAACATACGAGTGAAGCCAACAATCAGCGAGTCGGCGTAGTAGGCTACCATGACTTTCAGACCTGCCCGTACGTCGGCGGCGCATGTGCGCAGCACGCCCTTGAACGCCGCCTTGCTGCGTAGGGTGCTCCTAGCGCAGATGAGTACATACAGAAACGCCAACGCCTGGCAGGCTATGTAGCCCAAGATAAACGGCAGCGATGAGTCAACGCCCGCGAGGAGAACCGTCATCATGAACGCGACGAAAAGTCCCTTGGAGAATAGGTCGGCGAGTGATGAGATACGCGTTAGGTTCGTGCATTGGAACACATAGCGCAGACACTGGGTCAGGTTTGTGAGCAATCCGAAAAAAACGCACAGCGCGAGCACGAGGGACCGGTATGGTTCGAAACCAGCGGCGAGGACGGCGGCCAGGCAACAGGCAGCAACTAACAGCTGCGAGGCTGCGACGACACACTGCTGCGCCTTCAACTCCCCGTGATTGACCTCCGAGTAGCGCTTTCCGCCGAGACGCAGGTAAATGCCGTCATTGAGTCCAAGCAGGGCAAACCCAGAGTACGATGAGTACAGCAAGAACAGCTGCCAGTACGCGTAGTCCTCCACGCCCAATAACTTGGGAAGCACCAGGGACGTCAGAATGCTCGAGAGCAGGCCTATTCCCTGAGCTACAACGGCGTATGCCAGGTTGCCGGCGATACCTCCCCGCTCCTCGGTTGAAAAAATGTTTGTCAATTTTAAATCCAATTCAAAAGGCTTATGTCGCGGCATGTCTTCAAATGAACTGACATGACACAGTCTATCTTCTCGCTTTAGCCGCCCTGGCCATAGCGATGCTAGCTATAATTGGGTATGCCCGCCATCTCAATGCCCATAGGACCAGACGTCGGTCAAATCGAAGTAACTTACCCGCACCTGATGTCGTCAGGCAACGCACAAAGTCACGAGAGGCGAGGAGGTCATCAAGACCCACCGTATTGCCCTGCGACGCCATCCATTCCGCATATTGCGCGCCGGAGTCAAGCCTGCAAGCGGCGAGACCGACCATGAGATCGTTACAGCCGTACTCGCGCTCCCAGCGACGCGCGTAGCCTTCGCCCACGTCGAGACATCGGCAAACATCGCAGTAGAAATGCGGATCATATGCTCTAGTAATTCCGGAACCTGGGCGATAGTAATAAAGAGAGGCATTGATGAAGCAGAACGTCTGAGCGCGATCATATACGGTAAGGGTCTGCAGAAAGTCCTCAGCAAACGTGAGACCTTTGAATTTCGAGAAGTCCACATCGACTCCGACACACGACCGACGAATGGCCTTGAAACACATCGGGTTCTCTGAACCACTGGTCGAGCGGCACAGGGCGCTTAATATCGAAGGCTTCTCCTCGGCGGAATAAAGTTTGAAAGGGATAGATGACTCAACGGGTACGGCCTCGCTCTCCTCCCGTGTAAAACCGAAGCGCACAACATCCGCACCCGTCTTTGCCGCCGTAGCGGCAACTAAAGCGAGGGCCCCGGGGACAAGCGCATCGTCGGAATCCACGCACATAACGTAGTCGCCTGCTGCAAGCGCAAAGCCGTCGCGGCGCGCGAGCAGCAGGCCCTCGTTGTCCTTATGGAAAACGAGGGCCTGCTGCGGATAGCGCGCGGCATATTCATCGCAAATAGCACCGCTGCTGTCGGTAGAGCCGTCATCGACCAAGACAACGTCGAAGTCGGCGTAGTTCTGGGAGAAGATGGAGTCTAGGCACTCACAAAGATAACGCTCAACGTTGTAGACGGGCACGCAGACGGTAATAGTCACGCCGGAGGAAGGCGCAACCGTTGTAGTCGTTCCATTAGAAGGCATTATCAGAAACCTCCAGCATGTATTTCCCTGTATGCTCAAAAGTCTGCGTGACAAGCCCACAGGTCATGTAAGCAAGTGTGAGACAAAAGTTTGAAGTCAACGAATCCGAGGTAATCATGTTAATCATGAAGTAGCCAATGATGACGACGCCCCAGAGGGAATCTCCCGCGACATCCCAGAAAAGCCACACGAACAGAACCATGACCAGCGGGGTAAGCTCGAAAGCGATCTTTGTTAGGTCCATCTCAAACGGAGCGGCGAAAACCGCCTTAGCCACTTCATTGGCGGAGCCGTACCCATAACTCTCGAAGCCCGAACTTAAAAAGTAACCAAGCACATCGCTTCTGCCCATGGAGAAGTGCGACTGCGTGTCACCGAACAGATGAATAAAAAGATACTGCTGCTCAGGAAGTAGCATCCAAGTCCAAAGGAAGGCACCCAGAACTGTGCAGACCTTTAGGGCAACTATAGCGCCACGGGGGACCTTGATCTTCATGAGCCTAGGCGCGATGAAGCTGACAACGAGAGCAAATAGAACGGCGACGATTGCAAGCCTCTTGAAAGTAAGGATGCAGAATAGGGCGGAGAGAACCAGCCATACCTTCTTATACCTGAAGAAGGCAAAGTAGAAGGTGAGCACGAGAAAAATCCCAGAAAAGCCTTGATTATCGACTTTATCCGAACACCTCCCACATTCATCCGCACATGTGCGGA
>OGQA01000028.1_pt1 | contig 81721 bp, 78 predicted proteins | sample 1553011 | NCBI WGS metagenome assembly OGQA01 (sample SAMEA2580256, study PRJEB22360) | human gut metagenome | biome: human gut; feature: human-associated habitat; material: faeces | place: Denmark | collected 2008/2010 | reverse complement strand
CGTACCGGTAGAAGAAGTAGTCCTCCGCGTACGGGTCCTGCCCGGTCTCAGCCTGTCCCTCAAACCGCTTGCTCGCCACGATCGTACCCGACGGGTCGAGGATGTTCTGCGTCTGCAGCACGTACTCGTTCACCGTCGTGAACAGCAGCGCGGAGCCCGTGTAGTAGAAGTGCGTAATGACCTCGTCCTCTACCCGCGTCACGCGCTGCCCCTGCGCGTTGTACGCGTACGTCGCGCTCGTCGACAGCGGGTTCACCGCGTTGTTCGAGATGCCCGATGAGATCAGCCGGTTCGCCAAGGCACTGCAAGAAAGTTCAGGTCTCCCATCTGCGAAGACACAGCAGGCTGATCGGCAATCATTCTGTGCGTTCTGTTGAATGACTCTTCATGCGCGAAGTTCCATTTGAGTTCGGACATATCTCAATCTCATCCACGCGGTCATTGTCGTCGTAATGAAACGCAACGAAGAGACCGTCGGCGTCGTAATACTCCTCATATTCCGCCAACGGGGTGCCGCTCAAATCAGTGTGGATGTTGTGCTGATAGAACCACTCCACCCATTTGCGCGGGCTGCCAATCCCAATCTTGGCTCGTCCAAAACGATAGTCCGTTCCCGAGGGCAGTATTTTTACGGCTACCACACGATATTCTTCGATCGGCGTATCGTACAGAATAATCGTTTCGCCATTTTCGTATGCCGTTTTTGCTACACACTCGACAACTATGGTGTCATAGTATGCAATAAAATAGGGCATCCCTCCTATTTCATCGACGTCTTTCTCTATCCGTATCGGCTCGCCATGCGCCGCCAGAACATTGGCATATGCCGTTGGGATGCCCGGAAAGCCCAGATCATGGAAATAACCATAATACGACGTATAGCGTTGGTGCCACGGATTGCCTGAAAAATTGATATACCATGGCCTGAAGTAGGCCAGTAAGAGTACCGGCACGATCAAAACGGCGACCACCACCCATACGCATATCGTCCGCTTCTCGCTCCACTGTTTCATCTGCCCTCGCTCCTTTCTCAGCCAACTTTCTCATATTGCACATCTGCCCCATCCCAGTAATACCGATACAACCCTCTTCGCATTCCTATTATGCGGTCGTAGGAAAGTCCAAAGTTCCTATAAACATCAAGATAGCTGTGATGCAGGATGGCCAACCGCGCCTCATAATCTCCCGTCCACGCGCGGGTTAACGGGTTCCCAAAGGAAACGCTGCCATCGTAGGCATAGACGTTGCCGATTGTCCCCATCTCTGCAAAAGCTGCCGCCGCGTTTATCCCAACATCATCAAACAAGTCTGTATGGCCGCTGTTGCAGTTCAAAAGATGCAATGACAAAATTCTCTTCGTTTCCAGATCTCCTATTGCATCAATCGCTTGCCCGCGAATGTTCTTTCCGCTCCCACTAATACCCTGTCCGCCCTGAAAAATCAAAGACATGCCGTTTCCATGAGACAAAATGTAAACATCTTTAATGTATTCATCCGGCAAAGAATTCCATCCCTCAATAAACTCGGGGACAGTATTTACCTCTTTCATGATAACCCGATCAGATGTGCTCTTGTCTCGATAATAGGCGGCCTGTTTAGAATAGTTTCCCTCGCCGCTCCCACGCCCAGTGCTGTTATATGCAGAGTAGAGTATAACGGTAATCGTCTCTCCGCTGCCGCCGTCACTGATGCAGACCGTGGTTGGCCGTACCGCCACATGCCCCGTCGGGTCTACCAGGTTGACGGGGTTGTTGTTGCAGCAGGCGCAGGGGTGCTGCGTCCAGGGGTCAGAGGCGGAGCCGGTGTAGGTATCCTGCGACAGGAAGCGGGCGGTGGCGGGGTTGTAGTACCGGGCGTTCATGTAGAGCAGGCCGGAGGCATCCGCAATGCTGCCGGTGAACGTCACTTCGTTGAAGAACGCATCGCCCGTGCTGGTCGTCACGCCGTTCCGCCGGGCGGCGGGCAAATGCGCCCGTCGCCCGGACACGTCGTTTTTTCTCAGTTCGTCATGCGGTTGTCAAGATGCTGAACGACGGAAATGCTGTGTTGTTCGGAATGGTATGCTGTTCGGCGTCCATTCGAGCGTCCCTGCGCATTGTACGCATATGCCGTCGTGGCCGTCACGCCCGTGGACAGCGGCTGGCTCACCCCGGTCAGGCGGGAGAGCGCGTCGTAGGTATAGGTGGTGGTCGTGCCGCGGCCATCGGTAACGGAGGTGTTGTTACCCAACATATCATAGGCCGACGACGTTGTCAAATCTGCCGTTACGTCATACCCCCCGAGCCGCTCGCCGTGACTGCCCAGCTTCGTCCGGTTCGCCGCGGCCACGGCCGCCGTCAGCGTCCGGTTCCCCAGCGCGTCGTACTCGGCGCGCGTCACGATTGGCGCTTGACAAACGCAAAGAATCGCGTATAATAAGTAATTAGTTACCTATTTGGAGCGAAACGCAGAGGTGGCTCCCCATGATCCCATTCGGTTTGAAAATTGCCATTATCAATCGGGCGTTTCGAAAAAAACTGGACGAGAAAGCCTTCACCATGGGACTGACATCGGTGCAGCTTCGCGTGCTTGGCTCCATCAGCCGTTTGGAGGCTGCCGGGGAGACGGAAATTCACCAGAACGATCTGGAGCGGCTTGAGCATATCACACATCCGGCGATGACCAAACATATCCGGCAGTTGGAGCGCAAAGGGTTCGTCCGGTGTGTTCCCAGCGAACAGGATCGAAGATACAAAAAAATTACCAGTACGGAACGGTCTGCCGGTATTCACAAAACAATCCTTGCGCATGACAGGGAGGTTTTTCAAGAATTGTGCAGAAACCTGACCCAAGAACAGCAGAATGCTCTCATGCAGTTCACCGATATCATCCTGAAAGACATTGATGCAAAATAAATGCCGCATGTTCCGGCAGTGCGCCAAGGGCCTCTTTCGACCCGCTGCCTCTTTTTTGCTCCAATAGGTAACAGGTTACTTAATTTAGGAGGTCTATCTATCCATGGAGACAATGGCGCCTGAAAAACAGAGCCCCTTTGCCACAGAACCCATCGGGAGGCTCATTGTCAAATTTGCCGTGCCCAGCGTCATTGCGCTGCTGGTAAACTCTCTTTACAACATCGTCGATCAAATCTTTATCGGCAACGGGGTGGGCTATCTGGGTAACGGCGCCACCAACATCGTATTCCCCATCACGATCATCGCCCTGGCCCTGGCCATGATGATCGGTAACGGTGGCGCCGCCTTCCTGAGTCTCAAACTGGGGGAAGGGCATGTGGACAGCGCGAAAAGGGGGATCGGCAACGCTGTGACCCTGGTGACCGTGGTCAGCATCATCCTGGCCGCAGCCTTCCTGCTTTTCATCAACCCGATCCTGACGTTGTTCGGCGCTACGGATACGCTGCGCCCCTATGCGCTGGACTATGGCCGGACGATTGGGATTGGCCTTCCGTTCATGATGATCTCCGGGGCCATCAACTCCATGATCCGTGCAGACGGCAGTCCCAAATACGCCATGTTCTCCATGGTCATCGGCGCTGTCCTCAATGTGATCCTTGACGCCATATTTATTTTTCCCCTGCAGATGGGCGTTCGGGGGGCGGCCATTGCCACGGTTATCGGCCAGATGGCCTCTTTTGTGGTGTCCGTTGCCTATCTGCCCCGGTTTCGGACGATCCGTTTCAGCAAATCCGCCTTTTGGCCGGAAGCCAGGGTCTGCTGCAACATTGTTGTCTTTGGCCTGAGCAGCTTCATCACACAGTTTGCCATTACCATTGTTATGGCGCTGACCAACAACCTGTTGGCCCAACATGGCGCACGATCCATCTACGGTTCCGACATCCCTCTGACGGCCACGGGCATTGTCATGAAGGTCAATCAGATTATGATTTCGATTTTGCTGGGCATTGCCACCGGCGCTCAGCCCATCATGGGCTTCAACTATGGGGCCAAGAACTTCCACCGGGTGAAGAAAACGCTGGAAATTTCACTGATTGCCTCGGAGATCATCTCCGTTCTGGCGTTCCTGTTGTTCCAGTTTGCCCCGATGTCCGTCATCTCCCTGTTCGGCTCCGAAGATGGTCTCTACAACGAATTTGCCGTCAAGGCCTTTCGCATTTTCCTGATGCTCTGCCCCCTGACCGGTTTCCAGACCGTCATTGCCGTCTACCTGCAGGCCGTGGGCAAGCCGGTCATGTCCGCGCTGCTCTCCCTGGCCCGTCAGATCATCTTTTTTGTGCCGACAGTGCTGCTGCTGCCCTTGGCGCTGGGTGTGGAAGGCGTCCTGTGGACCGGCCCCGTGGCGGACGGCCTCGCCTTCCTGATGTCCCTGGTGCTGCTCCTGCATGAGAGGCATCATTTGAAAAAAAGGCATGAGGCCCGTTTGAGCGTCCTGGCCCAATGATTGCAAAAGGAGGGTATGCATAATGAAAAACAGAGTTATCACCATCAGCCGGGAGTTTGGCAGCGGAGGCCGCACCATTGGCAAACGCGTGGCGGAGGAGCTTGGAATCCCCTGTTACGATAACGAGTTGCTGACGAAAATTGCCCAGGACAGCGGGTTTAATAGGGATTACATTCAGGAGACCGGCGAGTATGCGCCCGGCGGGTTTCTGTCCAACACCTTCTCCCACCGGGGTTCCAGCCCCAACAATGCGGACTATCTCTGGCAAATCCAGTACAAGATCATCTCGGAACTGGCAGAAAAAGGGCCCTGCGTCGTTGTGGGCCGTTGTGCAGACTATATCCTCAAAGACAAAGCGGACTGCCTGAAGATCTTCATCCATGCGGATGTGGCCTTTCGTGCGGAACGGATCGTCAAGGTATATGGCGAGCGGGAACAATCCCCGGAGCAGCGGATTCGAGACAAGGATAAGCGCCGGGCGGCCTATCATCGTTTCTATACCGACATGAAATGGGGCCACGCCCAGAACTACGACCTCACGCTCAATAGTGGGACCCTTGGAATCGATCGTTGCGTGGATATTATCAAAGCGCTTTACTAACGGCAACATTTCGGCATTATTTCGGGCAGGCGGAATCCTCTTGGATGAACCGTCTCCCCTTGCGGCCGTGCGGTCGTTCACGGCAAGGCGGGCGCTGAAAGACCCGGAATGCTGAAAGACATTGCGCAAGAGCCGGGAGGGAATCTGTCAAACCTGCCGGATTGGGCGGATCGGTCATCCGGAAAAGAAACAGGCGCGGGGCCGCCGACGCGGCCCCGCAGGATGGGGATTGGAGTGGGGGGTTCCGCGGTCGGTACGCCATGCGCCGCCCGCAAGCCTGAGCATCAGGCCGCAAAATAGTCCACGATGCCCTCTACAATGGCCGCCGTAGCGCGCGCCATGAAGTCCGCATCGTTGAGGGTGCGGTCATCCGTGCTGTTGCTGATATGGCCCAGCACGATCGCCGCCACCGGCAGATCGATGCCGTTGAGCACCTCCCAGGTGGTCAGGTGCCGGATCGTCTCGCCGCCTACCTCGCGCGTGGGCATACCGGTCGCCGCCACATAGCGGTTGAGCACGCAGGAGGCGAGCCGGTCGCAGACCGTGACCTGATCGTGGTTCTTCGGCACGATCATCTGCGTGCCGCGCGTGCCGCCGGCATCGATATAGTTGCACATGATCGACAGCGCGATTTCCGCGCCGCTGTTGTTCGCCGTACGGATGCGCACCGACGGATCAACGACCTCGCTTTCGCTCGAACGCGTCATGATGACCGTGGCGCCCTCGGCTTCCAGCAGCGACCTCACGGCGTCGGCGTACGCAAAGTTGATCTTGTATTCCGCCACGCCGGTCGACGTGCCCTTATACTTCGAGCCCTTGCTCTTGGCCGCATCGATCACAATCGTGTGACCGGCCAGCCGGCCGGGGGCCGGCGTTTCTTCATCGCCCGTACCCGCCATGCCGGGAGTCGCGTTCGGGTCCACCGTCGCGTTCGGGTCCACCGTCGCGTTCGGGTCCGGCGTCGCGTTCGGGTCCGGCGTCGCGTTCGGGTCCGGCGTCGCCGTCGACTGCGACGGGGTGACGATTATCGGAGAGGGCGAAAGGGGCGGCTCCGCCGTGGCGTGCGCCTCCCGGTAGGCTTCCATGGCCGGGGCGATGACGCCGGCGGCCAGCCCATAGGCGGCCCCGCCGATCAGCAGCAGGATCAGCGCGCAGAGCACGCCGAACGACAGCGGGTTGTTGATGCGCAGCCGTCTGCGCCGCGGTTTGATCTTCTTCATGCGAACCGTCCACCTCTCACCGGAATACCAATGCCATGCCTGCGCACGACCGGCCACACGCGAAACAGGGGGGCCCATCCATGCGCAGGACATGCCCGCAAAAATCGCGTCCGCCGGTCCGCCGCGCACAACCGCCTGCGGATATGGTCATTTTATCACGACCGCGAGCGAATGTGTACGCCCGAAAAAAAGATTCACAAATTGTACATATGACGGGCAGAATTTTCCTCGTCCTGCGCGCCAAAAGCTGGTATACTGACAATATGCCCAGCCTGTATATCCACACCCTGTTCGGGTTTGCCGTGCGCGACCGGCTGCAAGGGCCGGCCGGGGCCGCAATCCGGCGCCATGGCGCCGCGTTCCTCGCGGGCCTGCCCGGCCCGGACATCTATTTTTACGACCGTTTCCCGCCGCCGCTGCTGCGACCGCACCAGAAGCGCACGGGCAACGCGCTGCATGACGCGCCCGCAGCCGAGGTGTTCGCCGCGCTCGTCGCCGCAGCGCGGGGGGACGAAGCGCTTTCGGCCCATGCGCTCGGCTTCCTCTGCCACTATGCGCTCGACGCGGCGGCGCATCCCTTCGTCGAGGCCTCGCACCGGGGGCTGGATCATACGCGCTTTGAAATGCAGCTCGAGCTGCCGTTCTGCGTGCGCATGGGCAGCGACCTCCCCTCTGTGCCGCCCGACCGGCTCTATGCGCCGCCGCTTGCCGAACGGGGCCTGCTCGACGCGCTCGACGCGCTGCAACGCGACCTTGCGCAGGCCGTTGCGGGCGCGGGGAGACCGGGCGTATATGCCCGCAGCTTCCGCAATTTCCGACGCACGTGCGCCCTGTTATACGACCCGTCCGCCCGCAAACAGCGCCTGCTGCGCCGGTTTGAACGGCTTGCCGGGCGGCGCGTCGGCACGCTCTCCGGGTTTCTGATCGCGCCCGCGGCTGCGGAAGGGGCCGATCTGTTCAACGAGGCGCACGCACCCTGGGCGGCGCCGTGGGCGCCGGACGTTGTCCGCACCGAATCCTTTTTTGACCTGTACGGGCAGGCGCTTGACGAGGCGCTCGCGCTTGCGCCGCTGCTGGCCGACGCGCTGGCAGGCGGCGACGATGCGCCGCTGCTCGAACGGCTGCAGGGAGGCAGTATGGCGCATGGAAAACCCGTTTGATCCGAACCCGTTTGCCGGCCATACGGCCTGCTGCTTTACCGGACACCGCCCTGCCGGCCTGCCGCAGTCAGCCGGCGGCATGGCGGCGCTGCGCCTTGCGCTTATGCGCGCGGTACGGGCTGCCTGCGACGGCGGCGTGCGCACGTTCCTCGCCGGAGGGGCGCAGGGCTTTGACCAGCTCGCGGCCGAGACGGTACTGCTGCTGCGCGACGGGCTGCCGGATGCGCGCCTTCTGCTGGCGCTCCCCTCCCCGGCGCAGGCCGACGGCTGGAGCGACGCCGCGCGCGCACGCTACGACGAAACGCTCCGCCGGGCCGACGGCGTATGGTACGCCGCAACCGGCGCGCCGGACGCCGCCGCCATGCGCCGCCGCAACCGCTATCTGGCCGACCATGCCGATTGCTGCATCGCCTATCTCCAGGCGGTATCGGGCGGAACCTTGTATACCGTTCGCTATGCGCTTGCGCGCGGTCTTTTTGTCTGCAATCTTGCAGAATTCGTCAAAGCGTGATATAGTCCCTTCGTTATGAAACATGACAGGGAAATGGGTGGAGAGATGGAAGCAAGGGAAACATTGGAAACGCCGGCCGGTTCGGAATTGCTGCTGCAATCGAACAAGATGGGCGTGCTGCCGGAGGGGCGGCTGCTCTTCTCCATGTCGCTGCCGGTGGTCATTTCGATGCTGCTGCAGGCGCTCTACAACGTTGTGGACAGCATCTTCGTCACGCGCGTGAGCGAGGATGCGCTCACAGCGGTGTCGCTCGCCTTCCCAATCCAGATGCTCATGATCGCCGTTGCCGTCGGCACGGGCGTGGGCATGAACGCGCTGATCTCGCGCAAGCTCGGCGAGCAGCGGTATGCAGAGGCCAACGCCGCCGCGACGAACGGCCTGTTCATCCTGTTTATCTCCTTTCTCGTATTCCTGTTGTTTGGCCTGTTCGGCGTGCGCCCGTTCTTCGACGCCTTCGTGGCCGACGAGCCGGAGATCCACGAGATGGGCGTGGAATACCTCACCATCTGCTGTACGCTGTCGTTCGGCATATTCCTGCAGATCGGCGTGGAGCGCATCATGCAGGCGCAGGGCAAAACGGTCTATACCATGCTCATGCAGCTCACCGGCGCGGTGATCAACATCATCTTTGACCCGATCCTGATCTTCGGGCTGCTGGGATTCCCGAAGCTCGGCGTGGCGGGCGCGGCGTACGCGACCGTCGGCGGTCAGATCATGGCCATGTTGCTGAGCTTTTTCCTGCTGTTCTGCACCAGGCACGACGTCAAGGTCTCCTTCCGCCGCTTCCGGCCCAGCGGCGATATCATCCGCAAGATCTATGCGGTGGGCGTGCCGTCCATCATCATGCAGGCCATCGGTACGGTCATGAACCTGGCGATGAACGCGCTGCTGATCGCCTACACCACCACGGCGGTGGCCGTGTTCGGCGTATACTTCAAGATTCAGTCCATCGTGTTCATGCCCGTCCTGGGCATGACCAGCGCCGCCATGAGCATCATCGCGTTCAACTACGGCGCGCGCTGCAAAAAACGCATGCTGCGCACCTGGCGGCTGACCCTGCTGGCCTCGCTTGCGGTTATGGCCGCCGGGCTGGTGTGTTTTCAGGTGTTTCCCGCGCAGATCTTTTCGCTGTTCGAAGCGTCCGACGAGGCGCTGCGCATCGGCACGGTTGCGCTGCGGATCATCTCGCCCAGCTTTCTTTTCGCGGCCATCGGCATTACGAACTCAACGCTGTTCCAGGCGGTCAACCGCGGCGTGTACAGCATGATCATGTCGCTGCTGCGGCAGCTGGTCGCGCTCGTGCCGGTCGCCCTGCTGATCTCGGTGCTCACGCACGACCTCGACCTGATCTGGCTTTCTTTCACGATTGCCGAGGTGTTCTCCGTTGTGGTCAGCCTGTTCATGCTGCGCCGCGTACATCGCACGATCCTCGACAAGCTGCCGGCCTGACGCGCCGTGCGGAAATCCGCAAACGCCGCCACCGCCGGCCGCCGCCGGCAAAACTTTTTGTAGAAATTTTTGATCTTTCCGCAACCAAACCGCCCGCCGCAAGGTGTTATGGGCAGGAAGAGAGGAACGGATGGAGCGCCTGACCGCTTGCAAGCAGGACCCGCCCAGCACCGGCGTTGACGACCTGTTCCATACCTATGCCGACATGGTGTACCGGCTTGCGTTTCTGCGCACGCGCTCCTCGGCGGATGCGGAGGACGTGTTGCAGGAGGTGTTTGTCCGCTGCCTGCGCAGCAGGCCGCGCTGGACGGACGCCGAGCATCAGAAGGCATGGTTCATCCGCGTCACCCTCAACTGCACCAAGTCGCTCGTGACCTCGGCCTGGCGGCGGCACACCGCGTCGCTCGAGAGCGCGCCGCCGGACGACGATGCGCTGCTCACCGAGATGCGGGAGGAGACCGCCGTATACGGCGCGGTGCTGGAACTGCCCGAGCAATACCGCACGGTGATCCACCTGCACTATTACGAGGGGTACGGCCTGCGCGAGATCGCCGCCCTGACGGGCAGCACCGAGGCGGCCGTCAAGTCCCGGCTGTTCCGCGCGAGAGAGCTGCTGCGGCAACGGCTGAAGGGGGAAGAATTCGATGTTTGAAGAGCAATACCGCCGCGATAACGAACGGCTGCACGCTCCCGAGGATGCGCTTCGGCGCATCAAGGAGCGGGCGGGCGCTTCCACGCCGCGCCGCGTCGTCTGGACGCGCTATGTCGCGGCGGCCGCGGCGCTGCTCCTCGTCTGCACCGGGGCGTTCGGCGTGCTGCGCGCCCACGGCGGCAAGGGCATGGATGCGGCCGAGCCGGAAGCGCCGATGATGGAGGCGGCTGCACGCGAAGACGTGACGGAGGACCGTGCCGCAGGCAGCGAAAGCGATACGGCCGCCGAAAGCGAAGAGCAGAACGGCGCGCCCATGGCCTATGCCTGTACATCGGGCGATCTGGCCGTCCCGGCCGATTACGACGAGCTGTACCTGCTGCTGGCCCCTCCGCCGGATGCGGACTTGGCCGCCGCTTCCGAGTCGGCGTCGAACGGCGAAACGGCGGACGGCGCCGCCGACGGATGGCAAGCGGACGCCGCCGACGCGGGGGACGACGCCAACGATGCGGAGGGCGGGTCTGCCGGCGCCACGGCGGCCGGCGGCGACAGCGCGGGGGATGGCGCGTCGTCGAGCGCAGACATGGCGGCTTCCCTTTCCCCCGACAATTCGTCGCTTGCGGCCGACGGCGGGCAGGTGCGCTATCTCCTTGCGGGCGGCACGCTGTCCATCTTCGATACGGCCGGCGGCGAAGAGCACCTCCTCTCCCGCACGGATCTGCCGATCCCGGCGGGCGAAGCGCTTGCACTGTATTCGTGCGGCGACCGGCTGGCGGTGGTCTTTATGGACGAGCGCACCGCCTGGGACGGCGATGCGGAGCCGGTCGCATGCGTGCTCCTGCTCGACGTGTCCGATCCGACCGCCCCGGAGGCGATGGCCACGCTCGCCCAGAGCGGCCGGTATGCCGGCAGTTTTTCCCAGGACGGCATGGTGCTGGTGGTCACCACATATGCGCTCGACGGCGCCGCCGTACCCCACGAGCCGCGCTCCTTCTGCCCCACGCTGTACGATGCCGCCGGCGCGACGGCGCTTGAAGCGGACGACATCCGCCTCCTCACCGGCGATGCGGGCGAAGCGTATACCGTGGTCGCGTGCATCGACACGGCCGTCCCGGAAACGTTTGATTCCGCCTGCGCCGTCCTCGCCGGGGACTGCGCCGCCGCCGTGCAGGCGGATGCGGACAACCTGACCGTCCTCCTCGGCCCTGACGGCGGGCCGCAAACGCTTGTGCGGTTCTCCCTGCCGTCGAAAGGGGAAGCCGTCGTCCCTCTCGACGCAACCGGCGTCGCCCCCTGACGATCCCGCCCCCGCACGGAGGATGCACAGCGGCCCCCACGTCCGTGGGGGCCGCTTTTTGTTTGCCGGCCCTGCGGGCGCGCCCGCACGGCGAATGCGGCCAACGGCGGCGCTACCGCAAAACGGCGATGGCATACGGCGGAAGCGCAAGCGTATCCGCCGTCCTGCCGCGCGTGAGCGTGACCACGCCCTCGCCTGCAACGAGCGCATCGGTCAGCGCCGCATAGCCGAGCGCCGCCGCGTCGAGCGAAAGCGTCCGCGCCTCGCGGCCGATGTTGAGCACGATGAGGATGCTCTCGCCCGCATAGGTGCGGCGGATGATGCAGCAGTCCGTGTCGCCGCAATCGACGACCTCGCTCACGCCGCGCGCGATCTCCGGATTGCGGTTGCGCAGCCGCATGGCGTGGCGGTAGTAGTTGAGCAGGGATCCCGGATCGTCCTCCTGCTCGGCAACGGAGGGAAAGGGATATTCCGCAACCGTCGTGCCGGGCGGGCAGAGGGTTGTTTCGGCGCGCGTGGTCCAGAGCATGCCAATGCGCTTGTTCGGATCGTTGTCCGTGCCGGCCATGCCGATCTCCTCGCCGTAGTAAAGGAAGACGCCGCCGCGCATCATGGCGAGCAGGCCGGCGGCCATCTTAAGCCGCGCCGGGTCTGCCGCGCCGAGAAAGCTGGCCACGCGCGGCGTATCGTGATTGCCGAGAAACGGGGCCGGGATCGTATCGGCGAACTTCTCCTCAAGCAGCAGGGTGACGCGGCCGTAACTCGTCCCGGGTTGCTGGACGTTGCCGCCGAGGATCTGCGCGATATAACCCTCCCGCTGCGACACCGGAAAGCAGAAGAAAGCGTCGATGCGGCTCTCGGCATACGTCTCCAGCGTATACAGATCCTCCCACGCCTCGCCCACGATATAGCAGTCCGGCGCAATGGCGCGCGCGGTATCGCCAAGCCACGAGAGGAACGCGATGTTTTTGGCCGGATTGCCCGTATAGTAGCTCGTCACCGCGTCGAGCCGGAAGCCGTCCACCCCCAGCTCCAGCCAGAAGCGCATGATCTTCTCGATCTCGTCGCGCACGGCCGGGTTGTCCAGGTTCAGATCCGGCATGGTGGCGACAAAGCGGCTTTCATAATAGGAGTCCCCCGCCCTGTTGTAGCCGGGCTGCGGTTCATCCGTGAAGTTGTAGTAGTCCCGGTAGGGCGATTCCTCCCCCGTGCGGGCGCTGACAAACCACGGGTGCTCGCTGGAGGTGTGGTTCACCACGAGGTCGATGATGACGTCGATCCCGCGCGCGTGCGCCTCGGCAAGCAGGTTTTCAAAATCGTCCAGCGTGCCATAGAGCGGATCGATGTCGTAATAGTCCGTCACGTCGTATTTGTGGTACGAGGGCGAGGGCATGATCGGCATGAGCCAGATGCCGTTGCAGCCGAGCGAGGCGATGTAATCCAGCTTGCCGGTCAGGCCGTTCAGGTCGCCGTAGCGGTCGCCGTCGCTGTCGGCGAACGAGTAGACGAACACCTCGTACCAGTTGCGGTATTTGTCGTCGATGACGTTCGTTTCGCCGTCCGTGGGCGCGGTCTCCGCCTGCGGCGCGCAGGCGCCGGATAACAGCGCCGCCAGCAGCAGGCACAGCAGGCGAAGCAGGACGCGCCGACCGTTTTGCTTTCCGATCGTTTTCATACGCTCATCCCTTCACGGCGCCGGCGGTCAGGCCGTTGACGATATGCTTGACCAGGCAGAAGTACAGGATGACGATGGGCACGGCGATGAACACGCTCCCGGCGGCAAAGCGCGCAAACTGCGTCTCCGGCATGTTGCACAGCCCCACGGCGACCGTCCACATCTCCCGCTCCTTGAGCAGGAGCTTGGGGAGCAGATAGTCGCTCCACGGCCATGCGAACTGCGTCAAAGCCGTATAGACGAGCATCGGTTTGGACAACGGCAGCGTGATGAGGCCAAAGATCTGCAGGTTGTTCGCGCCGTCGATGCGGGCGGCCTCGTGAATGGTGAACGGGATGGTGTCAAAATAGCCCTTCTGTACGAGGTAGCCCAGCGGCGCCGTCCCCGCATACAGGAAGATCAGCGAGGCGAGGCTGTCGAGCAGGCCGAGCTGCGTCATGATGATGTAGATGGCGGTCATGCCCATGAATCCCGGGAACATGCCGAGCAGCAGCGTCGTCTTTTTGATCGTATCGCGGCCGCGGAAACGAAAACGGGACATGACGTAACCGGTGAGGATGACCAGCAGCGTGCCGATGAGGCAGCTCATGGAGGCCACGTACAGGGTGTTCAGAAACCAGCGGCCATACGGGTACAGGCCGTTGACGTCGTTGGTGAACAGGTCGATGAACGTATTCGCGCTGTACTCGGTCGGGAAGAAACCGGAAAACGAATAGATATCTCCCGACTTGGAGAACGACGCGAGGATCAGCCAGAGACAGGGGAACAGAAACAGGGCGGAGACCGCCAGCAGCAGCAGGTAGGTGACCGCATTGTCGGCCATGCGCCGGGGCTGCAACAATCGCTTCAGTTTCATTGATAGGTATCCTCCCTCTTATAGGCTGCCGAACGGACGTACACCGCCAGCGAGAGCGTCGCGGTGATGAGGAAGATGACGAGGCTGATGGCCGCGCCGATGGAATAATAGTTGTTGTCCACGGACAGGTTGTACAGCCAGTTGATCAGCAGGTCCGTATCGCTGGCAAGGAAGTAGTTTGCATAGTTGCTCTGCAACCCGCCGCGCAGGAAGAAAAAGATGCCGAAGTTGTTGAAGTTGCCGACGAACTGGCTGATCAGCACGGGCGTGATGGAGAACACCACAAACGGCAGCGTGATCTTGCGAAACTGCTGGAATGGGGACGCCCCGTCAAGCGCGGCGGCCTCGTACAGATCGTGGCTGATGTTGGACAGGATGCCGGTGCTCATCAGCATGATCGACGGAATGGTGATCCAGCCGTTGACAAACAGGCCGATGCCGCGCGCCCACCACTTGGCCGATTCCACGTTGGACAGGAAAAAGACGGCGTCGTGACCGCCCTGCAGCAGCAACTGGTTGATCGGCCCGCTCTGCGAAAACATGAACTTGAACCCCAGCATGGAGATAAACCCCGGGATTGCGTACGCCAGAATCGGGAACGCGCGCCAGAGCTTTGACCCGCGCACATTGCGCTTGTTGAGCAGCAGCGCGAGCGCCAGCCCGCCGAAAAAGTTCAGGGATGTGGACAGCACCGCCCATAGGATGTTCCAGGTCAGGATGCGCCCGAACGTATCCCCGATCGAACCGACGCCGAGGATCTTCGTCCAGGCCGAAAACGACCAGCTCGCCAGCTTTGGATGGACCACGTCGCCGCCGAAATCGGTAAACGCCATCAGGATCATGAAGACGATGGGCAGTATCGTAAAGATGCTCACGCCGATGACCGGCAGGACCAGCGCCGTTACGTGGAACTTGTCGTCCGCCATGGTGGCGAGCGACTCGCGGAAGGTATGCGGTTTTTTCCCCGCCGCGACCCGGCGGGCCGTATAGAGCACGTCGCGCACATTGGAGACATGCAGGACGAGGAAGAAGATCAGGATAAAGATGGCGAACAGCCCGAGGATCAGCATCTGCATCGAGTTGTCGCCCACAATGCCAAGCCAGAGGTTCTCCTGCTGTGTGCCGAGCGTGAAGAACCCCGCGATGTCCCGAAAGCCACGGGCGATGAAATACCAGAGCAGCCCGGCAAGGCTGCCGAGGTACAGCAGGCCCTTGACGATCTGTCCGTAGCAGAGCTGCCCGAGGCCCATCACCACGAACGACAGCTTTGCCCGCACGGGCGTGCTCCGGAAGGCCGCCAGCGCGGCCGCAAGGCGGCCAGCGCCCGCCCCCCTGCGCAGCGCCTGTTCCATAGGATTACCCCCTTTCCAATCCGGGGCGGGCGGAGCCGGCGCCCCGCCCGCCGCATGCGCTTACGCCAACGTGAAGATGGCGTCGTGGATCTGCTCGCAGAGCCGCTCAAGCCCCGCCTGCAGCTTCTCCTGCGTGTCATAGAGCGCCGGTTCGCCGCGGTTGTCGTTGAGCGCGTCGGTTGCCACCTCTACCAGGAACGACTCGGCAGGCGTCCAGATCTGCCCGACCTCGTTGATGGCGGGCATGATGTCGATGAGGCCGGCGTCAAGGTTGGAAAAGATCTGCTGTACGGCCGTGTCGTGCTCGCCGACGGTCGCCGCCGCGTCGCTGCGCGCCGGCGTGATGCCGCACATCTCGTTGCGCCGGACGACCTGCTCATAATCGGCCGCAAACTCGATAAACGCGAGCGAGGCGTTCGGGCACTTGGTATACGCGGAGATGCCGTAGCCGTTCATGCCGCCCATCATCTTGACCTCGGTGGTCAGCGTGTCCATCTGTTCGATGGTATCCTGCCATGCGTCGGCGGTCAGGTCTCCGGAAACCGGCAGGCGCGGGACCGGGATCATCTTGAGGTCGTTCTCGGCCTCTTCCTCGGTCCAGCCGTTGTTGACCATCTCCTTGAGGAACATGGCGCGCACATCCGGCGTGGTGATGGTGCAGAGCATCCGCCCCTTGGCCAGATACCCGTAGGCGGCGGAGGCAAACGCCTTGTCGATGATTTCCGTGTTGTCCATAAGCATCGCCCACTGGCGCACCATATACAGACCCTTGGCCGCGTCGCCCGCGGCAAAGCCGATGTCCTCCGGGTTCGTATCGTTATCGCCGAATACATAGCCGCCGAACGTGAACAGGTAGCCGGCCATGAAATAGGTGTCCACAAGCTCATCGAGATAGCCGTATTCCGTCTTGCCTCCGTTCTCCTGCACATCCCTGCTGAAGGCGTAGAGCGCCGTATACGTCTCGAAAAAGTCCGGCACGCCGTTGCCGTTGATGTCCCACTCGCTCTGCCAGTCATCCGGCAGCATGGACTCGATGTAGTAGAGCATGCCGGTCTGCACGTTGATCGGGATGCCGCAGTAGAACGTTTCCCCGTTCATCTCTACCGCATAGGCATCCCATGCGGTCTGCGGGATGAGATCGTAGTCCTCCATCGAGCGCGTGGGCAGCGGCAGGATGTGCTGGTTGTCGGCGTACTTCATGATGATGTCGTTCGCCTGATACCAGACGTCAGGCCCGTATCCGTAGGGGCCGTCGGACGCAAGGTCGGAGTACTGGTCGGTATTCATGCGCTCGGCGGAGATGCCCTGATCCCTGTACGCCTCGTTGAAGGCGGCGATCAGCTCATCCACATAGCCCAGCTCGATGGCCGTGTCGTTTTCCAGCACCTTGACGACCGCCCCCTCCTCCAGTTCGCCCGTGAAGCGGGCCATGACCTGGTCGTAGACGGCGCTTTCCGCCTCGTCCCGCGCGCCGGTGCACGCAGCGAGCGGCAGCGCGAGCAACAGCGCCAACAGCAGCGCGGATAGGCGTCTGATCTGTTTCATGTTCCGGTTTCCTCCTTTGTCCATTTGTTGGTTTATCCGTTTGTCGTTGCGTTTGCGTGATATCCGGTCGTCCCGCGCGGCGGCAGATGCATTCACCGGATCAGAAAGTCCATGGGGGATACCGACGCGCCGAACGCCGCGCGCGGCGTTTCCCCCGGGTTGATCAACAGCTCCGCACGCCGGCCTCCGTGCCGGCGCAGGATGCGCACCACGCCGTTTTCCTCCTCGACCGCGGCCGTGCCGCGGGCAAGCGGCGCCGTCCTCCTGAGCGCGGCGAGGCGCTGCGCCAGGCGGAACAGCTCCCCATCCCAGCGCGAGCGATCCCATTCAAACGTGCGGCGGCAGTCCGGGTCATAGCCGCCCATGACGCCGATCTCGTCCCCGGCAAACAGGAACGGAATGCCGGGCAGGAAAAATGCGACCGCCATCGCAAGGCGGAGTCTGCGCACATCGCCCTTCACGCGCGTGAGGAACCGCTCCGTATCATGGCTGTCGAGCAGATTGAACATCATCTCGTTGGCCGGGTCGGTGCAGCGCATGAGCAGCAGCACGAGCCGGTCGGCAAAACCACGCGCGTCGATCGTGCCAAAGGCCAACAGGTCGAGGCACGCCTTGGTCAAGCCATAGTTCATCACCCCGTCGAACCGGTCGCCGGCAAGCCAGTCGTGCGCCTCGTGCCACACCTCGCCCACGATCAGCGCCTCCGGGTTCGCGGCTTTGACCGCTTCCCGGAACCGGCGCAGAAACCGCGGCGCGATTTCGTCGGCCACGTCGAGCCGCCAGCCGTCGATTCCATATTCGGTGACCCAGTGCGTGCCGACCTGGCAGAAATAGTCGATCACCGCATCGTTCTCCGTGTTCAGCTTCGGCATATACGGCACATCGGCAAACGTCAGATAGTTGCGCCGCTCCACACAGGCGGCGTCGCCGTCCACATAGAACCAGCCGTAATAGGGCGACCGGCGGCCGCGCCGGATCACATCCTGAAAGATGGCGTTTTCATTGGAGCAGTGGTTGAATACCCCGTCGAGCATCACGCGGATGCCGGCCGCATGCGCCGCCTTTACAAGCGCGCGCAACGCCTCGTTGCCGCCAAAGCATGCATCCACCTCATAGTAATCCTCCACGTCGTACTTGTGGTTGCTGCGAGAGCGGAATACCGGCGTCAGATAGAGCAGCGAGACGCCCAGCTCCTTCAGGTACGGCAACCCCTCGCGCACCCCGTCGAGGTCGCCGCCGGCAAAGCTCCCGGGCGTGGGCTTTTCGCCCCACGGCAGGTTGATGTACGAGCGGTCGGCCTTGCCGCTGCCGATGCGGAACCGATCCGGGAACACCTGGTAACAGACGGCGCCGCGCACCCACTCCGGCACGCGCAGCACTTCGCTCCCGTGGATGTACGGATATTGGAAATAGTTGAAATAGCCGAGCGGGTAGCGGAATGTGCGCGAGAGGCCCTCCTCGCAAAGATACCAGCTCTCGTCGCCGGCATGCAGCCGGAAGATGTACGCAAAGCGCGAATCCTCGCCGTGCAGGCGGGCGGTATAATAGTCGAACCGGCTGTCGCTGAGCGCGCGCTCCATGCGCAGCCTGCGGCGCTTCTGCGTCCACGTAAACTTGTTGTCGGTATAGATGACCTCCACCCGGTCGAAATCGCCCCGCCCGGTGCGCAGGCGCAGCCCGAGCGTATGCCCGTCGACCGGGAAGCAGTCCACGGAGCGGGATCGATGAAGGATGGCTCTCGGTTCCATTGGGGTAACCTCCTGCTTGGGGTGTCCGGCCGCCTTCGCCGGAAATATTGACAGGCCGCGCGCCCGGTTGTTATCATGTACGCATGGCAAACAAAAAACTGACCATTCGGGACATCGCTGCCGCTTGTGGCGTTTCCACCGCAACCGTGTCCTATGTGCTCAACGGGCGCGAGGAGCAGCGCATCAGCGAGGAAACCCGCAACCGCATCCTGCACTATGTACACATCATGGGGTACGAATCCTCGGCGCTCGCGCGCGCGCTGGCAACGGGCAGGAGCGGCGCCGTCGGCCTGTATTTGCCGGAGGCGGCGCGTGACGGTGACTGCGCGCTGCGCAACCTTCAACTTTCGGCCGTGCTGGCCGCCGAACTGGAAACGGTCGGCAAGACGCTGCGGCTGATGACCGGCACATGCGAACGGCAGCAACTGCGGGATCTGGACGCGCTCATCGCCGTAGACGTGGACAGTGAAACGTTCTATCGGATCGGCAACAACTGCTTCTTCCCGCTGTTATCCGTCGACGGCTGCATCTGGAATCTCGACCTGTTCTATCAGATCTACGACGACTTCTCCGCCATCGCCGCGCTGGCAAGGCGGCAACTGGGCGTAGAGCAGCCGTTTTTTGCCCTGCGGCCGTACCGCAACCGCGAGATCGGCGAGGTGATCCGACGCGCTTTCGGCGACGTCCGCCCCGTATATGGCGCCGTACAGGCGGACGCTTTTGCCGCCGGACGCGGCGCGGAAGCGGCCGGCGTGGCGCTCGGTCCCGGGCTCGCGGCGGAACTTCGGGCGCGCACGGGCGCGCGCGTGCTCGCGCTCGCTTACGACGAGGACGGCGAGGAGGCCGTTTGCAACGGCGAAACAATCCTGCTGCCGCTGCGCAAGAAGTGCCGCGTCATCGTGCGGCTCATTCTGGATACCATCGCCCGGCAGGCGGACGATGAGCACGATGTGCGCGTGATCTGACCCGCTGCGGCGTGTATCTCCGGCGGAGGGTGCGCCCCTCCGCCCTTTGTATTCCCGCGCCTCAGGGCCGGACGCGCGCCGCGGGCGCCGGGACGGGGGCAGACGCCCCCGCCCCGCAACGCGCCCGGTTTCGTTTAATAGGTGACGGTGCCGGTCGCCGGATCCAGTACGATCGTGTACTCGCCGGGATCGACCAGGATGTTGTCCGCCCCGTCGCCGTACCATTTTTCATTGGCCACGGCGCCGTTTGCGCCATAGGCCACCTTGAAGGCGACCTTGCCCTCGGTCCAGCTGTCGGTGTCCGCATCCGTAAAGGTGACGGTCAGGCTGTATGTGCCGTCCTCCTGCGCTTCCATCCGGAAAGCCGTGTTCTCCTCGGCCACATCCGCCGCCCAGCCCTTGTTGCCGCAGGTGCCGACCACATAATAGGCCGGCTCGGCCACAAAGAGGTTCTTCACCGTGGGGAGATTGTTGACAAGCTCAATCTCAAGGTAGACCATATACTCGCCGGCGGTCAGGGAGAAGTTCGGCGCGGCCTCGGGATCGACGTTGCGACCGTCATACCAGTCGCCGCTGACAAGGTTCTTGATGCCGAACGAAGCAAATTCGTTGCCGTTCTCCGTATCGTACATCTCTTCGGTGACGGTGAGGAAATAGAACCATTTGAATTCCTCTCCGTTTCTGGTCATCTTGTCGCCCTCCGGATCGTTCGCGCCCCAGCCGTTGAAGTTGCCCTGCACCTGGAAATCAAACTCCGGCACGGACAGCTCGTCAGCCTCGCCGATTTTCTCATAGGAGAGCTTGCACAGCGCCAGCGTCTCGGCGTCGGTTTCAAGCGTCAGGCGATACTTGGCCGTTTCCAGCACCAGGATGTTCGCGCCCGTGGCAAAGGCATCCTCGCCGCCCGCCATTGCGGTGCGGTCGGTCAGCGCGGAAGAGTCGATGGCGTCGCCCCAGTTGTAGTCCTGGTCGATAACGGCAATCTTGAATTCATCGCCCTCGTACAGGTTGACTTCGATGGAGAACGTGTTGAACGCACCCTCCACCGGCTGGAGCAGAAAATCGTCCTGCGGCCACGCATGTCCCCAGTTGTTCGCCGGATAGCCGGCCAGGCTGCCGGCCAGCATCCAGGCCCGCTCGTCCGCTACGGAGGACTGCCACGCCACGAACACCGACGTGTCCGCCGTAATCGCCGCCGAGAAATCGAACGGGATGAGCAGCGCGGGCGTTGCATAAAAGTCCTTGACCACATAGCCTTCGCGCGTCAGCTCCGGCCTTTCCACCGTCGCGCCGTCGGCCACCGACACCTCCTGCAGCACGGACACGCCGTCGCTGTCGAAGAAGGTGACCGTCCACCCGTCGCCTGCCGGCGCCTCCGTCGGCTCGGTCGAAGCGGGTTCCTGCGTGCAGCCCGCCGCAAACGCCAGCGCGGCGACGAGCAGCAACGCGGTCAGCAGCTTCCATTTTGTGCGTTTCATGTTGTTTCCTCCTTTTTGCTTTCACATAATGCGGGTCCGGGATTCAAAAAAGACGATGGCAATGCTTTGCTTCAGATATGCTTAACCGGTTAAGCATGGGTTAAGTTTATACTACGTCCTTTGCAGCCGTTTGTCAAGAGCATGGCGCGCATTTCCCGTCGCCGCGCGCAAGATATATGATTTTGCCCCGTTCGCTGCGCACACCCGCAGCGCCACGACGCCGGCCGTCAAAGCCGCGCGTGCGGCGGGACGGGGCTGCGCCGGCACGGCAACGCCCCTTGCCGGGAGGCGACCGGGCGGGAACGGCGGCGGGTTTTGCACCGAAGGCTTTGAAACGGCCGGCAAACGTGGTATACTGAATTGGCCGCCCGTCAACTTGCGGGCACATAAGCACAATGGAAAGGGGAGCGCGCATGGAAAACTGCCTGTTCTGCCGGATTGCAAACGGGGAAATCCCGTCGAAAAAGGTGTATGAGGACGACGAGGTGCTTGCGTTTTACGACATCGACCCGCAGGCGCCGGTACATGTGCTCGTCATACCCAAGCGCCACATCGAAAGCGCCGATGCGCTTTGCGCAAGCGATGCGGCAACCGTCATGGCCATGTTCGCCGCCGCCAGACGCGTGGCGCACGAGCTGGGCGTAGCCGAAAGCGGGTACCGCCTGGTCACCAACGTCGGCGTGGACGGCGGCCAGAGCGTACCGCATCTGCATCTGCATTTGCTGGGCGGTCGTTCGCTGCAATGGCCTCCGGGCTGAGCCGGTCGGCGGGCGCCGTAGCGCAATAAAACGGCTGCCGCGTCAAAAAACGCTTGCTATCGTCGCCGGTCGCCGCTATAATTGTAAGGGCGCCCCTGCGAAATGTGGGCAAGGAACGCCTCCTGACACAGGAGGCGTTCCTTTCTTTTTTGGCGTGCCCGAAAGGAGATACCGGTATGGAAAACAGCACAAAACTCGTATTTGTCACCGGCGGCGTGTCCTCGTCGCTCGGCAAGGGAATTACGGCGGCCAGCCTTGGGCGGCTGCTCAAGGCGCGCGGCTATCGGATCAGCATCTGCAAGCTGGACCCGTATCTGAACGTCGATCCGGGAACGATGAACCCCTACCAGCACGGCGAAGTGTTCGTCACGGACGACGGTGCGGAGACGGATCTCGACATCGGCCACTACGAACGCTTTATCGACGAGACGCTCACCCGCGAAAACAACACCACAAGCGGGCAGGTCTATCTGCGCGTGATCGAGCGCGAGCGCGCCGGCGGCTACCATGGCGGCACGGTACAGATCATTCCGCACATTACCGACGAGATCAAGGCGCGGGTCCGCCGCGTGGCGGAGACGGTTGCACCGGACGTGCTGATCGTGGAGATCGGCGGTACGGTGGGCGATATCGAGTCGCAGCCGTTTCTTGAGGCCGCCCGACAGATGAAAACGGAATGGGGTCCGGACAACTGCGCGTTTGTGCATGTCACGCTCGTGCCGTATCTGGCGGCGGCAGGCGAACTCAAAAGCAAGCCTACGCAACACTCCGTCAAGGAATTGCTCGGTATCGGCATCCAGCCGGATATCCTCGCCTGCCGCAGCGAACGCCCCATCCCGGAGTCGTTGCGCCGCAAGATCGGGCTGTTCTGCAACGTGGCGGCGGAGGATGTGATCGAAAACCGCAACGGCCGCACGCTTTATGAGGTCCCGCTCATGCTCGAGGCGAACGGGTTGTGCGCGGCGGTGTGCCGGCACCTGCGCCTTGCAAACCGCACGCCCGACCTTGCGTGCTGGCGCAGGATCGTCGAACGCGAGCTGCACCCGGAATCCGACTGCGAAATCGCCATCGTGGGCAAATATGTGGAGCTGCGCGACGCCTATCTTTCCATTGCGGAGGCGCTGCGGCACGGCGGCATTGCAAACGGAGCTTCCGTGCGCCTGCGCTATGTTTCGGCGGAAGCGCTGGAGACGGCGCCGGCCGCCTCGTTGCTCGCCGGCGTGAACGGCGTGCTCGTACCGGGCGGTTTCGGCAATCGCGGCCTTTTGGGAAAGATGGCCGCCATCCGTTTCGCCCGCGAAGGAGGCGTACCGTTTTTGGGCATCTGTCTCGGCATGCAGATGGCCGTGGCCGAATATGCGCGAAACGTCCTCGGCTGGGCGGACGCGCACTCCACGGAGGCCGATCCCGACACCGCATACCCGGTCGTCGATCTCATGCCCGATCAGGCGCAAAACCTCGACCATCTCGGCGGCACGCTGCGCCTTGGCGGATATGCCTGCCGCCTGCAGCCCGGCTCGCTGGCGATGCTGCTCTACGGGGAGCCGGTCGTGCGGGAACGCCACCGTCACCGCTATGAGATCCGCAACGACTTCGTACCGGCGCTCGAAGCCGCCGGGCTGCGCTTCACCGGCATCAACCCGGAGCGGGGGCTATGCGAAATCGTCGAGCTGCCCGGCCACCCGTTCTATCTCGCCACGCAATTCCACCCGGAGTTCCGCTCGCGGCCGGACCGGCCGCACCCGCTCTTTGTCGGATTTATTCGCGCGGCGCTGGCCGTTGCAGCCGACGGGTGAACGCGGCGTGGGAATAAAGGTTCCGGACCGGGGATACGGCGCCGCCAATCCGGCACGCAAAAAGGCCCTGCATGCAACTGCGACAATGCGGCGGCATCCGCCGTCGCTGTCCCGGCCGCGCCCCTGAGCGGCGGAGGCGCGTCGCCTCCTCCCGTTTCCCGATAACAGGGGCTTTGACGACGGCGCGGCGGATCGGCGCGATCCTCCGCCCCGGGCAGCGGCCCCGAGCCGCTTTGGGGCGACGCGACGGCTCCCGCCGTCGCCGTCCCGTTTCCCGCGGGTTGGGGCGGCCGTTTGACACGATTTGCAGCGCGGCGTTGACTTTTGTACTGGGATCGTATATAATGTGCATAATTCACACACACTCCCTTTGATGCTTCCAGGAAAGCGGCCTTTGCGCCCGCCGAAGGAATGAAACTCTCAGGCGCCCCGCATCGGGGCGGGACTGGAAACGGAGGGGACTCTGGAGAAACCCGCCGCTGCGGGTGCCGAAGGTGCAAGGCGGCCGTCCGGCAAGCCGAATCTCTCAGGCAAAAGGACAGAGTACCGGGACGGATGATGGGGCCCCAGCAGGCCCATCGGAGGGAGCTTGCCCGCTATGGGCGCGGCTCCCATTTTTTACGGAGGCAAACGGATATGGAACAGAGCATCGAGCGCACGCTCCGCTTCGTCGCGGAACATGACCCGGCCGTGGCGGAGGCAATGGCGGGCGAGCTGCAGCGCCAGCAACGCAATCTGGAGCTGATCGCCTCGGAAAACCTCGCCTCGCCGGCGGTGATGGCGGCGATGGGCAGCGTGCTGACGAACAAGTATGCCGAGGGCTATCCCGGCAAGCGGTACTACGGCGGCTGCGCGTATGTGGACGTGGTGGAAACGCTCGCCATCGAGCGCGCCAAGGCGCTGTTCCATGCGGATCACGCCAACGTCCAGCCACATTCCGGCGCGCAGGCGAATCTGGCGGTCTACTTTGCGCTGCTCGATCCGGGCGACACCGTGCTCGGCATGTCGCTGCAAAACGGCGGCCACCTCACGCACGGGATGCCGATCAACCTTTCCGGTCGCTATTACCACTTTGAAGCCTACGGCGTGGATGAACAGACCGGCTGCATCGATTACGACGAGGTGGCGCGCATCGCCGAGCGCGTGCGCCCCAAGCTCATCGTGGCAGGCGCTTCCGCCTATCCGCGTACCATTGACTTTGCGCGTTTTGCCGAAATTGCGCATGGCGTGGGCGCGCTGCTGATGGTGGACATGGCGCACATCGCAGGGCTCGTCGCCGCAGGCGTGCATCCAAGCCCCGTCCCGTATGCGGATGTGGTCACCACCACCACGCACAAGACGCTGCGCGGGCCGCGCGGCGGTATGATTCTCGCGCGGGAGTCGCTGGCCAAGGCCATCGACCGCGCCGTTTTCCCCGGCACGCAGGGCGGCCCGCTCATGCACGTGATCGCCGCCAAGGCCATCTGCCTGCAGGAGGCGCTGCAACCGGCCTTTGCCGACTATCAGCGCCGCACCGTGGAAAACGCCAAGGCACTGGCGGACGGCCTGCTCCGGCGCGGCATGCGCCTGGTATCCGGCGGCACCGACAACCACCTGCTGCTGCTCGATTTGCGCGGCCTTGACATCACGGGCAAGGAGCTGGAGCACCGGCTCGATTCCGTCTACATCACCGTCAACAAGAACACCGTCCCGAACGATCCGCAAAAGCCGTTCGTCACAAGCGGCGTGCGCATCGGCACGCCCGCCGTCACCACGCGCGGCCTCGGTACGGTTGAGATGGACCTCATCGCCGACTGCATCTATCGTACCGCCACGGACTATGCGCGCAGCGCGGACGACGTGCGGCGCATCGTGACCGAGATGACCGACCGGTTCCCGGTGTACGCCTGAACGCCGCCCCACGGGCGAAATCGAACGGCCCCCGACATTTGTCGGGGGCCGTTGCCGTTGAAAACGGGGATCAGGTTCCGTCCAGCAGCGCTCGCACGATCCGCTCCGCCGCGCCCGCCGCGAGCACGTCGTGCTGCCGACCGACCATGGCGGTACGCGCGCGTTCATCGTCCAGCAGGGAGAGCGCAAGGCGCGCGGCATCCGCGCTGTCCGCCGCAACGGCTGCCATGCCGTTGGCCGCAAAGAAGGCGGCGTTGCGCGTCTCGCACCCGCCTACCGCGTCCGTCAACAGCAACGGCAGGCCCTTTGCCGCCGCCTCGGTCACGGTCAGGCCGCCGGGCTTGGTCAGCAGCAAATCGGCCGCGTCCATCATCAGGCTCACCCGGTCGGTAAAGGGCTGCACGATCACGCGCGGATCGCACCGGTGATCCCCCTGCAGCGCGCCAAGAAGGCGCCGGTTGTTTCCGCACAGGCAGAGGAGCCGGTCGCATGGTCCCAGGTGCGGCGCGACCGCAGCGGCCGTCTCCCGGGCGCCGCCGGCGCCCATGCTGCCGGACATGAGCAGCAGCACGCGCCCATCCTGCGGCAGCGACAACGCCCGCCGCGCCTGCGCGCGCGGCATCCGCACGGTGAACGCTGCCCGAACCGGGATTCCAGCCGGCAACAGCTTTTCGCGCGGGACGCCCTTTTCCACGAATTCATCCGCAAGCGACGCATGCGGGATGCAGTAGAGATCCAGCGCAGTCTGCCCCACGAACGGGCTGCACGTATAGTCCGTGGCAATAAAACAGCAGCGGATATCGCGCATCCGCGCATAGGCGCGCTGGTGGCGCAGCCATGTCAGCGCCGTCGCCGGGAACACGTGCGGCGCGACCACCGCGTCGAATCCCCCGTCCCGTATAAAGCGGTAGAGCTTCGGCGCATACAGGGCGCTCAGCCGATAGGGGGCGTTGCTACATGCCGACCCGGCATGGGTTTCGCTGTGCGCATACCCCGCGTCAAACAGGGCCGGCATGTTGCGATAAACGCTTTTATGAACGCCGCTGACCAGCTGCGATACGCCGGGCGGCGCAAAGGAAAGCGCATCCTTCAGCACGCTCTGCACGCCGAACCGCTCCAGCTCCGCCATCAGCGCGCGGGCGGCGGCGTTATGCCCCTCGCCGGTATTGCAGGAAAGCAGCAGCACCCTGCTGCATCCTTTTCGTCCTTCCATGGCTTCCATGGCTTCAGGCCGCTCCGACCGGCTGTGCCGCTTCCGCACACGGGGCCGGTTGCTGCACGGTGCGATTGCCGCCCAGGCGCAGATACAGGCGGGCGAGGCGCGGGCGGTTATATCGCTGGATGATGATGAACGGCAAGTGCGACAGCGCATAGAGCGCCGTGGCCACCGCGCCGGCTACGCCCCGCAGCAGCAACCACAGGCCTGCGCTGCACGCCAGGAGCACCCAGTGGATGCATTCGGCCACGCAGGTCTCCTGCAACAGCCGCTCGAGCGTCGCCGCAGTCGGCTTGCCCGAAAACCTTTTTTTGACCATGTCCGGCGCGTAGCGGCTGGCGTCGGGCACGCGCAGCTTCCAGCGTTGCACGCCCAACCGTTCGTAGGCCGCTCCTCCGCGCTCCCAGTCGCGGCAGCGGTACGGCCCGCGGTCAAAGTGGAACCACCTGCGCGGCAGCGCCTCGCCGACCACATGCGCGGCCACGCCCAGCAGCACGATATACAACACGGCAAACACAGCTCTCAACGCCCATCCCTCCTTTTCGCACACAGTATAGCGCGCCCGGTTAAACCAAACATCAACGCAAGGTAAACGCCAGTTGATGTTTGTCGCGCACGAATGTGTTATACTGTTGCAAACGCCTGCCGCTCTTCGGCTGGAAGGAGGAAAGCGCATGTTTCGGGTTCTGGTCGTTGAGGATGATGCGGCGCTGTCGCAACTGTTCTGCCGGGTGCTTACACGCAACGGCTACCTTGCCTTCGCCGCCTCAGACGGCGTGGAGGCCCTGGCGCTGCTCGAGCGGGAATACATCGACCTGATGATTGCCGATGTCATGATGCCTCGCATGGACGGCTATGCGCTCGTGCACGCGTTGCGCGAGGCGGGCAGCAAGATCCCCGTGCTGATGATCACGGCCAAAGACGACTTCTCCGCCATGCAGCAGGGTTTTCTTTCCGGAACGGACGACTATATGGTAAAGCCAGTTAACGTCAACGAAATGGTGCTGCGCGTGCGCGCGCTGCTGCGGCGCGCACAGATGATCAACGAGCGGCGCCAGACGATTGGCTCCACGGTGCTTGAGTATGATTCCATGACCGTATATCGGGACGGTCGCGGCATGGTGCTGCCGCAAAAGGAATTCCTGCTGCTGTACAAACTGCTGTCCTACCCCGGACGCATCTTTACGCGCCAGCAGCTGATGGACGATATCTGGGGCATCGACTCCGAGACCGAGGCGCGCACCGTGGACGTACATATCAACCGCCTGCGCGACCGCCTGCGGGGCAACCCCGATTTTGAGCTGGTCACGGTGCGGGGCCTCGGCTACAAGGCAGTGAAGCGCCATGCAGGATAAGCCGCGCTCGCTGCGGCACCGCCGCATTCGCCTGTACTATGCCGGCATCGTGTTCGGCGTAATGACGCTGTCCCTTGCGACCGCCGGATGCGTGGCGGCCGTGCTGTATCTGACGGGGGTTTGGCCGTCGATTGCGCTGTTTGCGTTCCTCACGCTGGGCGGTGCGAGCCTCGTGATCGGAGCGGTGCTCAGCGCCATCATCAGCCGCCGCGTGCTCAAGCCGATGCTGCGCCTGAGCGAAGCATCCCGGCGCGTGGCGCAGGGCGATTTTTCCACCCGCCTCGCCTACTCCGGCCACCTGGACGAGGTACAGGCCACATACCGGAGCTTCAACGACATGGTGTCGGAGCTGGGCGCCACGGAAACGCTGCGCAACGATTTTATCGCCAACGTCTCGCATGAGTTCAAAACGCCCATCAACGCCATCGAGGGATATGCCACGCTTTTGCAGGACCTGCAGCTCGGCGAAGATGAGCGGCGGGAGTACATCGACCACATCCTCGTATCCACGGGCCGCCTTTCGGCGCTCGTGAGCAATATCCTGCTGCTCTCCAAACTCGATAACGGAGCGTATCCGGACGAAGCGGCGGCCTTCTCGCTGGACGAGCAGATCCGCCAGGCGCTGTTGCTGCTCGAACCGCGCTGGGCCCCCAAGGGTCTCCGGCTCGATGTGGAACTCGACAGCGTTCGCTATACCGGCTGCGAGTCGATGCTCATGCAGGTCTGGATCAACCTCGTGGACAACGCGATCAAATTCAGTCCCCCCGGCGGAACGGTGCATGTGCGCCTGCGCGCCCTGGCCGGTGGCGCGGAGGTCGTCGTTTCCGACGAAGGCGAGGGAATGTCGCAGGAAACACAGCGGCATGTTTTTGACAAGTTTTATCAGGGAGACACCTCGCACCGCGCCGAAGGCAACGGCCTGGGACTTTCCCTCGTGCGGGCCATCGTGCTCCGCCACAGCGGCGAAGTAACGGTAAAAAGCGCGCCGGGCGCGGGAGCCACGTTTACCGTTCTCCTCCCCGCGCAGGCATCTTAAGCATTTCTTATAAAAATAGCAAGAAGTCCCGCCGCATTCCATGCTATAATAACATCATGCGGCGGGGACGGTTATCGCCGTCCATCGCAAGGCAAACCGCTGCAAGCAGGAGGGCGCCCCATGTCGGCAAGGCGGATATGGTTTCGAGATCAGCCGGAGGAGAGGCGGCGTGCCATGCGGCGCAGCATCCTCGCCGTCGCGGCGTTTCTCGCGGCGACGGGGGTGCTGGCGCTGCTGGTGGGCAGGCCGCTGCTCCACTTCATCGGCGATCCCGCGAAGTTCCGCGCATGGGTGGATACGCACGGGCTCCTTGGCCGCGCGGCGTTCGTCGGCATGATGTTCACACAGGTGGTGCTGGCCATCCTGCCGGGCGAGCCGCTCGAAATCGCCGCCGGCTATGCGTTCGGCTTCTGGGAGGGGACGCTGCTTTGCATGCTCGGCGCGTCGCTGGCCAGCGCGCTCATCTTCTCGTTTGTGCGGCGCTACGGCACGCGCGTGGTGCGGGTGTTCTTTTCCGAGGAGCAGATCGCCTCGGCGCGCTTTCTGAACGACCCCCAACGGATGACGTTGCTGACGCTGATCCTGTTCCTCATCCCCGGCACGCCCAAGGACGTGATGACCTATTGCGTCGGCCTGACGCCGATGAAATTCTCCACGTGGATGCTCATCGCCACGTTTGCCCGCATCCCCTCCATCGTGACCTCCACCATCGGTGGCAACGCGCTCGGCGTGCAGGACTATCGCATCGCCATCATCGTGTTTGTCGCCACGGCGATCATCAGCGTGGCCGGCATCCTCGCCTACCGGCGTTTCAGCGCGCGCCGCGTTACGCACGCCGAAAAAGCGCAGCCAGCGTCCGGTGGCTCCGAGCCCCCGCCCCCTTCCGACAAGACCCCCCAGGCGGATGCCGCCGGAACGGCCGCCCCATAAAACCACAGGATTTTACAAATTTAATGCAACCAAATGTCCCTTTCGAAAGTCTTTATTATAGAAGACCCTCGGAGCACCGGGGGCGAGTCCTGCGCCCGCCGCGCAAACCATGTGGAAGGAGACGGCCATGAAAACGGTCAAGGAGGTCAGCCGGATGTCCGGCGTCAGCATTCGCGCGCTGCACCACTACGACGCCATCGGCCTGCTGCCGCCCAGCGGCGTTACGGAGGCCGGCTACCGGCAGTACGACGGCGCGGCGCTCCGGCGGCTGCAGCTCATCCTGCTGTACCGGGAGCTTGGCTTTCCGCTCGACGAGATCAAGCGGCTGCTTGACAGCCCCACCTTCCGTCGCCGCGACGCGCTCGCCCAGCTGGCCGAGATGCTGCGGTTCAAGCGGGAGCGGCTGGATGCGTTGATCGCGCTGGCCTGCGGGTTGCAGGCCTCCGGCGACGAGGCCGACGGCCGCATGCCCGACTTTTCCGCGTTTGACCGGCACGGACTCGACCACTGCATCACGGACGCGCTGCAGCGCGACGACCGGACGCCGTCCTCCGACGGACACGCGCAGGCGGGCACGGACGGCGACGCGGCGTTTATGGCGCAGTTCGCCGCGCTCGGCCGGCTCAAGTCGCTGCCGCCGGAGGATGCGACGGTACAGCGGCAGGTGGAACGGCTGCGGGGGTATATCAGCGCGAATTACTATGCCTGCACGCTCGACGTGTTCGAATGTCTGGCCGGCCTGTACGCTTCCGGCAGGTTTACCGACAGCATCGATGCAGCGGGCGGCGAGGGTACTGCGGCGTTTGCGGCGGCCGCCATCAGCGCATACTGCCGTGCCGCCGGGCGCGGGCGCTGAACCGGGCTGGAACCGTACAGGCACAAAGGGCCGCATCTCTGCGGCCCTTTTGCAACGCTCTCATTTCTTCGGCAAATCGATGCGGCTATGGCGCGGGAACGACGACAATGGGCGTTTCCTCCGGCGCCTCAGACGGCTGCGGGGTCTCGCCGCGGAGCTTGTCCGCCCCTTCGTCAAGCAAATCGGCCGCATCGTTTGCAATGCCGGATTCGTTCACAAACGAGGTGACCACAGATTTGATCTGCTCAAACAACGCGCGCAGGGAGCCGATGAAATCGGCCAGCTCGCCCGTGAGCAGCCCCTTCCCGTCCAGATAGAATAACACGGCCAGCAGCAGGATCAGAATGACCACAATGAGGCCGATGAGTTGAAACACCGGTTTGAGCATGTTGCCCGCCCTCCTTTTCGTACACGCAACATTTTACCACAGCCATCCCATTCTATGCTGTAAACAGACTGTAAAATGCGCGGCGCGCCGCACGCTTCACACAAGGCCGTCCGGTTGCAGGGTCATATGTTCAGCATCCCGCAGCGCAGCCTCGATCATGTCCGAAAAGTCGACCAGCGCCTCGCTCTCGCGCAGCTTGTCCACCCGCGGCTTGGTGACCGGGTGTTGCGGCACGAACACGGTGCAACAATCCTCATACGGCAAGATGGAGGTCTCAAACGTGCCGATGGCCTTGGCCCGCTCCACGATCTCTTCCTTATCAAAGCCGATCAACGGCCGGAACACGGGCAGCGTCACCGCGTCCTCCGTCACGGTAAGGCTTTCGATGGTCTGGCTGGCGACCTGCCCGATCGATTCGCCGGTGACGAGCGCCTGCGCCCCGGTCGCCCGCGCGACGCGCTCGGCGATGCGCATCATGAGCCGCCGCATGAGCACGGTGGTTTCGGAAGCGGGACAGCGGTCGTAAATGGCGAGCTGGATGTCGGTAAACGGGATGAGGTGCAGCGCGACCGGCCCGGTATGCTGCGCGAGCAGGCGCGCCAGCTCCACCACCTTGTCGCGCGCGCGTTCGCTGGTGTATGGATAGCTGTAAAAATGCACCGCGTCCACGGTCACGCCGCGCTTGGCGATCATATAGCCGGCCACGGGGCTGTCGATGCCGCCGGAGAGCAGCAGCAACGCGCGCCCGTTGCAGCCCACCGGCATGCCGCCGGGGCCCATGAGCTCTCCCGCGTAGACGAACGCCCGCTCCTGGCGGATCTCGACGCCCACGCGCAGCTGCGGCGCATGCACGTCCACCGACAGCGCCGGCAACCGCTCCAGCAGCTCGCCGCCGAGCGCGGCGCAGATATCGGCCGAACGCATGGGGAAGTGCTTGTCCGCCCGGCGCGCAAATACCTTGAACGTAGCGTGCGTGCGGCCCTGCAGCGCCTGCGCCATCAGTTCGGCCGCCGCCTCCGTGATGGCGGCAAAATCCTTTTCCACCGCGAACGCGATGCTGACGGAGTGTACGCCGAACACGCGCGTAAGCCGTTCGGCCGCCGCCTGCGCGCGCTGTTGCGGCACGTCGAACACGAAGATGCGCCCCTGTTCGCGCACCACGCGCACCGGCAGCGGAGCGAGGGCGCGGCCAAGCGCGCCCGTCAGGCTCCGTTCAAAATAGGGCCGGTTCAACCCCTTCAAATGGATCTCCGCATAGCGGACCAGCAGCACCGTTTCCATGTGCGTCCTCCCCTATCTTCTCTGGTATCGCCGCAAAAAAGCGACCTGTTTCCCGATCTCCTCCGCCGCCCGGTCCATTTCCTCCAGCGTGTTGAACGGGCAGAGGGAAAAGCGCAGCGCGCCCTCCTGCCGTGCGCCGAGCACGCCGGCCGCGGCAAGCACGCGGTTCTTGCCCTTCCTGTGCGCCGAACAGGCCGAGCCGGTGGAGACATAGATCTCGCGCTGTTCGAGCGCGTGCAGCAGCACCTCGCCGCGCACGCCCGGAAACGACACGTTCAGGATGTGCGGCGCGCCCGCCTCCGGCACGGGGCCGTTGACGAACACGTCCGGCAGCGAGAGCAGGTTTTGCGCAAGGCGCAGTTTGCAGGCGCGCATGGAGGCGATCCACGCCTCCTGGTGCGCCGCATAGGCGCAAACGGCGGCGTCAAGCCCCATGATGCCCGGGGTATTGGTCGTGCCCGAGCGCCGGTTCTGCTCCTGCCCACCGCCGACCTGCCCGCCGGCAAAGCGCAGCGACGCGCGCACATAGAGCGCGCCGACGCCCTTGGGCGCATGGATCTTGTGGCCGCTCACGCTGTACAGGTCGCACGGTACGCGGCCGAACGGCAGTTTGCCGTATGCCTGCACGCCGTCCACATGGAAGGCTGCCTGCGGCGCGCGGCTGTGGATCAGCGACTGTGCGGCGGCGATGTCAGTGACGGCGCCCGTCTCGTTGTTGACGTGCATGAGCGACACCAGCACCGTATCCGGCGTGAGGCTGGCAGCCAGCTCGTCGAGCGAGGCGGCGCCCGCCTCGTCCGTGCCAAGATAGACGGTCCGGTAGCCGTACTGCTGTTCCAGCAGGCGAAACAGCTCGTACACGGACGGATGCTCCGACTGCGAGGTGATGATGCGCCCGCGGCCGTGCGCAGCGCGCAACACGCCCGTGACGGCCATGTTGTTCGACTCGGTGCCGCCGGAAGTGTAGACGATCTCTTCCGCCCGGCAGCCGAGCGTGGCGGCGAGGCGGGCGCGCGCTTCGTTCACGCGCTTTTCGGCGCGTGCGGCGGGCGCATACGCACTCGAAGGGTTATAAAAATCCTCGCGCATACAGCGGGCGGCGGCTTCCGCCGCGCTGTCGAGGGTGCGCGTGGTCGCACTGTTATCCAGATAAATCATGGCTGTATGCTCCTTGATGGACGAATCGCCGCCGCCGTGCGGCAGCGGCATGGTATATACTATGAACGCGCGCAAAAAAGCGCGTCGGCACTCCGTCCAAATGGGAGTATACCATATTCCCGCGCGTTTTGTACCATATTGTTTACGATTTGTTCTTTATCATTCGGGCGGCAACGGTTGTATAATAGGATAGAATCATGCTATGCAACAGAGATACCAACGAATCAGGATTGGAGGAGGCAACCATGGTTTGTAAGGAATGCGGCGCATATAACGCGGATCATCTGACCCATTGCCGGGTGTGCGCGGCAAAATTGAAGGATACGGAATCGTCGGCCGATCAGGCGGCCCAGGAGCCGGGCCGTCCGTCGCGGCGGTTTGCACAGGCCCCCGCATGGCCCAAGGAGGCGTATGCCGGTGCGGCGGAGGCGCAGAAAGCGGCGCCCAAGGCCGATCCGGCGCCAGAGCCGGCACCCAAGGCCGAGCCGGCGCCCGCCGAAAAGGCCGAAGCCAAGGCCGAGCCGGCGCCCAAGGCCGAGCCGGCCGCGCAGGCCAAAAAGCTCTGCGCCAACTGCGGCAAGGAACTTCTGCCGGACGCGCCGTTTTGCGCCTTCTGCGGCGCGCGTGTCGGTGCGGCGCCGGCAGCGGCGGTGCCCGCGGTTGCGGCCGCGCCCGCCCCCTCCGCAACGGAAGCCGTTTCCGATACGGAGGCGAAAGCGCCCGTCCGCAGCAGCGGACGACGGTTCGGCAAACATGCCGAAAAGCCTGCGGAAACGGCCAAGAAGGACTACGCCGACCTGTATGCGGACGACGTGGATGAATTCGACGACGACGAATACGACGACGATGCGTATTACGACGAAGACGACGACGCTTCGGAGAAAGGCGGCAAAAAGAACGGCAAGGGTTCCACCATCCTGTTCTGGGCGCTCATCGTGGTGCTGGTCGCGCTCATCGGCGGGCTCGGCTGGTATGTCGTGAGCAAGAACGGCGGCCTGAACCAGTTCGTCGGCAACCTCTTTGGCAATCCGGCCGCCACCGAGGCGCCGGACGGCACTGCGGATCCGAACGGCGGACAGACCGTTGCGGTGGGCGGCGTCAGCGCGACCATTGAATCAACCACCACGCAGGACGGGCAGCCCGGCTTCAACCTGATCGTATCCGCCCCGAACGGCAGCAAGGTGCGAATCATCACCAAGGCGTCGGTACAGCAGGACGAATATCCGATCGAGCGCGACAACAAGCTCACGCTTGAAATCCCGGCGGTCGTATTTCTTCCCTACGAGTATTGCGAGACCGAGACGATCTCCGTAACGCCGGAGGTGGAGGTCACGCTGCCGGACGGCTCGGTCACGCCGCTGTCCATCCCGGCGGTGACGCTGACCGTCACCAAGCTGAACCTTACGATCACGGAACCGGCGTCCCTCACGGTCGAACAGAAGCCGGACAACGGCGCCATTACCGTGGCCGGTACGGTGGATGACCATACCGCCGAGGTGCTGGTCAACGACTCGCTTGTATCCGTCTATGAGGGCGGCGTATTCCAGACCGAGGTCGTGCCGGAAGTCGATCCCGAGACCGGCGGCCAGATCGTCGTCACCGTGCGCAAGCAGAACTGCGTGACCATGACGCAGACGATCACCGTCACGCCGTATGTGGTGAAGGACCTCACGATGTCGGTCACCTCCACGCCGGAAACCCTGCGCGCCGAGAACAACACCGTCACCGTGGAGGGGACCACCGTTGCAGGCTCGGCGGTCACCGTCGCCTGCGCGTCGGACAAGGTGACCTGCGGCGAAGTGGTCGTTACCGCCAACGGCACGTTCTCCTGTCCGGTTACCATCTCCGAGGACGGCTTCTATGAGCTGACCTTTACCGGCACGCTCGAGGGCTACAACGAGGGGACGGCCACCTGCATCGTGGAGCGCGCGCCGACGAGCTCCAACACGTTCCGCAATGCCTGCACGAAGATTTCCTCCGTGTATGACAAGATCGTCGACGGGACGAACACGACCGACAAGCTACTGGTCACGGGCAAGATCAAGGAAATCATTTCCACGTCCCCGTATACCATTGTGCGCGTCGAACTGACCGACGGCAAGGAGGTCATCGTGTGCAACCGCAGCCTCAAGAACACCCTGGCCGCGGACGATATCAACCGCACCAAGGAGATCGCCGGCAGCTATGCCGGCCTGTACGAGGACACGCAGCTCCCGTACGTGTGGGGCTGGTTCGTCTGGAACAAATAACGACCGCATGAAGGTCTGGGCAAGGATCATGCGCGCGCACAGGATCGAACGCGATCTTGTGCGCGCGTTCGAAATGGAACGGCCGACGGACGCCGACGGCTGGAATCGCGTGCTCGATGCGCTGTGCCGCCCGCTCGATCTGGCGCGGCCGCTCGTGCTGGACAAACACGTGCGCGAACTGGCGCACTTTGGCCGCACCGCGTTCCTGCCGGGCGACTTCATGGAGAGCGTATCGTTCGACCGGTTTGAGGTGGAGCTGTTCCCGGAAAAGAAGAAAACGTCGGACGCCAGACGCCCATAAACGCATCCCCATGCATAGAATCGCCCCTTTGGCGTACCCTAAGCGGCAAAGGAGTGATTTTTTATGGACATTCTGGCACTGATCCTGATGATCGTCGGCGCGCTCAACTGGGGCCTGATCGGCCTGTTCCAGTTCGATCTGGTGGCCGCCATCTTCGGCGGCATGACCAGCACGCTCTCACGCATCGTCTATACCATCGTAGGCGTTGCGGGCATCTGGGGCATCACGATGCTGTTCCGCAGAGCCGGGCGCGACCATACGGACGGAGACTGATCGGCCTGCCGCCGGTGGAATTCTCGGCAAAGCCGCTCGCCTTTGGCGAGCGGCTTTGCCGTTCTTGCATTCGCCGGACGCATATATTATAATATACGACGATATTATTAGCAGGGTTGCAGCCCCGCGGCGTCCCGGCGGCGCGGGGGAGGAAAGGAGCCGTTATGTGCGGCATCGTGGGCTATACGGGCGGCAGTGATTGCGTCCCGATCCTGATGGGCGGGTTGGAGTCGCTCGCCTATCGCGGGTATGACTCCGCCGGGCTGGCCGTCTGGGACGGAGAGCGGTTGGCGCTGCGCAAGGCGAAAGGGCAACTGGCCTGCCTCGGCGAGCTGTTGGAGCGGGAACCGGTCGCCGGGCGATGCGGCATCGGCCATACGCGCTGGGCGACGCACGGGGAGCCGTCGTACGTCAATTCGCACCCGCACACCGACGGCGGCGGGCAGATCGCGCTCGTACACAACGGTATCATTGAAAACTACCGGCGGCTCAAGGAAATGCTGGTCGCAAAGGGTTGCCGGTTCGTTTCGGAAACAGACACGGAGGTGATCGCGCAGCTCACCGGCAGCCTGTACATGGGCGACCCGCTCTCGGCCGTCATGGCCGCCATGCGCCTGCTGGAGGGTTCGTTTGCGCTGGCGATCCTCTTCCGCGACGAGCCGGACGCCATCTACTGCGCCTGCAAGGACAGTCCCATGGTCGTGGGCCGCGGGGAGGATGGCAGCTTCGTCGCCTCCGACATCCCGGCGCTGTTGCCGCATACGCGCGACGTATGTTTCATGGAGGACCGCCAGATCGCGGTGCTGCGGCCGAATTCCATCGAATACTTCAATGAATTTGGCCAGCCGGTGGAAAAGACCGTCGCGCACATCGACTGGGACGTGGAAGCGGCGCAAAAGGGGAACTACGAGCACTTCATGATGAAGGAGATCTGCGAAGAGCCGGTCGCCCTGAAGAAGACGCTCGAACAGTACGCCAGCCGGCGTGCCGGCATGCTCAAGGCGGACTGCTTCCCCTGGACGGCCGCCGAAGCGGCGGCGCTCGAACGGCTGACGATCGTCAGTTGCGGCACGGCGTACCATGCGGCGCTGCTGGGCAAAAAATTCTTCGAGCGCCTGGCGGGAATCCGCGTGGACGTGGATATTGCGTCCGAATTTCGCTATGGCGATGCCCGCCTTGACGCCGGCGACGCGCTCATGGTCGTCAGCCAGTCCGGTGAAACGGCCGACACCATTGCCGCGCTGCGCATGGCCAAATCGCGCGGCTGCCACACCATCGCGGTATGCAACGTGATCGGCAGCACCATCGCGCGCGAAGCCGAACAGGTGCTCTTCACCTATGCCGGGCCGGAGATCGCCGTGGCTGCCACCAAGTCATACCTGACGCAGATCGCCGTGCTGTATCTTACGGCGCTCGACCTCGCGCAAAAACGCGGACGGATGGAGGCGGCGCAGGTCTCACAACGACTGGAAGCGCTGTTCGACCTGCCGGAACAGATGCAGGGCATCCTCGATAACCGCGAACGCATCCAGTACTTTGCAAGCCGGGCGTTTGCGGTCAAACACGTATTCTTCATCGGGCGCGGCATCGACCATGCGCTGGCAATGGAGGCGGCGCTCAAGCTCAAGGAAATCTCCTACATCCATTCCGAAGCGTACGCCGCCGGCGAACTCAAACACGGCACCATCGCGTTGATCGAGGAGGGTTCTCTCGTCGTCGCGCTCGCCACGCAGAAGAAGCTCCTGCCCAAGATGGCCGGCAATATGGAGGAAGTGCGCGTGCGGGGCGCGCACGTGCTGGCGTTGACCTGCGGCGATGCGTCGGCGGTGGCGGCCAATTCCAACGAACAGTGGGAGCTGCCGGAAACGGACGAAACGCTCGCGCCGTTCCTCGCCATCGTGCCGATGCAGCTGCTGGCCTACTATATGGCCGTACAGAAGGGCTGCTCGGTCGACCGGCCGCGCAATCTCGCCAAAAGCGTTACCGTGGAATGACCGCCGTCCCGGCGGTCAACGGCACGGCGCCCGGCCAATGGCCGGGCGCCGTGCTTTCTGCGGCAGGCGGGCTATGGGGGGGAACCCGCGCCGCATAGGGGAGAAAGGTCCGGCGGCACGCCGTCCCGCAATATGGGAGGCGTCGCAACCGGCAGGGCGGGGCCGGCGTTGGCCGGGCCGCCGCTCAGATGCTTTCGAGTGATAATTATAGCGGATGGCGCCATGTTTCCGCAAGGGGTCCCTGCAAAAATTCACATATGCGGTCGTTTGCCGCCCAGCCCCCTTTTCATCGCCCGGCTCCGGCCGCTTCCTCGCAAGGCACGCCGCACGGCCGCGCGGCATATGTTGCAATAGAAAAGCGAAGGAGGCAGAGTATGGCGACCGTCAGCCTGTGCATGATCGTCAAAAATGAGGAGGCGGTGCTCGCACGCTGTTTGGAGAGTGTGCGCGCCGCGATGGACGAGATCATCGTCGTCGATACGGGCAGCGCCGACCGCACGCGCGAGATTGCGGCGCAGTATGCCGACCGGATGTACGACTTCGCCTGGATCGATGATTTTTCCGCTGCCCGCAACTTCTCCTTTTCCAAGGCGACGATGGACTTTACGATGTGGCTCGATGCGGACGACGTGCTCCTGCCGGAGGATCTGGACGCCTTCCTCAAGCTCAAGCGCACGCTGCCGGACGATGTGGACGCCGTCATGATGCGCTATCATACGGCGTTTGACGAGCAGGGACGTCCCACCTTCACCTATTATCGGGAACGGCTGGTGCGCACGAGCGCGCCGCATGAATGGAAGGGCCGCGTGCACGAGGCGCTCGTCCACGAGGGGCGCTCGATCTACAGCGATGTGGCCGTGACCCACCGGTCGAACAAGCGGACCTATCCCGACCGCAACCTGCGCATCTATGAGCGCCAGATCGCCGAGGGCGAACCGCTCGCGCCGCGCGATGTGTTCTACTACGGCCGGGAACTGTACTATCACGGCGCATATGCGCGGGCGTGCGTCGTATTGCAGACATTCCTCGATCAGGGGCGGGGCTGGGTCGAAAACAACATCGAGGCCTGCAAATACCTGGCCTACTGCCGGCGGGAGCAGGGCGACCTGGACGGCGCGCGCGAGGCGCTCGCCCGATCGCTGCGCTACGACGTCCCACGCGCGGAGACATGCTGCGAGATGGGGGCGCTCTGGATGCGCGGCGGGCGCTATCGGGAGGCCATTTTCTGGTATGAGCTGGCGCTGCAACTCCCGCGCAACGACAAAAGCGGGGCGTTCGTCTGCGCGGATTGCTACGGTTACCTGCCCTGCATCCAGCTCTGCGTCTGCTACGATCGCCTGGGGGACCACGCGCGGGCGGAGGCCTACAACCGGCGCGCCGGAGAATACCGGCCCTCGTCGCCGGCCTATCTGCAGAACGTGGCATACTTTCAGTCCCTTGCCGCGCACCCAACCTGAGCCGCAGGAATATATTGGAGTGGGACGGTGCGGCTGTTCCGTGCCGCTCCCTATCATGGGTTAAGGAGTATTGGCATATGAATCCAATGAATCCAAACAACTGCAACAGGCAGCCCGTGTGCCCGAGGTGCGGGCGGCCGGCCAACTGCTGCCGCTGCTGCTGCGTGGGACCCACCGGGCCGACCGGCCCGACCGGACCCATGGGCATCCCCGGCATTCCGGGGGCAACGGGCGCGACCGGTCCCACGGGCGCAACGGGCGCAACCGGCGCCACCGGCCCCGCAGGCGGCCCCACCGGCCCCACCGGCGCAACGGGCGCAACCGGCGCCACCGGCGCGACCGGGCCCACCGGCCCCGCAGGCCCTGCCGGCCCCACCGGCCCCACCGGCGCAGCCGGCACCAACGGCCTGATGGGTCCCACCGGCCCTACGGGCCCCGCCGGGCAGAACGGCGCCATGGGCCCCACCGGGCCGACCGGACCCACCGGTGCGGCCGGCACCAACGGCCAGATGGGGCCGACCGGCCCCACCGGCGCGCGCGGCGCTACGGGCGATACGGGCGCGACCGGCGCCACCGGCCCCACGGGGCCGACAGGTCCCACCGGACCGACGGGTCCCACCGGCCCCACCGGGCAGGCGGGGGAGAATGGCCAGATGGGACCGACCGGGCCCACCGGCGCAACGGGCGCCACCGGCCCCACGGGCCCCACCGGCCCGACCGGCCCCACCGGCGCCGGGCTGGACTCGGTGGATGCGTTCGTGCAGGGTACGCCGTATCCGCGGGGCACGCTGCTGTATTACGACGGCGCGCTCTACGAGGTCAATCAGGACGATCCGACCGGCACGCCGGGAACCTCCAGCGATTTTACGCTGGTAACCGTCACCGGCCCCACGGGCGCAACCGGGCCCACGGGTCCGACAGGTCCGACGGGACCTACGGGCGCAACGGGCGATACCGGGCCGACCGGACCCACCGGACCGACGGGTCCCACGGGACCGACCGGCGACACCGGCCCCACCGGGCCGACGGGACCGACCGGCCCCACGGGCGATACCGGGGCGACCGGACCCACCGGGCCAACGGGTCCCACCGGTCCGACCGGGCCGACGGGTCCCACGGGGCCCACCGGGCCCACCGGGGATGCCGGCCCGGCGGGCGCGGAAGGTGCCAAGGGTGCAACGGGCGATACCGGACCCACGGGGCCTACCGGACCGACCGGGCCGACCGGCGACACCGGACCCACGGGTGATACCGGCCCCACGGGCGACACCGGGCCGACCGGCGATACCGGCCCCACCGGCGATACCGGCCCGGCGGGCGCGGAAGGCGCCAAGGGTGCAACGGGCGATACCGGCCCCACCGGGCCGACGGGACCCACGGGACCGACCGGACCCACGGGACCGACGGGCGATATCCCGGAGGCGACGGCGGTCGATGACGCAACGGGCCCCGACGACATCGTCGATCAGTTCAACGAGCTGTTGGCAAACCTGCGTGCCGCCGGCCTGCTGGCGACCTGATCCACGTGGCAAGCGCGTTCGGCACATGCACGGGCGGCCTCCCCTGTCGGGAGCGCCGCCCGTTTTTCCTGCGGTTTATTCCTGCAAAGGGGGCACCTTGCTGCGGTTTTCGGCCGATCCGGGCGCGGCGTAAGCGCCTGCCCGCCATACGGCCGCCGGTTCCCGCTCCTTGTCGTGGAACGCCGCCCCGCTTTGTGATATGCTTCTGCTGCATGGCGGCGGGGCAACGCGCAACGCCGTGGAAAAAGCGAACGGGAGGAATGTATGGATACGAAAAAAACCGGCGAGCTCATCCGATGCCTGCGCAGGGAGAGCGGTATGACGCAGGAACGGTTTGCGGAACAGTTTCATGTTTCGAGCAGGGCGGTCTCGCGCTGGGAAACCGGCAGCAATCTGCCCGATCTGGACATCCTGATCGAGATGGCGGATCGATATGGCCTGGATATCCGGGAGCTGATCGACGGGGAGCGGCGGGGCGCGCCCGCCGGGCGCGCGCAGGCAGGCGCGGAATCGGGCGGCGCAGCCAGGCCTTCGGCGGACGAGCGGGCGGAGCCGGAGCGCAAACCCGCGGAGTCGGGAACGCCGCCGTTGGGGGCGGCGGACAAAACAGCCGGCATGGACCGGGAAACGCGCGATACGCTGGACAAGGTGGCGGATTATGCGAACGCGCAGCGGCGGCGCCTCGCCAGCAGGCTCTGGAGCATGACCGCCGTGGCGGCGGCGCTGTTCATGGTGTTTCTTGTCCTGCGGTTTGCCGGGCTTGACGGCGTGACAGCGGCCTGGGAAAAACTTTCAAACCTCATCCTCGGACTGACCGCCGCGGCTCTGGCGCTCAACATGATGTACTGCAGCGGCAGGTTGGAACGGCTGTGGGAGGCAAAGTGCTCGCTCCTGTCCGGGCCGCAGGGCCGCTGAGCGGCGCAGAGATCCCAGCAAAACAATCGCAACGAATCGGGCCGCCCGTTTGGGCGGCCATCGATTTCGCTGCATGTTTTTTTCGCCGTTTTCGGGCATACTACGGCCAGAAACCTCAACGAAACGGGTGAAGCTATGGCAAAACGGATGGTCCTCTGGTGCGTATGCGCGGCGCTGCTGCTGTTGATGCTGGGGCTGTTCATCTTTTTGCTGGCGCGCGCGCCGGGCGTGACCGGCAACGGCGTCCGCTTTGTGGCGGGAGGATATGCCCATGCCGGATAGAGAGCGCATTCGCCGCCCCGGCAGCACGCTGCACGGCGGCGCAGCGGCCGGCGTGCCGGGCGACCGGGAAACCCGGTTTGCCGGCTATGACAGCAACCGGGAAAACAAGGAGTCGTGATCACATGGAACGGTTTGACGCAAATGCCTACCAGAAGCGGGTCAACGAGCGCATCCCGCGCAGCAAGACGCTGGTCAACTGCCTGCGCGCCTTCTGGACGGGCGGACTCATCTGCTGCGTGGGACAGGGCATCGGGGACGCCCTGCGCGCGCTGTTCGTGCTGACGGCGGAGGAGGTCTCCGCCTGGACGGCAATCCTGCTGGTATTCCTCGCCGCGCTGCTGACGGCGCTCGGCGTATACGACCGCATCGGCGCCTATGCGGGCGCAGGGTCCGTCGTGCCGATCACCGGCTTTTCCAACGCCATGGTCGCCCCGGCCATCGAGTATCGGCAGGAGGGATTCGTCATGGGCGTCGGCGCCAAGATGTTTTCCATCGCCGGCCCGGTGATCGTCTACGGCGTCAGCGCCTCCGTGCTTGCAGGGCTGCTCTCGCTGCTGTTTTCTTAGGAGGCGGCGGGATGAACCAGCGCAGGATAGGAAAGCGGACGCTCCTGTTCCCGTCGGCGCCGCGCGTGCGCGCCGCCGCATCGGTCGTGAGCCGGTTTGAAAACGAGGGGCCGTTAGCCGGCCGGTTCGACCTCGTGCTCGAAGACGACACCTGGGGCGAGGACAGTTTTGAGCGGGCCGAATGCCGCATGTTTGAGGCGGCGGTACGCCTGGCGCTCCGCAAGGGGAGCGTGCCGCCGGAACGGCTCGGCTGCCTGCTCGGCGGCGATCTGCTCAACCAGATCATCACGGCCAATTATGCCGCCCGCTCGCTCGAAACGCCGTTCCTCGGCCTGTACGGCGCCTGTTCGACGATGGCCGAGTCGCTGCTGCTCGGCAGCGTGCTCGTGGACGGCGGGTTTGCCGCCAGTGCGGCATGCGTGGCGTCGAGCCATTTTTCCTCCGCGGAACGGCAGTACCGTTATCCGCTCGAGATGGGGACCACCGCCCCCGAAACGGCGCAGCATACCGTGACGGGCGCCGGCTGCACGCTGCTCGCCGCCGACGATAGCGACGGGGCGCAGTTTCACCGGGTGCGCGTGTCCGCAGCGACGATCGGCCGTGTGGTCGATCTCGGCATCACGGATGCGAACAACATGGGCGCGGCCATGGCCCCCGCCGCGTGCGACACCATCCTGACCCATTGCAAGGATATGGGGCGCACCGAGGCCGATTACGACCGCATCGTGACGGGCGACCTTGGCCGCTTTGGCACGGAGATGCTGCTCTCGCTGTGCCGGGAACGCGGCACGGCGCTCGAGGGGCGGCATTTGGACTGCGGCAACCGCATTTACGGGCCGGATCAGGACGTCAAGTGCGGCGGCAGCGGTTGCGGCTGCAGCGCGGTGACGCTGGCAGCCGAACTGCTGGACAAGCTCGAAAGCGGCGCCTGGCGGCGCATTCTGTTCCTCGCCACCGGCGCGCTGCTCTCGCCGACGGCGGTGCTGCAGGGGGAGAGCATCCCCGGCATTGCGCATGCGCTCGTGATCGAACGGGAGGCGTAACCATGGATTTGTTGATGTATCTGAAGGCGTTCGTCGTGGGCGGGGCGATCTGCGTGGTCGGGCAACTGCTCATCAGCCTGACGCGAATCACGTCTGCGCGCGTGCTCGTGCTGTTCGTTACGCTCGGCGTGGCGCTGGGCGCGCTGGGCTGGTATCAGCCGCTCGTCGAGTTCGCCGGTGCGGGCGCGTCGGTCCCGCTCACGGGCTTTGGCAATACGCTCGCCCGGGGCGCGCTTGAGAGCGCGCGCACGCACGGGGTGCTGGGCGCGTTCCTCGGCGGGCTGCGCGCATCGGCCGGCGGCATCGCCGCCGCCATCCTGTTCGGCTACGTGTTCTCGCTGCTTTCTCGCTCCCGCACCAAATAATCCCCTTTTTGCCATGCCTCTGCCGCCGCAGGGGCGCTTTCCTTTTTGGCGCGTGAAAAACATTCGCGGGCCGGCGCAAAATGTGCTATACTGTGGCGGTAAACTGTGTTACCGGGAGGGATGCACATGTCGATCGAACGGGTACGCGCGCACTTTGCTGCGCTCGGGATGGAGGACCGCATTTTGGAGTTTCCGGTGTCCTCGGCCACGGTGGAGCTGGCAGCGGCGGCGCTCGGCGTGCCGCCGGAGCGAATCGCCAAAACGCTGTCGTTCCGCGACGGGGAAAACGGCTGTCTGCTCGTCGTTGCCGCCGGCGATGCGCGCGTGGACAACCGCCGCTTCAAGGACGCCTTTCATCAGAAGGCCCGCTTCCTGACGCCGGAGGAGGCAATGGCGCTGACCGGCCATGCGGTCGGCGGCGTGTGCCCGTTCGCGGTGGACGAACGGGTGAAGGTATATCTCGACGAATCGCTCCGCCGCTTTGACACCGTCTACCCGGCGGCGGGCAGCAGCAACAGCGCGGTCCGGCTCTCGTGTGACGAGCTGGCGCGTTGCAGCGGCGCATGCGGCTGGGTGGACGTATGCAAGGGCTGGCGCGAAGAGGAGAACGCCTGAGGGACAGCCCGGCGCGCGCCCCTTCGATATCCCCATCGCGGGGATGCCCGGCGGCGCGCCGCCGCATCCGGGGACGGCCTGTCCCGGCAGCGACGGATGCGTTGCCGGCGCGTTTTTCCCCGCACGTCACGGCCGCGCCGCGGTTTGGCAGGCGCAGCAAAGCCAACGCGCGCTTTGCTGCGATGGCGCCACGGGGCACGCCTTGCGGGAATGTCGAAAATCCGGTATAATGAAAAAAAGACATCCAAACGGAGGTCGGGCGCATGAAACAGACGGTTCTGACCCCCGGCAAGCTGCTCGATACACACGGGCGACTTGCGCAGGCGGGCTATGCCACCTCGCCGGTGCGGACGTATGACCGCGGGGCAATCCGCGCCGGGCGGCTGCGCATCAAGGAATGGGACTACTATCTCGTCTACAACGAATCGTTCGGCGTGGCGCTCACGCTGGCGGACAACGCCTACATGGGGCTCGTCTCGGTTTCCTTCCTCGACTTTGAACGGGGGGAGGAACATACCGTTTCTCCAATGTTCCTGTTCCCGATGGGTCGCACCGGCCTGCCCGCCGCCTCGGACAGGGGCGACGTGCGCAAGGCGATGCGCGGCGCGTCCCTCTCGTTTTCGCACGAGGAGGGCGGGCGTCGGCTCGTCGCACAGATCGACCGGTTTCCGGACGGGCAGCCCTTTGCCTGCGATCTGCTGCTCTTCGACGAACCGCAGGATTCCATGGTCATCGCCACGCCGTTTCCGGAAAAATCGACGGCATTCTATTATAACCAGAAGATCATCGGCATGCGCGCTTCTGGCAGCGTAACGTGCGGCGGCGTCACGCGCACGGTCTCTCCGGAAGACTCGTTCGGCCTGCTGGATTGGGGACGCGGCGTGTGGACATACGAGAATACCTGGTACTGGGGCGCGGCGCAGGGGCTCGTGCAGGGCTGCGTAGTCGGGTTTAACATCGGCTACGGCTTTGGCGATACGTCGGCCGCTACGGAGAACATGCTGTTTGTAGACGGCCGGGCGCACAAGCTCGACCGGTTGACGTTCCACATCCCCGTGGACGCGGACGGGAAGGAGGATTACCTTTCGCCCTGGTCGTTCACCTCGTGCGACGGCCGGTTTGAAATGGCGTTCGAACCGCTGCTCGACCGGGCGGCGTGTACGCGCGCGGCATGCCTCGTGTCCGACCAGCACCAGGTGTTCGGCCATTACACCGGGCGCGCGCTGCTCGACGACGGGACGGAGCTGTATCTGAAGGATTTCCTGGGATTTGCGGAAAAGGTGTACAACAAATGGTGAGAGAATTGCAGACGAAACTGGTCATCTGGGACTGGAACGGCACACTGCTCGACGATACGCTGCTGTGCTACCGCATCGCCAACGACATGCGCGTGGAGCGGGGCATGCCCCCCATGGCGGATGTGGAGGAATACCGGCGCGTGTTCCGCTTCCCGGTGATCGAATATTACCGGGCGATGGGCTACACGTTTGAAACGGAAAGCTACGACGACGTGTCGGTGGAGTTCCACCGGCTGTACGAGCAGCGCGTGCCGGACTGCCCGCTGTATCCGGAGGCGCGGGAAGCGCTCGCGGCGGTCCATGCCCGCGGCGTGGAGCAGCTCCTGCTGTCGGTCACGCTGCAAAAGCGGCTGGAACAGCAGGCGCGCATGACGGGCGTGGACGGCTATTTTTCCCGCATCCTCGGCCAGCGGGACGACCTCGGCACCGGCAAGGCGGAAATGGCGCGACAGACCATCCGCGAGAGCGGCCTGCAACCGGCAGACGTGCTCTTCGTGGGCGACACCAACCACGATGCGGAGATCGCCGCTTCCATCGGCTGCCGGGCGGCGCTGTTGACCAAGGGCCATCAGCCGCGTGAAATGCTGCAACGCTGCGGCGCGACGCTGATCGATTCGCTGCTGGACATCCTGCCGCTTCTGTAGGCGGGGGACAGGTCTTTCGTTCTTGCCTTCTGAAAAAGAAGGAACCAGCGATAGCGGAAAAAGCGGAGAAGGGCAAGCACGCCCGCTCCGCTTTTCTTTTGTTGGCTTCCCTTGGCTGGCTTTTCCTTGGCTTTCCTATGATTCCTTCTTTCCGAAAGTTTCTTCCGGGAAAAGGCGCTGAAACGGGCGCCGCGAGGCTCAGGCGGCGTCGTCTTCCGCCTGCGGCCATTCGACGACGGTAGCCAACCCCAGGCATACGCCGTCGTCCCCGGCGCGATACGTCGTGAACGATGCGTCTCCCGGCTCCAGAATCGTGCGCACGGCCTCTCCCGTATGGTTCTTCCCATCGGGCAGCATCTCCACGATCAGATAGGCGGTTTCCGCCGCCGGGGCGATCGTCTCCGGCACGGCGTCCACCGCATATACATCGCGGCGCAGCACGCTGCCGTCGGCGCGCATCTGCTGCACCGCAACGCAGTCGGGCGGGTCCAGCGGCGTAATGTGGACGGTGGCGGAAACGCTCACCCGCTCCACCGTCTCTTCCCCGGCCTCGGCAACGGTCGTGCTTTCGTGCGCGATCGTCTGCGTCATGGTTCCCAGGATGCCGTCGCCCGAAAAGGAAAGGCCCTCTCCGGCCGTCAGGTAGACGCTGCCGTCCGCGCTCTGATAGACCGGGTTACAGTACGCGCAGAAAAAGCGGTTGGACTCGATATACAGCGTCCCCTCCGCGCTGCTCTCCGGCCCGATGGAAAAGGTCGCGTCGCTCAGGTCGCAGCAACTGGCCGTGACGCTGCCGTACGCATCCTCATAGGTATAGAGGAACATGGCGTAACCCGCCACGCCCGGGAAGCGCCATCCGTGTCCCCCCTCCTCCTGCACGGCGTACAACCGCCCGCCGTATGCCGCCGCATCCTCCGGACCGATCTCCCCGCCGCCGGCGAGCAGTTCCTTCGCGTGGTCGTTGAAATACGCCTCAAAATCGAACAAATCGAGCGGCTCGAGCGTCACATACACGCCGATGAGCCGATCCACCTCCGCCACCGTTTCCGGCCGCGCAAGCTGGCAGCCCGTCAGCATGGTGGCCAGCAGCAGGCAGAGCAGCGCCGCCCCTTTCCTTCCCTTCCCCTGTCTCCTACTCCTCCGTATCCGCATTGGTCTCCTCCTCCAGATGTCCGTCAAATTTCAGGATGTCTCCCACATCGCACTGCAGATAGTAGCAGATGCGGTTGATCGTGTGGAAGCGCACGCCCTTTGCTTTGCCGCTGCGCAGGATGGAAAGGTTCGCTTCCGTGATGTCGACCAGCGCGCACAGCTCCTTTGCCGTCATGCCGCGCGCGCGCAGCGCCGCGTCGAGATGCACTTCTATCGCCATGCGCCTTCCCCCTCAGATGATGCTGTCGTGGTCGTCCTGCAGCGCCTTGCCGCGCATGAACAGTTCCGACAGCAGCAGCGCGGCAAGCAGCAGCGCCGCCTGCCCGAGCGGCAGCGAGACGGAATACCCGCTCGCGCGCACCGCATCGGCCGCAACCGCCTGCAGCACGCTCAACGCGGCCTGCGAGAGCAGCACCACCGCGAGCGTCGCACGGCTGACGCGCGCAAGGCGGCGGGCGGCGGCGACCGTCTCGCCGCTATACGGCCCGTCGGCAATCGCGTCGAGCAACGGCAGCGCCGTAAGGATGACCGCAATGCCGGCAAGCGAAGGCAGCGCGGCCACAATCCCCCGCAGCACGAGCACCGCATAGCTCGGCGCAAGCGCGGCGGCGGAAAGCGCGGTGTTGCCCTCCCGCAATGCGGCAAAGGACGTCCGCAGCGCTGCTGCCGTGCCGCCGAACGCATCGACGGCAAGCACGCAGGCCACGGCATACAGCAGCGCCCGCAATGCGGCGGACAGACGGGCGGCGTCGGTTTCCCGGACGCGGCACAGGCGAAGCCCGACATAGGCCAGCAACAGCGAATAGACCGTGCCGCCGAGCGCCGAAGCCCCCATCGCTTCCGCCCCTCCAAAGCGCGCCGCCAGCTCCGTCGGATTGATGAACAGATCCATGACAAAGAACAGTACGGCCGAGAGCACGGCCAGCAATGCGTCCGGCCAGACGGCGCGCCGCCGAATCACGCGCAACAGCAGATAGAGCGCCGGCAGCAGGCAAAACAGCGCATACAGCACCCACGCGCCTGCGTTCCCCGCCGCACCGGAAAGCGACAGCGTCCTGAGCAGCGCCCCCAACTGACGGAACGGAAAAGCAAGCCACAGCAGCGCGCCCACACCGGCCTCCGGCATGGCGAGCGCCGCCACAAGCGAAAGCACGGCCGAAACCGCGACCAGCAGCGGGAACAGATGGCGTTTCAAATGGCATCCCTCCTAAAATTATCGTTTTACAATAATTTACGGTCAGTATACCATCGCTTTCCGCGTCTGTCAATACCCGCCTGGCAAAAGAGGAATTATGCGAGCGGCGGCGCGGCGGACGGGCGGGGGTTGCAGGGTGACGAAAACCGGGTGGGCGACGGGTGCGGGGCGTTGGAGGCATGGCAGGCGGATGGGCGAGGGTTGCAGGTGATGGAGGTATGACAGGCGGGCGAGTGCGCCGGGGAAGCGCGGGCATCCATGCCATGAGCCGGAGCGGCATGCCATTCGCTCCCATTGCTTCGGCGGGAACGACGGAGGCGGAAACGGGGCGGAAGGAACGGCAGGAAAACGGCAGAAAAAAGAAATCATGCGGGCGGCGGCGCGACGAGTGAAACAAAAGGAACGGACAAACGACAAACACGGCGGCAAGGACCAGCGGAGGGGGCGGCCGTGCCAACGCCCCGGCGCTGTGCGCGCAAAGCGCGCCCGCAGACGCGCCTTTGCGCGCCGGCAAAGCCGTACCCGCCGCAGAGCGGCGGGTACAGAGACTGCTTCATGGCGGCGGCGCGCCGGCTTCATCATTGCGGCGGCGAACGTCGGCCCGGAAACGCCGGATCAAAAAGGGCGGCAGGGAAAAGGCTCGCCCCGGCGCCGCCGTCCGTCGGTCAGCCGACGTCCTTCCCCCACGCCTGTTTGACGGCGTTGGCGCGCAGGTAGCCCTCTTCTCCCCAATACGTAATCTTGATATACTTGCCGTCCTCGGTCGTTTCGAGAATCCGGACGGAGGTATCGGTCGGCACCTTGACGATGCGCTCGCCGCCGCCCGGCTCGGTCATGAGCCATACGGTCTGGCGGATGAGGTTGGCGTCCTCGCGTGTGTCGAGTTCTCCCTCGACCATCGAGAGATACCCGCGCTTGACATATCCCTCCTTGCCGTCATGACGCACCTTCACCCAGGCGTCGCCCTCGAGCAGCACCTCGACCTCATCGCCAAGGGACAGCTTCTCCACCGATGCGGCGCTGTCCTTGCCCTCCTTGCGCATGCGCGCCCCGTCCATCGTGATCCAGGCGCTCGGATTGGGGAGTTCCGGCTCGTCGAAGATATTCTTCTGCAGCTCGTTGTACTCCGAGAACGACAGCGTGGTCCTGAGCGCGTTGCGCAGCGCGCGCTGCGACGGCTCGTTTGTGGAAACCTCGACCGTGGTGCCGGGGCAGGCATAATAGTAGAGCCACTTGGCGTCCTCCACATACAGGCGCACGCACCCGTGCGACACATTGTCGCCGAGGTTGTTGAACGCGCCGCGCTTGAGGGTGTTCACATCGCGCGAAGAGAACATGATGGAGTGAAAATAGATGTCCCCGACGATCTGCGTCCAATACCGGGCGTATTCATTCCCAAAGTTGGCGAACTTGCCGAAGCGCTCGCGCCCGCCGATCTTCCAGATGCCGGAGGGCGTGGGCGTGCCCTCATCCTCCGGGTCCTCCGGGTCAAGCTCGGTGCGGCCGGTGGTGCACAGGAAACGGCGGACGATACGGGTATACTCCCCCGCCTCGTCGCGCTCGTAAACGGTGACGATCTGGTTGCGCAGGTCGAGGAGAATATAGTACTTGTCCGGATCGGTGTTCTTCAGCTCATCGAGCGCCTTTGCCGGGCGCGGCACGGACAGAGCCGCAATCACGGCGAGAGCGCACAGCAGGCAGGAAAGCGCTCGCTTCATCCATTCTCTCCCATTCGACGGTTCTCGCTATGCACACAGTATGCGCGGGCAGGGTGCTTCCTATCCCTGCCCGCTTGTTCGCTCAGAAGATGCGGAACGCCATCAGGAAATGGCTCGGCCAGTAGGAGCCGCTCAGCACCGTGGAGGTGATGCGAACCTTGCCGGCGCCGGAGCTGGCATCGATCATCTTGCCGCTGCCGAGGTAGATGCCCACGTGTCCCGTCGCCATGGAGGTGTCGGAGAACACCAGGATATCTCCCCGCTTGATGTCGCTCATGCTCGTGATCTTCTTGTACTTGGTACAGCTGCGCCAGGCGATGGAGGTCATGTAGCTCTGCTTCACGCCCGCCTGGTTCAGGCACCAGTACACAAAGCCGGAGCAGTCGAACGAGTTCGGCCCCTTGGCGCCGCGCACGTACTTGCAGCCGAGCTTGCTCTCGGCCACATCGATGAGCCGTTCCACGCCGGAGGAGCTGCTCGACGAACCGGAGGACGACGAACCGGACGACGAGCTGCCCGACGAGGACGAACCGGACGACGAGCTGCCCGACGAGGACGAACCGGACGATGAACTGCCCGACGAACTTGAGGAGGACGCCGCCTTCTTGGCGCTGCTGGAATTGAGCGTTTTCAGCGTGACCGTGCCGACCTTGCCGTCGGCGCCGAGACTGTTGCGGCGCTGGAACGCCATGACGGCTTCCTGCGTGATCTCGCCAAAGTACCCGGTCGCATTGGCCGCGCGCATGTAGCCCAGTTCGGCCAGCCGCTTCTGGATGGCGGTCACATCGCTGCCGCTGTCGCCAAGCTTGATGACCTTGGCCTGCGCATCATCCGACAGCAACAGCGCCTTGGTCGCCGGGCCGACGTTGCCGTCCACGACGAGCCCGTTGGCCGCCTGAAACTCGCGCACGGCGGTAGCGGTCGCTTTGGTGAACTCGCCGCTCGCCTTGCCGTCGTAATAGCCGAGTTTTTGAAGCCGTTCCTGGAAGGTCTTGATCTCGTCGCTCTCGTCGCCAACGGAGTAAAACTTGGAGACGACCTCGCTGCTGTACAGCTTTTCCATCGTCACGTTGCCGACCTTGCCGTCCCCGGCAAGCTTGTTGCGCTCCTGGAATTCCTTGACGGCCGCTTCGGTCTTTTCTCCGAACGTGCCGGTGATGTTGCCCTTGTCGGTGATGTAGCCCAATTCATAGAGCCGCTGCTGCACGGCCTTGACGTCCTCGCCCTCGTCGCCGAGCTGCATGACGTATGCCTTGGCCTCGCCACCCATGAGCATGGCATACGTCTGGCTGCCGACCTTGCCGTCGCTGGTCAGGCCGTTGTGGCGCTGGAACGCTTCGATTGCGCTCTCGGTCAGCGGGCCGAAATGCTCCGTCGGCTCGTCGGAATCCATGTAGCCGAGTTCCATCAGCCGCGTCTGGATGGTGGCGATGATCTCGCCGTCATCGCCCTCCTCGAGCATTTCAAACGGCGTGGCCGTGGGCTCCGCCACCGCGGCGTCATCGTCGACGGCGTCGTTCGTGTCGCCGCCATTCTGCGCGTCGCCGGCGGCATCATCGGCGCCGTCAATCACGATTGCGTCGCTTTTGGGCGACTCGACCGGCGTGTCCTGCAGCACCGGGACGTTGGTCGCCGCAAGCTGCGCGCTGAGATCGCCGCCGACGGCGGCCTGCGTGGGCGCACGACCGGAGGGCAGCGCGATGACGAGGATCAGCACGGCGACGAGCACCAGACTCATCCCGCCGATGCCGTACCAGAGCGTGCGCGGCGGCAGGCTCGTCAGAAACTGATAGAGCCGGTGGCCAAGGCGCTTGAGCGCCTGCCAGGCAAGCGTGCCCAGCTTTTTGAACAACGCGACAAGAATCCTGCCAATCTTTTTGAGCAGCACCCGTGTCCGACGCCAAAAGCGTTTCATGCGAGTACTTCCCCTTTCCTAACTGTGTCGATATCTGTCCGCATGGAACCAGTATACCAGACAACTGTGTCCATTCCTTGAACAAAGGATAAATTCTTACCGCGAAAGCCCTTCCCTATATGCGATAAAACTCCCCGCGGCGGTAGTCCTGAATCGCGCTGCCGTACGCGGCGAAATCCTCCAGCACGCGCCCGGTGCCGATGGCCACGCAGGAAACCGGGTCCTCCGCGAGGCGACAGGGCACGCCGGTATGCTCTGCGATGTAGCGGTCGAGCCCGCGCAGCTGCGCGCCGCCGCCGGTCAGGCAGATGCCCGATTCCGTAATGTCCGCCGCAAGCTCCGGCGGCGTCTGCTCAAACACCGCCCGCACGCGTTCCATGATCTGCCGAAGCGGTTCGGCCATGGCGTCCACCAGCTCGTTGGTCGCCACGGGCACCGACTCCGGCAGGCCGGTGGCGAGGCTGCGCCCGCGGATCTCCACAACCTGCTGCTCCTTCTCAATGTGCGCGCGGCCGTAGGCGATCTTGATATCCTCGGCCGAGCGTTCGCCGATGGCCAGCTCGTGCTTGCGCTTCATATATCGCATAAGCGCCTGATCGAATTTGTCGCCCGCCACGCGCACCGAATCCGACAGCACCACGCTGCCGAACGAGATCACGGCGATATCGGTCGTGCCGCCGCCGACGTCAAGCACCATGCTGCCGCGCGACGCCGCAATGTCCACCCCGGCGCCGATGGCTGCAGCGATCGGCTCCTCGATCAGATAACAGTAACGCGCGCCCGCTTCGGCCGCCGCCTCGACCACACAGCGCTTCTCCGCCTCCGTCACGCCGGACGGCACGCAGATCACCACGCGCGGTTTGAAGAGGAAGCGCGTCCCCACGACCTTTTTGAAAAAATGGTGCAGCATGCGCGCCGTGACGTCAAAATTGGAAATTACGCCGTCCTGCAACGGACGCACGACGGCAATCTCCGGCGGCGTGCGGCCGATCATGGCGCGCGCCTCCTCCCCGATGGCCGTCAGGCGGCCCGTGCGCCGTTCCACCGCGACGATGGACGGCTCGCGCAACACGATGCCGCGATTTTTCACATAGACCAGTATGCTGGAAGTCCCAAGGTCGATGCCGATGTCGGAGGTATCGAACAGGCCCATTGCTTCATCCCATCCTCAAAAGTATATAGATAAATACAGTATACTGCCCCGGCGGTGTATGCAACAAGGAAACAAACTATGAACAGTGGCGAACCGGATGCGGGCGGCACGGCGAAACGGACAACAGCCGTTGCCGGAGCCTGCGGACGGGATGGGACGAGCAAGGTGGGCGGGGCGGACGGAGTGGACATGCCCGACGGGACGGACGGGATGGGCGGGGAGGTCGGAGAGGATGAGCCGGGCAATCGGGGCGAACCGGATGCGGGCGGCACGGCGGAACGGACAACAGCCGTTGCCGGAGCCTGCGGACGGGATGGGACGAGCAAAGTGGGCGGGGCGGACGGAGGGAGGAATCAGGCGGGTGCGTCGGGCGGAGCGGCATGCCCGACGAGCCCGACGGGGCGGGGAATCGGGCGGGCGAAACACGACCGAAATTCAGCCAAGAAGTTGCGGAGCCGAGGACGGCGCAGCAAAAAAGCGTCCCGCCCGATCTTCCCGGGTGGGACGCTTAACCGTCTTTGCGGTTTCCGCCGCTGCCGACAGGGAACATCCCCGCGGCCGCCATACGGATGGTCAGACGCTGCGGACGACCTTGCCGGAACGGAGGCAGCGGGTGCAAACGTTCATCTTCTGCGGCTTGCCGTCCACGACGACGCGCACGCTCTGGATGTTGGGCGCCCAGCTCCGCTTCGTCTTGCGATTGGAGTGGCTGACCAGATTGCCGGACATGACGCCCTTATTGCAGACTTCGCAATACTTACCCATAGAGTCCACCTCCTTGTCAAAACTCGAACGGAGCTATTCTATCATGCGCCGCGCACTTTTGCAAGCACTATTTTTCCGTGTTTTTCGCTTTTGCCCCCGTAGCGCCGGGTATGGGAGCAGGCGGCGGCGGCAATGCTCTTTTCAGATGAAACGCATACGGCCCCGGCCGGCGGATCAGGAGGGATTTCATGCTCACGCAACGGGAACTGACGCGGTATTTCAAACGGTTGCGCTACGGCGGCCGCAGCGCGCCGGCGCGCGCGCTCGACTATGTCGCACTGCGGCTGATCCTGCTGGTCGCCGCTTTCCTGTTCTTCCGGTTGCGCATGGACACGGTCCACGCGGCCATCCTCGCGCTGATCGCGCTTGCCGCCGCCACGCTGCTGCTGCACGCGGCCCGGGAGGCGGCGATGGCGCGCTTTGTCCGCGCGGAGACCCTTCGCATCCGCCGCCTGCTCGTGTTCGAACAGTTGCCCTATCTGGACCCGGCAGACTTCCTCCTGCTGTGCCGGCGCGCCTGCGGTCCGGGCAGCCCGGTGGCGCTGCAGCGCGCCGAGCCGGTCGGCGCGGATGCGCTGTTGCCGTTGCTGCGCGCCGCAACCGGGCCTGTCTCCGTCTGCTCAAGCTCCGGCTTTACGCCTGCCGCCGAGGCGTTCGTCCGGCGCGCGCCGCACCGGGCGGAGTTGATCGGGCCGGCGGCGCTGGCGGCCGCGGCCAAGGAGAACGACCCGTTTTGGCCCGGCGACGAGGCGGTACACGCCTATATTGCGTCGCAGTGTGCCCGGCGCGCGCCGCTGCGGGTGCTGGTTGTGCAGGCGGCGGCCGGGCTGCGCGCGGGCGGGGCGGTCAAAAAGTATCTGCTCACCGCCGCCGTGCTGTTGTTCGCCTCCTGTCTGACGCGCTTTGCGCTCTACTACCGCATGCTCGCGGGGCTGTGCATAACCCTCGCCGCCGTGAGCGTAATGCTCTCCCGCTCGTCGCACGCAAAACGCCCGGATTGACATATCCTGAAAGGGAAGCCGTGCGGGAGGGGGATCTTCATCGATATCACGCTCTGGATCTACGATCATGTCGCGGGAAGCGGGCGTCTGTTCTCCCTGCCCCCGTGGGCGCAGATGCCGTTCGTCACACGGCTGTCCCTGCCCGTGCGCACCTTTGTGGGCCGCTCGCGCGCTTCGTTTGCGTGGAGCGACCGCCGCGCGCTCGAGGCGCTCGACGCGCTCTGCGCGCAATCGCCCGTGTCCTTTTGCGTTTGCCGCGCATTTGCCGATCCGGCTTGCCCAAGTCCGCACGGCGGCGGCACGGCGTTCGACCTCGGCCGCGAACTGTCGGGGGCGGATCGTGCGCGGCTGCGACGCGCAGCGCTCGACAGCGGGCGCTTCCATCGCGTGGAGGCCGACGCGCTTGCCCCGGACTGCCTGCACCTCGAAGCGCTCCCGCCGCGCACGCTGCGCGCCGGCGATGCGGGCGCGGATGTGTGCCGTCTGCAGGCGCTCCTGCTGCGCGGCGGCGCGGACGGGCTTGCTTTGACCGGCACCTACTGCGAACGGACGCAGCGGGCGGTGCTGCAATGCGAGCGCAGGCTCGGCCTCCCGGCGGACGGCCTCGCCGGCGCGCAACTGCTTCGCGTCCTGCCGGCGCTTTGCCGGGCGGCGGAGGACGGAACGGCCGCGCCGCAGAATTCGCGTTGCCGGTTTTGTCAGATTATGGTAAAATGAACTATGGATACCCCTTCCGGCAAACGATCCAATCTCCTGAACTACCTGTTCACCACCCTCATCGTGGTGGCGCTGGTGGTCATTTATCTGCTCACCGGGCAGCGCCAGACGGCGCCCGCCGGCGGGGAGGACGCTACCGCCCCGTCTCCGTCGAGCACGTCGTTCGGCAGGCCCGCCTATGCGTTTGTGGAAGACCTGTCCCTCTATGGCGTAACGGCCGTGGAGACGGACGGCGGCTATCTGCTTACGCTTGCCGGCTCGGACGGCGCCGCAAGCGCCGCCGGCACGCTGACGCTGTCCCTCTCAAACGGGCTGGTGGCCGGATTTGTGCTTTCGTTTCCGGCTGTGGAGCAGCCGGACGTGGACGGGAGCGCGATCTCTGCGGCGCTGCAATCGCGCGCGCAGGAGGAGGCCGCCCGGCAGGCGGAGGCCATGGAGACGATTCTGGGCGCAGTGCTAAGCGCTTTTGACGCCGAAGGCGCGCTGCCGGCTACCGTTCGCGCCCGCTGGTGCGCGCAGTTCCTGCTGTTGCAGAGCGGGGACGGCGGCAAAGAGGATGCGCACGACGGTTTCCAATTCGAGACCTATCCCACCGGCACGGGCAACCGGATGCGGCTCTGCTGCGCGGTGCTGGCGCCGTAACCGGTGCTATCAGGACAGGTTTGGGCTGGGCTTTGGGAGGCTGGTTCTTTTTCTTTCGAGAAAGAAAAAGAACCAAAAAGAAAGCCATCAAATTATGGTAAAGTCGGGTAAGCGCCCGTCCTTTTCCGTCTTTTCAGGTTACACCGGAAGAGATTCAGGGATACGCCTGTGGCGCGCGACAGCCGTCGAGCGCCGCTGCGGCTTGACGGCCGTTACCGAAACACGCGCACGCGCCCGGCGAACACGTGTACGAGCGTCTCGGCCAGGCTGCTGTTGCCGCCCGTGAGATCATAGACCGTCAGCCGTTCCGGCGCCATGCCCATGAGCAGGCGCACGATCCCCTCCTCGGAACAGTCCACATATTCGATGCGCACGTCGGAATCGTCCGTCAGCGTACAACTGCCATCCGGGTTCAGGCACACGGAGATCTCCCCAATACGACGGCCGGGACCGTTCGACAGCGAGGTGAGCAGCCCCATGAGTTCCTTCCATTCGCTGCAGAGCATCCGGTCCGCTGCGGCGCGCTCCACACAGAGCTGCCACGTCTCCATCCGCTCGCGCATGCGGAAGCGCAGATACCCTTCCACGTTCATCTCGTTTTCCGTCGCCAGATACGCCTCTACCTCGCGGCGCACCTCGTCAATCCGTTCGAGGCAGCGCGCGCGCTCGAGCGCGTCCGCCAGCACCTCCTGCTTTTGCGGCAGGTCGAGCGGCAGCGCATCCGCCATATGCGCAAGTTCAAAATACTGCAAATCGCGGCAAAGCAGCGCCGCCACCGCTGCAGACAACCGTTCGAGCGCATCGCGCCCCTGTACCGAAACGGCGACGCCGCCCGGCAACGGCTCGGTGCGGAAGGCGCAGCCCGTCTGTGCCAACCGGCGCGCCAACAGGCGCTCCAGATCCACATCATATTTCTGCGTATGCAGCGTGCGCACGATCATCGGCTCTCTCCCTCAAAGCAGTTCATTTTATCCTATGCGGCAGCGCCGCATTTTGGCATTAGTATCTCCCTGAAACCAAAAAACGCCGCTGGAATCATTCGGCAATCGTCAATCGGCAAAAGTGACATAATCCATCCATAATCGTACACAAATGAGACATGAGAAGCATGTTGCGCGTTCAAATTTTTCGGTTAATATAATGGCAGACGGAAACCACAAAAAAGGAGATGTGGATCAATGGAGTATAACGATTGGTATGAACGATATCAGCAATACCAGCAAAACAGCGCGCAGCCGTCCGGCAACCCCCAGCAGAAGCCGCCGCGGAAAAAGCGGGAGCGCAGCGGCGTGGGCGTGCCGACGCTGGTGGCCTGCATGCTTGTGACCGCACTGCTCGGCGGCGCGCTCGGCGGCTTCATCGGCCGCGCATCCGGCCAGCAGGTGGCGAATGACCCGGTTGCGACGCAGGCGCAGACGGCCACGGCCACCCCGTCCACTTCGGACAACGGCGCAAGCGCCTCGGACAACACCGCAAACGGCAGCGCTTCCACGCTGCTCACGCAAAGCGGCGCCGCCAGCGGCCTGACCCGCGCGCAGATCGTTGAGATTGCGGCGCCCTCCGTCGTCGGCATTGACGTGGAGTATCCGTCCTCCGGTTACGGCGGCGGCATCGACTACTTCTTCGGCGGCGGCAACAGCGCCGGCCAGGTGCAGACCGGCAGCGGCAGCGGCGTAATCGTCACGTCGGACGGCTATATCGTCACGTGCAACCACGTTGTGGAGGATGCGACAAAGATCACCGTCATTTTGAACGATGAAAACACCTATGAGGCCACGCTCATCGGCACCGACGCGCGCAACGATCTGGCCGTCATCAAGATCGATGCGACCGGCCTCTCCCCCGCCACGCTTGGCGACTCCGACATGCTCACCGTCGGCGAGGATGTGGTCGCCATCGGCAATCCGCTCGGCGAGCTGCGCGGTACGTCCACCGGCGGCATGGTCAGCGCGCTCAATCGTGAGGTGTCCGTCGAGGGCACGACCATGACGCTGATCCAGCATGACGCGGCGGTCAGCCCCGGAAGCTCCGGCGGCGGCCTGTTCAACAGCAGCGGTTCGCTCATCGGCATCGTAAACGCCAAGGCCAGCAGCGATGACGCCGAGGGCATCGGCTTTGCGATCCCGGTCAACAGCGTCAAGCAGATCATCTCCGACCTCATCGAGCACGGGTACGTCAAGGGGCGCGCCTACCTCGGCGTGAACACCCAGAACGTGACGCTGATGCCCACGGGCGGCAACGGCGGCTGGGGCGGTTTCTTCGGCTACTCCGGCACGAGCTGCGTGCTGGTGACGAACGTCTTCTCCGGCAGCGCTGCGGAAGCCGCCGGCGTCCAGTCCGGCGACCTGATCCTTGCGGTGGACGATACGGAGGTTTCCTCCACGGACGATCTTTCCTCCCTGATCAATGCATACAATGCCGGCGATCAGGCAACCCTAACGATACAGCGGGACGGAGAGCAACTGGAGCTCACCGTCACCTTCGGGGAAGCGACCCCCGACAACTGACCGAAACGGTCATTGCGCCAAGAGCGATGACATACCCCAACCATCCTTGATCCCGCCGCGCCGCCCATCCCCCCCGGGCGGCGCGGCACCCTTTTGGGCCGTTTGTGCAAACCATCTTGACAGGCAACGCCCGGCATGGTACTATGCCATAGAAATCGAATATTGTCTTATCCAGAGTGGCTGAGGGAACGGCCCGATGACGCCCGGCAACCTGTCCCGGTGGGACAAGGTGCCAATTCCGGCAGCAGAAATGCTGAAAGATGAGCTTGTTTCTTCGGGGTCTCATCTGATGAGACCCTTTATTTTATGAACCGGGAGGGTTGAATGTATGGAAAATCTGCGCCTGTTTACGTCCGAATCGGTTACGGAAGGACATCCGGACAAGGTCTGCGACTGCATCAGCGACGCCGTGCTCGACGCGCATCTGCGCGAGGACCCGGACGCGCGCGTGGCCTGCGAGTGCTGCGCCGCACCGGGGCGGGTGTTCGTCATGGGAGAGATCACCTCCCGCGCGCAGGTGGACATCCCCGCCATCGTGCGGCAGGTCGTCTCGGACATCGGCTATACCCGCCCGGAGTACGGCTTTTCTGCCGACGCACTGCACATCGACGTCGCCATCGACGCGCAATCGCCCGATATCGCAAGGGGCGTCAACCGTTCGCTGGAAGCGCGCGAAGGCGCGACGACCGACCGCTTTTGTACCGGCGCGGGCGACCAGGGCATGATGTTCGGCTTTGCCTGCGATGAAACGCCGGAGCTGATGCCGTTGCCCATTGCGCTTTCGCATGCGCTTGCACGGCGCCTGGCCGACGTCAGAAAGAGCGGCCTGCTGCCGTTCCTGCGGCCGGATGGCAAAAGCCAGGTGACCGTGGAGTATGTGGACGGGCAGCCCCGCCGCGTGGATACGGTCGTGCTCTCGGCCCAACACGACGAGATGGACATGGCGGCGCTCTCTGAGGCGCTGAACGAACACGTCATTTGCCCCACCATCCCCGCATCGCTGACGGACGCGCGCACGCGCACGCTCATCAACCCGACCGGGCGCTTCGTCATCGGCGGGCCGCAGGGCGACACCGGGCTGACCGGCCGCAAGATCATCGTCGATACGTACGGCGGATACGCCCGGCATGGCGGCGGCTGTTTCTCCGGCAAGGACCCGACCAAGGTGGATCGCAGCGCCGCCTATGCGGCCCGATATGTGGCCAAAAACCTCGTGGCCGCCGGGCTTGCACGCCGCTGCGAGCTGCAACTGGCGTACGCCATCGGCGTGGCGCATCCCGTCTCCGTGCTGGTGGATACGCAGGGCACCGGCGTGCTGCCCGACGATCTCCTCGAGCGGCTCATACGCGACCAGTTCGATCTGCGGCCCGAGGCAATCATCGAGATGCTCGACCTGCGCCGTCCGATTTACCGGCAGATCGCTGCCTACGGCCACTTCGGCCGCACGGATGTCGACCTGCCGTGGGAGAGGACCGACCGCGTGGACGCGCTGAAAGCAACCGCCGACAGGCTGTAAAACATCGACGGGCGGGCGCAAAAGCGCCCGCCCGTTTCCGCCTGCGGATCGCCGTGCTATTCCGCCGTTCGATAGGCGGCGAGGATCTCGCCAAAGTATACGGTATGCGGATCCCCGTCCGGCGTTGCCTGGTTGTCCCCATAGTAGCGGGCGCGCAGCGCGCCGTCGAGAAACGAGAGGTCGCTCTCGGTCTTGAACAGCACACGGCATTCAAAATGCATGGCGCAACCGGCCAGCGGCGCCGCCCCGCCGGCGCGCGGCTCGAGCAGCGACAGCCCGCATGCGGCGAGTTTGTCCCCCTCCCGGCCGGAATGCGCGCCGCAATAGGCCAGCGCGTCGGTCATCGCCCCCTGTGCGGGCACGCTGACGGTGAAGCGGCCGCTTTGCTCCATCAACCCGTGCGTGTAACGGCTCCTCCGCACGAACACGGTGCAGACCGGGCGACGCCACACCACGCCAAACTGTGCCCAACCGATCGTCATGGGATTGCCGTCCACCATCAAAAACGCACCCTCGTGCATCTGCGCGCACGCCTCGCCGATCAGATCCCGATAGCCTTCCATCTGCAAAACCTCCGCTCCCCCGCCGTTTTCACAGCCGGCTTATTTTGTTTATCTTATCACATGCCAACAGCGCGTGCAATTCCTCCCCCGGTTTCCCGGCCGGGCAGGGGGGGCCATCCCCCGCGCGCCGGCATTTGTTCTTGACATATGGCAAAAACGTGCTATACTGATAATCGACATATGTCAGAAAGGAGTGGTTCGCATGCCGAGACCGCCGCGTTGCCGCCGCGTTTGCGCGCTGCCGGATCAGACGGAGTTCGGCCCATCCCGTACAGCCTGCCCCGGCGGGCCGATCGTCATGACGGTGGACGAGTACGAAACCATCCGCCTCGTCGACCTGGGCGGCCTGACGCAGGAGCAATGCGCCGCACAGATGGACGTGGCGCGCACGACCGTCACCGGCATCTACGACAGCGCGCGCAAAAAGCTGGCCGACGCCATCGTCAACGGGCGGCGGTTGCGCATCGAGGGTGGCAGTTACCGCCTTTGCGACGCCTCGGGCGCCTGTCCGCGCCATGCGCACCACGCCTGCCCGCGCTGCGGACAGAGCGCCGCCCCATGCGGCACGTCTGCACGGAAGGATATGAAACGCCCCGAAGGGGCACCATACGATAAGGGAGGAACAAACCATGGATGAAGCAACCTGCAGCCACGACTGCGCTTCCTGCGGCGCCGAATGCGCCTCGCGCACGCAGCCGCAAAGCCTGCTCGAGCCGCCGAACGCGCTTTCGCACATCGGACACGTGATCGCCGTCGTCAGCGGCAAGGGCGGCGTGGGCAAATCGCTCGTCACCTCCGCGCTCGCGGTGCAGCTCAACCGGCTGGGCAAACGCGTCGGCATCCTCGACGCGGATGTGACCGGCCCCTCGATCCCGCGCGCCTTCGGCCTTGGCGAGCGTGCGGAGGGCAGCGACGCCGGGATATTCCCCTGCCGCACCGCCTCTGGCATCGAAGTGATGTCCATCAACCTGCTGCTGGCCGACAGCGGCGACCCGGTCGTCTGGCGCGGGCCGTTGATCGCGGGCACGGTCAAACAGTTCTGGACCGACGTGGTGTGGGGCGACATCGATTTCCTGCTCGTGGACATGCCGCCGGGCACGGGCGACGTTCCGCTGACGGTGTTCCAGTCGCTGCCGGTGGACGGCATCGTGGTCGTCACTTCGCCGCAGGAGCTGGTCGGCATGATCGTCGAAAAGGCGGTGCGTATGGCCGAAATGATGCATGTGCCGGTGCTCGGCGCGGTGGAAAACCTCTCCGGGTTTCGCTGCCCGGATTGCGGCGCGGTGCACGAGATCTTCGGCGGCAGCAGCATCGCACAGGTCGCGGCGCGCCACGGCATCCCGGAGGCTGCACGCCTGCCCATCGATCCGGCGCTCGCGCAACTGTGCGACCTGGGCAGCATCGAACAGCTCCCGGAGGACTATCTGAAGGAAATGGCCGCCGCGCTCGACGCGCGCCTTGCGGCCGCAACATCAAGCGGAAAGGAAGCGTAAACGGATATGAAGATTGCCGTTACCTATGAAAACGGTCAGGTGTACCAGCACTTTGGCCACACCGAGCAGTTCCTGCTCGTCGATACCGAGAGCGGCGCGCGCGAGGTGGTCGCGGCGGAGGGCGCCGGGCATGGCGCGCTGGCCGGATTTCTCGCCGCACGCGGCGTGACGCACCTGATCTGCGGCGGCATCGGCGCCGGTGCGCAGGAGGCGCTGCGGCAGGCGGGCATCGCCATCTGCGGCGGCGTGACCGGCAGCGCGGACGAGGCGGTGCGGGCGCTTGTCGCGGGCACGCTCGTGTACGACCCGGCGGCGTGCTGCACCCATCATGATCATTTGGAGGGCCACACCTGCGGCCATGGGGCGCACGGCTCCGCCGGATGTGCGGCGCACCACCACGGCGCAGGGCATACCTGCCACCACGGCAACTGCAACGGCTGACCGGAACGATTGGACCCTGTGCGGCGGCGCGCGACGGATCTCGCCCCCCCCCCGGTTGTTGTGTCCTCGCGCGCCGCCGTTTTGTCGCCGCTTCATCCGGCGCCCACCGATTCCCGGCGGGCCTTTCGTCGTCCGCGCCGTCCGTCAACGCAGGGCGCGCAGTTTTTCGTTGAGCTTGCGATAGACGCGCGCCTGAAACCACGGTTCCGTAGAGGCCGCCACCGCCTCGGCCAGCCCGAACCAGCGCACGGCGCTGTTCTCATCCGCCTTGACGGCAAGCGGACCGCCTTCGTCCGCTTCGATCAGATACGTCACGTTCAGATGCAGATGCGAGGACACATAGGCGCCGCGTTTTTCATGGCCGTCCACGGTCAGCGATTCGATCGAAAAAATGCCCGGCAGCGCCAGCCGCACGCCGGTCGCCCCGCTCTCCTCCCGTACCTCGCGCAGCGCGACGGCAGCCAGATCCCGCTCCCCATCGGCATGGCCGCCCAGCCAGGACCAGGAATGATAGATGTTGTGGTACACCATCAGCACCCGGTCGTGCGCGGCGTTCACGGTCCAAGCGGAAGCGGTCATATGCGCCAGAACGCTGCTGCGCTCGAACACCGCAGCATTGGTTTGCAATTCCTGCAGGATTGCCACACGGTCCCGCGCCTCCTGCTCGTTGTACGGTTGATATGCCTCGATCTGGCGAATGATATCCATTGCTTCCTTCCTCCTTCTTCGCCAATGCCCGGTCGCCGTGGATTACGGCGACACGCGCAGCACCCAGTCATCCGTATCGCACGCGCCGGCCGCGTTGTCGCCATAGCAGGTGACGGTGCCGTCGGCGTGCAGCACCGCCGCGCCAAGCCGTCCGTGCGCACAGGAAGTATGGCAACAGCAGCAGCGGAAGGAACAGCAATGGAAAAACCAGGCTCGAAAAGACCATACCCCAACCGTCCCTCGACATAGATCGATTATATTATTATACCAACGGGCTCGCGCCGTGTCAAATTCGCTTCGCCATTTGTGGTGACACCCCGTCCCAATTACGGAGGAAAACAAGATCAAGTGGTTCGTTAGTGGGGCGCCGTATGCAATTTGGCAGGAGAAAAGGCCTCCCGGGGCAAGCGCGGCAGGCCTTGCCGCAAAGCGGGTTGCAGGCGCGCGGCAAACACGATAGAATAAGGAAAGATCGATCCATCCGAGGGGAGGCCGCCATGCACGCACGCGTCCGTACAGTCGACACGGGGCGCTTTGCCCGCATCATTGCCGTAAGCGATATCCACGGCTCGGACGCGGCGTTCGCCCGCCTGCTCGCGCGCGTCGGGTTCTGCCCCGGGGATGCGCTGCTCCTCGTCGGCGATTACATCGAGCGGGGCAATGCGTCGCTGCCGCTGCTCAGGCGAATCATGGACCTCTCGGCGTGCGGCAACGCCTTCGTGCTGGCCGGCAACTGCGACAATCTGATCGAGGACCTGTTCTTCCCGCAGTATCGCGGCGATCCAATCGCCTACCTGCGCCGGCACCGGCAGACCATTCTGCACGAGATGCTGGCGGAGCAGGGGACGCCGTTCGACGAGCGCACGTCGCTCGACGGCCTGCGCGAAATGGTTGCGCGGCACTACGCGGCGGAGCGCGCGTGGCTGGCAGCTCTTCCGCACATCATCGACACGCCCGGCCACGTCTTCGTCCATGCCGGGCTGGACGCCGGCCCCGTCGGCGCGCAGGATGCGGAACGCTGCCTCAAGCGCCGGAATTTTTTCGAGGAGGCCCCCGCCTTTCCCCGGCCGGTCGTCCTCGGGCACATGCCCTGCCAGTTCCTGCGCGCGGACGGAAGCGGCGATCCCCTGTTTGATCCGACCCGCAACCTGATCTTCATCGATGGCGGCGCGCAGGTCGTCCCCGGCGGTGCGCTCAACGCGCTCGTCATCCGGAACGGCGCCTACACCGTCGTCCGGGATACGCCGTAACCGCCGGGAATGATCCATACGCACTTTCCCTTTCTTCCACACGCCTCCGCGCACAACCGCCGTTTTGCAAACGGCAGGGGTTCCCCGTACCGCACGGTCGCAAACGGCAGGAGATCCCCGTACCGCACGGTCGCAAATGCCCGACGCCGGAGGAGACGATGCGGCAAAAAATGCAACAAAAAAGCAAAAAACAAACGTTTCCCATGGCGAACGCACAGCGGGTGCGATATAATATAGTTATCACAGGAAAGGATCCAAGCGTATGAGCAAATCGTTCCGCACCTCCCTGATCTTCATTTCCATCGCACTGTTGCTGCTCGGACTGGCGCTGATCATCTGGCCGACGGCGTCGCAACGCATCATCTGCTATGTGGCGGGCGCGCTGTGCGCCATCGCCGGCGTGAGCCGCGTCATCGCACAGTGGAAGCTCAGCCGCGACCTCGGGTTCCAGCTCTCCTATCTGATGGGCGTGCTGCTCGCGCTGCTCGGCCTGTTGCTCGTGCTCAAGGCGGACGCCATGATTGCCATTTTCGGCGCGCTCGTGGGCCTTGCGCTTACGGCAGACAGCATCGTCAAGCTGCAGATGAGCTTTCGCATGCGCACCTACGCGCTGCCGCACTGGAAAGCCCACGCCATCAGCGCGGGCGTTCTGCTCGTGTTCGGAATCGTCCTGCTGTTTGATCCGTTTGCGGGCACAACGGCCATGGCCGTCATCATGGGCGTGCTGCTGGTGCTGGACGCGATTGCCAACATCTGGACGGTCGTGGAGCTGCGCGACAGGATTGTGGACGGATAACCGCGGGACGCCCCAGGCGCGGCTGCGCTCCGGGCAGAAAGCCGCAATGGACCCGCCCCTGTGCCGGCGTGTCAGCAAAAAGCGCCCCCGTACGGGGGCGCTTTGCCTGTCCGGCCGCTTTGAATCGCTCTACTGTTTGAAGCCCTCGCCGTGCACCTCGGTCGCGTTCGTCACGGTGAGGAACGCATCCGGGTCGATGCGCTTGATGATGCCGAGCGTCTGCGCAAACTCGCGCCGGTGCGTCACGATCATGAGCACCTGCTTGTCCCGCCCGGTGTACCCGCCGCGAGCGGTCATCGCGGTAACGCCGCGTCCCATCTCCTCAGTCAGGGTTTTGAGCAGCTCCTCGCCCCGCTCGGTCACGACGTGGATCACCTTCGCATAGTCCATGCCCTGCATGACACCGTCGATCGCCTTCGTGGTGAGGAAGATGGTCACAAAGGAATACAGCGCCACCTCGACGTTTCCAAACACGATTACCGCGAATACGACCACCAGCGCGTCCGCGCACAGCAGCAGACGGCTCAGCGTCAGGTTGGGAAACAGGCGATGGAGCAGCATGCTGAGCAGGTCCGTCCCGCCGGTCGAAATCCCGCGCGAGAACAGCGCGCCGAGCCCCACGCCCATCGCTGCGCCGCCGAAGCAGGCCGCCAGCAGCGGATTGTTCGTATAGGGAGGAACGAACAGCGCGAACACGTCGATCAGCACGGACAGCAGCGCCGTAGCCAACAGCGTCTTGCACAGCGGGCGGAAGCCCAGCTTCCACCATGCCAGCGCCGCAAGCGGCACGTTGAGCAGCAGCGACCAAGAGCCGACCGTCAACACGCCGGTCGCATGGGTAAGCGCCGTCGCCAACCCGGACACGCCGCCCGGCGCAATATCGTTTGGCACCGTGAACATGACCAGCCCGAACGCCACCAGCGCCGTGCCGAACAGCAGCACGGGAATATCGATCAACCATTGCCGTAACGTCTTTTTCATGGATTCAACCCCCGTAGTTCATCCGGGACGAACCGCCCGTCCCGCCGGATCAGCTCCCCGTCGAACAGGATGTCGCCGCCACCGCAATCCGCCGTCTGGATGCACACGATGTCCAGATGTAGCTGCGAGCGGTTGCCGTTGAAAGCGTTCCGGTACGCATTGCCGGGCGTCAAATGGAACGAACCGCCGATCTTCTCGTCGTAGAGCGCGTTGCCAATGGCGCGCCGCAGCGCATTGTTGACGCCGAGCGCAAACTCGCCGATATAGCGCGCCCCCTCGTCCACATCAAGCAGGCGATTGAGCCCGGCCGCATCGCCGTCGCACGTGGCGCGGACGATCCGTCCGTTTTCAAACTCGAAACACGGATTCCGGAACGTGTGCCCGTAGCGGCGGGCAGGCGTATTGTAGCGGATGCAGCCGTTCACGCTCTCGCGCACGGGCGCAGTGTAAACCTCGCCGTCCGGGATGTTGATGCGCCCGGCACACGGCACGACGGGCATGCCCTCGATGGAAAACGTCAGATCCGTGCCGGGGCCGGTGATGCGCACCCGGCGCGCCCGTTCCATACGGCGCACGAGCGGCGTCATGTCGCGCTCCATCGCGGCGTAATCGACCTGCGCGGCTGCAAAGAACAGCTCGAACATGTCGTCCATGCACAGGCCGGCCTTCTGCGCATCCGCCGGCGTGGGGTAGTGCAGATAGACCCAGCGCCGCTCGTCGATCATGACCTGCCGCACCCGCGCGCGCGCCTCCCGGTAGCAGGCCAGCGCGCGCCCGTCCACGCCGGCAAGCTCCGCGTCGTTCTCGTCCACGCCGATGTCGATGTGCGCCGCCACGTGCTCCCACTTGGAGAGCTCCCACGCCGCCTGCTTCTCCAAGGCGGGACGCATCCGTTCCGGGTGCGCCGGATCGATACAGGAAAGCGTCAGGCGCGTGAGCTCATCATCCTCCAGCGCAACCACCGGGTATGCGCCGCGCGCCGCTGCGCCGCGAAGCAACGCCTTGATCAGCGGCTTGGCGGCCAGCCCTGCGTTGATCTCGAACAATTCGCCCGGCCGGATGCGGATCGAATGATCCAGCAGCAGCGCGGCCAACGCAGCCATACGCGCGTCGTCCATCCTTTTCACCCCCTCTCCAGTGTTCCTCCCCCATTATAAACGCCTCTGTCGCCGTCAAACAACCCCCGGGCAAAAAATCTCCGGCAACGCAGGGACGAAAGCCCCGCGCCGGGCTGTTCCGGCCTCGGGCGCCCGTCCCCTTTCGCCCGGCCATGCCTTGACAGGTTCTCCCGTTTATAGTATTATATACAAAATCAGCCGGCATGCCGGTCTTGTGCTGTTTTTGGCGCAGGCCCGCTTCCGCCCGGCCGACGGTTTTGGGCACGCAAACAGTGGGGGACGCATTCTTGCAGGCAACGATCGAACAGCTTGGATTGCTGGAGCTCAATGAACTGACGGTTGTCATCCGCCTGTTCATGGCGACCATCTGCGGTGGCGCGCTGGGGCTGGAGCGCACGCGCAAGCGGCGCGCCGCCGGCCTGCGCACCTATATGCTCGTGTGCATCGGTTCCACGCTCGTCATGCTGACGGCGCAGTATCTGGCCAACTTCTTCGGCCTGACGGACGTTGGGCGCATGCCCGCGCAGGTCATCAACGGCATCGGCTTTCTGGGCGTCGGCACGATCATGGTCACGCGGCATTACCGCGTCAAGGGCCTGACGACCGCCGCCGGGCTCTGGGCCGCCGCCTGCATGGGCCTTGCCATTGGGATCGGGTTCTATTTCGGGGCGCTGCTGACCTGCCTGGTGCTGCTCATGGTGATGCTGTTTGCGGACCCGCTCGAGGCCTCGTTTGCGCGCAGGGTGCGCCGCATCCACGCCTACATCGTATTTGAAAACATCGAAGTGCTCAAGCCGTTCCTTGCCACGCTGCGCGGCGGCGGCATCGATGTAACCAATGTTGAACTGTTGCCCTCCAACAGCCGCAACGGCATCGGCCTGTTCTGTCAGCTCAAGTTTCCGCCGTCCATCTCGCACCAGGAAGCGTTTTCCCGCGTAGAGAAAGCGACCGGCGTGCTGTTCGCCGAGGAAGTGGACGACTGATTCCCGTCCGCCGGCGGCACCGGCGGCAGCATCGGCCGCTTTGAAAAACGCAACCGGCCGTTTGGAGGTCGCCGCGGACGAAGCGGCGCGGATTTGCCGGCCGCAGGAAATCCGCCCGGCAGCTTGACATTGCCGGGCGAAGATGCTACTATAATATCGCTTTGCGCGCCAGAACGCGCGGCCGGTCTTCCCGGTTGCCGACGGCGGGGCGGCATAATCGAATATCTGGGTGTGGCGCAGTTTGGTAGCGTGTCTGAATGGGGTTCAGAAGGCCGGAGGTTCAAATCCTCTCACCCAGACCATCGTCGGAGCAGGGGTTGCATCGCTTGCTCCGACTTTTTTTGCAAAAGTCATCGCGCGCTCACGCCGCTGCGCTTCCCCTTTCCGGTCGCCCGTCGAAAAAAGCCGCCTTGCCCTGCCGCGCGGGGCCGGCGGCCCGATTGTTCAGTTTTTTCTCCTTTTCCTTTGGAAAAGCCTCTTGGGAAGAAGGGGGCGGCGGGCATGTCCGCCCGCGTCCCCTTTAAGAAAAAAGGGCTGAAAACGGGAGGGAGCAGGCGGGCCGGGCGCAGGCGGACGGACGCGCAGCGGGCGAGACAAACGGGAGGGAGCAGGCGGGCCGGGGCGCAGGCGGGCATCCGCTCCCGTTTCCCTTTGATCCCCTCTCAAGAAAAAGAACTGAAAACGGGAGGGAGCCGGGGCCGGACGCGCGCGAGGGCAGGCGGCGAGACAGGCGGGCGGGCGCTGGCGGGCGGCGGGGCAGGATACCAGAGGAGCCGGGCGGAGAAGGCCGCCCGGCTCCTGTGCCGGATGGAAAGCCGCTACCGGACGCGGAAGATCGTGCGCCGGCACGCTCCGGACAACACGTCCGACAGGCGGTTGCCCGCGTTGGCGATGATGACCGTGGTGCCCTCCAGAATGGGCTGACGAATGAAATCGAGCTTGGCGCGCGCGCCGTTGGCCCCGGCGCGGCTCGCGCCGACGCAGCTCTTCTGCAGGTCGGCGACGCCTTCGAGCACCTCGGCGGCAGTGCCGCCTTCGACGGCCGGCACAAGCGTTTCCGGATCGGCCGGGTCGCGGTAGATGCCGTCCACGCTCGTGAGCAGCACGAGGTAACGCGCATGCACGAGCGAGCAGATGACGGCGGCCGTCTCGTCGTTGTCCACGCATTCAAAGGCGTGCGCGCCGTGTGCGCGCGCATGCGCAAGTTCCATCTTGCGCACCTCTTCGACGCTGACCGAGTCGTTATAGTTCACGATCGGCACGGCGTTCTGCGCGGCGCACCGCAGCAGGAACGAGCGGATATGGGCGCTGCGCTCGGCATCGTTGAAATGCGTGTGCTCCACGAGCAACTGCCGCACCGAATACTCCGGCCGGATATACCGCCGGTATTCGGCCATCAGGATGGCCTGGCCCTGCGCCGCATAGTCGGCCTTGACCTCCTCCGGGTCGCCCAGCAGCTCGCGGCCCTGCCGCCGCAGATAGTCCAGCCGGCCGATCTCCACAGCGCCGCTCGACACCCAGATCATGCCCGGCCGCAGCTCGCGCCCGAGACGGGCAAAGATATTATAATCGATATCGTTGTCGGCACGGCTGATCAGCGCCATGGAGCCGATCTTGCCGACGAGCTCATAGTCAAACCGCATAAGCGCCCTCCCTTCAGGACTGCACGAGATACGCGCTGATGAACGCATCCAGATCGCCGTCCATGACGGCCTGGATGTTGCCGCTCTCCGCGCCGGTGCGATGATCCTTGACGAGGGTGTAGGGCTGGAACACATAGCTGCGGATCTGGCTGCCCCACTCGATCTTCTTCATCTCGCCCTTGATTTCGGCCATCTGCGCCTCCCGTTCGCGCTCCTGCAGCTCAAGCAGTTTGCCGCGGAGCATGCGCATGGCCGTCTCACGGTTCTGGATCTGGCTGCGCTCGTTCTGGCACTGCACGACGATGCCCGTCGGCAGATGCGTGATGCGGATGGCGGACGAAGTCTTGTTTACGTGCTGGCCGCCCGCGCCGCTGGAACGGTACGTATCCACGCGCAGGTCGTCCGGGTCGATCTTGACGTCGCCGGCGTCATCGTCGAGGATCGGCGTAACGTCGAGCGACGCGAACGAGGTGTGCCGCCTGCCGGATGCGTCGAACGGCGAGATGCGCACGAGGCGGTGCACGCCCTTCTCGGCCTTCAGATAGCCATAGGCGTTTTCCCCGTCCACCTCAAACGTGACGGATTTGATGCCCGCGTCGTCGCCGTCGAGCAGGTCCAGCTCGCGCACCGTCCAGCCGCGGTTCTCACAATAGCGCGTGTACATGCGGTAGAGCATCTCCGTCCAGTCCTGCGCCTCGGTGCCACCCGCGCCCGCATGGAGCGACAGCACGGCGTTGGACCCGTCGTACGGCCCCTTGAGCAGCAGCTCCAGCTCCAGCGCATCGACGCTCTGCACGAACGACGCCGTCTCCGCGCGGATCTCCTCGGCGAGGCTCTCGTCGTCCTCCTCCTCCGCCATCTCCATGAGCGTCTCGAGATCCTCGCCCTGTGCGACGAGCTTCTCGTAGCGCGCCAGCTTGCCCTGCAGCGCCTTCACGCGCTGGTTGACCCGGTTGGCGGCTTCCACATCGTTCCAGAAATCGGGTTCGCCCATGCGCGCTTCCAACGCGTCAAGCTCCTCGCGCAGCGCCGGGGGATTGATGGAAACGCCCGCTTCGCGGAGCTTCTCCCGCGCTTCGCCCGCCTGCGCCTTGTATTCGTCCAACGGTATCATGTTCTTCCTCCCGTTCTCGCTCCCTGCGGCTCAGCTGCGGCCGCAACAGTTCTTATACTTCTTGCCGCTGCCGCAGGGGCAGGGCGAATTGCGGCCGATCTGCGCGCGCGCCTCGCGCCGCACGGGCCGATTGCCCTCCTCGGACGGCGTCTCGTTCGGCCTGGCGAGCTGCTCGCGCTTGAGCGGCGCCTTGCGCACCGATACGCGCAACATCGTGCGCGCCGTCTGCTCCCGGATGGCGTTGACCATGGCGTCGAACATGTCGAACCCCTCGCTCGTATACGCATTGACCGGGTCCTTCTGCGCATAGGCGCGCAGGCCGATGCCCTGCTTGAGCTGGTCCATCGCGTCGATATGCTCCATCCAGTGCGCGTCCACCGTGCGCAACAGCACGACGCGCTCGATCTCGCGCATGTCCGCGCCGGCGGCGGTGATCTCCGCCTCCTTGCGCGCGTACGCCGCATCCACATGGGCGATGACGCGCTCGCGCAGCGCCTCGGCGCCGAGCGTTTCGCCCGGCTGTACGAGCGGCGCCGGCGGCTCCACGCACAGCTCCGCTATCAGCTCGCTCATACGCCGCACCTCCCAGGTGTCGCGCGGGGCATGCGCGTTGCAGTATTCGTCCACAATGCTGCCGGCCGTGGCGTGCAGCATCTCGAGAATGCTCTCGTGCAGATCCTCGCCCATGAGCACCCGGCGGCGCTGGCCATAGATGATCTCGCGCTGCTTGTTCATCACGTCGTCATAGCGCAGCACGTTCTTCCGAATCTCAAAGTTCTGGACCTCGACGCGCTTCTGGGCGCTCTCGATCTGCCGGGTGATGAGCTTTGCCTCGATGGGCACGTCGTCATCCGGGTTGAGGCGCTCCATCATGCCGGACACCCGATCCGCTCCGAACCGGCGCATGAGCTCGTCCTCGAGCGAGACGTAGAAGCGCGTGCTGCCCGGATCGCCCTGCCGCCCGGCACGGCCGCGCAGCTGGTTGTCGATGCGGCGGCTCTCATGCCGCTCGGTGCCGAGAATGCGCAACCCGCCGAGCGAGACGACCTTCTCATGCTCGCGCTCGGTCTCGACCCGGAAGCTGTCGTACAGCTCCTGATAGCGGCGGCGCGCCGCAAGGATCTCCTCGTCCTGCGTGTCGGCATGGCCGGTGGCCTCCTCGATGAGCGGCTCCTCCAGCCCCTCCTGCCGGAGCGCCCGCCGGGCGAGAAAGTCCGGATTGCCGCCGAGCAGGATATCCGTGCCGCGGCCGGCCATGTTTGTCGCAATGGTCACCTGCCCCAGCTTGCCCGCCTGCGCGACGATCTCCGCCTCCTTGGCGTGGTATTTTGCGTTGAGCACCTCGTGCGGGATGCCGCGGCGCTTGAGCATCGCGCTCAGGTATTCGCTGCGCTCCACCGAAATCGTGCCCACGAGCAGCGGCTGGCCGGTCCTGTGCACCTGCTCGATCTCATCGACCACGGCACGGTATTTCCCGGCCTCGGTCGCATAGACCACGTCGTTGTCGTCGCGGCGGATGAGCGGCCGGTTGGTCGGGATCTCCACGACGTCGATGTCGTAGATATCCATGAACTCGGCCTCCTCGGTCTTGGCCGTGCCGGTCATGCCCGCGAGCTTTTTGAACATGCGGAAATAGTTCTGCACCGTGATGGTCGCCAGCGTTTTGTTCTCCCGCTCGACCTTCACGCCCTCCTTGGCCTCGAGCGCCTGATGCAGGCCCTCGTTGAAGCGGCGGCCGATCATCAGGCGGCCGGTGAACTCGTCCACGATGATGACCTGCCCGTCCTGCACAACATAATCCTTGTCGCGCTGGAACAGGGCGTGCGCCCGCAGCGCCTGAAAAATATGGTGGTTGATCTCGGTGTTGTCCGGGTCGGAAAGGCTCTCCAGGCCGAAAAACTTCTCCGCTTTCTCCACGCCCTCGGCCGTAAGCTGCACGGTGCGCTTCTTGATGTCGCACTGGTAGTCCCCGTCCTCGGCCTGCACCTCGCCCAGAAGCTGGTCGCTGCGGCTCTGGTCGACAAGGTTTGCGCCCCGGCGCAGCTTGCGCACGAAGCGATCCGCCTGCTCGTACAGCTCGCTCGACGCCTCGCCCGCGCCGCTGATGATGAGCGGCGTGCGCGCCTCGTCGATCAGGATGGAGTCCACCTCGTCGATGATGGCGTAGACCAGCCCGCGCTGCACCATCTGCTCGCGGTAGACAACCATGTTGTCGCGCAGGTAGTCAAAGCCGAACTCGTTGTTCGTGCCGTAGGTGATGTCGCACGCGTAGGCCGCCCGCCGCTCGTCGCCGGTCAGCCCGTGTACGATGCAGCCCACGTTGAGCCCGAGAAACCGGTGGATCTTCCCCATCCACTGCGTATCGCGCCGGGCCAGATAGTCGTTGACGGTGACGATGTGCACGCCCTCGCCCCCGAGCGCGTTGAGATACGCCGGGAGCGTCGCCACGAGCGTCTTGCCCTCGCCGGTCTTCATCTCCGCGATGCGGCCCTGGTGCAGCACCATGCCGCCGAGCAGCTGCACGTCGAAATGCCGCATCTGCACGGTGCGCACGGCCGCCTCGCGCACCGTGGCGAACGCCTCGCACATCAGGTCGTCCATCGTTTCGCCGTTCTTCAGCCGCTCGCGGAAGCGCGCCGTCTGCGCGCGCAGCTCGGCATCGCTCATGGCCTGCATCGTGGGTTCCAGTGCATTGATGCGCTCCACATAGGGGCGCAGCTTCTTGAGACGGCTCTCGCTCGTATTGCCAAACAGGGTGTCGATCAGTCCCATTGCCTGCTCCTTATTTGCATAAGTTCCTAAAGATACAGTATAGCATATGCGCCGCTGCTCCGCCACCCAATTTTGCGTCGCAAAAAGCGAAAAGACTGTGAAAGTATCCCGATCCTGCGCCGTTTTGCGACGGCGCCGCAAAACCGTGGCCGGGGACGACGTATTCCGCCGCTCCCGGCCACGATGCGTTCCGCTTCGCCCGGCGGCCCTCAGAACGCGAGGATGATGCCGCCGTCGTTGCCGTACATGGTGCTGATGCCGCCGCCCTCGCAGATCATCCACCGTCCGAACGGGCAGGCCGCCAGCAGGCGGTCGCGGATGTCCTCCGCGCGCGCACGGCAGTTGATATGGGTGATGACCAGCGTCCGCTGCGTCGCGTCGAGCGCCTCGCAGGCCTGCCGCACAAGCTCGATCATCTTCGTGATCGCGCGCGGCGTGGTCAGCGCCTTGCCGCGCATGACGATCTGCCCCCGTTCGCCGCCCATGACGAGCTTGATCTTGAGCGCGCCTACGGCGAGCGCCTGCAGATGGTTGAGCCGCCCGTTCTTTCGGAATACGTCGAGCGTTTCCAGCACGAACAGCGTCGTCAACTTCCTGATGAACGCCTCCGTCCGCTCCACAACCTGCGCAAACGGCAGCCCCTGTTCCGCCAGCTCCTGCACCTTGAGGCACACGGCGATTTCGCCGGCTGCCGCGCTCTCGGAGTCAAACACGTGGATGTTGTTGCGGCAGCCGCCGTCGCGCGCCATCTGCGCGCCCAGCACGGCGCTGTTGTAGGTGCCGCTCAGTTTGGACGAGAGCGTGACGATGTATACGTCGCCCTCCCCCTCCCCGCAAAGCGCCGCAAACCGTTCCGGCGACGGGCAGGCGGAATGCGGCGCCTCGGGGCAGACGCGCATGCGCTCCAGCAGCATGCCGCAGCAATCCAGCGTCCCGTCGTCCACAAACGACTCGCCGCCCAGCTCGATGGTCAACGGCACGCGGGTGAGGAAGTCCAGCGCGCCCGGCTCGGCCGTGTCGTCGCAGCAACTGTCGCCCAAGATCCGATAGGCATTCCGTTGTTCCATCCGTCCGTCACCGCTCCGTGCCAAGGAAGAACAGCGCGAGCGTACCCGGCCCGGAATGCGCGCCGATCACGGGGCCGACGTAGTTGATGACCACATCCTTCACGCCCCACTCCTCGCGGATGCGCCCGGCCAGATACTCCGCGTCCTCCAAGCAGTCGCCGTGCGACATGAACACGATCTGCTTCTCCGGCTCGATGGCGGTCTCGCGCATCTTCTCAAGCATGCGCTTGATGGAGTTGCGGCGGCCGCGCACCTTTTCCATGAAGATGAGGCGCCCCTCGTTATCCATATGCAGCACGGGCTTGATGTTGAGCACCGTGCCGAGCACCGCCGACGTGGCCGACACGCGCCCGCCGCGATGCAGATGGTTGAGGTCGTCCACCGTGAACCAGTGGCACAGGTGCAGCTTCTGCGCCTCCGCATAGTCGCGCGCCTGCTCGATGGTCGCCCCGGCGCGCTTCTGCTGCACGGTCAGATAGACCAGCAGTCCCTGTCCCATCGAGGCGCTCAGCGTATCGACCGCGTACAGCTTGCGCTCGGGATACTTCTCGGCAAGCTGCTGCGCCGCGACGGCGCCCGCATTATAGGTGCCGCTCAACGCCGAGGAAAACCCCAGATACAGGATGTCCTCGCCCGCCTGCAGATGCGGTTCCATCGCCTGCACGAACGCCTCCACGTTCACCGCCGAGGTCGTTGCGTTCTTGCCCGCGCGCAGCGCCGCATAGCAGTCGGCAAACGTGATGTCGCGCTCGTCGAGATAGTTGACATAGCTCTTGCCGTCGATCAGCACGGAAAGCGGCAGGACCTCGAGTTCCAGCTCCGCAGCCAGCCCGGCGGGCAGGTCGCAGGAGGAATCCGTCATAATGATATATTGGCTCATAGGGACCCCCTGAGAAAAATGGTTTATGTTAACACCGTTAACGTACCTATTTTAAGGGATGACGCGCCTTTTGTCAACGGCGCGCAGATCCGGCACGGCGCAAAGGATGCAGGGCGCCCTGCCGCCCCCGCGCCGCAGGCTGCGGCGTCCGCGGCCGCAGCGGCTCCAGGCGCCGCCGCGCAAAATGCCGCGACGGCAAAGCCGGCGCTTGCTTTCGCGCAAAACTGTGGTATGATAAAAATACAATGACAATCCCCATCGATGCTTCCTAGGATTCCCCCGCACGTATTCCAATAAGCAGGAGGTCGTTCTGCATCATGGTCGAAAAACCGCCGCGCAAAACCGCATCCAGCCAGGAGGCCTTGTTCCGGCTCGACGGCAGACCGCCCGCCGGCACCGCCATATCCCTCGCGTTGCAACATTTGGTCGCCATGATCGTGGGCTGCGTGACGCCCGCCATCATCATCGCCAACGCCGTTGGGCTCTCCGCCGGCGACCAGGTATTCCTGATCCAGGCGTCGCTGATCATGTCCGCCGTTTCCACGCTGTTGCAGCTCTATCCCATCGCCGGCCGCTTCGGCTCCGGATTGCCGGTCATCATGGGCGTCAGCTTCGCCTATGTGCCCAGCATGCAGGCGGTCGCCTCGTCCGGCGGCGGAATCGCCGCCATCGCCGGCGCCATGATGGTGGGCGGGCTCGTGGCCGTCCTCGTCGGGCTGTTCGTCAAGCAGATCCGGGTGCTGTTTCCGCCGGTCATCACCGGCACGGTGGTCTTTACCATCGGCCTTTCGCTCTACCCTACGGCGATCAACTACATGGCCGGCGGCGCAAGCAACACCTATGCGCAGATCGTCGAGCTCGGCGGCATGACGGAAGCGCTGGTCTACGGCTCCTGGCAGAACTGGCTGATCGCAGGGTTGACGCTGGCGGCGGTCGTGGCGCTCAATTACTTCGGCAAGGGGATCTGCAAGCTCGCTTCCATCCTGCTCGGCATGGCGGGCGGCTATCTCGTGGCGCTCCTGTTCGGCATGGTCGAGTTTTCCAACGTGGCGGATGCGGCATGGTTCGCGCTGCCGCAGTTCCTGCATTTCGGCGTGACGTTCGAACCGGCCTCCTGCATCGCGCTGGGCCTGCTGTTCGCCATCAACTCCATCCAGGCCATCGGCGATTTCACCGCCACGACCGTAGGCGGCCTTGGCCGGGAGCCCACCACGCGCGAACTGCAGGGCGGCATCGTCTGCTACGGTGCGGCCAACATGCTCGCGGCGCTCTTCGGCGGGCTGCCCACCGCTACCTATTCCCAAAACGTCGGCATCGTGGCCACCAACCGGGTCGTCAACCGCACCGTATTCGCCATCACGGGCGCTTTCCTCCTGCTGGCGGGCATTTCCCCGAAGTTCGCCGCCATCCTCACCACCATCCCGCAGTGCGTGCTCGGCGGCGCGACGGTCACCGTATTCTCAACCATCGCCATGACGGGCATGAAGCTCATCGCTTCCGAAAAGCTCAACGCGCGCAATACGACCATCGTGGGTCTCTCAGCCGCGCTGGGCGTCGGCATCTCGCAGTCCTCCGCCGCGCTCAGCCAGTTCCCGGAGGAGGTCGCCATGATCTTCGGCAAATCGCCGGTGGTCATCGCCACCATCATGGCGGTGCTGCTCAACCTCGTCCTGCCGCGCGAAAAAGACCCTGCCTGACCGGCGGCAGGGGACGGCGCCATCCGGGACGGAAAGCGCGCCTTCGGCGCCTCTGCACCCGTTGCGGCATGCCCGTTGCGGATGAATTTTCATGGATCGGCAGGAACGCGCGGGAAGGGGATCGGGCGGCTACGGCAGGTCGAACTCGCGGTCGATCAGCAGCCAGACGTTGCGCTTGTTTTCCTCCGTATAGGGAAGCTCCCCGTTGTCGAACATCAGCGCCGCGCCATAGATAATGGAGCGAACCAGAAAGGTCTTCCGCACCTCCACGTCGTGCGGCATGCCGACGCTGCGGCAGTACGCGCGGATGCACCGCGCCGTACCCACGCTGAGCGCCGCTTTCTCGTGCTGCATCTCCGGGCTGATATCCTCTTCGCGCAGCATGATGATCGAGCGGAAATGCGGGTTGTCCATCAAAAAGTCGATATACTCCACGCTGATCTCCGTGAGCTGGCGCCGCGGATCGTCCGGATACGCCCGGATGATGCGGTCCTGCCGCAGATACCATTGCTGGTTGATGTAGCGGACAATGGCAAGGAAAAAATCATTCAGATCGGTAAAATGTTTATAGGGCGCCGCACAGGACACATTGCACTTCTTCGCCACCCGGCGCAACGAGAACCCGCGCACGCCGTGCGCTTCGATCTCACGGATACCCGCAAGAATCAGTTCCTCCTTCAAATGTCCCCCGTCGCGCGTCTTCATGCGCACAGTATAGCACGAACGCCGCCACACGGCAAGGCGTCCGCCGCGCACCCGCCGTCGGGGCCGGCCACTATCGCTTGGCCGCCGAAAACGCCGCGGCCTCCGCCAGCCATAAGAGCAACTCGCCGTCGATCTGCGCCGCTTCCGTCACGACAACGTGATGCGTCCAGCGCCCCGGATAGGCTTCCACCGCCGCATCGACGCGCGGGGAATCCAGCCGGTATCCCAACCCGAACGTCACCGTCAAATAGGGCGTGCGCCGCCCCAGCCCGCGCCGCGCCGGCAAAAAGGAGACCGCGCCGAACAGGCGGCGGTTATAAAAGGAGATCTGCGTCCGCTGCACGCGGATCTCCACCGGGTTGCAGCGCGCGCGCAGCGCCTGCCGCAACAGCGCGTACAGCGGCAGCAGCGTCGTCCGCTCCGCCTGCTCAAAAAACCGGATCTCGTCCGGATGTATGTCCGGATGCGCCTCCATTGTCCGCCGGCCGTCCTCCTCCCGGGTTCTGGAAAGAAGTATATCACCCGGCGCGCTGTATCGCAACGCTTTCGCGGCGTCCGCAGGAAGCGGTGCTTTCCCGTTTGCGCCCGGTGACCGGCTGCTTTTCCTTTTGAGAAAGAAAGGCGTAGAAAAGAAAACCGGAGAACGAACGGGCTGCCCGAGCCGTCGCACCCGTCTCTGCGGGCTTCTCCTCCTTTTCGTGTCTTCTGTAGGTTTTGGGTGCTTTCCTTTATGGACAACAGAATGAGTTTCCTGTTGACACGCAGATATTTGTTTGATATCATGATGATATCAAACTGGAGGTGGGTTGTATGAAGGAAATCGTGCTCGAGAACAAAAAGCATGGCATGGTCGTCCTGATAATCGCAATACTGCTCTACCTGGCGGCGCTTGCCGCATGCATTTGCAGCGGCGTGCTGGAGGAGCGCATCGACAGTGTGCCGCTGTTTGCAGTGGGGTTGGTCTGGCTGCTGATCGGCTGGATTCCTTTTTTGGGGCTGAAGGTGCTGGGGCCGCAGGAGGCGCTGGTGCTGACGCTGTTTGGGCGGTACGTCGGCACGCTGAAGGGCGACGGTTTTTATTTTGTAAATCCGTTTTGCGTGAGCGTAAACCCCGCCGCCAAGACCAAGCTGGGGCAGAGCAGCGATGTGGACGGCAACAAGAATCATTCCATCGTGGTCGCCGCCGGGTCTGGCTCAAACACGGTCAACCTGGTCAACAAGCGGCTTTCGCTCAAGATCATGACGCTCAACAACAGTCGTCAGAAGATCAACGACTGTCTCGGCAATCCGGTCGAGATCGGCATTGCGGTGATGTGGCGCGTGGTGGATACGGCCCGGGCCGTCTTCAACGTGGACAACTACAAGGAATACCTTTCGCTCCAGTGCGACAGCGCGGTGCGCAACATCGTGCGCATTTACCCATACGATGTCGCGCCTAACGTGGACACCACCGGCGACGGGGTCGCCGACGAGGGCAGCCTGCGCGGTTCGAGCGAGGTTGTCGCCGCGCGCATCCGCGACGAGCTTCAGCAGAAGGTGGTCGAGGCCGGCCTGGAGATCCTGGAGGCGCGCATCACGTACCTCGCCTATGCGCCGGAAATCGCCGCCGCCATGCTGCAACGCCAGCAGGCCTCCGCGATCATCGACGCGCGCAAAATGATCGTTGACGGCGCCGTCGGCATGGTGGAAATGGCGCTTGAGCGATTGAACGAGAACCGGATGGTGACGCTCGACGAGGAGCGCAAGGCCGCCATGGTCTCCAACCTGCTCGTCGTGCTGTGCGGCAATCGGGATGCGCAGCCCATCGTCAACACCGGCAGTCTCTACTGAGGCGCGCCATGAGCGGCATGAACGATTTGCAGAAAAAGCAGATTCCGTTGCGGTCATTCAGTTGGTTATCAACAACGGTGAGGTGATCGAAAATACCATCATCCGCGGCAGCATTCACGGCTTAAAGGTGGATGAGGATAATACACCCGCGGCCGGAACTGTGTTCGGACTTTTCAAGGCGAATGAGACCGAGTTCACAGAGGAAAATGCGCTGGCAACGGCAACATCCGGTGAGGACGGTGTGTTCGCCTTTAAAAATATCCCCTATGGCGATTGGATCGTCCGTGAGCTGTCCTGCCCGGCGCATCT